>Ga0172375_10009617_pt1 | contig 12700 bp, 10 predicted proteins | sample LakKiv1m_FD_114537 | JGI IMG/M metagenome (GOLD analysis project Ga0172375, IMG submission 114537) | Freshwater microbial communities from Kabuno Bay, South-Kivu, Congo - kab_092012_11.1m | ecosystem: Environmental > Aquatic > Freshwater > Lake | place: Democratic Republic of the Congo... | reverse complement strand
CTCCTCAGACTATTGAATTCGTGGACGAGGAAGTTAAAAAGCGTCCGCCGGAGATAAAGCATGCCATTGCCATGACCGAATCATTCAAACATACCCCGCTGGAAGACGGCGACAAACCCATCATACCGGGCATGCGTGTGATTCCCAATCATGGCCGCCAGCCGCTGCCCGATGTCATAGAGCTCCCTGCCCATGTCGTTACAACAGGAGAAATCGAAGATACCGTTGTAATCAACGCGGCGGCGGAACAGCCGGCGGAACAACCGATCGAACACCCAACGGAACAGCCTCCGGAATCAGGACCCAGGACCATCCTCACACTCCAGTCAGTGATCAACCATCTGCGAGACCAGGTGAAAGATATAAGCACCATCAACCTCGCCCTCATACACGGCGAGGCCGCCAGGCTGGAGAGCATTCCTGAAAACGGCCTTGACCTGCTGATCGTGGGGGATATGAGCAGGGATATGATCATGGAGCTGATAGCCGTTTTCGAGGACGCCACCGGTATCGAAGTTAACCTGACCAGCATGACCCGCAGCGACTTCGACTACCGTAACGCCCAGGGCGACGCGTTCGTCCGTCGTATCTGGGGAGAGAAGAAACTTGTGATAAAAGGACGGCAATAATCGCATCGACAATTTGTATAAATACTACTATAATCTGAATTCATGACAGATCATAAGGACTCAGTGCCGGATTGGAAGCACCCCGGGGGAAAACTCAGGGAACTGGGCCCACAAGCATTAAGTGAAGCTGAACTTCTCTCCATACTAATATCCACCGGCGTTAAGAACAAATCCTCCGAACAGATAGCTAATGATATTATTATCAGGTTCGGCTCATTCAAAGGTTTGGCAAATCAGCCTCTAAGCAAATTGCTTAATATAAGAGGTCTTGGTGACGTTAAAGCTATACGGATCGCTGCAACATTCGAAATTGCCAGGCGGATTGTCGTTGAGGTTATAAAACTTGACGAGAAAATCTAAAACCGGTTTGGTCCGGATGCCCAGCCCTTATGGTGCGGAGACCTGGAAAACTGAGCGTTCCGCCGTCGGTGCCATGATGCACTATATGCGTCAGATAATCGAGGATAAGCAGCTCGATCTTGGACCGCCGGACGTAGATACTTCGGGTACGGACAGAAAATCGCCGGACATAATAATCTATGAATCAAGGCGCAGTAAGAATGTCCTTTGTGTAATCGAAGCAAAGCCACCCTATTACGACGCTTCAGACCACGATGAAATGTACATACCAGCATGGCAGAAAGCCAATACAAGAAAAGCAAAATATTTCGCTACGACCAATTTCAAAGATTTAATCTGGTTCAGCACTGAAGCAGCAAATGCTCTGGAACCAGAGTTGCAGCAGATTAAAGACAGAATTCATTTGTCCGAACTCGAAGACCTTGACCGTATTGAAGAACCCCGGTATAAACAGCCGCTGCAAGTCCAACTCGAAGTATTCTTGAAAGAACTATATGCGGTGGCGACCGGTAAGAAAGCCGAGCCCAAATTCCCTGTCGATGAATATCTGGTATGGAGAATTCACGACAAAATCCTGAGGTTGTCCAAATACCTGACAGGCATAATCGACGATAGCATCCATAAAGATGCCAAGTTCGCTTCTCAGCTCGGCAGATGGTTCAATGATCAGGGCTGGGATTTTACCGGGCAAGCTGCCGATGTAGATAAAACAGCACGGCAAGCAGCCTATTTGCTGGTCAATAAAATCATCTTTTACGAGGCGCTCCGCGCAAAAAGGCCGGATCAACTGGATCCATTGCAAATACCTGACGGACTGACCAAAGGATCACTATTGCAAGGCACGCTCCAGAACTATTTCAACCAGGTATTGAAAATCGACTACAACACGGTTTATACGACCGACTTCATCGATAATATTGCTTTCACCGACACTCTTCAGGCCGTTGAAGTCATCAAAGAAATTCAAGATCTTTTAAAAATCCTGCGTAAGTATGATTTTGCCAGCCTGGGTTATGACATCATCGGCAGAATTTTCGAGCGTCTAATACCTGCAGACGAACGCCATGCCATGGGACAATACTTTACAAACCCGGATGTCGTCGATATCATCAATGGATTCTGCATCCGCAAAGAAAAAGACAAAATATTCGATCCGTCGTGTGGAGCTGGAACATTCCTGGTTCGAGCATATCAGCAGAAAAAGCTCCAGAATCAATATCTTAAACATGAGCAAATTCTGGATACCCTCTGGGGAAACGATATAGCCAAGTTTCCTGCACATCTGTCTACCATTAACCTCGCGGTAAATGACCTTAGCGTAGACAAAAATTTCCCAAATATCATGCGTGAGGATTTCTTTGCGCTCCTAAGTACTGAAGAAGGATTTGAACTATCCAAAAGAACGCGCAAGGCTATGCATAGCCGCATGGACAACAACCAAACGGATATTAACTACCCGCGCTGGTTTGACTGCATCGTAGGAAATCCACCTTATACCCGCCAGGAAGAGATGGGAGATATTGCGCCCAAGGATAAAAGATACAAATCCGATGTTATTGAAATGGCCTTGTCAGACAACAGGGGCAAAATACTTGCCAGAATTTCACGGCGGGCTGGTATCTATGCTTATTTCTTTGTTCACGGTTCCAAGTTCCTGAGAAATGGTGGAAGGTTCGGTTTTGTAGTCTCCAACTCATGGCTGGATGTCGATTACGGCAAAGGCCTGCAGGAATTTTTTCTCAAGAACTTCAATATTATCGCTATCATTGAATCAAAGGTTGAACGCTGGTTTGAGGACGCCGATATAAATACCTGCATCATCGTGCTGGAAAAATGCACTGGAGAGGAGAGGAAGAAGGAGCGTGACGATTACCTGGCGCGTTTCGTATATCTGAAAAAGCCCTTGCGTTATTTTATTCCCGCCGCACAGGATATATGGGAGAGGCAGGTTGAAAGGCATGGGGCAATACAGGACAAATTCATCAAAACAATACTATCGCACGACTCCTTGTATGAAAACGAAGACCTCCGCATCTTCCCCAAGAAGCAGTCTGATTTGTGGGATGAAGGTTTCGATGCAGAAGAAAACAAATACGTCGGCGCGAAATGGGGGAAATATCTTCGCGCCCCAGATATATTCTTCAAAGTAATCGAAAAAAATATAGGCAAGCTGGTACCACTGAAGAAGATTGCCAAGATAAAAAGAGGAATTACCTCTGGAGCCAATGACTTTTTTTATTTGACCGAAGAAGAAATAAAACGATTGAAAATTGAAAGAGAATTTTGGATGCACCAAAATGATTTACTGCAATGGATTCCAAATTACGTAATTAAAAGCCCACGAGAATGCAAATCTTTAATTGTCAACGCAGAAGATCTCAAATATCGAATTCTCATGATTCACAAAGATAAGAAGGACCTTAAGAATACTAACATTTTGAAATATATTCATTCTGGTGAACGTAAAGGCTTCAATAAAAAGCAAACCTGCTCAACTAGAAGCAGATGGTACGATTTGGGCACCAGAATCTCTGCTAATATAAATATCAATTATCTGATCCACGATGCGGCTAGAGCATTTTCAGGATCATTTTTAGTTAGTGATGATTTTCAAGAAGTCCATTCAAATGAGTCTATTTTGCCATATTTGAATTCAACTATATTTTGGCTAATGCAAAATGTCGAAGGGCGAACAAGTTTTGGGGGTGGCTTGCTGAAAATCCAAACCTACGAATTAGGTCAACTCTTGATTTGTAATGAAGTCATGCTTAATGATCGTATTCATTCTATATTCAAGACAATTTGCAGTAGACCGTTTCAATCAGTATTTGCCGAACTTGGAGCATCAACACCAGAAGAAGTATCATTTGAGAATATACTTCCCGATCGCCGTGAGCTGGATAAAATCATCATGGGCGATATTTTAGGCTTAACCGATAACGAACAGCTTGAAATCTATCGTGCCGTGATCGATTTAGTGCGATCCAGACTTGATAAAGCCAAAAGCCTCGGTGACCGCAAAAGGACAAAAGAAGGCATCAACATCGAGCTCCTGGTTAAGACCGTGATGGATAAAATTGGAGACGGCACTCTGAGTAAATTTTATGAGGCTAACATCGGCAATCAACAACTACTGACGGAAAAGACGTTGCCCGGGCATAGCAACGAAATTAGTATCAGGCAAAGCTTATTGGGATGGCGATTATACTCCGGCGACAAGTACATCGATTGCGCATCGGAAATGGAGGCTCACTATCTCTGTATATGGCTGGAAGTAGGACTGGACAGAATAAATGTGCCGTCCGATGAGAATTATCTTGCTAAGCTCATTCCAAAACTCCGAAAGCAGAAGGTTAAAATCGATGAAGTAATTGAATCTCAGGTTGGCTTTATTACAAACGCAAAAACCAGGGAGAAAATGCTACATCTATTGTGGACTCAGATTTGCTCGGGGATAAATGACTGAATATTATGCCTACATAGACGAGTCCGGTGACGAGGGTGTGGGTAAGGGCTCGAAGTGGTTTATCTTGACTGCGTTGATTACGACACAAAAAGAATCGACTGAATTGGGGCAGGCATACCATAAAATAATCGAGCGTATAGAATTGCCCCCGGGAAAACCCCTTCATTGGGCTGAACTAAACCACTCCCGGAAAAAAGCAGCCACAGAAGAGATTGCCAACCTCTCATTCACTTTTTGTTGTGTGGCATTCGATACACAACATCCGGAAATAACTTCATCAAAACCGCAACTGCGAGGTAGAAAACTCTATTATTTTGCTTTCGCACTTCTGGTAGAACGTATCACCTGGTACTGCAATGAGGCAGGAGCCAGAGTCCGATTGTATCCCGAAAATAAAGCCGGGATTAAATATGACGAGCTTCGTGGTTTCCTTGAATATATCAAAGACCAACCTGAGTCTCAAGTCGTCAAGGGGTGCGTAATCGGGGTCCAGCCAAAAGCCAAATCCCAATCCAATGTATTGCAAATAGCGGATTGCATATGTGGTTGCGTACACAATGCACTTAATATCAGATACGGTGTCACTGAAGATAGTTATCTGCTGTCTATTATTGGAAAACTATACAAGGTTAAGGGCAAAGCTCTGGGATATGGAATGAAATTCTATCCGCATAAGTCACAGGAAATCATCGAATTGCTTGAGGGAAAATACGGATGGTTAAAAACAATTTAGCTCCCGGCGGTAGGATCCCACATCTCTAAAGATGCTGCCACCCTCATCGAGTGACCAACCGTTATCCAGGAGCTTCTGACTTTCATTGTAACTGGCTTGCTGCTCAATTGTCAACACATTCACTGGACAGCAACACACATTCACTGGACAGCAACACATATCCACAATGAAAATAACTGCTGACTTCTGTTAAAATATCTCATGGCAGATGCTCCCTCTATCATTTTTCAGGCGTCCAAGCTGGGCGACCTGCCTTATATAGTCAGGGAACTCGATCGCGCCGATAAGCTCCTCAGAGACAATACAGCGGTCGGGCGTGTCTACGGCGTCAGTGGCGGAGCTCTGACGGCAATGGCCTTTACGCTGGCCCTGGCGGCGAAAAAAGATCCACAAAAGTGGGGCAAAGCCGCCGCAGCCGTAAGCGATTTCCGCAGTTTTCTCTCGAAGGCCAGAGGTGGCCAGATACGCTCACTCAACCTCAATCCATGGTACGGGCGGTCGAACCTCAATCCTTTAAGGAAATGGCTGGAAAATCGCCTCAATTTATATACAGGCGCGGCTAAAGGGACGCCCGTTCAGCTAAAAGTGTCAGACCTGGGCCTTCCGCTTTACATCTGCACCATGGACCGCGACGCCGTCTTCACCATGTTCGGCCCACCCGACGATATTCTGCAGTGCCCGTATCAGTTCATGCACATGGGCCCACCGCAGGATGCTCCACTGATAGATGCCGTAATAGCTGCAGTCAGCACATTGCTCTCAACCCGTCCATCCACCGTCAACGGCAAGTTTGTTTACGACTGCCGACCGCCTATAGTTGATGCAGGCGCCATCGTGGCCGACCTCGAAGCTAAAGATCCGCGCCCCATACTGCGCACAAAACCACATGCTGAGGTGCGCAAATGGAAGCTCAACTTCATTACCTCGGTCTTCATCATGCACTCGCAGCATGAGCGTAACCAGACCATGCTGGCCGATTATTACCTGGACCTGCTGCGCCGCCAGCGTGAGCTGCTGCAAAAGGTCCAGCAATCGCAGCCCGCTTTCTCCATGCAAACACTTAAGACAAAGGGCCCTCTGCCGACTCAAGGCCATGCGGACCTGCCCTACGTGGGCTCGACCGAGGCCGCCACCAATATGCGTGAATCATCCAGGGATCGCGTGGCAATCATGGCCCGCTTCAGCCAGATATTGAACGGCCAGCTAGACAGCTTCCCCTTCGACCGGCCGGCAAATATCATCTACGGCGCCGGCGGCTTCTCCGGTATACTCGGCGGGCTGGTTACCACCCGCGCCGTTGACGAGGGCTTCAGACGGGGAGGAGGGAAGATCCAGCAGATCTACGGGGTCTCTGCCGGAGTGCTCAACAGCTTTTTCCATGCGGTACAGGTGGCCGCAGCAGACTCTCCTGATATGTACAGGCCGGCCGCACAGCATGCACTCGAGGACCTTGAGGACTTCATCGCCAACCTGCGTACCGACAGGCTGGTCAGAGTGAACCGCAATCCCATGCGTTTCTGGCAGGGCTGGGGCAACCTCGAGCCGCTGCAGGAATTTCTGGCTCAGAAGCTTAAAGAGTACACGGGTGCGGCCAGCCCCGAGAAGCTGACCTTCGATGATATTAAACTGCCCCTGACCGTCACTGCTGCGCGTGCCGATGGTTTCACAGATTTCCTGGGCATGACAGGCCCGGACAGGCATTTCGAATTCGGCGGTCGCACCTGGAAGGTGCTGGAGGCACCTGTTATCAAGGCTGTCGCAGCCGGCTGGAGCATGAACACGTATATCGAGCCGGCCGATCTCAACGGCCAGAGGTACCGCGACGGCGGGGGAACATTTTATGATCCATCCATGCTGGTGGCCTGTCTGGATCCGGAGCTGGTCAACCTCATCACCGTCCATCTCGATCACCCGGAGAGCCATAGCGAGAACCTGCCGGAATACCCGGACATCTCCCGTATTATCCTGGACACCCACAACTATACCTTCCCCGAGCAGCAGCGCCGCATGCGCAGGCTATCTATGCTTTTCTACGACCACTTCCGCCTGCGGCTTTACGCCCGGGAGAACAATATACCTGTGGAACCTGATTTCCGCCGTGAGTGGCAATTGCAGGACACCGGCTACCTTTAGTCGATTGCATAGCCCGGCTGCGGGGAATGCTATAATGAATCCGGCCGGTGCGCCGGCGAGGGAGATCAACCATGAAAAAACTCACACTTTTATCCGTTGCCATCTGTCTTCTAATGACGCTGCTGGTAACGGCGTGCAACCAGGCGCCTTCGGACCCGGCAAAGCTAAGAGTAGCCTGCGACGCTACATGGCCGCCTTTCGAGATCATCAACGAGCAGACCAAGGAACTGGACGGCTATGGGCCCGAGCTGATACGCGCCGTCGCAGCCAGGGCGGGACTCGATATAGAACTGGTCAACGTAGGATTCGACTCGGTTCTGGCCGGGGTTTCCCAGTGCCAGTACGATATGGCGGTCTCATCTATAACGATCACGGATGACCGCAAAAAGACCATTCTCTTCTCCGACCCTTACTACCTGGCAGGGCAGATAGTTGCAGTCCGAAAGAACAATGACAGCATTTCCAGCAAGGACGACCTGTCCGGCAAAACCGTAGGCGGCCAGATCGGCACGACGGGAATCATCGAGGCCAACAAAATACCCGGCGCGAAAGTCAAGACCTTTGATGAGGTCGGCTTCGCCTTCCAGGACCTCATGAACGGGCAGCTCGATGCAGTTATAGCCGACTACCCGGTGGCCCAGGGCTATGTTTTGAAAAATAGGGACACCCTGAAGACCGTCGGGCCGATCTTCACGGACGAATATTACGGCATCGCCATCTGCAAAAAGAACGCCTACCTCGTGCCGAAGATAAATGCCGCTCTCAAAGCCCTCAAGGACGAGGGATTCCTGGACACGCTCGACCAGAAATGGGTCGGCCGCTAATCGCTGCGCCCTGTCTACCCTCCACTACGCTTAAGGCGTATAATAATGGTCTGCTCGATGAGTACGCCCGACAGACCGCAGATTCCCCAGGAGGAGCTGGATCACATACCCGGCGCAGAGCCATCCACACGTATCGACGCCTGGTGGTGGCTGGTAGCTCTGATCGTCGGCATCACCGCCCTTCTACTTTTCGCCTGGCCCGACCCCTTCATGAATATCTTCAAGTTCGTCCAGGACGGCATCGTGATAACGATAACCGTCACCCTGGTCTCCTTTGTGCTGGTATTAGTCGTGGGCATGGTGGGCGGACTGGGCCGGCTTTCGACTAACCGCGCCGTCTATATCATCTCCACCCTGTACGTGGAACTCGTGCGCGGTGTACCTCTTCTGGTCCAACTTATAATCTGGTACTTCGCCGTGCCGGTCATGATCCAATCCCTTGGCAAGGCCTGGGCCATCCCGGCGTTGGAGGGCTTCCAGGCGGACCCTGTCGTGATGGCCATCATCGGCCTGGTCTTCTGCTACGGGGCTTATATGAGCGAGATCTACCGCGCAGGCATCCAGAGCATCCCCAGGGGACAGATGGAGGCCGCGCGTAGCCTGGGCATGACCTACTTCCAATCGATGCGGCATGTCGTCCTTCCGCAGGCCGTGCGCGTGATCCTGCCGCCCATCGGCAATGAGTTCATCGCACTGCTCAAGGATTCCTCGCTGGTCAGCGTGGTTGCCGTGGCGGACCTGACACGGCGCGGCCGGGAATATGCCTCGATCCACTTCGATCCCATCGAGGTCTGGATGCTGGTGGCTCTGCTGTACCTCATCATGACGCTCTTCTCGGCGCGCGTGGTGAACTGGATAGAAAAGAAAACCAAATTCGAGAGGTAATGATTGGCTGAACCTATCATCAGCATCCGTGGGGTGCACAAATATTTCGGCAGGGTACACGCGCTGCGCGGCCTGGACCTCGACATAGCCAGAGGTGAGGTCGTGGTCATAGTAGGCCCGTCCGGATCCGGCAAATCAACTCTGCTGCGCTGTATCAACCGGCTTGAGAACTACGATAGGGGCAAGATCGTGGTGGACGACATCCCGCTGGACAGTGCCAGAAACATCAATGCCGTACGGCGCGAAGTGGGCATGGTCTTCCAGTCGTTCAACCTCTTCAGCCATCTCACCGTCCTAAACAACCTGATGCTGGCCCAACGCGTGGTGCGCAAGCGGCATCCGGATGAGGCCCGCCAGACGGCGTTGGACCTGCTTGATAAGGTCGGCATTCCCGATAAAGCAGATGCAAAGCCGGCACAGCTTTCAGGCGGGCAGCAACAGCGGGTAGCCATCGCACGGGCGCTCGCCATGAATCCCAAGGTCATGCTTTTCGATGAACCCACCAGCGCCCTCGACCCCGAGATGATCAAAGAGGTGCTCGAAGTCATGCTGGCGCTGGCCGCCGAGGGAATGACCATGGCGGTGGTCTCGCACGAGATGGGCTTCACCCGCGCCGCGGCCAAACGCGTAATTTTCATGGACGAGGGTCAGATCATCGAGCAGGCCCCTCCTGACGTGCTCTTTAATAATCCCCAGCATGAGCGTACCAGGCAGTTCCTGGGCAAGATACTCAGCCACTGAAGCTGTCGCCGCCTGCTTTAATAGCCCTCCCCCTCTTTATCGCGCCCTATCAGTACATACTCGAGAGCCGAGATAAAGAAGATGCTGAAAAATATGATGGCCAGCATGTCGCCCGGACGCAGTCCGTTGCTTTTCACAAATTCACCCACGGAGGTATTTTCATACATCCAGGAAGCCAGCATGAAAAAGTTGAATATTGTGAGGTAAAACGTGATGCGGCTGAATGTGTAGTTGAACGACCTGCGTATCACGTGCTTGATGTAGTTATAGGTATCCATTATTCTCCTTGTATTTTGAAATTTAGGTGGCTCGGAATCTTCGAAACGCCTATTTTAGCACGTTAAGCAGACCACGTAGTAAAATGACAGCCGCTTTTTTATCCAGGGGCTCGTTGTTATTCCCGCACTTGGGCGACTGTATGCAGGCCGGACAGCCTTCGCGGCAGGGACATTCCTCAATCGTCTTGAGCGTCGCAGCCCACAGCCCCTCGATGATTTCATAGCCTTTCTCCGCTATACCTATTCCACCAGGGTAGCCGTCGTAAATAAATATCTCTGCTTTTCCGGTATCCACATGAAACGGTGTGGAGACACCTCCTATATCGTTGCGGTCGCACATAGCGAAAAGCGGCAGTATGGCGATAGCGGCATGTTCCACGGCATGAAGCCCGCCATGAAAATCGAGCTTGCTCTTCTCAATGATATCCATCGCCTGCTGCGGCAGGTCGAACCACAACGACTGGGTAATGAAACGCATGGGCGGCAGATCCAACACCTCCTCGCCAACGATCTCATCTGTGTAGTGCTTCTTCTTGCGAAAGCCTTCGACCTGGTTGGTCACATCCACCATGCCAAGTCGGACTTTCACACGGCCGGACTCCTTCTCCTTCATTTGCTGCAGTATCTTGATGTCGGTCAGTTCCATGGTCTGCGTGTAATAAGGGACCGTAGCCGGCTCTACAACGGCTATATGCTTCTCGATATCAAGCTCCTTGACGAAATAGGAATCGCCCTGATGCAGGTAGATGGCGCCGGGATGCACCTGCCAGAAGGCATGGTCCTCCTCGATTGTCTCCAGTACCTGAAAGCCTCTGGAGGCATCCAGCAGTTGATACTGATCTAATGAGGCGGTCCTGATATTAACTTCCTGCGCCGGGTGAGATAACCGGGGCGCTATATGCCAGCGGTCGCCCTCCCTCCTCAGCTTGCCCTCTTCGGCCAGCTCGGCTCCGGCCGCGTCGAGCGCATTGCCGAAATACTCCCTGTCTTTTTCGTCAATGTGTTTCTCCCAGGCGGCGCACAGCAAGTGCGGGTTAAGAATATTTTTATTCGCCCAGTTGATAAGGGCATTCTCAAAGGGTTTGCCGAAGAAGAAATCGGGGTTATGCATGAAATACTGGTCCAGCGGATTATTCTGCGCCACGAGAAAGGTGATCGACTTCTCGCCCCTCCGCCCACTTCGCCCGGCCTGCTGCCACGTGCTGGCGATGCTGCCCGGGTAGCCGGTCAATACCGTGGCATCCAGCCCGCCGATGTCGATTCCCAGCTCAAGGGCGCTGGTGGCCACCGCCCCCAGCAGCTCACCTGAGAACAGCTCCCGTTCAATCTCCCTCCGGTCGGAGGCCAGGTAACCGGCCCTGTACGGCCTGATCTTTTCTCCCAGCGGGCTGCCCAGCAGATCGCGGCTGTATACATAGATCAGCTCGGTCAAACGGCGAGTGGAGGAAAAGGCAAGGGTGCGCACCTGCCTGCGTATGAGCTCGGTGAACAGATGGGTCACCTCGCTGTTGGCGCTGCGCCGCAAGCTGCGGGCCTCATCGACTATGGGAGGATTCCAGAAAACGAACGCCTTGCCTCCATAAGGAGCTCCATCGTTATCCACTACTTCGAATGGCAGACCCGCCAGCCCTTCAGCGTGTTGCCCCGGGTTGGCAATCGTTGCTGAACAGAACACAAATTGTGGCCTGCTGCCGTAATGAGCACATATACGTCTCAATCTGCGCAGGACGCAGGCCACGTGTGATCCGAACACTCCCCTGTATATATGCGCTTCATCGACCACCACATATTTGAGACGCCTGAAGAACTTATCCCACGACTTATGGTTCGGCAGGATGCCGGCGTGCAGCATATCCGGGTTGGTGAGCACAATACGTGCTCTTTTCCTGATTCCTGGACGGTCTTCGCCGGGCGTATCCCCGTCGTAAGTGGCGCATTCCCAGGGCAGATTGATGGCGCCGCCGGCCAGCCAGGTTAGTCCGCGCAACTGGTCCTGGGCCAGAGCTTTGGTAGGGAAAAGGTAAAGGGCGCGGGCATAAGGCTCCTCCAGCATAGTATTCAGTACTGGGATGTTGTAGCAGAGGGTCTTGCCGCTGGCGCTGGGCGTTGCGACCATTACATTTTTTCCCAGTCTGATGCTGTTAATGGCCTCAGCCTGGTGTGAAAAGAGGGTGCTTAACTCGAGCTTGTCGAGGCGTTCCTGCAGAACAGCGTGAAAGGACCTGTCAGGCCATCCGGGGCGCGCGTCGCGCGGTGGTATATATTGAACATGAACGATCTGGTCTTTGTACTCGGGGTCGTTCTTGAGGTAATCGAGGAACGCGGAGGTATCCATATGTCAATTATACTGCCCGTGATTAAAACCAGATTCAGTAGGTTTCGATCTCTTTCTCCACGATCTCAACCGAAGGATAATCGTGTTCGATCAGGCTGATGGCCGCGCTGATGACCTCGTCAACGCGGTTGTTATGGTTGGATACGCAGGCTAATCCGATCGTGGTCATCTGCCACAGGTCATGATCATCGACCTCGGCAATGGAGATGTTGAACTGCTTCTGCAGGCGCATTACAAGTGATTTTACGACGCTCCGCTTATCCTTGAGAGACCTGCTCCCCGGGATATGGATCTTCAATTTGCAGACGCCTACTTT
>Ga0172375_10009615_pt1 | contig 12701 bp, 7 predicted proteins | sample LakKiv1m_FD_114537 | JGI IMG/M metagenome (GOLD analysis project Ga0172375, IMG submission 114537) | Freshwater microbial communities from Kabuno Bay, South-Kivu, Congo - kab_092012_11.1m | ecosystem: Environmental > Aquatic > Freshwater > Lake | place: Democratic Republic of the Congo... | reverse complement strand
CGAGGGCGTCCCTTTTGCGCGCGGCGTGGAACAGCGATGCCAGGGTGTGGGATTTGCCGCCGCCGAACGGTGTTCTGAGCTTCAACACCCGGTTGTAGCCCGTCTTGCCGGAAAGGGAGGCCAGCACCTCATCGAGAAGCTTCCGCAGATCGGCTGTCAGGTAAGTGGCCCGGAAGAAGGCCTCCGGATCCCGGTTGACGACAGGCACGTTGGGATCGTTCGCGGCGATGGCGCCGAGATCGATGGCAAACACCGCCTCGGTCAGCGCTCCTGCTTCCACATCGGGATGGAGTTTGACCAGATCGGTCCAGGGACGAAGTGCAAGTGTGCTCACTTTTGGCCTCCAAATTTCACGTCAGTTCAAACAAGGGTCCTTCTCGGGCGGTCAACCGCTGGTCGATGAGGACCCGCCAATTGGCGACGAGTTTGTTGAGCGCCGCAGCTTCCGCCGGTGTGGTCGACAGTGTGTGTTCCGATCCGTCGTCCTTTCTGCCTGCCAGCGCCGTCCCGGCCAGGGCCTGAGCCACCAGGCGCAACCGCTCCCGGTCCGGTCGCGCCTCGTCAAGGAAGTCATTCAGCTTGCGCGGCTCGTTTTCCAAGAGCCAGAGAATGCGGTGCAGGACGTCGATCAGCGGGGCGGGAGTGCCCATCCCATTCGCGCGATGTGCCCCATCCGCTTTTAGTGTCCCATCCGCGAGGCTCGGTTTGGACATGCCAAGTTTTTCGTCATCGCCCCGTTCGGCAAAGTCCAGCAGCCAGTATTTGCCTTTTTTCTTCTCGATCAAGGCGCGGCTTCCGGTAGAGAGACCGTTCTGCCCGTCCAGCTCCACGTTCTGGCCGTAGGTGAAGACGATGGCCTCGCCTGCGTCCATCTCGGCTGCCTTATAGGTGTAGCGCCAGAGCACATAGAATCGGGTTGGTCCGTCCACCGCAGCAACGCTGCTTCCGGATACACCGAAGATCTTCTCCATGAGCGTTTCCAGTACGACTCCTTCCACCTCGGCCAGGAACCTCTCGGCCGGGACCTCTTCCCCGTTGGCATACTCCACGCGAGAGAAGCGAGTAAAAGCGCGGAGGCCTGCCCCCACGGCGGCGATGACCAGGTCCGCGCCGGTGATGCCCATCTTCCAGAGCGAATCCACCCGCTCGCGGACGATGCGCTCCAGTTCGGAACGAACATCGTCTTCGTAAGAACCAGTCAGAAAACCATCACGCTTCCGGGCAATCAGAAAGATGCTGGAGGCGAGCATGGCTTTGTCAACTTTCTTTCTCCCCCCTCTCATCTCCGTTGCAAGCGGCCATGCCTTGACAATTGTGAAACCCGCAGAACGGAGTGCGTCGACCAGTGTTGCCCAACCCAGAGTTGTCTTGTGGGCATACACGATTGCGATTGCTCCCCCTGGCTTAAGAACTCTTCGGGCCTCACAGAGAGAATCGCTCATCAAGCTCTCGTAAACTTTACTGGCCGCAACCTTGTTATCTCCATGCCGGTAAAAAGCAGCAATTGCTTCTCCCTTTTTTGGTGTCAATTGAGACGCAAAATGCTCGGGATGAACATCGCCGAGATGTCGTTTCAGCCACACATAGAAAGCATCAGCCAGGTTGCTATATGAAACGCTGTCATAATAGGGTGGATCTGTGATGACTGCATCCATTGAGCCATCAGGAAATGGAAGATTAGTGGCTGTTCCGCGAGCAACCTTTGTGGGTAACCCAAGCGAATGAATTGTGGTGTAAACGTGATACGCCCAATCCAGTGCATTGGCATAGGAGGCAGTAACCCCGGAAAAGATGTTCGCTTCAGCAAAGTCCCAAGACATGGGAAATTTGCCATCACCCCATGGACCTTCCAAAGTTTCGCGGCCACTGTGTATAAAAGCAAAGGCATTATGTGTAGAAACCAATCTAGAAAAACTCATGGCAACTGAGGTGAACAAAGCGCGCGAGATATCTGAATCGCAAGTAACCTCTGAGATATCTTGCCACGCAGAACGTAACACGCCCGCAATTGACAGGTGTGTGAGCATTTGCCGGTCAGTATAAACACGATCCCAAGACGTAAAACCATACCTCTGCACATCAAAAGAACGCGGATTGGCCTCAAGAGGTTCAAAGGGCCTCAACAGATGATGCGTTTTCTCAACCGAGGATAAACGATCTTCAATTGAGTCTTTATCTTGAAAGAGCTTTGCATATTCAACGTATACTTTCCCCGTTTTTCTAGGATGAACACAGGCTGTTGCCATATATTGATGACCAAACGCTTGATCTATTCCGAAGGCTTTTACGTAATCGCTATCCGCCACTGTCCCGCAGAATGGGCAGGTCGCGTTGCCGCCCTTGGAAAAGCCTGCCGGGTCGAAGCCGAGACCCTTCTCTGTGCGGCTCTCCGCAACCTCGAAACGGACCTGTTTCTCACCCTTGGGTGCAATCATCTTCAGGGCTACATAACGGTCTTTCTTTTTGCACAGCCACGTCTGGCGCACGAGCGGCACCGTTGCCCCGCAGGCGGGGTTCTTGCATCGCACCGTCCGCGTCCAGAGATAGGCCACAGGCGTCAGGTACCCGGCAGGCACCTTGAGGCGTCCCTGAGTCGGTTTTGCGAACTCCATCACTGACTGAGGTTTCTCGCCTATCTCCTCGTGTTTTGCCTCCGGGTCAGGAACAGGGGGATAGAGGTCGCCAATTTCAGCCTTGACCTTCTTGAGCACCCATTCGCCCCAGTAGCGGACCTCATTGGCCAGGCCACCCCAGGTAGCTTCGCCCTTTGCGTTTTTAGGACCGGTCATGCCAAGGGCATTCGGATCGGGCTTGCCATACTTTTGTGGATAAACAAGGGTGCAGAGCTCGATAATATGAGCGACTTGGTTGAGGTCGAGGGCATAGGTTTCGCAGCCGAGACGCAGGGCTTCCAGCGGAATAGCCCCGCCGCCGGCGAACATATCCAGTACCTTGGGACGAGGGGCGCGTCCTTCCTCGATATCCTCGACAGTGATTGTTTCCCCGGTTTCTTCGGTTAGACGCTCCGCATGGGCTTCGAGAATATGCCTTTGTGCCTCCTTGATGACAGCAGGATTACCCGGATACTTGCAAAGCCGCTCGATGAACTTGGCCGCATTGGCCCTGCCCAGGCTTTGCTTCTTGTTGTCCGGCCCGTTCTCCGGAATGAACCTTGACGCCGGCACGAGCGCGCCGTACACCGCGGCCCTGCATGCAACCAAGGGGCGACGAGCCCACCAGAGGTGGAGGGTCGAAATGTGACCTTTGCGGACGGATTTTTCCCGCGAGGCCTCGGCACTGATGGCCTGAATCGGCAGGAAATCTTCTATGAGCCTGCGGTCATTCATCTCCGTTTCTCTGGCACAATCTGTGATGCGGCTGTGACAAGGATCGCCCCATACAACTGGAATACCGTTCCATAACTCTGCGCATTCGATGCTGAAGTCAATCCTATTGGGGGGCTGTTGAAAAGTAGTCTTCCTGGTGAGATTTGCTTTCCGGAACCGAAAACTTCGCGAATCATTTTTTGATATTGCCCCTCTGCGTGTTGAGATTGGTGAACGCAAAGATTTCGGATGATCTTCATTTTTCGCACATCATCGGACACAGCGCTTAATGAGGATTCAAAAGGCTCACCATTTTTAAAAAATACTCTTGCCCTCTCCCTAACCACACTGAGTTCAGACCAATCTACATAATTACGGCCACCACGAATTAGGTCGTGAGCTGTGTCGCGGTCCGTGACTAGCACGCGATGTCGACTCTTGAACGAAGCAAGCGGCGCATCAACCACGCAGTGTTCAAAGGCCGATTCCAAGAATTGCTCCCATGCTGTGAAGAGAATGGTGAACGCCATTTCACATAGTCGCTCCTGTTGAGTCCTGCTTATCGAGGCAATTCTATTGGTCTTCTTACACAACATGGCTGGTAATGAAATGACAAAATTCTCCTGAGCTCTTTGCGTTCGCTCAAAACGCTCACGAATGCGCGCAAGTCGTGGAGACACAGTCGCCATGAGTTATTCCCTATTTGACAGCCCTTGTTGAATGTATCCCAGGATTGTTTTTACTCTCATTATTCTCTGCTCACGATCCCCTGTAGCCTTCTGGCTTGCAGCAATAAACTTCTCGATATCCTGCCCCGGTGCAGGACTTTTGTATTTGCGACTTAGGCTTACGAGGGAGTCCTTTATTCTTTCAAGCGTTGATGACAATGGCTGACGTTGCAGCCCACCCTGGCCCAGATCAGAAGTGTTGGGTATTCCATACATGATATGGTAGAAGGCGCAAAATAATGAGTAGAACAAAACTCGTCGCCCAAAGATAGTATCGCGGAGGCTATCCCCCAGACACTTGGCCAAGGTATCGATGACAGCTTTGAATTCCTTTATGACGCGTTCCCTTTCGGGAAAGTCGTCATCCTTGCCCCCGTACAATTCTTTAATTTTATTCCGGCGGTGCTGTATACCGGTCAACATGACAACTAAAAGTTCGGTCGTAAGTTCGGCTTCGGCCATACGCATAATTTGCCGATCTATCAGTATGCGATTTTGTCGCCAAAACTCAAGATGCTCATAGCCAAGCGTATACACAGTTTGCTTGAATTCGCCGAAGTAGGCAGCATTGAGAAGTTCTTGTTGCGTCAGCTTCTGTGCATAAGTATTCAGCCGCGCGAAGATATCTAGCACATCTGCATCAGAGACTTCTTCAAGAAGAACAACCGAAAATTCATAGGTTAAGAACCGTTGTTGTGCGTCTTGGGGCAGTTGGCTAAATTTCATCCCACCAAAAGACGGACTTTGAGACTTTATCACCGGATATTCGTCTTTAGAATATGAAATCACTGACCGCATGCGTTGCTGACCGTCGACAACTTCCCGTATGGTCTTACGTTGCTGTGGATCGACTTTTTGGCGTATAAAAATAATAGGGATAGGTAACCCGCGCAGTATCGTATCAATTAAATGAGATTTCGCTTTTTGAGACCAAACGTCTCGCCGCTGGAATCTCGGTTGTAAAATCAATTCATTTCGCTCATCCCACGACAGAAAGTCATTAACGCTGTAGCCACGTGGTTTATGAGTGCTCATAATCATATCCTCCTTCACTATCTCCAAGATTCCCTGGAGTCTGATTCACCCCAACTGGAATCTCGTGGAATCTCACCACCACAATGAGTCATTTTCAAACGATCAATCCTATCACGCCTATGGACCATTTACGGTCCCTTTTCTTTCTCTTGGCTTTGGTCCTGTTATTGCGCTCTCGTTCGGAATCGCCCGCCCCGAAGCGAACACAGACCTCTTGCGTTCTTCCAGCAGGGCCTGTGTCCGTTCGATTTCAGCGGCCAGATCCTTTTCATCGGGCAGCGCCGTCCGGTACTCCGATGCCATCACCTTGTTCGGGAGACCTTCCAAAGCGTATCGGGCGACGGCTTCATCTTTCTGGGCGCAGAGTATCAGCCCTACCGGAGGATTTTCATCATTGCGAACCCAGTGTTCCCGGGCATAGTTGAGATAGAGATGCATCTGCCCGGCGTCGGCATGAGTAAATTTACCGATCTTCAGGTCGATGATCACCAGGCAGCGCAGGCGACGATGGAAAAAGAGCAGGTCTACCCGGTACCATTCATCGCCGATGCGCAGGCGTTTCTGCCTGCCTATGAAACAGAAGTCGCCGCCCAACTCCAAAAGAAAGGTCTCCAGATGCCTGATCAGCGCCTCTTCCAAGTCTGTTTCGGAATATTCGTCCTTGAGGCCGAGGAATTCGAGCACAAAGGGGTCTTTGATTTCCTCTTCGGGTTGGACGTGATCTACAGGAAGGGCCTTCCCCCCTTTGTGCAGCATGGCTGCCTTGTTTCGAGACAAGGCTGTCCGTTCGTAAAACTGGGAATTGATCTGCCGGTCGAGTTGCCGCACCGACCAGCCGCCGCGCAGAGCTTCGGTCTCGTAGAACTTACTGGCCAGTTCGTTCTTTATCCCGAGCAGACGAACATAAGCGGACCAAGGCAGCGGGAAGCGGCGTGCAATATCGGCAAGGGATAATTCGGCAGGCGTCGCCTGGAAAACGCCAGACGGCGTCTGGCAAATCGATCCGTTTGGGTCGTCCTCTTTTTGCGGTTGAGAAGTACGCGACGGCGTTGCGTATTTCAATCGGCGGTCTTCGTCGGGCAATTTACGCGACAGCGTCGCGTAAATTGTTTCTGGAGGATAAACGAGGTAGAAAGCGCGGAATCGCTGGAGATTATCCACGCCGAACCCGCGCCCATACCGTTTGTTGAGATCGGCAGACAGACGTGCAAGCAGTTCCTCGCCATACGCTGCCCGCTTTTCGCCCCTCTGCTCGGTTTCCACGATGCGCCTCCCGATCAGCCAATAAGCCGCGGTCATGATGCAGTTGACCGAGCGAGCCGCCGATCTCCTGGCGGCATCGATGACATTGGAGATGTCCCCGAGAATGGAATCGTAGTGGATGTCCAAGCTGCTTTCAGTTTTTGCCGGTTTTTTCGTCACGACTACCCCCCTGCCGCCTGCTGTACGGCATCCGCCGGAATTTCATAGAATCTCGCTGCCACGATTTCCCGTTTGGCGTGGTCGAGCTTGGCCACGGGATTCTGGATGCGCACAAGCTCGGTCAACTCATCCAGAGGATTCCAGACCACATAGAGCCAGTACGTCTCGGCCAGTTGCTGCGCCTTGTACCACTCGTTTGTTGTCAGTCGAACCGGCTGGCCCCGCAGCCGCCCCTTGACCTCGACTCTCTTGACGAAGACCTCGCCTGTGGCTTCATCGGCGATGCGATGGGCGCGGATGTCGAAGCCCAGCTTCAGGTGTCCGACCCGTTCGATGCGGTCCGGGGGGAAGCCCTCCACGATAAGCGCCTCGACAACCTTATCCTCTGCGGCGATTTCGCTCTGCCGGCGGATATTCGGATCGACCTCATCGGCCAAAACGGCAAGCTGCGCCGCCGTGTCGGCATCGGGCACAAGGACAACGGCCGTCCCGACATACTTAACCGGTCCTGTCCTGGCAATCTCAAGACGCTTCAGCCCGTCAAGACGTTCCTGGCGGGTGCGTTGCAGCTCATCCACATACTTTCTGGCTTCGTCCGCCGTCAATTTGTATTCCGGTTTCGATACGGCCTCGGCGGCAAGCAGCATGGCCCGCTCTTGAGCCCGGTCAATCCGCACCTTGAATGACTTCTCCAGGTATTCCCTACAGACCCGCGCGAAATGCTGCCGTTCGTTCTGGCAACGGGTGCGACATTCCAACTGATAAGTCGCTTTGAGGAAATCGGTAGGGGGCTGGGTCGAAGCCGGCTCGATTTCTTGCGGTGGATGCGGATGTGCTGCCAGGTTGAGCAGGATGTCGCTTGGGATCATCTCGTAATTACCCCGCTCCTCCCGAACGGCCACGAGCTCTCCGTAGAGAGGCACATCGAGGCCCTTGGAATCTTTGCCCCGGATGGATATCTCGAAAAAGTGAATGCGGTAGGGCTCCCGGCACAAGGCATCGATGAAGAACCCGATCCCGCCGGCCAATCCGGACAGCCGCTCGTTGAGTTTTTCGTCCACAGCCGCATAGAGCGGATGTCCGGGCCCCATCAGCACAGCGTCAACATGAGCGACCTGCTCCAGGTGATGCTTGTGGAATGTAATCTTGCGATAGGATGATTCGGCTTTGCCGATCTTTTGGATGGAGCGAAGACGTTCTGAGCGTAAATCCGCCAGGACATGTTCGACGCGCCACAAACCGTCAGCTCTTGGCTCGACCCGAAGGCCGACTTCCCGGGAGGCCGCAACGAACTGCGCTTCCACATACCGCGGCATGAGCCGACGCTCTTCCACTTCGAGATTGCGGCGCTGGAAGGCGCTGAAATCCACGTGGCTGCGTGCAAGCGCTATACCCGTAACCTCTTCGTATTCTTTGAGCTTTGCCGGATTGATGCGGTCAATCTGATCGAGGTACTCGTCGAGCCGACGGGGGTCATAGGCGGCTTCCCGGAGCATGTCCGGGAGGTTTACGTCGTTCAACGACAGCACTTCACCGATAACGTCAAATACGCGGCCTTCAAGAGCCTCGTTCATCTGGTCGAGTTTTGCCAGAAGACAGCGGAGAATCCGGCCCTCAACGATGGGCTGGCCGTCCTCGGAATCCGTGGCAACAAAGTTATAGGCATAACAATCCCGATCCTGGCCGATGCGATGAATGCGGCCCAGCCTCTGCTCCAGGCGGGTTGGGTTCCAGGGCATATCGTAGTTGATCATGAGGTGGCAGAACTGGAGGTTGATCCCTTCACCGGCGGCCTCGGTCGCCACGCAAACCTGTGCGCCGGTTCGGAAAACCTCCTGAGCGTGCTTGCGCTCGTGAGGGTTCATGCCCCCATGGATCTCGCAGGCGCTGAAGCCCCATCGTTCGAGATGATCGCGTACGTAACCCAGGGTGTCCCGGTGCTCCGTGAAGATCAGGAGTTTGCCCCGGCCGTCCTTCAACTCAAGGAATTGCGCCTCGCCGAGGCATTTCTTCAATGCGGCCAGCTTGGAATCATTCGCGTTTTCCCGGACGCGGCGGGCCTGCTCCGCCAGTTCTTTCAGGGCGGATATCTCTGCCCGCAACTGCTCGATCTCCAGTGCGGCCGTGTACTCGTCGGCCAATTGATCGCGGACAAGATCGTCAAGATCATCTTCCTCTTGTTCGGCATCGGGCAGACGACCCTGCAGGGCGGCAAGTCGCTTGGCGCGTTGGGCAGGGGTAAGGCCCTCCAGTTCGGACAGGAGGTCCTCCTGTTTCTTCAGCCGGCGCTTGAGCGATTCGTGGATGGCGCAGGTGGAGCTGACCAGGCGGCGTTGCAGGACGGTCCGGGTCAGCGCCGCGGAAGATCGTCTTTGGCCCGTCTGCTGGGGGATGAACTCGTTGATGTAAGCGGTGACGCTCTTGTAAAGGGCATACTCATCGCTGTTCAAACAGAACGTGACGGTGTTGGTATGCCGATCCGGGAAAAGCCGCTTGCCGTTTGCATCGCGCAGATCTTCCTTCAGCCGTCGCAGACACCAGGGGGAATCCTTGCCGAGGCGGAAAACATCCTTGCGAATGGCGGAGGCCTGCTTTTCGAGACGGTGCGGTTCGGGGAACAGGTCAGGGTCGATGAGCCGAAGGAAATGGGCGAACTTGTCCTCATCGCCGTGGTGGGGCGTGGCCGTGAGCAGGAGGACATGATCGGCCTGATTCGTGAGGCGCGACGCCAGATCATAGCGCTTTGTCGTGGAAACCCGCGCTTCGCGATCCTGTCCGCCCGAGGCGGTCCTGGCCGAACACTTATGGGCTTCATCGATGATGATGAGGTCCCATCGCTGCTGCCATACGCGCTCCCGCACATCCTCCTGCTTGGCATAGTCGATGGAGGCAATGATCTGCGAAGCCCTCTGCCACGGGTTTGTCAATTGATGCTGATCGACGGCGGAAAAAATGATGTCGAAGGATTCGCCGAACCAGCGGAGCATCTCATCCTGCCACTGGATCGTCAGCGGTGCGGGGCAGAGGATCAGAATGCGCTCGATGGCCTCGCGCAGCTTCAGTTCCTTGACCAGAAGCCCGGCCATGATCGTTTTCCCCGCCCCGGGATCGTCGGCCAGCAGAAACCGCAGGCGGGGCTGGGGCAGCATCGCCTGGTACACGGCCTCGATCTGGTGGGGCAGGGTGCGAATGCCGGAAAGACTGACCGCAAACTGCCGGTCGTGGGCGTAGGCCAGACGAATTCGGGCCGATTCGACAAGGAGACGGAGCTGCTCGGCGTCAACCGGGGTTACTGCCTTGGACTCGGCAGGCTCTTTGCCGGTGATCGCCACTGCCTCTTCTTCGGAGATGACCGCTTCTTCCAAGGAACCATCAGGAAGACGAACGCGGCACTCATACCTCGCTGAATCATCTGAGCCGAGTCGGCGGGCATCCTCCAGGATCACGGCAAGATCGAAGTGGCCGGGGAGAGATATCCGCTGCCCGATCCAAGATGTGAGCAGGCTGCTACCCATTCTCCTCCTTCTTCTGTGAACGTATTTTCCGGGATGGTCGATTAGTCCTACGCCCTTAATGATGTAACTTTACGCAAATCGACCAATCCGGTCAAGGATTAAGGTAACTGATTTCTCATGGTATCCAATGAGCTAATTATGACCTACATTATACATCTTTGTATTTAAACCTGGTAAGTACGGTTCGAAAGCTGGGGGCTACACCTTTTGTTTAAGCGACTCAAGGCCAATGTCATTTCTTTTCCAGTTCACCAGAAATATTCCCACGCAGACCATAGGAAGTCCTGTAATTAAAGAACCGGTGAATTCCTCGTCAAGAAAGATAATGCCTGCAAGGACCCCGAAGATGGGTGTCAGGAAGGTGAAGGCCGAGAGTCTGCTCACCGAATAGCCGTGAATCAGCTTGAACCAGATCAAGTAAGTAATAAAGGCGACGATTACCGACTGAAAGAGGATACAGCCGACGATTGAAGGATTCAACATGATAATCCATCGGGGTTCCAGGATGAGGCTCGCGAAGATAAGAATCGGAATCGAAAAAACGAGTTGATAAAGAAACGTATGGATCGGCTGGACCTTCCCTGCCATGAACCTTTTGATATAGAGAGTGGTCATTGCCCAAAAGAAGGCGGCGATGATTTCCAGGATGTCTCCAATGAACATGGTGGGTTTGGCCGCCGCGGGTCTCCCTTGAAAGACCAGTAAAACGCCCACGAAAGCCGCAACAAGTCCCAGAGACTTTAAAAACGTCAAACGATCCCCCACAAGAAAAAAGTGGGCTCCAACGGCCACAATGAAGGGGCTCGTGTAAAGGAAAATGATGGAGCGTGCAGCGTCTGTGTAGAGAAGTCCGAAGTATATGCAGGCAAATTCCAAACCAAAGAGAAGGCCCACCACAACTCCATGCAGCAGATTGATGTCGGTATGAAATATTTTCTCCTTCTTCCGCAGGCAATAGATCACCCCGCATATCGAAGCGATGATGGAGCGTAATGTTGAAGCGAATACAGGAGCAATCCCCTGATTAACGTATTTGATACTGGGATGGTTGAAGCCCCAGACCAAAGTGATAATGACGAGGATGATGAGCGCCTTAATATCCAGGTAGTCTTTGCTTTCTTCAGAATCCATATCTCTCTTAAGACTGAATTAGCACAATGCTGTTTAACGGTGTGATTTCGATGGATTCAACTATGGGATGATACCACCTGCCGCCTAAAGATCACCCGAAAAAAATTCACCCTTCATCCCGTATTCAGTAATCAGTCAGAATCTTCCGTACTGAAGACTTGTATTGAATCAGGTTTCAGGTCATACCCGTGCTTAATGTGCCGGCATCGGTGTTAAGGATCAGGTCAAGAGAGCTAAGGTTGAGTACACGGTGGCAAGCCTGCCTGCAGAGCCATCACTATGGTCAGCATTCGGGCCACGCGACCGTTTCCTTCTCAGTCCTCTGGTTTACGGGCGCCCTGCACCACCGGATAATCGGGCCGCCCGGTTTTCATCCAGGCGACGATGTTCACGGCGGCTTTACGGCGCAACTCTATTTCGGCCTCCATCGAATAAAAAGCCGCATGGGGACTCAGAATCACGCGCGGGTCCGTGAGCAGGGGCGAGGCCGCATCAATAGGCTCTATCGGCAATACATCCAGGCCGACGGCGGCCAGCTGGCGCTGTTCCAGTGCACGCACCAGCGCCTTCACATCGATCACCGCGCCGCGGGCCGTATTGACCAGATAAGACCCGGGCTTCATTTTACCAAGCAAGGCTTCTCCGACCAGGCCGCGGGTGTCGTCATTGAGCAGACAGTGGATCGAGATCGCCTCGGCCTGCTCAAACAAGCCTTCCAGGGAGACCGGTTGCACATAGGCCGGGAAGTCACCATCGATCAGGTTGGGGTCGTGGGCGATTACGCGCCCGAAAAGATTTCGCGCGAGGTGGGCAAAACGCTTGCCGATTCGGCCAAGCCCCAGGATGCCCAACGTGAGATTGGATGCCCTGGGAATCTTTCCGGCAGAGGTATAATGCCAGCGGCCCTCGTGAATATCGCGATCGTAGCGCACCACGTTCCGAATGCATGCAAGCATCATCGCCAAGGCATGGGTTGCCACTTCGCCCACGCCGTAATCGGGCGAATTGGCAACCCAGACGCCGTGGCGGGCGGCAGCCCCGGCATCAATCGTGTCGTAGCCGGTCCCAATGCGCGAGCAAATGCCCAACCGGGGCAGCGCTGCAAACACCCGCTCCGTCACCGGGGCGTACTGCACCAGGAGCGCCCTGCAATCGTGCGCGGCTTCGATAACCTCCTGCTCCGTGCGGCACTGCGCCTCTATCATTTCAATGCCGGCTTGGCGGAACATGTCCCGCTCCAGCGATACATCGAGCATGTCATGATCGGTAAACAAGACCTTCATTTTCATGGCGCGAGTATAATCAGAAAGGTCTTGTGTGTCAATGCAACGGTGGCAAAATATCCTTGACATGCAGGGCCGCTTTTCTTATCTTCACACCGCACCGAGAAAGACGCCCTCGTAAGAAGTCATAAAAGCCTTGCTTTCAGGACGGCTTCGTAAAAAGCTCCGCAGGCAAGGCGCGCGAATAACGAGGAGTGAGGCGTACTTTGCCGTACGCTGCAACGACGAGGGGTGAAGCGCAACGCAGCATCCGGACTTTTT
>Ga0172375_10009614_pt1 | contig 12701 bp, 8 predicted proteins | sample LakKiv1m_FD_114537 | JGI IMG/M metagenome (GOLD analysis project Ga0172375, IMG submission 114537) | Freshwater microbial communities from Kabuno Bay, South-Kivu, Congo - kab_092012_11.1m | ecosystem: Environmental > Aquatic > Freshwater > Lake | place: Democratic Republic of the Congo... | reverse complement strand
ATGATGTATTCAGTTCTGTCGATAATGCCGACATTATGCTTGACGATTACCAGAAAGGCAGCTTCGCAAAGTCCACAGTGCTTTCTGACTCCTGTCCCCTGGTTACAATTGATCATCCTGCTGATGCCACATGGCCAAAAACAATAACAATCGACTTTGGCACCTTATGCACAGGACTTTACGAAAACACCAGGTCGGGCAAAATAATTACCGTGGTTACCGGTCCCAGGCTTCAGGAAGGTTCGACCAAAACAGTCACCTTCGATAACTATCATATTAATGGTATTAAGGTTGAAGGTACGAAAGTGATTGAAAACCTCGGGTATAACGAAAATCAGAACATTGTTTTCTCTGCAACGCTGACAGGTGGCAAGCTTACAATGCCAAACGGCAGGACAATAGAAAGGTCGGCCAGTCATGAAAGGGAATGGATAGCAGGCTTGCTGACACGGAACATCTGGGATGATGAGTGTTTTGTAACAGGTACCGCCAATGGCATTACTATAAAAGGAGTAAGTTTTAAAAATACGATAACATCGGCACTTCACTGGAAACGTGCCTGCAGGTTTATAGTAAGCGGTGTTGTAAAGATAGAGAGGGAAGGGCTTGACGATGTAGAGCTCAATTATGGAGCCGGGGAATGTGATGCTTATGCGACACTTACAAAGGGTGATCAGTCGAAAGAGATATTGCTAAAGCATAACAGGTAAAACTGCCCAACCTCTGAAGGGGTTTTGAAGTAAGAATAATAGAAAAAACGAACAGCGAATTAAGAAGTTCTTAGTTCGCTGTTCGTTTTTTCTGATGTTCTGATGTTCTGATTTCTTTAAGATGCCCTCAGCACCTTCATATCTATTCTTTCGAGCTTGCTGCTCGCATAATCAATTGTTATAACAAATTCATCTTTTCCAAGGGAGGGCATTTCGAACATAGCGTCGAGCATTATTGTCTCGCATATCGATCTCAGTCCGCGAGCCCCAAGCTTGAACTCAACAGCCTTGTCGACGATAAAATCAAGTACACCGTCAGCAAAGGAAAGATCGACATTGTCCATCTTGAAAAGCTTTACATATTGCTTGACAAGTGCATTTTTCGGTTCGGTCAGAATAGCCCTCAGTGCCTTTCTGTCGAGCGGATCGAGATGTGTTACGACAGGCAGTCTGCCTACGATTTCAGGTATCATGCCGAAAGCCCTCAGATCCTGAGGGGCAATATATTTCAGAAGGTTATCCTTATCTACTTTCTCCCTGTTTTTCGATGCTCCGTAGCCTACAATCTGTGTGTTGAGGCGCTGTGCGATCTTTTTTTCGATACCAACAAAAGCTCCGCCGCAGATGAAGAGTATGTTCTTTGTGTCAACAGGTATCATTTTCTGTTCCGGATGCTTACGTCCACCCTGGGGAGGTACATTTACAACTGATCCTTCAAGCAGCTTCAGGAGTCCCTGCTGTACCCCTTCTCCTGAAACATCTCGTGTAATTGAGGGATTATCACCCTCTTTCCTGGCTATCTTGTCGATTTCGTCTATAAATACAATACCTTTTTCGGCAGCCTTTACATCATAGTCGGCATTCTGAAGAAGACGTGTAAGAAGGCTTTCAATATCTTCGCCCACATAACCGGCTTCTGTAAGAACTGTAGCATCGACAATGGTAAATGGAACATGAAGCATTTTTGCTACAGTCCTTGCAAGAAGTGTTTTTCCCGTTCCTGTTTCGCCGGCCAGAATAATATTTGACTTCTCGATCTCCACATCGTCGGCATCAGGCTTCTGCATCAGCCTTTTATAGTGGTTATAAACAGCTACTGATATGATCTTTTTAGCCATATCCTGACCGATGACATACTGGTCGAGGAAGTTTTTTATTTCAGCAGGCTTAAGAAGGTTAATCGTATCGAAGGCGACATTTTTCTTTATGCCAAGCTCTTCGTTCATAATTCCATGGGCCTGCTCGATGCAATGGTCGCAAATATGTCCTTCCAGGCCAGCAATAAGAATGTTAGCCTCTTTTTTTGTTCTGCCGCAGAATGAACACTTATCCATTTTACTTATGGTCGTTTCTCATCAGGATCTCATCGATCATGCCGTAATCTTTGGCTTCCTGTGATGTCATCCAGTGATCCCTGTCGGAATCTTTCTCGACTTTCTCAACAGGATTGCCGGAATGAAGGGCTATAATCTCGTAAAGTTCCCTTTTGATTTTAATTATCTCGCGAGCCTGAATCTCAATATCTGAGGCCTGTCCTTCAACACCGCCCATTGGCTGGTGTATCATTATCCTTGAATGTTTCAGGGCAGATCTCTTTCCTTTAGTGCCTGCTGTAAGAAGAACTGCTCCCATTGAAGCTGCCATTCCGGTACATATAGTTGCAATGTCGGAAGTTATATACTGCATTGTATCATAAATGCCGAGCCCGGCATTGACTGACCCTCCCGGTGTATTGAAATAGATCTGGATATCTTTTCCCGGATCTGATGAATCGAGGTAGAGAAGCTGTGCCTGTACAATATTTGCAACGTAATCGTCGATAGGCAGTCCCAGGAAGATGATCCTGTCCATCATCAGCCTTGAGAAGACGTCCATTGATGCTACATTAAGTTGTCTTTCCTCGATGATTGTTGGTGATATGTAGGCGTCGGCAATTATAGAAGAATATTTATGTACAGAGAGGCTGCTTATACCTCTTTTACTTCTTGCAAACTTTCCGAAATCGTCAATATTGATCATTTTACCTTAATTTTATATTAAGTATCAAAGATATGAAAATTAGAAATATGATGTAATATGCTGATTACTATTCAAAAAGCTTGTTAAACTCTTCGGCTGTAACTTTCTTGTCCTCTGTCTTTACTATCTCTTTAAGCTGAACCAGAACCTTATCTTCAAGGATCTTATCGGCTATCCTTTTTGCATCTTCTTCCCTTTTGAGGGTCTCTTTTGCATAATTGGTAATCTGTTCGTCGGTTGCATAGAAGAGCCCATACTGCCGGAACTGATACCTTGTAATGTTCTCAGCCTCTTTCTGGAGCTCTTCTTCGCTGATTTTCATGTCGTTATCTTTTGCCACCTTATTCCTGATGAGCTGCCATTTAAGGTCCTGCCTGAAGCTGTCGAATTCTTTTTCGACCTGTTCGGAAGTAGTGTTTTCGTTCACTTTAAGGAGCCATTTTTTCAGGAACTCTTCGGGAAGGCTGAATTCGGTATTATCGAGAATGAGCTTCTTGATATCCTGCATAAGCTTGAATTCACTTTCGCGTTTAAGACTTGAAGATATTTCATCTTCGATCTTTTTCATGAATTCCTCTTCTGAGCTTACAACTCCTTCTCCATAAACCCTGTTGAAAAGCTCCTGGTTGATCTCTGCAGAATGGAACCTTGTTATTTCACTGATTGTAAACCTGAATTTGCCTTCAACACCTTCTGCCTCCTCTTTCTTTCTGCCAAGCAGTCCGGCTATTTCGGTATCGTTAGGGAATGCTTTCTTTATGTCGAAATCGACAGTTTCATTTCCCTTTTTGCCGATAAAATCCTTCTTTATTTCTTCATCTTTAATTATATCGACTGCGAGTGTTGCTTTTTCATTAAATATTCCTTCTGTTTTGGGATTACCATCTTCGTCGAGTGCTTCGATCTTTCCCTTTAGGATATCTTTATCTTCAGTGGTTTCTTCATTTTTAAATTCACCGAAACGGCGGGTATAGTTGGCGACGAAATCGTTTTTCATCTTTTCGTCGATAGTGATATCATAAAGATTTACCGTGTTCTTCTTTCCCAGGTTGATTTCTACGGAGGGAGCCAGCCCCAGCTCAAAGGAGAAGTTGAACTCATCCTGTTTTTCAAAATCGATTTTTTCCTGTTCATCTGCTTTTGGAAGCGGATCACCGAGTACCTCTATCTTCTCGTCGGTAATGAATTTATGGATACTCTCGCTTACTGTTTTATTGATCTCATCGACCTTTACAGCAAACCCATACATTTTTCTTATCATGTCGATGGGCACCATGCCTGGCCTGAATCCCTTTATATTGGCTTTTTTACGATAGTCGCGCAGTACCTTTTCAACTTTTTCCTGGTAATCTGCCTTTTCGATCTTCACTTTCAGAACTGCATTCAGATCGTCGATGTTTTCTCTTGTAATATTCATGTTTCTTCTTTTGAATGTATTTAAAAAAACCGCCACAACGCTTTGCTCGGGTCAAGGGCGGTTTTCATATTTGTGCGGATGAAGGGACTCGAACCCCCACGTCATTATGACACAAGATCCTAAGTCTTGCTCGGCTACCAATTACGACACATCCGCGTAAAACCGGTGCAAAAGTACAGAAAATTATTGTTTTAACAAATGGGGAAGGCTATCTGCGGAGCTCAAAGTTCTTTCCGAGGTAAACTCTTCTTACATGTTCATCATCGGCAAGTTGAGCTGAAGTCCCTGATTTAAGGATTTTTCCTTCGAAAAGGAGGTAGGCGCGATCGGTGATCGACAGGGTTTCGTGGACGTTATGGTCAGTAATGAGGATACCTATATTCTTATCCTTAAGGTGAGAGACGATACTTTGAATATCTTCAACGGCTATCGGGTCGACGCCAGCGAAGGGTTCGTCGAGAAGAATAAATTTTGGTTTCAGGGCCAGAGCCCTGGCTATTTCCGTTCTTCTTCTTTCACCTCCTGAAAGTTGAATCCCTTTGCTTTTCCTGATTTTCTGCAACCCAAACTCATCGAGGAGGGTTTCCACTCTTTCCGCCTGTTCTTTTTTTGGTAACCCCGACATCTCAAGCACGGCTTTCAGGTTATCTTCAACCGACAGGTTCCTGAAGACGGAAGCTTCCTGTGCGAGGTATCCAATGCCTTTCCGGGCACGCTTGTAAACCGGTTCTTTAGTGATTTCTTCATCTTCAAGAAAAATCTTTCCTTCCTTTGGCCTTATAAGCCCTACAATCATATAGAAAGATGTAGTCTTCCCTGCGCCGTTAGGTCCCAGCAGACCTACAATTTCACCCTGTTCTACTTCAATGGAAACATGGTCGACAACTGTTCTGCTGCGATATTTTTTAACCAGGTTTTCGGTGTAGAGTTTCATTTATAGGATTGTTTTATTCAGTAGCAGTTTTTGCTTTTTCTTCCTCTGCCATGAACTTTTTATGATTTTTTTCCTTCGACCTCATTACACCTGCCGAGATAAAAATACTGATCTCATAAAGAAGCAAAAGAGGGATTGCCACGAGGGTCTGGGAAAAGACATCGGGAGGAGTAATGATGGCTGCAATGATGAAAATAACCACAATGGCATGCTTCCTGTATTTTCTCATAAAAGTGGGGGTGATGATACCTATCTTTGTCAGGAAGAATGCTATTATAGGAAGCTCAAAAACAATTCCGGTTGCAAGGCATATTGAGGTAAGGGTACCTATGTAAGATCTGATATTTATCTGGTTGGCAACATCCGGGCTCACCTGGTAAGAGGTAAGAAAATGTATCGACAACGGTGCAAGAACGAGATAGCCAAAAAGTACCCCGATGAAAAATAGTAAAGTGGAAGCAAGAACGGCTCCTCTTGCGTGCTTTGCCTCGTTGGAACGAAGTGCCGGTCTGAAAAAGGACCAGAACTCGCGGATCACAAACGGGAAGGCAAGTATGAGTCCTGCCACCAGGGCAACAATTATATGAGTGGTGATCTGACCAGCCATCTTTATGCTTATCAGCTGAAAATCATTGTTCTTGTTGATACAGAGTAGTTCAGGATTTTGTGTATTCCAGGCTTCATGAAGGTAGTATCCAAACTTACAGAGCAGCCGGTTGGTTACAAAATCCTCTTTGGAAGGGGCAAGCAAAACGGTGTCGAAGAGGAATGATTTAAATACGAATGCCACTATCATAAAAGCCACAATGGCAATCAATGACCGGATAATATGCCATCTAAGCTCCTCGAGATGCTCTAAAAACGACATCTCAGTCTCTCCCTTTTCACTCTTCCACTTTAAAGCCATCTTTATAAACTGGTTTTGAAATTCAGCGTGTAAAGATGATAAATCTTATAATTCCAAACAACATAAGTATTGCGATATGTTGGAATAATGAAAAACAAATGTGTTAATTATTTATTAAAACTGGTATTTGTCGTGAAAAATGATTATTTTAGATAGACGGTTGTTTTAAACAAATCGGGCACCCGGCGGTTTAATTCTCAGGGAGAACTAAATGATAAACGACAAAACGATACATGATTACCTGAAAAGGTATTTCGGGTTCGACACCTTCAAGGGAAACCAGGAGCATATTATAAAGAGCGTTCTGGAAGGAAGGGATACCTTTGTGCTTATGCCCACAGGTGGAGGCAAATCGCTGTGCTATCAGCTTCCGGCTGTAATGGGAGAGGGAACAGCAATAGTTATTTCCCCTCTGATAGCCCTGATGAAAAACCAGGTCGACGCCATGCGTAATTTCAGCACAAACGACGATGTGGCCCATTTTCTTAATTCATCTCTTACAAAAACTGAGATTGCGCGTGTAAAGAAAGATGTGCTTGAACATCAGACAAAACTTCTTTATGTAGCACCAGAATCGCTCACAAAGGAGGAAAACATAGAGTTCCTCAGGAATATCAATATTTCGTTTTATGCGGTCGATGAAGCTCATTGCATATCGGAATGGGGACACGATTTCAGACCGGAATACAGGCGTATAAGGCCGATAATTGATACTATAGGCAGATCTCCGATAATTGCTCTTACAGCCACAGCAACTCCGAAGGTTCAGCACGACATTCAGAAAAACCTTGGAATCCTCGATGCAGATGAGTTCAAATCATCGTTCAACAGGCCAAACCTTTATTATGAGGTGAAATCGAAACAGGATGTTACAAAGGAGATAATAAAATATATAAAGAATAACGCAGGGAAATCAGGCATAATCTATTGTCTCAGCCGTAAGAAAGTGGAAGAAATGGCTGAGGTCCTGAAAGTTAACGGGATAAAGGTGCTGCCATATCATGCCGGTATGGATTCGTCCACGCGAACCCAGAACCAGGATAAGTTTCTGATGGAGGAGGTGGATGTTATTGTTGCCACAATTGCTTTTGGCATGGGTATCGACAAGCCCGATGTGCGGTTTGTGATTCATTACGACATCCCCAAAAGCCTCGAGGGCTATTACCAGGAGACAGGACGTGCCGGACGCGACGGCGGAGAGGGGAATTGCATTGCGTATTACAGCTACAACGATATTGTCAAGCTGGAGAAATTCATGCAGGGCAAACCAATTGCCGAACAGGAAATAGGGAAACAGCTTCTTCTTGAAACGGTCTCCTATGCCGAATCGTCTGTGTGCCGGAGAAAACTGCTTCTCCATTACTTCGGCGAAGAGTATTCACAGGAGAATTGTGAAGCATGCGACAACTGCCTCCACCCGAAAGAACAGTTCGAAGGGAGCGAATCCGTTGTCAACGTGCTTGAGACTATTCTGGCAGTAAAGGAGAAATTCAAAGCCGACCATATTGCTCATATTCTTTCAGGGAAAGTAACTTCAGCGATTAAGTCTTATAAGCATAATAAGCTTGAGTATTTCGGAATAGGAGAGGAGAAGGATGAGAAATTCTGGAATATGGTCATCAGGCAGGCGCTGATAGCCAAATTCCTTACAAAAGATATTGAGAACTATGGTCTGCTCAAGATCACCGAAGCGGGGATGAAGTTTATTGAGCAGCCTGCATCATTCATGCTGGCCGAGGACCACGACTATGCCGATACTACAGATGAGGAAAATGCTTTTGGCGCAAAGACAGCTGCTGTTGACGAGGAGCTGTTCAGTATTCTGAAAGATCTTCGTAAAAAAATCTCGAAGCTAAAGGATGTGCCTCCCTTTGTAATCTTTCAGGATCCGTCACTCGAGGATATGGCGATCCAGTACCCGGTAAACCTTGATGAACTACAGAATATTTCAGGCGTTGGCGCCGGAAAAGCACAGCGGTACGGAAAAGAATTTGTAGATATAATCAAAAAATATGTCGAGGAGAAGGAAATATTAAGACCTCTCGACATGGTGGTAAAGTCGGTGGTGAACAAGTCGGGGATAAAGGTCTATATAATCCAGAGTATCGACATGAAACGGCCACTCGAGGATATTGCTGAGGCGAAAGGCCTTGAGATTGGAGAGGTCATTTCGGAAATTGAGGCAATAGTAAATTCAGGGACACGTCTGAACCTCGATTATTATATCGACACTGTTATTGATGAAGACCGCCAGCATGATATTTTCTCATACTTCAGGGAAGAGGCCCAGACAGATTCCCTCGAGGAGGCTATAAAAGAACTCGGAAATGAGTTTGAAGAGGAAGAGATACGGCTGATGAGGATAAAGTTCCTGTCGGAGATGGGGAACTAAACGGCGCAGAGGCGCAACGGGACAACGGTGCAAAGGTACAAGGGTGCAAAGGTACAAGGGGGCAAAGGTACAAAGGTACAAGGGTGGGGAAGCCTTAATTTACCAGTGGTTTCCTTTGTAAATTGCTTTCGGGACAATCCTTAATATATAATAAGTATAGAATATCTGTGATGGGATAAACCATCTCAACAGCTCTTTTCTTTTATATCTGACAGCTGTATTGTGCAGGATCAGGTAATCGGGAATTGATTTTAAAAGGAATGCAGCAAGGAAAACAGGCAGGAAAGCCTGATTGAAAATACAAGTTATTAGCAGCAACGGCAGGAGCAGAATTGTAACAAATGTTACAATTGCCAGAAGGATGGTGAATGTGTCGCTGTACGATCCAGCCTTTGATATCCACCGGGCCCTCTGGTCAATAAATGAGGACCATGTTTCAGATGAACAAGTTTTTACAAGAGCATCATTTGATTCGAGCCATAAAATCCTGCTGCTTTTATTTTGCTTCAGGCTGTGAAGGAGGAAAACATCATCACCGCTCATTTTCTCTGCGTGCAGGTTTATTGAATTATTCTTAAAAGCCTTTTTTGTGAAAGCAAGGTTGGCTCCGTTACACATTACCGGATTCCCCTGCATGGCTGTTCCGGCTGTAATGCCCTGAAGACTAAGAAATTCGAGTTCCTGGAAACGCCTGAAGAAACCTTTACCCCCCTTAAGAGTGACAGGACAAATGATCATTTCAGGTTTGTATTCAGAATAATATGATGCAATTGTTGTTATCCATCTGCTTCTCATAGTACAGTCGGCATCTGTTGTAATCACAAGTTCTCCCTTGCAGGCATCTACACCTGTTTTAATTGCACTTTTTTTACCGTTGCCGGGATTGCGGATGGCTATAAGATTCCTGATTCCGGAGAATTCTGAGGCAATGTTAAAGGTGGAGTCAGCCGAATTATCATCAATTATGATTACTTCGAATTTGTCGGCATCATAGTTCTGAGCAGACAGAAACGAAAGGAGGGAAGGAAGATTCTTTTGTTCATTACGGCATGCAACAATCACAGATACAAGTAGATCTGATGGCAAATCAGATTTATAAGGTTTAATTTTAAAAAGTGAATAATATATTTTCAGGAGGAGATAAATATAAGGTATCGATAATATGACTACCAGCCATTTCATATTTTATTTCCTCATCCATTCGTAGAAGCTGTAATGTTCGGAGCTCATGCCAAGGGCTTCGTATGTCTTCTGTGCCCTGGAGTTTTTTGTCTCGACATAGAGCCTTAGCCCTGCAACATCCTGTTCTTCGGCCAGTTGTTTTATGTGGTTGTACATTTTTCTGAATACGCCCTGCCGGCGGAATTCAGAAACGACATATACCGACTGAAACCACCATACGTTGCAGTTGCGCCAGTCGCTCCATTCATAAGTGATAAGCAGTGAAGCAATTATACGGCCGTCATTTTCAGCCACAAAGTATTCTCCTTTAGACCTGTCTTCAAATACGGCATGTACTCCTTTTGTAACGGTCTCCCGGTTGAGTTTCATCTCTTCGGTTTCCCAGGCCATTTTGAGCTGGAAATCGATTATTGACGGCGCATCTGAAAGAATTGCTTTTCGTATGGTAATCATTTTATTGTCGAATTTCTTTTGTTGCTGGTATTGAGAAACCCACCCCTGCCCCTCCCAGGAGGGGATTCTGAGACCCCTCACTCCTCACTCCTTCTTTCTTTGGTCTTTTGTCTTTTATCTTTAGAAACCCACCCCTGCCCCTCCCAGGAGGGGATTCTGAGGCCCCTCACTCCTCACTCCTTCTTTCTTTGGTCTTTTGTCTTTTATCTTTTATCTTACTTGTATTCATCCCAGCTTTTAATCGCCAGCTGATCCTCGTTCATCCTGCAAAACGCCAGGATAAAAGCGCTTGCCAGCCTGGCATTTGTCAGAAGCGGCACATTAAAATCGACTGCACTTCTTCGTATCGTATAGTCGTTATTCAACTCTACGTCGGAGAGATCTTTCGGAATATTTACTACCAGGTCTACCTCTCTTGACCTTATCAGTTCAATTGTGTTTGGTGATTTCTCCTCGTCGGGCCAGTATGCCACATGTGCCTCGACGCCGGCATTTTTGAGAAACTCCTGTGTGCCTCTTGTTGCATATAGCTTATGTCCTCTTTCCCTTAAAGCTCTTGCACTGTTAAGAAGCTCCACCTTTGAGCGGGCAGGACCTGTTGAAAGCAGGATACTTTTCTTTGGCACCCTGTAACCTACTGAGAACATGGCTTTCAGTATAGCCTCATAAAATCCTTCACCGATACACCCGACCTCGCCTGTCGATGACATATCGACTCCCAGCACAGGATCAGCCTTGGCGAGTCTTGAGAAGCTGAATTGCGGAGCCTTAACACCAACGTAATCGAGCTCGAATACCGACTTGTGAGGCTTCTCGGCAGGAACACCGAGCATCACTTTGGTTGCAAGCTCAATGAGATTCGATTTAAGCACTTTGGAAACAAACGGCATACTCCTGCTTGCACGAAGGTTGCATTCTATTACCTTTATATCATTGTCCCTGGCAAGGTACTGTATATTAAAAGGCCCTGTTATGTTAAGCTCTTTTGCTATCTGGCGTGAGATTCGTTTTATCCGGCGTACAGTTTCGAAATAGATCTTCTGTGGAGGAAAAACAATCGTTGCATCCCCCGAATGGACACCGGCAAACTCTACATGTTCACTGATTGCATAGGCAAGGATCTCACCTTCGCGGGCCACTGCATCAACCTCTATCTCCTTGGCATTCTCGATAAATTCAGAGACAACAACAGGATACTGCTTGGAAACCTGGGCTGCAAGCTCGAGGTAATGGGTGAGCTCATTCCTGTTTGAGACCACGTTCATGGCAGCACCCGAAAGAACATATGATGGACGGATAAGGACAGGGAATCCTATCCTGTCGACAAACTCAAAAATATCCTCTGTTGAAGAGAGTTCTTTCCACCTAGGCTGATCAACTGAAAGATTGTCGAGCATTTTTGAAAACTTGTGCCTGTTTTCGGCCCTGTCGATAGAAAGAGGAGAGGTTCCGAGAACCGGAACATTCTCCCTGAAGAGTCTCATAGCCAGGTTGTTGGGTATCTGTCCGCCGACAGAAACGATTACTCCTCCGGGATTTTCCAAATCGATGATATCAAGCACCCTCTCAAAAGTCAGTTCATCAAAGTAAAGCCTGTCGCAGGTGTCATAGTCGGTACTTACGGTTTCGGGATTATAGTTTATCATTACCGACCTTAGTCCCTCCTTCCTGATTGTCTCAATTGCATTTACCGAGCACCAGTCAAACTCAACACTGGAGCCTATCCTGTAGGCGCCTGAACCAAGAACTATTATTGATTTAAGATCATTTTCAAATTTTATATCGTGTTCAATTCCGCTGTAAGTCAGGTATAGATAGTTAGTGACTGCGGGATACTCAGCGGCAAGGGTATCTATCTGCTTTACATAAGGAATGATGCCGAGCATTTTCCTGTGACTTCTTACTTTCAGGAGATCTTCGTTTATATTTGAAGGATTGGATCCCAGGACATGTCTTGCGATCTGGAAGTCGCTGAATCCGTTTATTTTGGATTGGGCAAGGAGCTCAAAAGGAATTGTTTCGAGCGACTTGTATTTGCACAGCTCGTCCTTTATGCTGATTATGTTTCTCAGCTTAAACAGGAACCATTTATCGATTTTAGTGAGCTCGTATATCCTGTCGACAGATATTCCCTTCTCGAGAGCTTCTGCTATTGAGAATATTCTCATATCGGTAGGTTCGGCAAGCTCTTTTTCGATTTCCCTGAAATTCAGTTCGCGGTTACCTGTAAAGCCATGCATTCCCTGTCCGATCATCCTCAGGCCTTTCTGGATAGCTTCCTCAAAGTTCCGTCCGATCGACATCACTTCTCCGACACTTTTCATACTGCTGCCAATTGCATGGGATACTCCTTCAAATTTGTTAAGATCCCAGCGGGGTATTTTACATACGATATAATCGAGTGCCGGCTCGAAACAGGCTGTAGTTGTTTTAGTAACAGAATTCTTAAGTTCATGGAGACCATAACCGAGCCCCAGTTTTGCAGCGACAAATGCCAGCGGATAGCCTGTTGCCTTCGATGCAAGTGCGCTGGGGCGGGATAGCCTGGCGTTGACCTCAATAACCCGGTACTCCTCCGAAGCGGGCGACAGGGCGTATTGCACATTACATTCGCCTACAATTCCGATATGCCTTATGATCTTTATTGAGAGCTCTCTTAATTTGTGATATTCACTGTTTGTGAGAGT
>Ga0172375_10009610_pt1 | contig 12710 bp, 9 predicted proteins | sample LakKiv1m_FD_114537 | JGI IMG/M metagenome (GOLD analysis project Ga0172375, IMG submission 114537) | Freshwater microbial communities from Kabuno Bay, South-Kivu, Congo - kab_092012_11.1m | ecosystem: Environmental > Aquatic > Freshwater > Lake | place: Democratic Republic of the Congo... | reverse complement strand
CGGCTGGAGCGCGGTCTCCTGCTTCGATTGCCACGACGGCCCCAACGGCGCGCATCCCGTCGGCTGGGCCGAGCCCGAGCAGCACGGCGCGACCGTGCGTGTCTCGAGCGCCACATCATGCACTGCATGCCATGGGGTGAACTACACGGGCGGCACCAGCGGCGTCTCGTGCTACTCGTGCCACGACGGCCCCGGCGGCCACTCGATCGGCTGGGTCAGCCCCGCGCACCACGGCGGGGAGGCCGAGGTCAACGGCACGACGTCCTGCGCCGATTGCCACGGCGCCGACCTGCGGGGCGGTTGGAGCGGGGTCTCCTGCTTCTCCTGCCACGACGGCCCCAACGGCAGCCATCCCGGCGGCTGGGCGAACCCGAACCTGCACGGCGCGACGGTGCGCGAGGAGAGCGCCGCGGCCTGCGTGTCGTGCCACGGCGTCGATGAGCAGGGCGGCAGCACCGGGGTCTCCTGCTTCGACTGTCACGACGGCCCCGGCGGCCACCCGGTCGGCTGGTCCCAGAGTTCGCAGCACGGCAACTACGCCGAGGACCACGGCACCCAGTCATGCACGGCCTGCCACGGGCCGGATTACCTGGGCGGCTGGTCCGGCGTGTCGTGCTACGGGTGTCATGACGGGCCCAATCCATGACGGGGCAGGGCCCCGGCGCGCACCGGGGCCCTGCTGCGATTCCATTCGTATGCCGCCGAATCCTACGGCGCCGACGCTGTGCCTTCGCTCTGGATCCGCGCCAGCGCTTCGCGCCCGTTCGTGTTCTCGGGGTTGAGCTCCAGCGACTTCTCGTACATCGCGATCGAGCCCGCGCTGTCGCCGGTGGCCAGCAGCGCCTCGCCCAGGCTGTCGTAGGCGTTCCACGATTCCGGGTAGAGGTCGACGTATGCCCGGAACACCGCCACGGCCTGCGGCGCGCGTCCCGCCTGCAGGAAGCGGTAACCGGAGGCGTTGATCTGACCCTCCATGAAGTAGTAGCGGGCGGGCTCGGCGCCGCTGCTGGCCACGACCTCGCGGATGGCGTCCTCGCCGGCCCCCTCGTCGATGAGCGTGTACAGCCGGTCGGCGGCCGACGACTGGCCCGTCGTCACGCTCCAGAGTTCCAGCAGCGTCATGGCGTGGTTGTTGCGGTTGAAGCCCGGGCTCTGCGCCAGCTCGGGGAACCGCACATCGAGTGCGAAGGTCGCGAACAGCGATTCGATGGTAGCGCCGCGAGCGATCTCGGCCGGTACGCCGTCCCACAGCGCCCTGACGTAGCCGACCCGGGCCGCGAACCCGTCGAAGGACAGCTCGCCGTTCCAGTGACCGGTCACCAGCAGCCGGATGCGATCCTTCTGCTGCGCCAGGTATTCCCAGTTCTTCAGCAGCTTCGGGAAGTCATGGCGCACGCCGGGCCGCGCGATGAAGGACGCCAGGCAGCCCGGGGTGTCGGTCAGCCAGCGGTCGGACATCGTGTCGCCGGTCATCAGGATGCCGTGCCGGGGCACGAACACGGCGATGTCGCTCGCGGTGTGCATGCCGCCGGTGTAGTACAGCTCGAAGGTCGTGTCGCCCATGTCGAGCGTGAGGCGGTCGGCGAAGGTGCGCGTGGGCGGCGCGAGCGGCGCGTCCGACAGCAGGGCGTCGCGGTTCAGGCGGTCCAGGGCCAGGTCCTCGCGCAGGCTGGGCAGGCTCGGGTCGTCCGCGGGCAGCGCCGCGAGGCGCGCCTCCGATTCCGGGATGCCGGTCGCGAACCACTCCAGGATGCGCGGCCGATCGGCGCGGCCGGCGGCCATGCCCTCGGCGACCAGTTCGTGGCCGACGATCTCGCAGTCGGCGTAGACCGCGTTGCCGCCGGTGTGGTCGCCGTGCTCGTGGGTGTTGACCAGCGTCGTGAAGTCGTCGCGCCCGAGCTCGCGTGCGATGACACGCCGCAGTTCGCGGTCGACCAGCGGGTTGCCGGTCGTGTCCACGACCAGGATGCCCTTCTGCGTGGCGAAGGCGACCGTCGCCGTCGAGGAGATATAGTCGCCGACCCAGACCCTGACGACCCCCTCGCCGAGCTTCTGGACGTGGACCGGCAGGCCGGCCACCGTTTCGGCGGCGGCGGTCGCCGCCGTGAGAACCATCGCCAGGCCGATCAACAGCCCGCACCGCTTGTTCATCTCCGCTCCCCCGTATGGTTGATGACGGCGCCTCGGGGCGTGGGGCGAGGCGACTTGATCACTACGCAGCAATGAGCGGCTGGTTTCAAAATGAAGCGCGCCCCACGTAAGAGCGCGCCCCACAATCAGTTCACAACAGATACCACCGCCCAGAATTGTCTATTTCCAGTATCGCGCCTCCAGGTAATTCAGCCAGGACTTCGTATCCAGGAGGGCGGCAGCCCCCGACAGGAGATCCGCGGGATCTACCGACTTGTACATATCCGGGTTCTTCAACACATGCCGCCATGCAACGTGGATGTCCTCCCCGGAAAGAGCTGGGGAGGTGATCTTTGTCTTCAATTCGGCATTGCCATCGGGAATGATGTGGACATTCACGCAGGAATCGCAGCCCAGTTCTCGGTTTTTCACGAACAGCCAACCGAGAAGCGTCTGCCGCATCATCTGGTAGAAGGGTTCGCGGTAGAATGATTTCGGATCGAGACCCGCGATGAAGGGGCCCTCGGGATCGACGATGTGCTGATCATAGACAGCAGATCTGGCGTCACAATATAGATCGTCCCCTCCATAGGACTCGGTGTATTTCCATTCGATCAGGAACATGATCTTCCGGCCCCCCGAAGCCAGGCCCATCATCACGGCATCGATCGAGGTGCAGTTCGCTCCACGCGTGAACCCCCGCTCTTTCAAATACTGGGTCTGCCCGATGTACTCGAATTCGACATACCCCTTGTCGACGACCATCGCTTCGGTGATTTCGGGATGGATCCGCTTCAAGATCGCTGTCGCGACATCCTTGCGCTGCCTGGCGTAGTACAGATGGTTCAGGCACGCCACCTGCGAGGAAAGCAAGTGACCCGTCGGGCTGTCGTTGTCGCCCTTCCACCAGGAGATCCCATAGTCCGCGAAATACTTCTTGGCGTCGTCGCGAATCCCGCCCCAGAGGTTCAGGGCCGGATCCTTCAGGACGAATTCCCGTTCCTTCTCGAAAAACATGCCCTGGCCCGGATCCCTGAACACGGACTGCCTGATGCTCTCGACCTTTTGTCTCTGTGCTTCGCGATAGTTCACGGCATGCTCCTTCAGTGATGAAATCGATTCGAGATCGATCACATTGCACATGTGCCTTGGCTGCTCTTGTTCGAATTTTGAAGTAATGAGCGCCGCAATCCCGGGACGTCCCGGGGTGTGCACGATCAGAGTGCAAATGTCATCATGGACATGGGGCCAGTTTACCCGACCATCGAAGTTGTTACAAGATGTCGCAGGGATTTGTGCATTCCTTTTGATGGAGGGATTGTCGCCTTCCGGCGGCTCCGCTATAATCAGAGTGTTCTAGTATGGATTTCTGTCCCCATCCGGGAGGCTCCCATGCGCCGCTCGCTGCTGCTCGCTTCACTCGCGCTGCTCTGCGCCGCGCCCGCGTCCGCCCAGATCCTGAACGGCGACTTCACGACCTCGATCGCGCCGTGGAGCACGTCGACGACGGGCCCCACCGTCACCTACCACCCCAGCGCCGGCAACCCCGGCGGGGCCGCGTACTTCTTCTACAACTTCGGCGGCGGCGGCGCCTCGCTCTCGCAGGCCTTCACCTGCGGCACCGCGCACGGCGACGGCGCCTGCGACGTCTCGCTGGACTACCGCTATTACCTGTCGGGCGGCGCCGCGGTCCAGGTCATGGTCGCGCTCGACAACCTGATCGTCTACGGCATGACCCACTCGGTCGAGAGCTCGCAGTGGGTCACCCTCCCGCTGGCGGGGCCCTGCGGCCCCCACACCATCGAGATCTTCGCCAACACCATCTCCCTGGGCACGTTCGGCAGCTGGAGCGTCTTCGTCGACAACGTGACGGCGGAGTGCACCAGCACGGTGGCCGAGGAGACGCGGACCTGGGGCGCGATCAAGGGGATCTACCGGTAGCAGGCCCCGGCGCAGGGAGCGGGGTGCCCGCCCCGTTCCCACTGCAGCGTCGCGTGGCCGATGCCGAAGCGGTCGTGCAGGTCGCGGCAGGCCCGGGCCAGCAGCTCGTCGTCGTCGCGGGGGTCGGGCTTGACGAGGTGGGCGGTCAGCGCGGACTCGGTCGTGCTCATGCCCCAGATGTGCAGGTCGTGGACGGCGGTCACGCCGGGCAGCCCGCCCAGGTACGCCTCCACCGCCGCGGGATCGATCCCCGCCGGCACCGCCGCCAGCGCCAGGTCCACCGACTCGCGCAGCAGCCCCCAGGTCCCGACCAGGATCACCGCCGCGATCACCAGGCTGACGGTCGGGTCCAGCCACATCCATCCGGTCCGCAGCATCACGATCCCGGCGACCACCACACCCGCCGACACCGCGGCGTCGGCCGCCATGTGCAGGAACGCGGCGCGCAGGTTGAGGTCGCGCTTGCGCCCCGCCACGAACAGCAGCGCCGTGGCCGTGTTCAGCACCACGCCGGCCGCCGCCACCCAGATGACCGTCCCGCCGATCACCGCGCCCGGCCGCCCGAACCGCTGCACCGCCTCCCACGCGATCCCGCCCACCGCGACCAGCAGCAGCCCCGCGTTGAGCATCGCCGCCAGGATGGACGAGCTGCGCCAGCCGTAGGTCCGCCGCTGCGAGGGCTTGCGCTGCGCCAGCCGCATGGCGCCCCAGGCCAGCAGCAGCCCGAGCACGTCGCCCAGGTTGTGCCCCGCGTCCGCCAGCAGCGCCAGCGAGTGCGCGGCCACGCCGAACCCGGCCTCGACGATCACGAAGCCGACGTTGAGCGCCACGGCGAGCGCGAAGATGCGGTTGTCGTCGTTGGGAGCGTGCACGTGCGTCATGTCACCCGGCCGTTTGATGGATGATTCCGCCGGTCCCTGATATCAGGGATGCACGGGATCATCGTGCAAAGAGTCACGCGCTTGCGACCACCCCGTCGAGCCACCAGAACGGGATCTGCGCTGTCATCATGATCGGAATGACCCACCAGATCGACAACCCCGCGCCGAGCGCGGCGAATCCGATGGCGCAGCCAACGGCGGCGCCGCAGACGGCCGCCAGCACGCGCCTGCGCTTGGATAACCGCAGCGTCGTGCCGCAACCGGGGCATTCCCAAGCGCTCCAGATCGTCGACTTGAATGCGAACTGGCCCCAGGAAACAGGGCGCCGGCAGCGTGGGCAACAGCGATGCTCGAGCATGTCGGCCTCCATGGAATTGATGAATCGGGCTGCCCACCCCGGGACGTCCCGGGGTGGGCAAGATCATCGATCAACAATGCGCCGCCAGTCCACGCCGATCAGCGAGCTAGGGCGCGATCGCCCCCTCCGCCGGCCAACCCGTGTCGCCCGCCCGCTCGAGGTTCATCTCGAGGAAGCGCACCGGCTCCTGGCCGGGCACGAGCCGGTCGCCGACCTCCACCCAACGGCCGTCCTCGATCTTCGCCGTGTAGCGGATGGTCATCGGGCCCGCGGGGATCTCCCAGACAAACCCTTCGGCCGTCGGCGTCAGCGCATAGTCGCCGACGTAGCCCATGGCATACGAGTGCATCGTGTAGGCGCTTGTGGCCGGGTCGAAGGAGATCGTGCCGAAGGCGTTGAAGGCGAGCTTGCCGTCCGCCTCGTACCCGCGCCCCTCGACCACCTTCACCGCGCCGTCCAGGAACGGTCCCACCCGCTCGGTCTGGGTCAGGACGTGCTTCTCGCCGGACGGCAGGATGGTCCACGCGGAGCCCTTCCAGACGCCGTCCATGAACGAGAGCTTGGCCAGGGCAGTCTTCTGCGCCGTCATGAGGGCGGCCGGGTCGGGGCGGCCCTGGGCCTGCGCCGTCGCCGGCGCGGTCAGGGCCGTCAGCAGGAGCGCAAGGATCACGAATCTGGAGCCAACCATGTCGGGTCTTCCTCTCGGGTAGGTGGTGCTTACTCGCCGGCGGGAGTCCGGCAGCAGAGCGTGATCACGTTCGTGGGTTCGTCACCGACCAGCGTCAACGTCGCTTCGTCGCTCGCGAAGCGCACGAGCCACTCCTCGGAGTCGGTGAGGGTCGTCAGCGTCAACCGGTCGCCGATCTGGCGCCAGGCCCCGCTCAGGCCGATCACGTCGGTGGGCTCGCCTGGGAACGTGACCTCGCCGGCGAATTCGAAAGCGCCGCCTTCGCTGAACGAGGCGCTGCCGGAGGCGGTTCCCGCAACGCCGTGGTCGGTGAAGCCGACGAGGTTCCAGGCTCCTATAAGTGTGCGTGCGGGGCCGTCGTCCCCGCACCCCGCGAGCAAGGCGATCGCCAGCAGCCCCGGCAACCATCCGCGCTGATTCCTGTTCATGGTCGGGCCTCCTTTCAGGGCTCGCGCCCACCTTCGTCGAACCGTATCAGCTCGGCCCACGTCACCGCCGGCAACAGGAACACCCCGCCCGGCGGTCGATTCCAGACCGACGAGCGGTGCTCCTCGTCCCCGGTGTGGACCCAGCCGTCCGCGGCGCGCGCCAGCACGGCGTCGAAGGTCGCCCGCGTGCCGGGCGACAGGTCGAAGGAGAACTCGAACAGCTCGGGCTGCTTCCAGTAGCGCTCGGGTTCCATGCTCGCGACCGGGCGGAACGCGGCGAGCGCCGCGGCGAGGTCGCTGCCGACCCCCGCCGCCCGCTCCCCGCTCCCGCATTCGGCGAAGATGCGCAGGATCAAGGCCATGGGATCATGATACCCAGCCCCCGCCGGCGACGCCAACCGGCAAACGGAACGGGCGGGGTCGCCCCCGCCCGCTCCTGAATCACGCTCCAGCGAACCCTACTTCAAAAGAGTCATCTTGCGCGACTGCGCGAACCCGCCGTCGGTCGTCAGGCGGTAGAAGTAGGTGCCGCTGGTGACCCCGCGGCCCTGGTCGTCGCGACCGTCCCACGCGTACGCATTGCTGTAGTCGCCGGCGGCCAGGCGCCCTTCGACGACGGTGCGCACGAGGTGGCCGCGCAGGTCGAAGACCGCCAGGGAGACCTGCGCGTCGTGGTCCAGTGAGAAGCTGAACTTCGTGCTGGGGTTGAAGGGGTTGGGGTAGTTGGCGCCCAGCAGCGTCGCGAGCGCGGGCGGCGCGGCGGTCGAGCCCCCGTTGGCCGCGCCCGGGGTTCCCAGGTCGCCGGTGCCGAAGACCGCGGTGCTCTCGGCCCAGTTGGTGCCGACGTTGTTGTCGCCGGCGCCGGACCAGGCCATCGAGGCGCCGGTCGGATCCGGCCACACCGGGCCGCCGTCCCACATCACCGCGTCGACCTCGCGGCCGAGCGTGTCGACGAGGATCAGCTCGTCGTCGGCGTTGCTCAGCAGGACGCCCGCGTACTGGTAGAACAGCGTGACACCCTCGGCGAGCATCACGGTGGCGTTCACGCCGAGCACCTTGTACTCGCCTGGGTTGATGACCAGCGGGCCGCCGTTGTCGATCACGTGGCTGTCGAGGCCCGTGTCCATGATCGTCCAGCCGTTGAGGTCCACGGCCGCGGTGCCCGCGTTGCGGATCTCGAACCACTCGCCGTCGGTGTCGGCCAGGAGCAGCGGGTTCTGCATGACCTCGGTGATCACGATCTGCGGCAGGGGGCCGAGGTCGCTGATCGCAGCGGTGGAATTCGCGGCGATCGGGTTGCCGGCGGCGTCTTGCACGTCGTTCACGCGCACGGTGTGCGGCGTGCCGCTGAGCGAGGCGGCCACCGTCAGCAGGACCTGCGAGGCGTCGGCCTGCAGGACCGCGGACACGACCGCGACCGTGTTGCCGGGGACGGCGGTCTGGTAGACCTCGTAGTTCCCCGCGTCCTCGGCCGTCAGGGCCGCGACGGCCTCGCTGAACTGCACCAGCACATCGACGGTGCCGTCGAGCGCGGCGGTGACCAGCGTGGGCGGCGTCACGTCCGGGCCCTGGCCGTTGTTGACCAGGTCCGCGGCCAGGCCGGCGATGATCTGCCCGGCGCTCGCGTAGGTGCCGCCGGCGCCGGCGGCCTCCAGCTCGTCGCCCACCAGCCAGGTCTCGAGGCCGGGGGCCAGGTCGTCGTCCACGCGCACGACCACGGGGCCGGAGCCGTCGTCGATCGTGAAGTTGTGGGCGGGGTTGGTGCCGGTGGTGACGGAGATGGCCGTGATCGGGCCCACGGCCGCGACGTAGCTGCCCTCGTTGACCGCGGCGGCCGCGGCGGCGGTGGTCTGCAGGGCGGGCGCGAGCGGCGTGTTGCCGCCGCTGACCAGCTCGACCTCGTAGTTGACCAGCTCGACCGTGGTGCCGAACCAGTACGCCGTGCCGGTGACCTTCACGATGTTGCCGGTGGCGTTCAGCAGGGCCGCGCCGGTGCTGCGGGTCGTGCCGAAGATGTTCAGGCCGCGGCCCGCGGCGTCCTGGAGGTAGGCGCTGACGGTGACGCCGTCGGCCTTGTAGTCGCCGGGGATGTAGACCTGGCCCTGGACCATGATGACGTCGCCGGCGTAGCCGAGCGAGTCGGCGTGCACCGCGGCGATGGGCGTGATCGTTTCCGGGGCGACGGTGTAGCCGTAGAAGCCGGTCGCGGGGCTGGTGCCGAACAGGCCGTCGTTGTCGGTGGCCTCGACGAAGTACTCGACCAGGGAGCCGTCGGCGGCCCCGGGGATCGTCCCGGCGTAGGTCGAACCCTCGGACAGGGTCATCACGGCGGACGTCGCGCCCGCGCCGTCGACCTGCCAGTACAAGCGCACCTCGGTGACCGTGCCGTCGTTGTCGGTGGCGTCGGCGTAGACGGTGACCGCTTCGCCCGGTGTCGGCAGCAGGCTGCGGTGGTAGACGTTGGCCACGTCGGGGTCCTGCAGCATGACGCCGCCGTTGGAGACGCCCGGGGACGGCAGCTGCACGACGTAGGACGTGGTGACCAGCGGGCCGCCGGCGCCGTCGGGGCTGCGCTGGCAGGATTCGTTGGCGCCGTTGACGTTGACGTTCTCGTCGATCTGGGGCTGGCCCGGGGTCAGCGTGGCCAGCAGGACGGGATCGTCGGCGTCGGCGGTGTCGTAGACGATGGCGTCGACGAGGTTGGTCGCCGTCACCATGGTGTTGTTCGGGAAGTCGGCGCCGTTGGCGTTGTAGAGGGCGACGGCGTCCTGGCCGTTCTGCAGGAAGTTGGAGCCGAAGATGATCGAGGGGGTGGGCACGACGCCGGCGTTGCCGAGCAGGAAGAAGCCGTTGGCGTCGAGGCTGTACCCGTCGAGGTCGTACGCGGCGTACGACAGGTCGGTGGAACCGTTGTAGAACACCAGGACCAGGCCGTCCAGCGCCTGGCTCGGCGTGCCGTACAGCTCGACGAATTCCAGGACGTCGGTCGACGGGGTGTCGGAGTCGATCTCGTTGATGAGCACGTCGGCGCGGGCCGAGAAGGCCGCGGCCAGGACGAGCAGCAGGGCCAGGGTGGCGCGGAGACCGGAGTGTCCGCCGTTTCGTGAGGTGTGCATCGCCATCATCTCCTGTTGTCTTGGTGCCGTCGAGCGAAGGGCAGGAGCCGGGAAACTACCGGGAGTCTAGCACATCCGGACCGGCCGCGGCGGGACTTTGAACAAGGGAACCCAGGTGCTAGATTCGGGGGACCTCCGCACCCGTGGCCCAACCCGGAGCCGCCGCCATGAAGCAGATGCCGCTCGTCCTGGTTCCCGCCCTGGGCCTCGTCCTCTGTCTCGCCCCGTCCCCCGTCCCCGCCGCGGACCCGCCCCTGCCGCCGGGCGACCGACCGCCCCCGACCGCGTTCACGCGCCTGGATGACGCCGGCGACGCCGAGGCCCACCCCGGCGCCGACCTGGTCGTCGTCTTCGAGGAGACGGTCAACCGGGTCGCGCCCTCGGGCGTCACCGAGGTCGACGGCTACCGCCTGACCAAGGTGCTGACCCCCGCCGGCTGTCGCGACCGCTCCGTGCTGACCTGGCGCTACGACCCGCAGAGCAGCCGCGTCGAGGTGCGCGAGGTGTCCGTGCTGCGCGACGGCGAGCGCCTCCCCGTCGACGTGGCGGCCGTGCGCGACCTGCCCGCCCCCCAGTCGGCCATCTACTGGAGCGACCGCATCCTGCTGCTGCAGCTGCCGCGGCTGCGTCCCGGCGACGGGATCGAGGTGCGGACGCTGCGCAAGGGGTTCACCTACGCGCTGCTCGGCGCCGCCGCCCCGGCCGATGATGACGAGGCCCGCTTCGTGCCGCCGATGCCCGGCGAGTACTTCGACATCGTGCTGTTCGCAGAGGACGCGCCCATCCTCGAGAAGCGCTACGTGCTGAGCCTGCCCGCGGACAAGCGCCTGCACGCCGAGGTGTTCAACGGGGCGCTCTACTCCTCCGTCACCTACGACGCCGAGCGCACCGAGCACGCCTGGTGGGGGCGCGACCTGCCCGCCCTGGTCCACGAGACCCGCCAGCCCGCCGCCAGCGACTTCGCGCCCAAGGTGGTCATGGCCACGGTCGCGGACTGGGAGAGCAAGAGCCGCTGGTTCTTCGACGTGAACCGCGGCCAGTTCGAGGCGACGCCGGAGATCCGCGCCAAGGTCGACGAGGTCCTGGCCGCGGCCGGCCTCACCGGCGCGGCGCCCGAGCGCCGGGCCGAGGCCCTGCTGCACTGGGTGGCCCAGAACATCCGCTACAGCGGCCAGACGATGGGCCCGGGCGAGGGCTTCATCCTGCACTCGGGCGCGATGGTCTTCGCGCAGCGCAGCGGCGTCTGCAAGGACATCGCCGGCATGCTGGTCACCATGCTGCGCGCCGCCGGCCTGGACGCGCAGGCGGCCATGACCATGGCCGGCAGCCGCATCGAGGACGTGCCCGCCGACCAGTTCAACCACTGCGTCACCGCCCTGCGCCTGCCCGACGGCTCGTTCCGCATGTACGACCCGACCTGGGTGCCCTACGACAACAGCATCTGGTCCTACTCCGAGACCGAGCAGCACTACCTGGTCGGCTCGCCGGAGGGCTCGACCCTCGACCGCATCGCCTACAGCCCGCCGTCGGACTCGCCGCTGCACGCGGTCCACCGCGCGACCCTGGCGGCCGACGGCACCCTGACCGGCGAGTTCGAGCTGACCGGCCGCGGCGTCATGGACGGCCGCCTGCGCGGCCTGGCCAACGCCCGCCGCGACGAGCTGGCCGCGGTCTTCGCCCGGGCCCTGGCCGCGGTCAGCCCGCGCGTCGAGGACGTGCGCGTCGCCCACCGCCGCACCGACGACTTCGGCGGCGACATGCGGATCGCCGTCGCCTACCGCATCCCCCGCTACGCCCTGCCGGTCGACGGCGGCCTCGAGTTCCGCAGCCCGCTGATGCAGCTGACCCTGCACGACGGCACGCTGTTCCGCGCCGGCGCCACCGCCTGGGAGGACGAGCGCGCGACCGACGTCCTGCTCTACTTCACCCAGCTGCTCGACGGCCAGGAAACCATCCGCCTGCCCCGCGGCTGGCGCGCGGCCGAGGCCGAGCAGCCCGACTCGGTCGACGAGACCTACGCCGCCTTCTCGGGCGCGAGCCGCCTGGACGGGAGCGACCTCGTGATCACCCAGCGCTTCGAATCCCGCCGCCGGCAGGTCCCGCCGGACGGCTACCCGGGCTTCAAGAAGGCCGTCGACGCCGCCCGCGCCTGGGGCGACCGCGTCTTCCGCGCCGAGAAGGGAGGCGCCCGATGAAGCGCGCCTGCCTGCCTTGCCTGCTGCTCGCCCTGCTCGCCGCGCCTGTATTGGCCGACTCCCCGGGCCTTTCCTCGGGCCGCGACCTCGACACCCTGCTGGCCCGCGCCCGCACCCGGCCCGACTTCGCGCAGCTCGACGCCGTCCTGCTGTGCGAAGCGCGCGCGACGACCGTCACCCCGGACGGCGACCTCGCCGAGCGCACCCACCAGGTGGTCTGGATCGCCACGCGCAGCGGCCTGCAGACCTACGCCGACCTGCGCGTGCCCCGGCACGCCGGCACCTCGACGCTCGCGGTGCTGAAGCTGCGCACCTGGCGCGACGGCCGCTGGTGGCCCGACGCCGAGCGCATCAGCCCGACCGCCGTGGTCGAGACCCTGCCCTACGCCCTGGAGCGCGCCCCGGACTACGCCGACCTGCGCGAGACGATGCTCCTGCACGACGGCGTCGAGCTGCCCTGCCTGCTGGAAACCGAATACGAGATCGTCGAGCGCGGCGGCGCGCTGCCCGGCGCCGACGGCGCCTGGCTCCTCGCCCGCCGCGACCCCGCCCTGGTGAGCGAGTTCTCGCTGACGGTGCCGGCGGGCGTCGCGGTCCGCCACGCCGAACGCCGCGGCGCCCCGTCGCCGACCATCGTCTCGGCCGGCGGCGCCACGACGCTGACCTGGCGGCTCGAGGACGTGCCCGCGCGGGGACTGCCGGCGCTCGCCACCCCGCAGGCCGCCGCGCCCGGCATCCTGTGGTCGACCTGGGAGGACTGGCAGGCGCTGGGCGACGCGTTGTCCCGGGGTTTCGAGGCCGACGCCCTGCCGCCCGACGCGCTGCCCGGCGACTTCCTGCTGGGCGCCGCGCTGCGCGACACGCTCGACGCCCGCCTCGACGGCGCGCCCGACGACCGGGCCCGGGCGCGCGCGATCGCGAAGCTGCTGGACGAGGGCGTGCGCCCCATCCACGTCGACGACCGCCCCTGGCG
>Ga0172375_10009609_pt1 | contig 12710 bp, 11 predicted proteins | sample LakKiv1m_FD_114537 | JGI IMG/M metagenome (GOLD analysis project Ga0172375, IMG submission 114537) | Freshwater microbial communities from Kabuno Bay, South-Kivu, Congo - kab_092012_11.1m | ecosystem: Environmental > Aquatic > Freshwater > Lake | place: Democratic Republic of the Congo... | reverse complement strand
GACCGCGTCCGCCGCATCAATCGGACGGCTGAGCAGGTGTGCGAGTTCTGCCGCGCCCATCCGTCGATCGCCGAAGTCTACTATCCCAAGTACCGCGCGGCGGCGAACTTCGAGGCGTTCCGCCGGCCCGCAGGCGGCTACGGCGGTCTGTTCTCGCTCCTGCTCAAGGACCCCGAACGGAACTCGCCGCGGTTCTACGACGCGGTCCGGCTGTGCAAAGGCCCCAACCTGGGCGTCACGTTCAGCCTCTGTTGCCCGTTCACCCTGCTGGCCCACTACCGCGAACTCGAGTTCGTCGAACGCTGTGGCGTCAGCCGGCATCTGCTTCGGATCTCCGTGGGGCTGGAGGAGCCGCAGGACCTGATCGAGCGGTTGGACCAGGCGCTGGCCACGCTGGCGAAATAAGCTCGCGGGCAGGAAACTGCGGCCAGCGTCGGGAGCTTGCCTCGCTACTGCCCCGTCCAGACGATCGTCCGCGTCGGCGGCCCGCCTTCGGCCGGACGGCGGTTGAAGAACGAGTCGTGATACGGGGCGTTGGCATCGATCCAGGTCACCAACGTCAGCCATTGGTCCCGACTCAAAGGTGCCTCGCGGCGATGCAGGTCATCCGTCAACAGCACGCGTGCCAGGGGACTCTGGTGCGACCCGAACTCGAGCGGTTGACTCACCGCGGCCCCGCTGAAGCGGTTGGCGACCGACACCAGCGGACGAGTGCTGGAGGCGGCGCCGGCCGCGGCGGGCGAGCCGGCCGGGCGGCGGCCGAACAGGCTGCGAAACGACTGGACAAATCCGTCCTCGGCTCGCGTCGCCGACAAGTCCAGTCCGCCGTCCGGCTGCTGGGCCCCGTGGCAGCGCACGCAATGTTGGTCCAGGATCGGCTGGATCAGGCGTTCGTAACCGACCAGTTGCTCGGCGCCCCATGGCGGCGGCACGGGCGACTCGGGGGGACTCGTCCACGCCGCGGGCATGCTCGCCGCCGCTCTCACCAGGTTGGGCGCCAGCCTGGCGACGGCGCCGTCGTCGCCGACCGCCGATCTCCTCAGTCCCGTCTCCCCGGCCAGCGCCGGCGCGTGGCCCGACGATTCGTGACAGCCGACGCAGCCGCGGACCTCGCCGGCTTGCAGCGTGACGTGGCTCCGCATCCGGCGGAGTTCCATCCAGTTCTCGTCCAAGGCTTGGATGTACACCGAGGTGTCGGCCGGGACGGTGAAGTGGGCCGAACCGTCCGGTTGGACCGGCACGGTGCCCAGCACGCGGACCGGTGCCCACTCCCAGTATCCGAACTGTTTTTCCCAGGCATTGCCAGGGATGTACCGCATGGCGCCGACTTGTTCGTCCAGCGGCCAGCCGACACGCTGCGAGATCCGCAGATAGCGGACGCTGCCCCGCGGAACACCCGTCAAGCCGCGATAGACGTCGGCGACGTAACAGGTCGCCGTCGGCTGGGAGCGGTCAGCGGTCGAGGCGACGAGCTGCGGTCGAGGCCGCGGGCGCACGGGCATGGGGAAGGAGCACGAGTAGATCAAGTCGCGATGGACCAGTTCCTTGTTGCCGAACACGTCGATCACGTACAAGGCGAAGCCGTTGGCGCGGGTGCTGCTGCTGTACGAATAGGAAACCAGGAAGCAGGTGTCCGACAGCGCCCAGGGCGTCTGGTACACGCCGCCGGCATCCCGCACGCCGCCCGCGGCCACCGGCTCGCCGGCCAGCTTGCCCTCTTGCGGCTTGACCCCCGGCGTGACGATCTGCAGGCCGCGGGGATCGTTGATCCCACGCGTCGGGTCCACGATCACGACCGGGCCGTAGGCCAGCGTGTGATGGCCCGTCGCGATGGAGACCAGCTGCGACGTTCCCGGAATCGAACGCGTGTCGCGCAGGCCGTAGGGAGCGGGCATGTGCTGCTTGTACACCGCGTCCGCATGGGTGCCGTCGGGGCGGACGGTCCAGATCGAGTGGACTTCGAGGAAATGCCGCTCCTGGTACTCCCAGCGCGTGTAGCCGACCAGACCGTTGTCCAGCGTGTGCGGATAGCGGTCGATATCCTTGTTGTCGTTCAGTCGCCGCGGCGCGCCGCCGTGCGGGCCGATGGCGTACAGGTTGATCACCGTGTGGTCGGCGGAGAACTTGCCGCATTCGCTGCTGCGGCCGGAGCGGTCCGACGCAAAAACGATCCCGCCGTCGGGCAGATAGGTCGGCTCCAAGTCGCTCCAATACGGATCGTCCGTCACCTGCCGCAGGCCGCCGCCGTCCAAGCCGATCTCGAAGAGGTGAGTCGGCTCCTGGTCGCCGCGCAGCAGGAACACGTTGTCGCCGCTGATCGTATCCCAAGGCGGCGGCCAATCGGGTTGCCGGGCGTAGCCGAACACGAGACGGTCGGCATCCCAGGCGAGGTCGACTCCGTGCACGTGCCCCGGCCCCAGGCGGCCGGCCAGCAGGTTTCGCACCGGATCGCCCGGATGCAGGCCGGTCTGGACACACAGATCGCCGCCCGGCTTGTGGCCCCACGGGTATTGCGACCCGGTGATGTTGGGAAAGGACGCCGGATGGCACGTGACAAAGGCCAGGTGCTCCAAGGCCACGGCCGGGTTCGCCAGCACGACGGCGCGGGCCGTGTGGCGGGCGGCCAGCCACAGCCGGCGCAGAGCGGACAGTTCGCCCGGCGTATCCGCGAGGCGGGCCGCCGCCTGCTCGCGCAAGGCACGCAGGCGGGCCAGTTGCGTTTCGAGTTGGGCGGAAAGGGGTTCGGGAATCCCCCGCGCCCGAGCATCTGCCAACGAACCGCCGGCACGCTGCAGGATCAGCCCGAGCGAGCCGAGCAGGCCCTGCCCGTCGCGCTGCAAGCCCCATGCGACCGCTTGCCGGATATAGTCGGATTGCAGCAAGAAGTCGCCGTCCAGCCGTGACCAGCGGACGAACCAGGTCGGCGGCTCGGCTCCCGGCCAGCGCGCGACTTGCCCGTCGTTCTCGTTGTTCACTTTCGTGGCCAGTGCCCACTCGGCGATCCCGGCGACAAAGGGGTCCTCGTGGTCGAGCAAGGCAGAGGCGATCTCCGCGTCGGCCTGGTCCATGTTGCCGGCTCGAGCCGCCGCCAGCAGCGATTCGGCCTGGGCCAGGGCGGCCTCCTCCGCCATCGCCGGGGACGGATGCAAGGGGGCTTGGGCACACAGACTGGACGTCCCCAAGAGGATCAGCGAGGCGGAGCGGAGGCAGAGTGCTGGCACGAAGCGGGGCATGGCGATGGCTCCAATTCCTGCGGGGACATGTTCGCCCAAGTGCTCGGTCGTTCCGCGACCGGACTCGAGGCCCGGAGAGACCCAGCTGCGTGATTTTGCCCCATCGTCGCCGTCGAATCAACCTCGGCTCCCGCGTTTGCCTTGCCCCGGAACGCCAGGCCCTGCCCTGAACTCAACGGGGCTAGCGGGCTGTGGGGTGAATGGCATAGAATATCCGCAGGAAGGGGCGGCACCTCGATGTTCGGAGTCCCGTCCCGTATCTTGCCCTGGTGGCGGGCCGATGCCCGCCGATCGCCGAACAGCCGAATTGCGCGTATGCCCAGCCCCAAGTATCGCACCCTGCTGAAATCGAAGATCCACCGCGTCCGCGTGACGGACGCCGACTTGCACTACGTGGGCAGCGTCACGATCGACCGCCGCCTGATGGAGGCGGCCGATATCCTGGAGCACGAGCAGGTCGACATCTACGACATCACCAATGGGGCCAGGCTGACGACGTACGCGCTGACCGGTCCCGCCGGCTCCGGCACCATTTGCATCAACGGCGCCGCCGCCCAGTTGGTCCGCCCGGGGGACCTGGTGATCATCGCTTCGTACGCGGTCTACGACGATCAGGATGCCCGCGTCCACCAGCCGCAGGTCGTCCTGGTCGACCAGCAGAATCGGATCGCGTCGGAGAGCATGCCCAAGAACGAGGACGATGTGTGCTGATCCGCCGGCACCCGCAGACCGCCTCTTTTTCGTTTCGGATGATGCACCGGCGGCTGGCAACTTGAATCGTCGGCGGTCAACACGCCACCCCAACACGACAAGGAGCGAGCTGTGCAGAATCCTACCCCGTCCCCCGCCTCGCCGCGCCGCCTCGGAGCCCCCGGTCTGACCCGCCGCAAGTTCCTCGGCGGACTGTCCGCCGCCTCGGCCTTTACGATTGTCGCTCCGCACGTGCTGGGCGGCCAGAACCATATTGCTCCCAGCGACAAGACCACCTTGGCCGGCATCGGCGTCGGCGGCCAGGGCTCGCAGAACATCCAGGCGTTCTTGGAATTCCCCGAAATCCAGGTCGTGGCGGTCTGCGACGCGAATCGCGAAAGCGGCGGATACCTGTCATGGAACTGGACCCAGGGCAAGGAACAGCGGACCGCGGGCTGGGAACCGGCTCGGCGGATGGTGGACGAGCACTACGGAAAGGACAAGCCCGCGGGCACGGTCCCCGGCTGTCGGGCCTATCGCGATTTCCGGGAACTGCTCGACAAGGAAGACGTCGACGCGGTGATGGTCGCGACTCCCGATCATTTGCACGCGGTGATCACGATGGCGGCTTTGAAGAAGGGCAAGCACGTCTACTGCGAAAAGCCGCTCACGTACTCGGTGTACGAGGCGCGGCAGGTGGCCGAGGCGGCTCGCCAAGCCGGGGTGGCCACGCAGTTGGGCAATCAGGGCCAGGCCTCCGAGGAGGCCCGCCTGACGTGCGAGTTCATGTGGGACGGCGCGATCGGCGGCGTGCACGAAGTCCAGGTCTGGAGCCCGGCGCGGTTCTGGGCATGGCCCGAGGGCGACGGCCGACCCAAGGAAACGCCGCCGGTCCCCGACGGATTGGACTGGGACCTGTGGCTGGGGCCGGCCCCCGAGCGGCCCTACCACCCGGCCTATCATCCGTGGACCTGGCGGAACTGGTGGGACTTCGGCACCGGCCTGCTGGGCGATCTGGGTTGCCACAAGCTGTCCACGGTCTTCAAAGCCCTCAAGCTGGGCCATCCGACCAGCATCGAGGCCAGCAGCACCAAGCTCAGCGCCGAGACGTATCCGCTGGGCGTGCTGGCTCGCTTCGAGTTTCCCGCCCGCGGCGACATGCCGCCGGTTACGCTCAGCTGGTACGATGGCGGCCTGAAGCCGCCGTTTCCCCAGGACCTGGAACCGAATCGCGGCATGGGCGACGTGATCTACCTGGGCGACAAGGGCACGCTGATGAACCACCGCATCGTCCCCGAGACCAAGATGCGCGAGTACGGCAAACCGCCGAAGCGGCTGGAGCGATCGGTCGGGCACTACAAGGAATTTGTCGACGCGTGCCGAGGCGGCGCGCCGGCGGGTGCGAATTTCGTGGACCATGCGGGCCTGTTGACCGAGGTCTGTATGCTCGGCAACGTCGCCCTGCGGGCCGGCAAGAAGATCGCCTGGGACGGCCCCAACCTGCGCATCACCAACGACGAGGCCGCCAACGGCCTGCTGCACCGCGAGTACCGGCCGGGCTGGACGCTGTGAGCGGCCGGTGATTTGGCGGGTGAACTTGCAAAACGGCGGGAAAGCACCATAATACGGCCCGCGTGTTGTTACAGCTCAGCGCCAGAAAGACGGAACCTGCCATGCCCTTGTTTGTTGTCGGATCGGTAGCTTTGGACAGTGTGCACACGCCGCGCGACGCCCGCGAGGATGTGCTGGGCGGCTCGGCCGTCTACTTTTCCTACGCGGCCAGTTTTTTCACGTCCGTCCGCTTGGTGGGCGTGGTCGGCGAAGACTGGCCGCACGAGCATACGCAATTCCTGCAGTCGCGGCGGATCGACACCAGCGGCTTGCAGGTCGTCCCGGGCGGCAAGACGTTCCGCTGGCGCGGCAAGTACGCGACCAACATGAATGATCGCCAGACGTTGGAGGTGCACCTGAACGTGTTGGGCGATTTCGATCCGGTCTTGCCCGACGAGTACAAACGCTGTCCCTATGTCTTCTTGGCCAACGGCGCGCCGCGGGCGCAGATGAAGGTCCTGGAGCAGGTCACCGGCCCGCGGTTGGTGGTCGCGGATACGATGGATCTGTGGATTCGCGAGTCGCACGACGAGTTGCTGCAGTTGTTCCGACGGATCGACGGCTTGGTGATGAACGACAGCGAGGCCAAGCTGCTGACCGAGGACGAGAACTTAGTCCGGGCCGGTCACCGCATTCGCGAACTGGGGCCCAAGTTCGTGGTGATCAAGAAGGGCGAGCACGGGGCCATGTTCTTCTCCCAGTACGAGACCTACGTGCTGCCGGCGTTTCCGACCGAGCGGGTCGTCGATCCGACCGGGGCCGGCGACAGCTTTGCCGGCGGGATGATGGGCTACCTGTCGGAAATCGACAGTTTCGAGCCGGGGGCGCTGAAAAAGGCCATGGCTTATGGCATCCTGGTCGCCAGTTTCAACGTCGAGGACTTCAGCCTCGAAAGAATGAAGGAGATCTCTCGCGAGGACTTGGAGTTCCGCCTGCAGCAATACCAGCGGATGCTCCGCTTCTGACGCGCTGTGTCATTCTTTCCTGACCAGCGAGCTGATCTGGAAGTCCCGCACGCGGAAGTCGACGTCGACGAAGTCGTCGGGGCTGAAGTTGAACAGCCAATTGTACATCGGCCGGCGGCCCATATCGATGGCGACCGTGACGCGAACTTCGCCGTCGGCGGGGGCGGCCGGTGGTACCAACGTGACCGAAGCGTCACCAAATTCCGACGTCGCCGGACGCGCGTCGGGAGCCTCGACTTGCAGCAGCACGCGGACGCCTGAGTCCGCGTCCACTTCGATCCCGTGAGAGCCCTGGAGCACGCCTTCCACCGCCCGGACGACTTCGTCAATCCCTTCGCCCTTGCCCGCCTCACGCGCGCCGACAATCGCGGCCTGCGTCACCGCCTGACGGACCAGCAGAGCGACCGTGAACTGCGCAACGGCGAACAGGGTCACGACCAGCAGCGGCAAGACCAGGATGAACTCGAGGGTAACCGAAGCGCCACGGTTCGAGCGGCGCTGGCGGCGGCGGTTCATGGGCGGTTGGCTCCACATTCCAGGATTTCGAACGACACCAACAGAGCAACTCGCGTGCCGTGGGCGTGCGGGCGCCAAATCAGCACCAGCACATATCATTCCGCCTCAATCTTACTTCGTTCTGAGCGCAACCAAGCCCGGAAAACTGAGAAATTCCGCCCGGCACATGAATTGCTAACCTAGACTACATCACGGAGATGTCGCGTGCCGCAGGTCGGTGCCGCGCTTACGTTGGTTGACGGTATGCCGGACGTTGAAACGATGTTCCATCCCAGGCAGCGATCCAAATCAAGTCTTCGCCCGCCCCGCGATTCACGCGGCGGTGCGGTGACCCTCGAGTTCATTATCGCACTGCCCGTTCTGCTGATCATCCTGCTGGCGGTGGTTCAGTTCGGGATGTTCTTCTCGGGCCTCCAGCAGGTCAGCTTGGCCAGCCGAGTCGGGGCGGAAGCGGCCGCGCAGACCGACCTCAGTGCCAGCGAGACGGGAGATGGTATACCGGCGGACATCCTGAATGCGATCAATGCCCAGTTGGCCAGCGCGGGGATCACCGCCTGTCGGATCTTCGTCGAACACAACGTGGACGGGACGGATGAAGATGAACTCCAAGAGCCATCCACTTCCACTTGGACCTGTACCCCCCCGGCCACCGCCCTGCCGCTCGACGACGCGCACGGCGTGTACTCGGTGCGTGTAACCGTGTGCGTCCCGATGTCGGAGCTGGCGCCGAATTGTCTATCGCTTTTCAAGTTCGATATTTCGAAGCGTTCGACGCAATGCTCGACGACCTTCCGCTACGAACGGTAACCTCCGGAACCAGCGCAAAGGCAACTTAACGTTAGCGAAGAGAAACACTCATGGGCTCGGCCAGAGAAAGTGTTCATCTGTGGATACAGCCGACCTCGGCAGCTGCCGGCCGAAATGAATTCGACGCGGGAGCCAGGGCGACGAGCGACGCTTCTGCGCGCCGTTCCGCCGGGGGCCTTCGCGACAGACGTCGGCGGACCCGTCCGGGCGCCGCACGCCGCGCCGGCGTCGTCACGCTCTGGCTGATCCTGGTCCTGCCCGTACTGCTGATGCTGCTCATCTTCTTGATCGAGATCGCCAACGTCTGGCGGGCCAGGGTCGAGCTGGAAAACGCGTTGGAGGCGGCGGCTCTGGCCGCCGTCAAGGAGTGGAAGGAAGGCTCGACAGACGGCGCTGCCCGCGCCGTCGCGATCACCTATGCGGCAGCGAATACGGTCGCGGGAGAATCGGTGGTCATTACCGAGAACAGCGGTGGGGACCCCAACGGAAATGCCTCGGCAACGGGAAACCTAGTTTTCGGCGCGGTGACCACCGCAGCCAGCCCGTGGGTGTTCCACGCTGATACTTCACCGAGTTGCCCCACGTCCGACTACGGAGTTCGGGCCCAAGCCACCGTCCAGGTCGCCAGCGTCGCGGCTCGCCTGGGCGGGTACACGGTGCCCGTGCTGTGGGTGTCTGCTGCGGCGACTGCCCGCTATGCGTGTGCAGCGACTCAGCCGCAGCTGATTCGCGTCCGTCCGGAGAACTTCATCTACTAGGACACCCGTAGCCCGGACGGGAGGTCCAGTTCGGGCCGACTCCCCCGCATGCGTCACCCGGCGCCGCGTTCGTCGGGCGTCGGGTTCCTCGCCAGAGCCGGCTGGGTCTGCTATACTCACTGCCGGTTTCTCGGTGTTGGAGCCCACCGCCGGCATTCCGCGGCGCGAGTTCCGGCTGTTCGGCTTGAACCCGGGAGCCTTGCCGTGTTTCATCACCGCCAGAAGGAAAGCCCGCGATGAGCCCCGAAGAAAAACTGCAGCAGCTGAACGTGCAACTTCCTCCCGCCCCCAAGCCGGCCGGCGTCTACAAGCCGTTGCTGGTCGTCGGCAACATGGCCTACGTCTCGGGCCACGGCCCATTGAAGCCGGACGGCACGCTGATGAAAGGGCGTGTCGGTCACGACGTCGACCAGCAAGGCGGCTACGACGCCGCCCGGCAAACCGCGTTGGCGGTCGTCGCCACGCTCCGCGCCGGCCTGGGCAGCCTGGACCGCGTCCAATGCTTGGTCAAGACGCTGGGCATGGTCAACGCCACGCCGGAATTCGAAAATCACCCGGCCGTAATCAACGGTTTCAGCGACCTGTTCGCAGAACTGTTCGGCCCGGAAAATGGGGTCGGCGCGCGGAGCGCCGTCGGCATGGGCTCGCTGCCGATGAACATCACGGTCGAAGTCGAGGCGCAGTTCGAACTCAAGTCGCCGTGACGCCGCGCCGGCTCCCGCGCGGTTTGACTGCTCAGCCGGCTTTTACCAACTCCGGAAAAGCGGCGTTCAAGTCGAGGGGATCGCCGGTTTCCGCCTGCAACTTCTGCAGCGACTGGAACAGTCTCCGAACCGTCGGCTGGTACCCGGGAGCGTCTGCCAGATTCTGCATCTCTCCAGGATCGGCTTGCAGGTCGAACAGCAGGACTTGGGGGACCTTCGGATACAGGATCAGCTTCATCCCGTCCTGGGTCACCATCCGCTGCAGGCCCAGGTAGGCACCGTAGACCGCGTCGTAGTTCCGGGCCCGCTCGCCGGCGATCACCGGCAGCAGGCTCTTGAACTGAACGTGCGGCGGGGGCGCGACGCCTGCCAGTTCGAGCGTGGTCGGCATGATGTCCTGCAGGTAGACCGCCCCGTCGATGCGGCGTTCCTTTGGCACGCCGGGACCGGTCATCAGCAGGGGAATGCGGACGCTGTGGTCGAACATGTTCTGCTTGCCCATCAGGCCATGACAGCCGCAGGCTAAGCCGTTGTCGGCGGAGAAGAAGATGTACGTGTGGTCCGCTTTGCCGCTCCGCTCCAGGGCCTCCAGGATGCGTCCGATCTGGGCGTCCAAGTGCGTGATGCTCGCATAGTACTCCCGCCGATGCACCTGGATCGCGTGCTCGGTCCGCGGGAACGGGGCCAGTTGTTCGTCACGCAAACCGGGGCCGCAGCCGATCTGGTTCTGGAAGGGATACTCCGGCACGAAGTTCGCCGGGACGGCGATTTGGTCCGGCGGATACCGGTCGACGTACTCCTGGGGCGCTTGCCGCGGATCGTGCGGGGCGTTGAAGGCCAGGTACATGAAAAACGGCTTGTCCCGCTGCGACGCTTGGGCGAGATAAGCCTCGGCGTCCTCTGCCAGCACTTCGCTCCAATGCTTGCCGCCCTGCCAGAAGCCGCCGAATTGCGGGTCGTAGGGAGACCAGGGATCCGGCTGGTCCGGCAGCGGCCGGTTGTAGCCCTGCGGGGTCTGGTTCGGCATGCCGGGGCGGACGTGCGTGACGAAATCGAACGCCTTCTCGGGATTCGCCGTGCAATGCCACTTGCCGGTCAGGTAGGTGTCATACCCGGCCGCGCGAAGGTATTCCGACCACCAGCGTCCGGCCTGCCGCTCGGCCTCGGACTGCTGGTAGATCGCCTCGGCCCGCCACAGGAAGCGTCCCGAATTCAGCATGGTGCGGCTGGCGATGCAAACCGCGCCGGTCCAGGAGCCTTGGAGATAAGCATGGGTGAATGTGACCCCGCTGCGGACCAGCCGGTCCAGGTTAGGCGTCTGGACTTCGCGATTGCCCAACGCGTGAATCGTGTCGAACGCCTGATCATCGGCGAAGATGAACAGGATGTTCGGCCGGCCAGGCCGGCCTCCGGAGGCTGCGGACGCAGCCGCGGACCAACCGCAGGCGGCGAACAAGGGGATCAACAGCAGGCAGGCTCGGCGTGTCACGGCAGGCTCCTCGATTCCGGGTGGATAAACCCAACTGGCTTTACGATTGAACAGGGGAGACGAGCACGAGCCTCGATCTTAACCCGACGCGTCAGCGAGGACCATTCGCTTGTCGGCCCTCGCTGACGCGTCGGGTTACGGGCGAGGCCCGTGAATGTTCCCTTAGCGGATCGCGATCGCCTGTTGCAGGGGCTTGAGCACGTTTTCGACGACGTAGGTGTCGACCAGTTCGGTGCAGATGGCGGCCAAACGCTGCATGGCGCCGACGTACGTCTCGCCGGGGTCCAGGCTGCCGTAGCGGCGGGCCGTGAAATAGACGCTCAACGGCTCCTCCGGAAACTCGCCGGTCCGCACGTGGTACGCGGCAGTGCGAGGCTCGAAACTCAACCGGCATTGCGTGCGGCAGTCGGCGTCCAAGGCCAATTGCAGGGCCGGCTCGCTGCCCAACACCGTTGCGCCGGGGATGTCCAGCATCCGCTCCAACGCCGGAGCCAAGCCTAGGGCGTCCACGAGCAGTTCGCTGTGGTTGCCGCGGTACAGGAAATCGAACCCGTACATGATGTTCAGCGACTCGCAGTCCAGCGGGCTGACGGACAGAGCGTAGGGAGCCAATTCCAGCGCGATTTCGTGCTGCTCGAACGCTTCCTGGGACGCGCCCGGATTGACGAAGCCCGAAGATACTCGCCGCGGCTCGACTGACGCCCAGCGGTAGCTGCCGCGATCCTTGTCCTCCTCCAAGATGAATTCACCCCGCTCGCGGCCGTAGAAGTTGCGCATGTCGGGGTAACGCTTCTGGATCTGCTCGAAGTAGTGCAGCACGGTCTCCCGCGACTGCGGCAAGTCCATTTCGGTATTCAGGTTCAAATTTATGTAGTAATCGTCACTCAGCGTACCGTAGTGACTCATGTTTTCCTCCTTGGGGGGGCCGAGAAAGGCGATCGGCGACCATGTGCGGTGCCGTGCCCGACTTGGTTACACCCGAACGTTAAGTATAGAATGAGCGGGTCAAAGCTGTCAAAGTCCCCCGAGCGTCGGCAGGCGGGAATCGTCGCCGTCGATGACGCGGACGGGGGGGACGCCGAACTCCGATACCTCCCATGACCAATAACCCCCTGTACGTCTTTCCGTCGCCGTTAGGCTGGTTCGCCATCGCTTGGCAGGCCGCGCACTTGCGCGCCCTGGTTTTCGGTCACGCCAGCGGCGAGGAGGCGGTGCACGCACTGGTCGCAGCCGATCTGTCGTTCGCCGAGGGCGGGCGGGCCGGCCGGCAAGACGATTTGCGCTGGGTGGACATCGGACAGAACCGAAAGGGAGCCCCCAAGGAAATCCGGCAGTTTGTCCAGCGGATTCAGGCTTACGCCGACGGCGAACGCGATCCTTTCCTGGATATCCCGGTGGCCTTGGGCGACGTCACCGAATTCCAGCGGCAGGTCTTGCTGCAGTGCCGCCGGATCCCGTTCGGCCAGACAATGACCTATGGACAGCTGGCGGCGCAAGTCAGTTGTCCGCGGGCGGCTCGGGCGGTCGGCACGGTCATGGCCGGCAATCGGGTGCCGCTGGTCATTCCGTGCCATCGTGTCGTCGGCTTGGGCGGGCTGCTGCGCGGCTACTCCGGCTGCGGCGGCACCGCCATGAAGCGGCGCCTGCTGGAACTGGAAGGCGCCGTTTAGGGAGCCCGCATGTCATCCGCAGCCTGGCGGTTGGTGATGCCGATGGTCGTCGCGGCGCTGGCGGTCGGTTGCGAGCAGCGCAGGCCCGTCCCGGCTGCGCCGCGCCCGCTCGACGTGGAAGCCGCCGTCCGGGACCATCAGCGTCTGCGCGCGCGGACGCAGCGACGGTTTTCCCAGGCGTCCTTCCTGTCGCCGACCCCGGATTCCGCGGCCGGGATTCCGCTGTGGATGGCCCCGCTGCTGGTCCACGAATATCGGCCTGGGGTG
>Ga0172375_10009608_pt1 | contig 12710 bp, 14 predicted proteins | sample LakKiv1m_FD_114537 | JGI IMG/M metagenome (GOLD analysis project Ga0172375, IMG submission 114537) | Freshwater microbial communities from Kabuno Bay, South-Kivu, Congo - kab_092012_11.1m | ecosystem: Environmental > Aquatic > Freshwater > Lake | place: Democratic Republic of the Congo... | reverse complement strand
GGGCTGTAGACTTGGAGTCGTCTATCCAGAAATTTCTGAAATGCAAGCAAGAGCTGTTTTTGAAGCCGCATTAAACGTTAAGAAACAAGGAGTAAACGCAATGCCAGAAATAGAAGTTCCAAATATTATTTCCTTAACAGAATTTAAGATTATAAAAGATTTAATTAAGAAAGTCGCAAAAGAAACAAAAGCCGATGGAAATATACATTATAAAATTGGAACAATGATTGAATTTCCAAGAGCAGCGTTTATAGCAGACGAACTAGCTAAAGAAGCAGAATTCATGTCTTTCGGAACAAACGACCTAACTCAAACAACTCTAGGATTTTCAAGAGACGATGCGGGAAGATTTATCCCAGCTTATTTAGAAAAAAACATTTTCGAAAAAGATCCATTTCAAACAATCGACCAAGAAGGAGTTGGAAGGGTTATGAAGATGGCTGTAACAAAAGCTAGAAGTGTAAAACACGATATGGACATGGGAATCTGCGGAGAACACGGCGGAGATCCAGCGTCGGTGGAATTCTGTCATAGAATTGGTTTGAGCAACGTTTCATGTTCACCATATAGAGTGCCAATAGCAATGCTTGCGGCAGCTCACGCAACAGTTAAAGCAAAAAATGAAGCTAAAAAAATGGAAGTAAAAATAACAAACGTAATTTCAAACGCTAAAAAAATGGAACAAAAATCAGTCGGCAAACCACAACAAAATAACAAACCAAAAAATATCCAGAATGCTATTTCAATCAGAGACGAAATAAGAAATATTATTAGACAGGAATTAAACCAAATGAAAAATCAACCAAGAAAAACAGTTGTTCAAAATAAACCGAAACAAAACGTTGCTAGAATTTCAACAACTCAAAATTTACCAAAAAACATAGAGCAAAAAATTAACGCACAAGTTCAGAAAAAACAAGAAAAGAAATAATTATAAAATAGGTTTACATTCAATAGGTGATAAAAATGAATTATTTATTTATAGGTGTTCAAGGAAGCGGTAAGGGAACTCAAGCGAAAATAATTTCTAAAAGTTTGAATATTCCACATATATCGACGGGAGATTTACTCAGAGCAACAACAGGAGAATTAAGAGCGGAAATAGATTCTTACATAACAAAAGGTAATTTAATTCCGAATGAATTAATGTTAAGAATTCTGAAAGAAAGAATTTCGCAAGAAGATTGTCAAAATGGTTTTTTATTAGATGGTTATCCAAGAAATATTCAGCAAGCAAAAGATTTAGATGCAGCGGGGATTAAAATTGATAATGCATTTAATATAGAAATTTCCGATGCCGAAGCATTAAGAAGAATAAAGGGCAGATGGAGTTGCAAAAAATGCGAAGCTGGTTACAATTATGTGACTGCGCCAAAGCCAAAACAAGAAGGAATTTGCGACGTTTGTGGTGGACCACTTTCTCAAAGAGCAGACGATTCTTCAGACGATGCAATAAACCAAAGACTCAAAACGTACCATGACGAAATTGGTCCAGTAATAAAATTCTACAATACGACGAAAATCAACGGAGAACAATCTATAGAAAAAGTCAATCAAGACATAGAAAAAGCAATTAAGTGGATGCGAATGTTCAAATAAAAATTAATTCGTAACCTTTAAAAGTCTTTAATATTAACTATTTTTATTGATCCCATAGGCTAATGGTAGACCCTCTCGTTTACACCGAGATGACGGCAGTTCGATCCTGCCTGGGATCATTCTGACAAACTCCGAAGGAGTTGGCAACATAGCGAGTTTATCGAGCCATGGTTATCGTCCGCGTTGCCGAACTGGAAGTTCGTTTTATTCAACGCGAGACTGTGTTTTACTTTCATCTGTGTTTTTCTACAAAATTCCTATTTCTTCAGAAACATTTATAATAAATATAAACCAATTAAAACTATGTCGGAAAAAAGGAGAGTTGGTTTGGCACTAGGCGGAGGCGGAGCAAGAGGATTTGCGCACATAGGTGTTTTGAAAGTTCTAGAGAAATATAAAATTCCGATAGATTTTATGTCGGGAACGAGCATCGGCGCATTAATTGGAGCCTTATATTCTGCTGAGCCAAATGCAAAAAAACTAGAAAAAGAAGTTTTAGAAACTAATTGGAATGATTTTTTCGATTATACATTTCCGCAAAAGGGATTAGTGAAAGGGACTAAAATTGAGGCCTATCTAGAAAAGAAACTTGAAAATTTAAAATTTAATCAATTAAAAATTCCTCTTTTTGTAACAGCTTTTGATATTGAAAACAAACAAGAAATTATTTTTAACAAGGGAGATGTGGCAAAAGCAATACGGGCTAGTATATCGATCCCAGGAATTTTCGTTCCAGTAGAAAACAATGGGCGAATTCTTGTAGACGGTGGATTGACAGACATAATACCAACCGAAATACTGAAAAAAGAAGGAGCAGAAGTCGTTATAGCAGCGAATGTGGATTCCGTAAAAGAAAAGAAACCTTCCATAAAAGAAGAAGCCGTTAGAAATGTTGGTCAGAAAAAAATCCCAGGAGTGGTTTATACGATCAGCAAATCTTTACAAGTTATGGATGCAGAAGCATCAAAAGCAGAATTAAATTTAGACAAAGCAGACGTCGTTATAAGTTTAAATTTAGAAAATCTCGGAACCCTAGATTTCTCAAAAGAAAAAATAAAATCCACGATTAAAAAAGGCGAAATAGCTACCACAAAATTAATTAAGAAATTAATGAAAATAACAGAGAACAATCCATTAAAAGAATTTTTGGAAAAAATTGCCGAAATTCCAATCATCAAAGAAGTTAAAGAGAATATAACCGAAGCCGGAAAGAACATAAAAATTATTGGCAAAAAGGGGCAATCTGCGCCAGCAGTCGATAAATAAATTTATTTAATATATTTCATCAACACAAGAAGCATATTGTTTCTGGCTGAATAAGTTAGATATTCGACAGAATATTTTTCTAAAAAATACTTTAGTTAAACTTGGTTCTTTATATGGTTGAGATGAGGCCCTAGTTTTATTTGGAATTTCGTTATTATCTTGGGGAGTATTATTATTTGTATTTTGAGTTGTATTATTTACAAAATAAACACACGCCTGATTTAAGATTGGGTTTTGCTGCAAACAATTATCTGGCGAAGTAGAAACAATATTTCTATATCGAGTTCTATTTTCTAAACATTCGCCCCAATCAGAATACGTAAAATTACAGGTAGGTATAATATAATTACAATCTCTAATCAAATTCTCATGAGTTCCGCCAGAGCATCCATTCGGATAATAACTTGTAATACCTCTATCCTGAGTTCCACTAGAATAGCATTCGCTCCAATTAGAATAAGTAAAATTTGTACATATCGTTTCGTTCTGAATTACAAGACACGGCACGAGTTCATTTGGGTATTTCATTATACTAGCTTTTAGTGTTGGATCACATTCCCCCGCCCTAGTCCAGTTTCTTACCAAAGTATTTGATGATTGGCATTCCGAATCTGTAAATTGCCAATTCAATTCGGAGCATGGAGGTAAACACTGTTGAACCAAACTTTCTGAAGTTCCACCAGAGCATCCGCTTGGAGATTTAGAAATTATTGTTCGAGATTGCAATGCAGATGAATTACAAATAGACCAATCAGAATAAGTAAAAGAGGTGCAGTTTGGAGTACAGCTTTGACTTAAAATTGGATTGCCGCCGACGCATCCAGCGGGAGATTGAGAAGTTATTGTCCTAGTTTGAACTCTGTCGACGCAATTCGACCAATCAGAATATGTAAAGGAAGTGCATTGAATAAGTTGTACGGAATCTGCCAATAATTTTACATTCTTTCTAAACCCACTAGAGGAATCACTTCCCCCAGGATCACCCCAACTTCCAAACCCAACTGCGATTATATCTTTATTTGGGATTATAATCATATGTTCTCCACCACCATGCCCAGATATAACTATTGTATCGGAAGGTATAGGAACCCCGACATCCGATTCTTCATTAAATACCCAAAAATTGTATCCATATCTTCCTCTTCCGTCTGAATTCTGATTACAACCACCACCAAAACTTCCAACGCCACACGGATCACTATTGCAGCCACTACTCTTACCAGAAATCGAAATTAAATTTGAAACTTGATTTTTAATATTTTCAAAATAACTATCGGGTATAATCTGATTGCCGTTCCAATTATCCCTACAAGAAATAAACAAACCGATTCTTGCAAAATCATCTGTTGAAATAGTTGTTCTCCCAGATTTAGATCCAGTATCCATGGCTGGGGAATTTTGAAAATTTAAAGGAGCAAAAATACTATTGAAAACATTTTGGGCAGAGCTTCCCCATACTTTATCAAATAAGGTCGTCGCATATAGAGCAATTCCACGATCGTTATAGGCCCATTTAGACCCTGCAGATTCGCCAAGTGCATATCCAGAAATCATATTGGCTACGTGATGAAAAGTTATATCTCCTGCACAGCTACCCCTATAGTCTGAAATTCTTTTATTTACATCCGGAATTTTTCCATTAGCTATCGAGTAAAATAAAATTAAAGAAAGTATAGATTTGCTTGCAGAAGCTATGTCTCCTCTGGCAGAAGTATCTCCCCACGAATAAACCTTTTTACCTTTATAATAAACAGCACCTCTGCCTCCGACTGAGTTTTTTAATTCGGTCAATTTGGCTTCGCTAAGCCCCATACTAGATGCACTTACTGATTCCCAAGAGCCGCTAGGAAAAGTTGTACAAGAACCCTTATTGTAATTCAATGCCATTATATTGGAAGATAGCAACACAATACATAAAACAATCAAAGCAACTATGCCCACTTTTTTCATGTTAAACAATAATAATCTGGTTATTTAAATTTTTATAAAAAAACATAATATAATAAGCCAAAACCACATTCACGTCACATTTAAAAACCACTAAAAAGTAATATATTTATGGCAGAAAAAGAATCTAGAAAAAATGAGAACAAGGACAATTCTGTCGAACAAAATATTTCTGACGCCTATATTCCAAAATCTAAACTAGGAGATTTACCAATTAACAATACGGGTTTAGACAAAGAAGCTCAAAAAGCGATGGAAAAAACCAAAAACGACCTAGATAAATTCAAAAAAGATATTACAAAGGAGTTTAAGTTTATAGAAGAAATTGGAATTATTCCAGCACAAGCTGCTTTGAAAATCGAAGAAGAATTTGAAGTTCCGCTAGAAGATTGTAAGAAAAAATTAATGCACATATTAGTCGTAATTCCAGAAGAGAATTTTAAAGAAATTCAAAAAATAAGACTTGAGTGTATCAAAAAAGCAAAAGAAATCGACGATAAATGGTGGGTTCACGTTTTAACTCCAGTTGATATTTGGAATCTTGGATTGGATTCTAAATTTGATATTTTAGAAGCACTTGCTATGTCTTATCCAATTTTAGATAAAGGATTATTTGGAGCATTAAGAGTTGCATCCATACACAAGTCTTTAACACTAAAGAAATTTGAAAAATATATTACTAGCTATATAATCGCAGGTTCTTTAGTTCGTGGTGAAGCAAAGCCAACTTCCGATGTTGATGTATTTATCGTTATTGATGATACAGACGTAAAAAGGATGCCAAGATTTGAGCTAAAAGAAAAATTACGTTCTGTTATTTTCCAATTTATACAGGAAGCAACAGCAATCGCTGGCGCTAAAAATCCATTAAATGTTCAGGTTTATTTGTTGACGGAATTCTGGGAGGCAGTTAAAGACGCGCATCCAGTTATGTTTACTTTTATCAGAGATGGAATTCCATTATACGATAGAGGAACATTCTTGCCTTGGAAATCATTATTGAGAATGGGCAAAATTAAACCATCTCCAGAAGCAGTTGACATGTTTATGTCATCGGGAGATAAGTTGGAAGAAAACATAAATAGAAGAGTTTTGGACATTGCAGTTATAGATATTTATTGGGGAGTCTTGACACCATCTCAAGGAATTCTAATGATGTTTGGACTAGCTCCTCCAACTCCAAAAGAAACGGTGAGATTATTAAAAGAAGTTTTTGTCGATAAAGAAAAATTATTGGAACAAAAATATGTGGACATTTTAGAGAGTATTAGACTTTTTTATAAAGAATATGAAGACGGGAAACACAAAAAGATGACAGGTGCAGAATTAGACAAAATGTCGAAGGACGCACTAGATTATATGAAGAGATTAAAAGAATTAAGAGAACAAATTGAAAAAAGAGTACAGGATAAGTCAATACAGCAAACTTGCAAAGATATTTTTGGTATGCTAGAAAGTATTTTAGGCAAAAAAGACGAAACGGCTTTAGTAAAAGCATTCGACGAGCAATTAGTAAAACACGGAAAAATGCCTAAGAGATTCCTAGAAAGTATTAAAGAAATATTAAAAACTAGAGACGAATTTAAAGCACTAGATAAAGACAAGAAAAAGAAAATTACTATCAAAGAAGTTACTGCAATCGAGCAAGCAAGAAAGATGGCAGCAGAAATTACAAATACTTTAATTGAATTTGCGCAAAGAAAAGATTTTGTTGTCTTGGACAGAAAAAGATTTATACTAAAAGCTAAGGATAAAATAGCAGAAGTTTTCTTTTTGACGAATTTGTTTGTCGTAGAGGAAGGAAAAATATGGACAATCAAAAACGATAAATTAGTTGAATCTAACGTAGACGAATTAAATAAAGAATTAAATGATTCAAAAGAAGACAAGGTAAAACTTACTCCAAAACAAATTGATATTATCAAAGGACACTTCGGAGAATTCGAGTTAACTTATTAAAATCATAACCTTTATAAACCGAACTTTTATTCTATAACTACTCTTAAAAATAATCTTTATGGAGAAATGCCCTGAAGAGAGTAGATTTTTTTGAGATCAATAATATGGCAAAAGCAATCGTTATACAATTCAGAAGGGGAAAAAGAACAATTACCCCAAGACATTTCTTAATTGAAATAGACGGAGTAGATTCTAGAGAAAAGGCACAAAAATACGTCGGAAAAGAAGTTATCTGGACATCTCCAGCAAAATTAGAAATTAAAGGAAAAGTAGCAGCAGCTCACGGCGGTAAAGGTGTTATTCGAGCAATATTTGAAAAAGGTTTGCCTGGTCAAGCTATAGGAACTGAGGTTAAAATATAATGGGACTAAGAAGAGCAGCATGTTATTCTAGAAGATACGCACTTCCATTTACTAGAAAGTCTAAATTCAAACAAAAAGCTTTCGTTAAAACAGTTCCAGCAACAAAATTAACAAAGATGAGAATGGGCGACCTAGCTGGATGGAAAGCTGGAAAATATAAAATCATACTAGACATTAAAACAAAATATAGAGTTCAATTAAGAGACAACGCGCTAGAAGCAGTTAGACAGTTCTTAAACAGATTCTTAGTTGAAAAAGTAGGAAAAGATTTCTATCTTGAAGTAAAACCATACCCACATCACATTATCAGAGAAAATAAAATGCTTACAGGAGCTGGAGCTGACCGTATGCAGACTGGTATGGCGTTATCCTTCGGTAAGTCTACCGGTAGAGCTTGTTTGATGAGAAGAGGAGACACTATATTTTTAATCGGAGTCACAAATCCAAAGCACGAAGCAATTGCAAGAGAGCTTATCGGTTCTTCTAGGGCTAGAATGCCTTGCGCAATGCACATTGAAACAATAAGAAAGAAATAAAATTTACAAACCTTTTTAAATCGTTAATTTAACAGACTTTTTATGACGCATTTATCGCAAGAACAAAGAAAAGAACTCTTGAAGGAATGGAAGTTACTATATCCAACCGCAAGTGAATTCGTAGTTGTACCAGGACAATCAAATCCAGTTCTTCAAAGCCCGCACAGAATTCCAATGCTCAGAAACGAGAGTCTTGGCGGAATGTTATCTTACTGTTATGATTTCGATTCTCTAAGAATAAGCCCAGACGACGGTCGAGGACATCAGATTATGGCCAGAACATGTTCTGGTCCAAATTTTAGAGGACACAGAGTAGATTTTGGAATTGACCACACAGGACATAATTACAGAGAACTTGAAAAACTACAAGAATTTTTACCACACACTCCAACAAGAACAACTATTGGATATTCAGTTGGCGGAAGACTTGGTAGTATTAGACTTCTAAGATACGTCGCAGTTCCATCTTTGGGACAAGGATCTCCATTTAGAGAATTTATTTTTGAGTAATTTAACCAAACTTTAAGAAATCATAAGCGGATTTTGCCGCCTTCGCACCCTCTCCAGCAGCAACGACAATTTGCTTAAACGGAACGTTAGCATTATCTCCTGCCGCAAAAACTCCAGAAACATTTGTCTTACACATTTGATCAACCACAACCGCACCATTTTCATCCGTTTTTATTCCAAGTCCAGAAGTAACTTCCAACATAGGTGTTGCGCCAATTTCAATAAAAACTCCGTCGACAGCAAGCGAAATATCTCCATTTTTATCTACCTGATTTATTTTTAATCCCGTAACTTTTTTATCTCCGATTATTTCCGATGGATTAGAATTAAAATAAAATTCTACATTTTTCTTTTGTTTTAGTAGATTCGTAGAAATCGGTTCACATCTCATTTCATTTTTTCTATATATAACATAAACTTTTTTAGCAATATCTGACAAAAATAAAGCAGCCTTCGCAGCAGAATCCGAACCACCTATAACTGCAACAGTTTTATTTTTGAAAAACATTCCGTCGCAAGTCGCACAAAAACTAACTCCCTTTCCGACAAATTCTTTTTCTCCTTTAATATTCAACTTTCTATGTTCAGTTCCTAATGCAAGAATTAACGTTTTTCCATGCACAACTTTTTCTCCAAGCTCGACGTAAAATCCGTTTTTGTCTTTGTCGACTTTTGTAATCTCCGATTCATAAAACTCAACGCCAAATTTATCCGCATGTTCTTTAAATTTCTTCATTATTTCCATTCCACTTCCGATAAATCCAGGCCAATTCTCAACTTCTCCAGCTAAATTTGCAGTTCCGCCAATAGATTTCGCAATAACAATCGGTTTCAAATCATAACGCGCAGCATAAATCGCAGCCGTTATTCCAGCAGGACCGGCGCCAAGTATAAAAACATCACAATGTTCTATCTCTTCATGTTTAGTATCTTTATGATAAATCTGTTTCATCAATCCCATAGCAAATATTTCTTTTTAAAGATTTGGAAAGAGTGTTAATTAAGAATTAATAAAACTTTCAAGACCGCTAAGAATTTCATTTATTCCCTCTACAACATTATTAGTATTACACCAAGGTCTTCCATACATTTTATCAAATGGCCAATCAGTGTCAGCAGTTCTTCTTAATCCCCAAACTGCTCTTTCAAAATTTGGAGTTCTAGCAAGAGAAACAACAACATGATGAAAACCAGGCATTTGAAATAAATATTCTCTATCTATTTCGTGTTTCAATCTTGTTTTTTCTCCAGGTTTTGGAAATAATAATCCCTCGTTTTGTCTATGATCCCACAAAAACCCATATCCAGGATGCCATTCCAAAACATTTCTTTCAAAAGGAGTTAAGTCTTCATATTTTTTTCCGCCAAAATCCATTGCCCAGAAAATTCTCATATTTAGCATTTCTAAACAAACCTCTGCGTCTAATCTTTCTGGAGAAGTTTGCTTTATTAAATTAGCAGAAATAGTCAAAGGTAATGCGCCGACTTCAGGGTTTAATACAAAAAATGGTTGAACTCCATAAACTTCTAATTTTTCAGCCCACCCACGTTTAGCTTTACTGGACGGATGATAAAATCTTTTTTCTGTAGTTGTAGGAACGTCTTCATTTCCGTCAAGCTCAACCCAGAAAGATCCATCTATAGGCATGGGGCAATGACCTTGGTAATTTTGTGGACTAAATACTACTTCTTCCATTTAAAATCAATAAAAAAACGGTTTAAAAGTATTTAGGTGGTCTACTTTTTCTCTTCCAATAACTTATCAATACTTTCTATAAAATAGTCAATAAATACATTAATATCTTTCTCGTCATACGCTTTCATAAAAGCTTCATACTCTTCCTTCTTCATTTCCTGATCATAACCGCCACCAAACGCATTCTCCGCCTCATTATACAAATAGTCCGCCATCTTCTTAGCTCCTTGCCAACCTGTCTTGTCGAAACAATAAATAATCTTTTCAAGCACGTTTTCTCTCCTAAATTCATCAGAATATTTTCTAACCTCTGCGTCGGCGCCTCTTTCAAATTCTCTACTTATATTATCATCAATAGTTGCTAGAACATATTTTTTCGTATCCTTCGGCGCTTGGAAAACATGTTCCGCCTCATGAGCAACAATCGGTAAAAGTGCTGGTAAACTCAAAAATTCCAAATCGGCCTTATTGAAGAAAATAATTATATTATGTCCTTGCTCCTTTGTAGCCGAAACAACATCGGAAAAACTCCAAACGTCAGTATCATAAGGCATCGCTTCTTTATCCATTAGAAAGTTCGAAGCAATCGTATTAACAACCCAACCTTCTGGAAACTTGTAAAATCCGATCAAAGTTTTAATATTATTCTTAAAATTTACTCTATTTTTCTTCCAGAAATCAGGCCTATCAGACTTCAATTCTTGCCTAGCTTTCTTAATTTGCTTCAAAAATCTGTCAAAATCATCAATTCTATTTTCCATGCTACTACTAAAAATCAGGACTATTTAAGACTTCTGACAAGAAAAATAACCGAATAAGTCAATATTCTAGATAAATAGTTGTATCTTTAAAGTAGTTGCAAAAAGAAAACATTTATATACTAATTATGCTTATAATAAATATGGTAGATTATGAGGTGAATTTTAACAGAAGAGAGGAACTATGGACTCCTAATGAAACTGAGGCGGGAGTAGCATATGCAGTATTTGATTCTAATTTATCAATACCAGAAATAGGAGATATTGCATTGCAAGAAGCGGAAAGACCAGAAAGAAGTGTAAAAATACGTGATTTGGAAATCGCATTCATGGATATGAAGGACGTTAGACGAAATCAGAATCCGGAGTTATATGATTTTATACAGCGTAAAACTACATCTAAGGGGAAGATGGGCGCAGTTCCAGCACGATTAAAAGATTTAAAATATGTTCTTCAAGTGGCAGCACCCAAAACTACAAATGCCCAAATGGCAGACTACTTAGGAAATGTTATGATTGATGTTTATAGTGCAAATAGTGCAGATTGTCCTTCATGCATGTCCGTTGTGTATAGGGCGTCAAAGGACGGACCATTAGTCTCCAAAAAATAATAAATTAATTCTTACTTACACTTTCGTTCTTCTCAATCTCTTTAACTAAAGTCTTTTTTATCAACTTTCTATTCTTTCGACATTTATTCTCAATAGATTCCGCATTAAAATGAGCCGAACGACCCTTAATATCACCGCTTCTTGTAAAAACTCCGACTCCGCCAGGATCATACGGCCAACCTTTGGCCATCAAATATCTTTCATGTAACTCATGTATCAAAACATACGGAATTTCCTTATGATAAACATCATCATCTATCCAAACCTCATTCTTCGGAACAAAATTGTAAACGTATTCATGTCCGCCTTGCGCATAATCCACAAAAAACAAACTTCTCACCAAATCCCCACGAACTATGTAGATTTTCAAATTTTTAGTATATTTCGTCAAAATTTGTTTCTTTCTAATTCGTTTTAATATTTTTTCTTCAACTTTTATTCTCTTAATTCCCTTCATAAATTTAGACTTTCCTCTTTCCGTCTTTTCAAGTCTATTCGCCAACTTAACCGCGTCCTTGTAACTTTTACCCTTTTTTAGAGCTCTTTGTATCGTCAAGAAATTTTCTATATAATATTGTGCCTCTTTCACTTTTCCATTTTCATAATCTATCCAAAATTCATCTTTCGGAATAAAATTCATATACCATGAATATCCAAAGTTTCCAAATTCAGGATCTAAATTATTTCTTATCCAAAAACCATTAACGTACCAAAAATTAAAACCAGAAACTTCACCTATTTTTTTTATATAAACTTTGTTTCTGATAAAATTCTTCATTATAAAATACGAGTAATTTTTATTTAAATAGTTTTGTTATAGTAAACATTTCTTAAAAATCCAACAAATGAGGTTCAAAATTAAAAAAACAATAATATATATTGGTAAAACCATAACGGCGACGATAAAAAACGCAGAATCTCCCCACTCCGTTAAAGTTCCTAAATAATTATATAATAAAATTACTAAAGAAAAAACAACTAAGAAAACTAAAAATCTCTTCCAGTTTAATAGAAAATAATTTTTTAATGCCATTACTTCTTTACAACAATCCAGAAAACGACTATAAATGCAAAGAGCCCATAAGCACAGCTTGGGAGCAATAAGTCATACGAAGCGCCGTTCAAGATATTCAGCGGAGCAAAAAACAACTCGTAAACTGCAAAATATCCAGAGAATAAAATTCCTAAAAACGAAAGCGCAACAATAGTCTTTCTGAAGATTAATTTAGAAAAAAGTGAAATACAGGCAAACAAAAATATAGCCGTAAAGATTCCGAGTCCATAAAAACACGTCGGAACACCAAGGAAATACGAACATCCTTCTGTTAAAGAACAAGTTCCAGAAAATAACTTAGAATAACTCAAATATCCAGCAAAAAGCACACCGAATAAAGACAATCCAAATATCCACCACATCCTCTTTCGCATATTTTATTGACGTATTTTTAGTTTATAAATCTTATTCG
>Ga0172375_10009606_pt1 | contig 12716 bp, 14 predicted proteins | sample LakKiv1m_FD_114537 | JGI IMG/M metagenome (GOLD analysis project Ga0172375, IMG submission 114537) | Freshwater microbial communities from Kabuno Bay, South-Kivu, Congo - kab_092012_11.1m | ecosystem: Environmental > Aquatic > Freshwater > Lake | place: Democratic Republic of the Congo... | reverse complement strand
ATTAAAATACAAAATTAAACTTTGGAATATGTACTACAATGATTTACAACATTGTGGTCTTAATCTTTTAACTCCTAATCAATACCTTATTTCAAAAGTGCAAAATGTCCTTGCCTAAAACAAAATGGGCCGCTATTGAAACGACCCATTATTTCTCCTTAATCACATTTAAATTGAACATAATCAGCGATTTGCCGAATCATGCTCTTTTCAAATGTTTTGATTGCGCCATTACGACGCAAAACCGCATTACTTAACGGATTACCGGAAACTCCAATAACAGGAATTTTTCTTTTATTGCTGGCTAAAAACTTCACCCCGTCATGATGTTCTTGGACCGAGCCATCCAATAAAACAACATCAAAATGTTTTTCCCCAGCCAAATTAATCGCCTGTTTCAAATTCGTCGTTCCAATAATCTCATAATTGTCATTAGCCAAAATTTCACCCATCACCTCCACAAATTGAATTTCATCGTCCACAATCAGAATACGCTTAATCCTTTGGCAAGAACTCATCCACCCCCCCTTTGGTTAAAAAAGAACAACGAACAATAGCATAACGCAAAATTTTAATTTTGTCAATAAAAAAACCCGGCCGTGAGCCGAGTTAACCTTGAATAAAATAATCAAACAATTTGACATTGGACAAATCCGCCTTGGAAAAAATCAATTTCCAAGTCAATTCCATTTCCAATTGAGGAACATCTATTTTTTCATCAAAATAACGCTGAACACTTTCCCTAATAAATTCACGATTATTATCCATAACACGAAAAATGTCTGCGCACAAATAAGTTATCAAATAATGACAATCCGTAATTTTTAATTTATCATAAATTTCCTGCCAAGCAACTTTGCCCGACAAAACCCATTCCCACCGAAAATTTAACGTTATGTCCGGTTCTTCTGACTTTGGATTCAAATAGGTAATTTCTTCCTTGTGCGAAAATAAATGACGAAGGCGGCCGCAAAAAGCATTACGTAGCAACAGTTCCGAATTATCATTGTCCGAATCAAAAAATTTAATCGGATAAATCTTGTCACCTTCATTTAAATAAACCAAAAATTGACCCACGGCCACCACTTGACCGTCTTTGTTTATTTTAAAAAGCAATTCTCCATTGTTCCTCTTCACCTTAATAATCCGATTGTTTTTTCTGACAAACAAAATCATTACCAACAAAAACAGTTCCAAAACAGTCGTCACGCCAAAAAAAATCCAACAAATAATTCCCATTAAAAAATCAACGTGATTTGTTTGAAAAAAAACACTATTCAAAGCGCAAGAAAAAAGAATTGTCGCTATAACAAAAAGTAATCCGCCAACATACAAATCATATTTAAAAAAATACGCCGCGGTCAGCAACACTTTTTGCCAAGTAGTCAAAGTTTTGTCTATCATCAAACCCCTCCGTTTTTTTTGAAGTCAATGAACCATAAGGTAATTTTAACTTCATTTTTTAATCTTGTCAATAACAAAAAAAGGCCTATCAAAAGATAAGCTTTTTTGTAAAAACTGATTAACCGATCAATTTTAATGCCATCATCATCCCAATGCCGGCAGCAATAAAAACAAAATGCCAAAAAGTTTTGCACAACCGACATTCGCGATGTAATTCTGGAATCAAGTCCGAACCGGCGATATAAACAAAACCACCGCCGGCTACTGATAAAATAATCGGCAAAATATTTTCCCCTTTTTCCGCCAAAAGCAATGCCGCCAATCCGCCGCCAAAAGCCAATAACGCGGATAATAAATTTAAAAATAAAGCTTTTGTTTTTGACAAACCAAAATAAAGCAAAACTCCAAAGTCGCCGATTTCTTGCGGAACTTCATGAACGATCACGGCCAAAGTTGTGGCCACGCCCAACGGCCAAGAAACCAAAAATGCCGAAGCGATAATCGCGCCGTCAATAAAATTATGCAAACCGTCACCAATCAAATTAGTAAAAGCGACCGGATGAATTTTGTGTTTGTCATGTTCAACGTGATGACAATGATGCCAATGAATAAATTTTTCCACGACAAAAAACAACAAAATTCCCGCCAAAAAAAACAAACCGGTTTTTTCGGTAAAACCGATTTCTTCTCCTATCTCCGGGATTATATGAAGAAAAACTTCGCCAAACAACGCGCCAACCGAAAAACTGACAAAGTATAACAAAAAATGTTCCAATTTGTCTTTTTTTATAAACAAAGTGATGGCGCCAATCAAAGAGATCAAGCTTACCGCGAAAATTGATAGAAAAATTGAGAGGTAGAGCATATGTGTGGAATTACGAATGCCAAATGCCAAATGCCGAATTACTAATTACAGAATGATGGATTTTTAAACACAGTTCACCGGCCATTTGTAATTTGTAATTACTGAATTACTAGATTTTAATTTTTGTCAGTTCAAGACACATGAACAACGGAATTTCTTGGCGCATACGATTTTCCTGTTTGGCTTTCGCGCCAACGGAAATTTTGTGCGAAGTCCATTCATCCAAACGAGTAATGACAAAACCGGCCGCACGAAACGCACGAAAATAAGCGGACAACGGCCGATGAAAAGTCCATGTTTTTTCTTCCGGCGCCGAGCCTGGATGCATTTGCATACTGATTGCTTGTTCGATCATATATCCGTCAATGCGACGAAATTGCGTATTGTTTTTTTCATCCCAAACCCAACTTGATTGACGCGGAATGCGCAATACCGGATGAGTCAAAACAACATACACCCGACCTCCGCCTTTCATAACTTTCGCCACGGAACGCAAAGTCGGTTCGTAATCTTCTATATTTTGCAAAGACAAAACCATTGTCGCCAAATTAAAAAAATCTTCATCAAACTTTTCATCAACTTGCGAACCTTTGCATTTTTTGAAATTTACTTTTGGATATTTTTGCATGCCGATTTTCAAAAGTTCTTCGGCCACATCAGTAACGGTTACTACCGCGCCCAACTTTTCAAATTCATTGGCAAGAAATCCGGTACCACCGCCGATTTCCAAAATTCTTTGACTGGCTTTGATTTTCATCATTTTCAAAAGATTCGGCAAAATAATGGCACTGTGATAAGTGTCATCCTTTTTCAAATGATTGTCATACCAATCGGCTGATTGTCCCCAAGAAGTATCCATATAAAATAATTATAATGTTGCAATTATAACATCTTTGCGCCAAAAATCAAGCCGACAAAAAAACGCCGAGACAATCGGCGTTTTTTATTTTTCTTAATTTAATTTCTTTCACTGCCCAAATCATTATTTTCTTCGGCATCAACTTCCTTCATATTAACTTTGCCCAAAGATTTAGAAACGCTTTCTTTGATTATTTCCTTTTTCATTTCCGTTTTTGTCTTTGAAATTTCTTTATTGAAAATTAAGACTTTGGCTTGAATCAGTAATTTTTGAGCTTCGTTGGCTTTGTGAATAGCTTCCGTAAATTCTCCGGCTCCGAATAAATTTTGCGCTTCGGAAAACAAAGTTTTCGCCTGCTCATATTTATCTGAAGCTTCAGTCAATTCCCGACTGTCAGCCGATGCTCGTTTTTCAATAATCGCTTTTTTGATAGTATCCAAATACGCTTCCACTTTGGCCAAATGAACTCTGGCGCCGGAATCAGCTACGGTTGATTCTTGTTTTTTTTCTGAAACGATTTCTTCATTATCAGTTGAAACAGTTGTCGGAGAGTAAAGCAAAAGCTTGACTTGAATTAATATTTTTTGAGCTTCGTTGGCGGAGTGAACGGCTTCTGAAAAATTTCCGCCTTCATAATATTTTTTCGCTTCAATAATAAAAGTTTTCGCTTCTTCCACTTTTGCGTTAATTTCAGTCAACGAACGATCATCTCCCTTCGGAAATTTATCACTAATCGTTTTATTAATTGCGGAAAAATAATCCCCGACTTTTTTTATCCTATTTTTGACCGAAACGGCAATATCTTTTAATTCTGTTTTAACACTTACGCTGTCAATCTTGTCTGGTTCTGCAGAGGTAATTTCTTTTACCGCCAAATTCTGCCAACTTTTATCAGACAAAATTCGTGCGTTTTCCTTTTTCTCGGAAATTTCTGCCAACTTTTTTATTAAATCGGTTTTGATTTCCGGTGTTTTGGCAATTATTTCATTTAAAATCACTCCTTCCGCGTCCAAATAACTTGCCAATCGCGAATAAGCGTTGGCACTGGCCACTTCATTTCCCTTTTGACTCAAACGATCGGCTAAATTTTCCAATTTATTGATTTGCTTCTGCATGTTTAAATTCAAACGATCGCCAACGGCGGCATTTACATCTTTTTTTTCAACCAACTTGGCTTTTTCTTCTATGCGCTTATCAAGCAAATCAGCCAAATATTCGGCTTTTTTTTCCGCATCAATGGCCAAAAATCCTCGTAAAGGTTCATTGATTTCCGTTTTTATAGGATAAAGAACATCATTCGGTTCGGCGTTTTGCGCGGCCAAACCGACTCCACCGGACAAAGCCACGGCGAGAGCGATAATTGCTGGAATCATAAATTTGTAATTAATTTTTAAAATATTAAAATTGAATTTATTTTCTTTTTCATACGGATTTTTCTTTTGAAAATTCAGCAAATTCTTTTTCAATTCAAAAAATTCATCTCGCGTCAAAGAATTGCTTTCCTCAAAATTTTTCAATTGTTTCAATTTATTTCCGATCATATCATTTTTTCTTTTAACTTTTTTTTGGCTTTGCCAAGTCGCAAAGAAACGGCATTAGGCGTAATCCGCAAAATCTCGGCCATTTCTTTGACTTTTAATTGTCGCAAATAACGCATTTCCAAAACTTCTTTTTCCTCATCTTCCAACGATTGTAAAAGCAATCGCAAATTTTCATCTTCAATTTTTTGCCAAATTTTTTCTTGTTCAAAAACTTTTGGTTCTTGTTCCGTTTCCAACACTTCCGACAAAGGCAACGCTCGCTTTTTTCTTTTTTCGTCAATCACCAAATTTCTAGCCGTTAAATAAATAAAAGCCCGCAAATTATGTATTTTCATTCCTTCGTTCAAGACTTTCCAGACCTTATAAAAAACTTCTTGCGTCAAATCTTTGGCCGACTCTCTGTCAAAAACCCGAAAATAAATAAACCGGAAAATCGGTTCCACCAAACGATCAAAAATTTTTCCAAAATCTTTTTCATTCATAGCGTTCACAATATATATGACGAATCAAATTAAAAAATCTGTCCAACACAAAAACATAATACCATTTTTTTTAATAAAAAAAACCCCGAACTACTCGGGGCAAACATTTATCAATCCGACAAGAAATGATCTCGTCGGGACTTTGTCTTCTCTCGTCCGCGCTTAATGTTCTGCACGAACTTTTGGTGCAACTCCTTGATGCACCGATCCTTTTCCTTAAGATTTTCCGTCTCCAAAGCCAAGCTGGTGAGCTTGGTAAACACTTGAATTTCGTCTCTTCTTACGGCCATTCCTTCTCTCCTCCGTCATCAAATTAAAATACCACTACACAGACACAGCTACCGCAAGTTCAGGAACCTCGGTCATAATTGCACCTCCAATAAAAAGAACAACATTTTTAAATCTAACAAATTTATCCCATAATGTCAATGTCAAACTGCCGGTTTTGCTTGTTTTTCATGTTAAAAAATGTTAAAATGAGCTTAATATGAACTTATTTTGGCAAAAATTTAAGACTGTTCCCAAATCAAAGATTCTCTGGGTTTGGTTGATTTTGCTTAGCCCCATTTATTTTTTCTTACCTGCGCAATCTCTTGATAAATTTTATTCACCTGATGAAACGGCCGCCTATTATTTTACCCAAAATTTTGCTAAAAATAATGTTCTAAAGATTCATGAACCGCTCAACGAATTCGGCGCCAATATTGTTTTTCCCAGATCAATCAATGTCAATGAAAAACATGAATTGGTAAGTGGCAGTTTTGTCGGTTTGCCGATTTTGTATGGACTTTTGGCAAAACTATTTTCCATTAAGACGATTATTTTTTTTACTCCGCTTTTTTCTTTGCTGGCCGTTTGGCTGTTTTTTTTGGCTTTAAAAAATTTATTAAATGAAAAAACGGCTTTTTGGTCAGCGTTTTTTTTGGCCGTTTACCCGATCTTTATTTATTCCGCCAACAAAGGCTTACTGCAACAAAATCTGCAAATGTTTTTTTTAATTTCCGCTTTTTACTTTTTGTCGCTGGCGTGGAAAAAAAATCAAGATGGCTGGTTGCTGATTAGCGGACTGCTTGTTTCTTTGTCATTGTTTATTCGGACTTCGGAAATTTTTTTCTTGGCCGGACTGATTTTTTTTGTCTGGTTGCTTTATCCCAGAAAAAAAAGATTTTTAATTTTCTTTTCGCCTTTATTTTTGCTGGGCTGTTTTGGGATTTTATTAATCAACAAAAACATTTACGGTCAATGGCTAGCCGTTGGTTATCAATCGCTAGAAAACACCGGACATAATCAACTTTCGCTTTGGAAAAAAATTATCAATGTTTTTTTACCTTTTGGGCATGACTTATCCACCGTTTTTATCCACACCAATGAATACTTGTGGAAAATGTTTTTTCCGCTGATCGCTTCGTCAATTTTCGGGTTGGTTGTCTTTTGCAAAAACAGTTGGCAAAACAAATTGAAATTTTTTGCCGGAATTATTTTTATTTTCACTTTGCTTTATGAAATTATTTTTTACGGTTCTTTTTCGCCGTGGGGGTTGTCGGGAATCCCGAATGAATTGCAAAATTCCATCGGCGCTCCGCATCTTCGTTATTTTCAATTACTGGCGACGATTTTAATTCCTTGGGCCGTTTGGTTCTGGCAAATTTTTTGGCAAAATGAAAAAAATTTTTTGAGAATATTTTTAACGACGCTATTTGTATTTTTTGCGCTAATTTTTTCTTTTTCCCAACTTTTTAATCAAAATTCCGAAGGTCTAAACAAAATCAACGCCGATCTGCAAGAATTCTCCATAAGATTAGATAAAGTGAAAAATTACGCGCCGCCAAATTCTTTATTGATCGTGCCGGAATGGGCCGATCGGATTTTTTTTCCCGAATACAAAATATTGCAAGCGATCAATGATCCCAAAGTTCACGCGCAAGATCCGATTTTATTCTTGCCAAAAATTTTAACGCAAACATCTATTTTTTATTATTCCTCGGAAAATAAAAACGACATCGGCGCATTTGAAAAAAAACTTGCCGAACAAAAAATTGATTTGCGATTTCTTGCCGATATTTTTAAAGATGAAAAATTATATGTTCTCCAACAAAATCAATAAAATAAGTTTTGTCACAAGTTGTTTGGTAGGATTGTCTCTGCTCGGTTATTTGATTTTTTGCAATTGGTCACCGCTCGGCAAACTTATTGTCAATTATAATTTCACAAAAACGCCGTTTACAAGCGGATTATGGCCGGAAACAAGAACCAAAGAAATCAGTTGCGAAAAAGACTGTCAACAAGAAATTACCGGCCAACCGGTTTATTTGGATATTTTGTCGCCACAAAAATTTGAAAAAGCGGACTGCCAAATTGAATATCTCGGCGAAGAAGCGGAAAATCTTCGTCTAAGTCTGCGCGAAAACAAAAATAATTGGAGTTATCAAACTCCAACGCCAAAAATAATTTCCAACAACGACGGCTGGAAAATTTTAACTGTGGAGCTTTCTCTCAAAAACGCGCAATATGAAGACAATGCTTTGCGTTTTTCTTTTTCGCATAAAAATTTAACGCGAATAAATTCGTATCAAATAAAAAATTTTTCTTGCCGATTCAGTAAAAACACGCGCGTTAAGACATTTTTAAAAAAAATATGGCCAAAATAAAAACATTGTTATCGTCAATCAGCCGACCGGCCTTTTTGGTTTTGTTTGTTTTGACATTGATTTTGTATTTATTGGAAATGTGGCGTCCCGGTTTTGTTTCGCTTTTTTTTCCAATAAAAAATCTTCTTTTACTAACCAGCTTTTTTGGCTTGCTCTCCGTAATTTTTTAAAATTCACAAAAACAAAAAAACGGCCGAAACCGTTTTTTTTATTTAACTTTTAAAAAACTTTTTTACTTTCTCATCAACAATAATATGCCTTTTTTCAATTTTTCTTTTTAAAATCAAACCTGACAAATCAACGGCTCTACTTAAAGCCACATACAGTTGGCCATGCGCAAAAGTGCCCGAACCAATATCAATAATCAATTTTTCAAAAGTCTGACCTTGGCTCTTGTGAATGGTCATGGCCCAAGCCAATTTTAAAGGATATTGAATAAACGAACCGACAGAACGGCTCTCAATCCAACCTTTTTGCCGATCATATTTAAATTCATACATTTCCCATTTATCTTGACCGACGGTCACCAGTTCTCCTGTGGATAATTCCACGACTATTTGTTCCAGCCAATCGCCATTTTCATTTTTTTCGGAAACAACATCCAAAACTCGGCCGACACTGCCATTAAACCAACGACCTTCGGGATCGTTTTTGAGCATCATCACTTGAGCGCCGATTTTTATTTTTAGAAACAAATCAGTCGGCAAATTGCGTTCGCCAAAACGGCCGCTCACTTGACCTTCAAAATAAAACTCCTCCCCCGCCAATCTTCGCAAACGCCTCTGATTGACATTGTCGGCCAGCGCGTTGGTGGAAGTCAAATAAACAAACATTTCCGAATGACTTGGCGAAAAATCAGGATTAAAATTGGCGTTCAAAATTTGCAAATCTGAATCATTTATTTCATTGGTTCGCACGCGGTTCAAAATTTTGACGAATTCATTATTTTTTTGCCGATAAATTTTTTCCAATTCAAAAATTTTCAAATTGAATTTCGGTTCAAACAAATCTTTTTGTTCAAAAACTTTGGCGCTAAAAAAATACGGACTGGCATATCGTTCGTCAAACATCTTTCGCTCATCATTTGTTACCACCGGCGGAAGTTGATACAGATCGCCAAAAAAAATCATCTGCACGCCACCAAACGGCAAATTGGGATTATTTCCATTCAATCTCATAAAACGGTCCACACAATCCAACAAATCGGCACGCACCATGGAAATTTCATCAATAACCATTGTTTCAATTTTGGTAAAAATGGAACCGCCGGTTTTGTAATTTCGCATTTTATTTACTTTTTCCGGCGTGATATTCGGATGAAAACCAAAAAACGAATGAATCGTCTGACCGCGGACATTAACGGCCGCGACACCGGTCGGAGCCAAAACCACTAAATTTTTTACAGTATGGGAACGAAAATACTCCAATAAAGTTGACTTCCCCGTTCCCGCTCGGCCGGTAACAAAAATATTTTCGCGAGAATTATTCAACAAATCAAAAATCTTTTGAAATTCTTCGGTGATTTCAATTTTTTGCCAATCTTTGGCTTTGCCCAAAGAATGTTTTTTGTTAAACTTCACAAATTTTTTTTACTTTCTGCGCGACCGATTTGCTTGTCTTGACATCAAGATCATCCATGTCGCCAAAAGCGAAATATTTCGGAGTGCCCCAAAAAACATATTTGGCAAAACACCAAGTGGAATTTTTCAGATCATTCAAAACATTTGGGGTTGTTTGCCCGCCGGTCATGATTAAAATCAATTTTTTGCCTTTTAATTTTTTGTATTTATAAAAAGTATGACAACGATCAATAAAATTTTTCATGATTCCGCTTACATTGCCAAAATAATCGGGCGTACCGATAATCACCGTATCCGCCCAAATTAATTTTTTATAAATTTCCGTCATGTCATCTTTCATCACGCAACCGAATTTTTTTTGGCAGGCCGAATAACCGAGACACGGCTTGATATTTTTGGTGCTCAATTTGATAAACTCTTTTTGACCGACAACATTTTTGAAAATTTCACCGAGAATAAAATCCGTGTTCTGTTTCCTCGGACTGGCGGAGATGATTAGGGTTTTTGGCATAGGATCATTCATTATTTTTATGTTTGAATTATATCATTGCCAAAGACATTTTTAAAGAGCTGTTTTATTGAAAAATCAAAAGAAAGTTGGTAAAATAAAAGCAATAAATAAATTTTGCCAATATGCGCGTGCCAACCAGACGAGGAGAAGAACGAGCTCTCCGCAAAAACGATCCGTTTATCACCAGACAAAAATACGAAGAATTAAAAAAACTTTTGGCTGAATTAAAAAAAGCTCATCCTCGCGCGGCCGAAGAAGTCAAAAGATTAGCTGAACTTGGCGATTTTTCCGAAAACGCGGAATACCAACTGGCCAAAGGCCGTCTACGCGGAATCAATCAAAAAATTCTAGAGACGGAATACATTCTCAATCACTCGCAAATAATTGAACCGAACGCCGATTTAACAACCGTGAATTTGGGACATTTTGTTATTTTAAAAAATAAAGGTTTGGAAAAAAGATGGCAAATCCTCGGTTCCAGCGAAACTTCGCCAAAAGCCGGAGTGATCTCTCAACACTCACCACTCGGTCAAGCGATTATCGGACATAAAGTCAATGAAAAAATAATTTTGAAATTGCCAAACAACCGCAACGAAGAATATGAAATTATAAAAATTGAGTAAAAAGCCAATCCTTGCCAAAAACTTTTGTTTGTGCTAATATTAGCAAATTGCTTGATCATAATTTAAATAACAATAATTACATGGGAAATTTTGATGGTAAAAAAAGATTCGGCTCAAATAGAAAATTTGGCGGAGTCAAAAAGAGTTTTGGTCAAGATAACAGAAACTTTGGCGCTAAATTCAAGGCAATATGCAGTGAATGCGGAGTATCGTGCGACTTGCCATTTAAACCAACCGGCAGTCGTCCGGTTTATTGCAGCAACTGTTTTAGCAAACAACAAGAGTTTGAACGCCCAAATCGTTTTGACAATGACAGAAGTTTTGACAAACCAAGACACGACCGAAAAAAATTTGACGCAGTTTGCGCCAAATGCGGTTTGACTTTTCAATTACCTTTTCGTCCGGTTAATGGCAAAGAAGTTTTTTGCGACAACTGTTTTGAAAAACCGACCGGTAAATCAGGTTGCGATTGCGCTGAACAATTAAAAACCATCAACGACAAGTTGGACAAAATTTTCCAAATTTTGAATACCAAAACAGAAAAAACCACTCCCGACGAATTGATCATCAACGAAGCGGTAAAAGAAGAAAAAAAAGTGAAAAAAGTTAAAGCTTCAAACAAGAAAAAATAGGAAAAAGTGAGTGCGTGGTGAGTAGTGAGTATTTAATAGTGGGTTTTCACTCACAACTCACAGATTCACTACTCACTTTTTTTATTTGCTTAATAACAAACGATTGGCTGTACGCGTTAAAATAAAAACTATTTTTTATATTTGGCCTAAAATTATTTTAATCAGTCAACTTCTTTTTTCTCGGCACATAAACAATCCATCGGTTAACCCAAAAACGATGCCAGCCTTCAAAACTTCCACAGCCACAAAGACATAAAGATGGTGCTAATCTTATCATATCTTCGGTTTTTGGATCCTTAAATGCTTTTAAATCGGGAATTTTTTCACTCTTACCACAAACATAATCATTAACTTCAGAAAAAAGAGCCATTCGTAAATCACTTTGGTTTACTTCTTCCGGTTTTAAAGTATCAAAACCGATTTCAGCAACCTCCGGGTATTCATCCAACAAATCATCCATGCCATTTTCCCCGTCAATTTTATCAGGACACAAAAACCAACCTTCATAATCTTCCCAAAATGGATCCTTTCTGACCGCTTGGTTAGAATCATATCCTTTATTTCTATATAATACCCAACCCTCGGTTTTTATTTCCATGGTACGCGGAGGAATTTCTATTTTAGACGATTTATAAAGGACTTCCCCTAATTGTAATTTTGTTTTACCCGGACGACGAATTTTAGTGATTACTAAATCACCATTAACCCAACCGGCATGAGCAACAACCTTTTTCTTTTTCATTATAAAAACAATGTCCGTATTTAAAGTTTTTTCTATATCAGACTCAAAATAATCAGATTCCAAAACCTTTTCTTTAATTTTTAAAAGTCTGCTCTTCTTTTTTTTATCGGTTTTAAAAGGGTCTGCGTTTTCGGGTATTCCCGACATTTTTTCTGACACCATAAATATTTATTTAAATTAATATTAATTATTCTTTTTGCCACTCGGGGCAGCAAATTGGCACTTATTGACTTTTTCATTATAGCAAATCTTTCGCCAAAATTATACCAAGCAGTTGTGTCTATTCCTCCTACGCACAAACAAAAAAATCGAAATTAATTTCGATTTTTTTGTTTGGCTCCGAACGCTGAACGAAATCCCTGCAGGCAGGCATGCCAGTGAAGCTGGCGCGCCGCAGAAATTTTAATATGTAGTATTCAACGCATTATCAAAAACATGTTCATATTTTTCTGGCGTACGAAATCCATTATCATTAAAATCTTGCAATAACTCTTTTAAACTAAAATTGTGCTCTTCAATTTTGATTTTTACAAAAGTTATACACTCTTGCTTATTCCCAAAAAAATGTCTTTGTGGGTGAGTTACATTTTCATGGATCAAAGATTTTTTAAAAATTTTGTCATTAAAATATTTAATGACCTTGTTATGGACAAGATCAAGATAATTTTTCCAGTTATCTTGATTACCAAAATACTCACCATGTACAAGTCTATGGCGAAGTCCTGTGTTTGATTGCTCTTTTGTTCCAAAAAGCTCTTTCACTAAATCGGCACCAAGAATTTCATTGATTAAATCCCAATTTTTTTGTCCGTTCTTTTTTACCAATGCT
>Ga0172375_10009605_pt1 | contig 12717 bp, 12 predicted proteins | sample LakKiv1m_FD_114537 | JGI IMG/M metagenome (GOLD analysis project Ga0172375, IMG submission 114537) | Freshwater microbial communities from Kabuno Bay, South-Kivu, Congo - kab_092012_11.1m | ecosystem: Environmental > Aquatic > Freshwater > Lake | place: Democratic Republic of the Congo... | reverse complement strand
TCCCGCGTTATCGCTATGACCAATTGATGCGCCTCGGCTGGAAGGTGTTCATTCCCCTCACACTGATCTGGGTCGTGGTGGTGGCGGCGTGGATGCAGACTTCCTATTGGCTGTGGTAATGGGACAAACCATGAATAAACTAATCAAATTCTTCAAGAGTTTCCTGCTACTGGAATTACTCAAAGGTATGTCGGTGACGGGGCGGTATTTCTTCGCGCGCCATATCACAGTTGAATATCCAGAAGAAAAAACGCCGCAGAGTTTCCGTTTTCGTGGGTTGCACGCGCAACGTCGTTATGCCAACGGCGAAGAGCGTTGCATCGCCTGCAAATTGTGCGAAGCCGTGTGCCCTGCAATGGCGATCAAGATTGAAGTGGCCGAGCGCGCCGATGGTTCGCGCCGCACCACTCAATACGATATTGACCTAACCAAATGCATCTTCTGCGGATTCTGTGAAGAATCCTGCCCAGTTGATGCCATCGTTGAGACACGGGTGTACGAGTATCACGGCGAGAAACGCGGTGACCTGTATTACACCAAAGAGATGTTATTGGCCGTGGGCGATAAATACGAAGAGCAGATCGCCAAAGACCGTGCTGCCGATGCCAAGTATCGGTAACGAGAGGACATCACATGAACTTTGAAACCATCTTGTTCTACCTGTTTTCCGCAGTGACCGTGTTCGCGGCCTTGCGCGTCATCACCGCACGCAACCCCTTGCACGCCGTATTGTTCCTCGTTCTGGCCTTTGTCAGCAGCGCGGGCATCTGGTTGTTGTTGGAAGCCGAGTTCCTCGCTATCACCTTGGTGCTGGTCTATGTCGGCGCGGTGATGGTGTTGTTCCTGTTCGTGGTGATGATGCTCGACATCAATCTTGAGCAGCTGCGTAAAGGTTTCTGGCAGTGGCTTCCTGTGGGCGCTTTGTTGGCGGCCCTGATCGTGGTGCAGATGGTCTATGTGTTGGGCGATAGCACGACGGGTGCAGGCATGACGGCCGTCAAACACGCGGCTGATTACAGCAATACCAAAGAGCTGGGACGCTTGATCTACACGGATTACGTCTATCCATTCGAGCTGGCCGCCGTCTTGTTGTTAGTTGCCATGATTGCCGCCATCGCGCTGACATTCCGTCGTCGTCGCGACACCAAGACACAAGACATCAGCCAGCAAGTGAATGTGAAACGTAACGACCGCGTACGTATCGTTGCGGTACCTTCGGTCAAAAAACAACAAGAAGCGGGTGAGCCTAGCGCTCAGGCTGCCGAATAAGGGGATGCCATGTTGCAATTGAGCCTGTCGCATTATCTGGTGTTGGGCGCGATTTTGTTCGCGATCAGCGTGGTTGGTATCTTCCTCAACCGCAAGAACCTCATCGTGTTGTTGATGGCGATTGAGTTGATGTTGTTGGCGGTGAATACCAATTTCATCGCTTTCTCGCACTATCTGAATGATGCTGCCGGTCAAGTGTTCGTCTTCTTCATCTTGACCGTGGCGGCAGCCGAGGCGGCCATCGGTCTTGCGATTCTTGTAGTGTTGTTCCGCAATCTGCGTACGATCAATGTCGACGACCTCGGCACATTGAAAGGTTGATGATGGATATGCATAGTCTGTATCTGATTGTTCCCTTGGCCCCCTTGCTGGGTGCCATCGCCGCCGGTTTGTTCGGCAAGGTGTTGGGGCGCACGTGGTCACATCGCATCACGATTGCCTTGGTCGCGGTATCATTCTTCGCCTCTGTGGCGATTTTCAATGACGTGCTGGCGGGCAATACCTTCAATGGCCCGGTCTATACTTGGCTGACTTCAGGCGACACCAGTTTTCAAGTCGGTTTCCTGATCGATCGATTGACCGTCACCATGATGTTGGTGGTGACCTTCGTTTCCTTGATGGTACACATCTACACCATCGGTTACATGGAAGAGGACCCCGGTTACCAGCGTTTCTTCAGCTACATTTCCCTGTTCACCTTCTCCATGTTGATGCTGGTGATGGCGAACAACTTCATGCAACTGTTCTTCGGTTGGGAAGCGGTGGGTCTGGTCTCTTATCTGCTCATCGGTTTCTGGTACACCAAGCCGACGGCGATTTATGCCAACCTCAAAGCCTTCTTGGTCAATCGTGTGGGTGACTTCGGCTTCTTGTTGGGGATCGCCTTGGTGTTGATGGTGTTCGGCACACTGGACTATCAAACGGTGTTCGCCAACGCGCACAACTACGCCAACGATCTGGCACCCATTCCCGGTGTGTCGTGGAATCTGATCACGGCCATCTGTATCCTGCTGTTCATCGGGGCGATGGGTAAGAGCGCGCAGTTCCCGTTGCATGTCTGGTTGCCGGATTCGATGGAAGGCCCGACCCCGATTTCTGCGCTGATCCATGCGGCGACCATGGTGACGGCGGGTATCTTCATGGTGGCGCGTATGTCGCCCCTATTCGAGATGTCTGATACCGCACTGTCGTTTGTGCTCGTCATCGGTGCCATCACCGCCTTGTTCATGGGCTTCCTTGGCATCATCCAGAACGACATCAAACGCGTCGTCGCGTATTCGACTTTGTCTCAACTCGGCTACATGACAGTTGCACTAGGCGCTTCGATGTACACCGGTGCCATCTTCCACCTGATGACCCACGCGTTCTTCAAGGCTTTGCTGTTCTTGGCCGCGGGTTCGGTCATCATTGCGATGCATCACGATCAGGACATCCGCAACATGGGCGGCTTGCGTAAATACATGCCGATCACGTGGATCACCTCCTTGATCGGTTCATTAGCGCTGATCGGTACACCGTTCTTCTCGGGTTTCTATTCCAAGGACAGCATCATTGAAGCGGTGCAACTGACCAACATTCCGGGTGCGAGCTTTGCGTATTTCGCGGTGGTCGCTGGTGTGTTCGTCACTGCGTTCTACTCTTTCCGCATGTACTTCCTCGTGTTCCATGGTGAAGAGCGTTTCGGCAAAGCTCATCACGGGCATGATGATCACGGGCACGACGAACATCATGGCTTGGCTCCCGGTCAAAAACCGCACGAGACCTCATGGGTCATCACCCTTCCGTTGATTCTGCTCGCGATCCCCTCCGTTGCAATCGGTTTCTTCACCATTGGCACGTTCTTGCATACCGACTATTTTGGCGATGCCATCTTCATCTCGGATGAACATCCTGCGATGCATGAGATGTATGAACACTATGAAGGTGCCGTGGCAATGGCCTTGCATGGCATGACCACCTTGCCGTTCTGGTTGGCGGTAGCTGGTGTGGCATCTGCGTGGTTCTTGTATCTGAAGCGTCCGGAGATTCCGGCCAAAGTCCAAAAGATGTTCGCGCCGGTGTACACCTTGCTTGACCAGAAGTACTACTTTGACCGTTTCAATGACTGGTTCTTTGCCGGTGGTGCTCGCGGTGCAAGCCGTTTCTTGTGGAAGTTCGGTGACGTGAAATTGATTGACGGTTTCTTCGTCAATGGTTCAGCAAAAGTGGTGGGCATGTTCTCGGGCGTTTTGCGCGGTTTCCAAACTGGCTATGTCTATCACTACGCATTTTGGATGATCGTCGGCGTATCGCTCCTATTGACGGTACGCACTTGGTTCTAATGGCACAGCACTAGAGAAGAACTGAAGGAATAAGCATGATTTTTGGATATCCACTGTTAAGCGTCGCCATCTGGCTCCCCATCGTGTTCGGCTTCCTGGTGTTAGCTACCGGTAACGACCGTAATGCACCACTCGCAAGAATCATTGCCCTAGTGGGGGCTGTGCTGGGCTTGTTGGTTACGCTGCCGCTGTACACCGGTTTTGATCGCATGACGAGTGCGATGCAGTTCGTCGAACTGAAGGAATGGATTCGCCACTTCAATATCCACTATCACTTGGGCGTTGACGGCATCTCCATGTTGTTCATCCTGCTCAATAGCTTCTTCACGTTGATCGTGGTGATTGCAGGCTGGCAAGTCATTGAGAAACGCGTAGCGCAGTACATGGCATCTTTCTTGATTATGTCGGGTCTCATCAACGGGGTGTTCGCCGCACTCGACGCGATGCTGTTCTATGTGTTCTGGGAAGCCATGCTGATCCCGATGTTCATCATCATCGGCGTGTGGGGGGGGCCAAACCGCGTGTATGCGGCGCTCAAGTTCTTCCTCTACACCTTGCTCGGTTCCTTGCTGATGCTGGTTGCATTCCTCTACTTGTACCTACACTCGGGCGGCAGTTTCTCCATTCTTGATTACCATCAACTGCCGATTCCGCTGGGTGCGCAGATACTCATCTTCATCGCCTTCTTCTTTGCTTTCGCGGTGAAAGTGCCGATGTTCCCCGTGCATACGTGGTTGCCGGATGCGCACGTCGAAGCACCTACTGGCGGCTCGGTGGTGCTGGCGGCCATCATGTTGAAGGTGGGGGCCTACGGTTTCATCCGTTTCTCCATGCCGATTGCGCCGGATGCGAGTCATGAGTTGGCAGGCTTCATGATCGCGCTATCGCTCATCGCGGTGGTGTACATCGGCCTAGTCGCCTTGACACAAGCTGACATGAAAAAATTGGTGGCGTACTCATCCATCTCGCACATGGGCTTCGTCACCCTCGGCTTTTTTATTTTCAATGCCTACGGCATGGAAGGCGCGCTGTTGCAGATGATCTCGCACGGCTTCGTGGCCGGTGCGTTGTTCCTGTGTATCGGTGTCATGTATGACCGCGTGCATTCGCGCCAGATCGTGGACTACGGCGGTGTGGTCAATACCATGCCTGTGTTCGCCGCCTTCTTCATGTTGTTCGCCATGGCCAACAGCGGTTTGCCCGGTACCAGCGGATTCGTGGGTGAATTCATGGTCATCATGGGCGCGGTCAAGGTGAATTTCTGGTACGCCTTTGCTGCTGCCAGCACCTTGGTGTTTGGTGCAGCGTACACTTTGTGGATGTACAAGCGCGTGGTGTTCGGCGCGGTGGCGAACGATCACGTCAAACATCTGCATGATATTGGTGCCCGTGAGATTTTGGTGATGGCCGTACTGGCGATCAGCGTGTTGATGATGGGGCTGTATCCATTGCCTTTGAGCGAGATCATGCATGCTTCGGTGAACGACCTGTTGGTCCACTTGGCACGCTCAAAAATCTAAGAGGAAGTCATGACTTATATCTCCACCTTATTCCCCGCTTACGCTGAGCTATTCCTGCTCGCCATGTTGAGCATCATTTTGGTCCTGGATGTGATCGTGCCGGGTTACACCCGCACGATGACCTATCTCTTGACACAACTGACCTTGCTGGGATGCTCGTTGATCACGGTTGCCACACACGAAGAGGGAGTTGTACACCTGTTCAACAACATGTTCGTGGACGACTTGATGTCTGACGTGCTCAAGTTGTTGACCTATCTCTCGGTCTCCATGATGTTGGTGTATTCGCGCAGCTACTTGATGACGCGCGGCTTGTTCTCGGGCGAGTTTCTGAGTCTGGTCTTGCTCTCCACTCTCGGCATGATGGTGATGATCTCAGCCAGCAACTTCGTCACCCTGTACATGGGGCTTGAGATCCTGGCGCTGAGCTTGTACGCGATGGTGGCGTTGCAGCGTGATTCGGCGACGGCGACTGAATCGGCGATGAAATACTTCATTCTTGGTGCGATGGCTTCAGGTTTCTTGCTGTACGGCATGTCAATGATCTATGGTGCGACAGGCTCGCTTGACATTCAAACCATTTCCAATGTCATTCGACACGGCACACCTAACGTATCCCTATTGGTGTTTGGCTTGGCGTTCTTGGTTGCGGGCTTGGCCTTCAAAATTGGAGCAGTACCTTTCCATATGTGGGTTCCAGATGTGTATCACGGCGCACCGACAGCGATGACTATGTTCATCGGCTCCGCGCCCAAGTTGGCCGCATTCGCTTTCGTCATGCGCATCTTGGTGGAGACATTGCAACCGATGATGGTCCATTGGGCTGGCATGCTGATGGTGTTGGCGGTGTTGTCTATGGCGGTCGGTAATATCACCGCCATCGCGCAGACCAATCTGAAACGCATGTTCGCTTACTCCACCATCGCACACATGGGCTTCATGTTGATCGGTGTCTTGAGCGGCTCCATCGAAGGTTATGGCGCGGCAATGTTCTACGCCGTGGTCTATGTGCTGATGAGTTTGGGCGGTTTCGCCATGATCATGCTGTTGTCGCGCGAAGGTTTTGAAGCAGACACTTTGAATGATTTCAAGGGGCTCAATCAACGCAGCCCTTGGCTGGCCTTCATGATGATGTTGCTGATGTTCTCTATGGCAGGTGTTCCACCTACCGTCGGTTTCTACGCCAAGTTCTCGGTGTTGAATGCGGCCGTACAAGCAGGGCATATCCCATTGGTCATCATGGCTGTACTGTTCTCTTTGATTGGTGCGTTCTACTACCTGCGTATCGTCAAGCTGATGTATTTCGATGCGCCAGAAAGCCACGAGAAGCTAAACGTGCAACCCGATAGCGCCTTGCTCATCTCCATCAACGGCTTGGCTGTGTTGGTGTTGGGTATCCTGCCCGGCGCGTTGATGTCGGTATGCGCGGTGGCGGTGCAACAGTCGCTGTTACTGCATTGAGATGGGTTGCCAGGAATCAATACTCCCGCTACGGCGGGAGTTTTGCTTTGTAGGGGATGAAAATGGATCTAACGGAAAAACAGCTCGCTAGCGAACTTATATACAAGGGAGGTTTTCTGGAGCTTCGCAAAGACAGAGTGTCGCTACCGGACTGCTCGACCAGTACCCGCGAGTATCTAGTGCATCCTGGTGCCGTCGTCATGATGGCCTTGTTGGATAACGGCAACCTCGTGTTGGAGCGCCAATATCGCTATCCACCGCGTCAAGAATTCATCGAACTGCCTGCAGGCAAGATCGAACAAGGGGAAGACATCTTGGTCACGGCGCAACGCGAGCTGCTGGAAGAAACGGGCTATGTGGCGCGTGAATGGATGCATCTCACCAGTGCTTTTCCCTGCATCGGATATTCCAACGAACGCTTGGAATATTTCGTCGCGCGCGGACTAAGTCAGCGCGAGCGGCAACTGGATGAAGGGGAATTTCTAGAAGTGTTCGAACTCTCATTGGGAGAGGCCATCGAGTGGATCCGCTTGGGAAAGATCACCGACGGCAAGACCATCATCGGTTTGTTCTGGTTGGAAAAATACCTCAAAGATTGGCAATAATGCATGCACTAAAATTGTGCTATTCGCGGTGCATTCATCATAAAACGCACCATTTTGGCTCACGTATCTTGCGTAAATACAAATGATAAATTTCTATCGCTATATATTTCAGTTGGTTATGTTACGGGAACGCTTCTTGCAAACTGCACGCTGTTTGCACGCTAGGAGAGCCACATGGAAGAGTTGAAGTTTAGCAGTGATGCCTTGTTCGTTTTGTTGGGAGCCGTCATGGTGCTGGCAATGCACGCCGGCTTTGCCTTTCTTGAATTGGGGACGGTACGCAAGAAAAACCAGGTGAACGCCTTGGTCAAGATATTGAGTGATCTCGCTATCTCGACCATTGCCTATTTCTTTATTGGTTACAGCATCGCTTACGGCGTTGATTTCTTTGTGGGGGCAGAGCAACTCGCTCAGAAAAATGGCTACGATCTCGTCAAGTTCTTCTTTTTGATGACTTTTGCGGCGGCCATACCCGCTATCGTCTCCGGTGGCATCGCCGAGCGCGCCAAATTCAATCCGCAACTGGCCGCCACCTTCATGCTGGTCGGATTCGTCTATCCCTTCTTTGAAGGCATCGCATGGAACAACCATTACGGAATTCAAGAATGGTTGAAGATGACTTTCGGTGCAGGCTTCCACGATTTTGCGGGTTCGGTCGTTGTGCACGCCGTGGGCGGTTGGATCGGCTTGGCGGCGGTCGTGTTGCTGGGCGCGCGCCGTGGACGTTACAACAAAGAAGGTCGTATCTCCGCACATCCCCCTTCCAGCATCCCGTTCTTGGCACTGGGTGCTTGGATACTTACCATCGGCTGGTTCGGCTTCAACGTCATGTCGGCGCAAACCATCACCGGCATCAGCGGACTGGTCGCCGTCAACACACTCATGGCGATGGTGGGCGGCACGCTCACCGCCCTGTGGTTGGGCAAGAACGACCCCGGCTTCGTGCATAACGGCCCCTTGGCAGGATTGGTCGCCGTGTGCGCGGGCTCTGATCTGATGCATCCCATGGGTGCCCTCATTGTAGGGGGTATCGCAGGCGCATTATTTGTCGTCATGTTCACGCTGACACAGAATCGCTGGAAGATCGACGATGTCCTCGGTGTATGGCCTCTGCATGGCCTGTGCGGTGCATGGGGCGGTATCGCCGCAGGCATCTTTGGTGCGAAGGCGCTGGGGGGGAGCGGTGGGGTTAGCTTCATGTCGCAATTGATCGGTACATTGATGGGCGTGGGAATCGCCCTAGTAGGGGGCTTCATCGTTTACGGGCTATTGAAGAAATTCATCGGCATACGATTAGATGCCGAAGAAGAATTCAATGGTGCTGACTTATCCATCCATAAGATCACGGCAACACCAGAACGCGAGTCAGGCTGGTAACACGCCTGATCGTTGAACATGGCCGATGCAGTGTAGTCTGCATCGGCCTTATTTTTGGATCGGATATTGACCACTCCCAGAAGGCAAGCTACGGTGCACGCCTTTCTTGAATCGTTGAAATGTATGAACGCGTTTCGTACTCTCTGTGCAAAAGCATTCTGGTATTTAATTGTCACACTGTCGTGCGGTAAAGCCTTTGCGATAGATGGCGGTTTGCAGACACGTTCCGGACATGAATTTGCGGCTTCAGTCTCCTCCTATCTTTACGAAGAACCTTCCTTGAGGATGTCCACCAAGGGGGACAAGATGGGTATCACTCATATAGGAACGGCCACGTTGGAGCGCGATTGGTTCGTCAAGGGAGAAAGTCGAATCGTGTTGGGTAGTGTCGATTACACAGGTTCCGGATTTCAGGCCGGTGTGCCTGACTGGTATGTCGAGGTGCGTGGGTTATTAGGTAAAGACATTCCCTCAGGAGGCGGAATTTTTTCGCCTTATGTTGGTTTTGGCTATCGATATTTATTCAATGATCTGCGTGGTTACAGCAGTAGCGGAGCGATAGGGTATCGTCGAGAGAGTAACTATTTCTATATCCCTTTGGGCATTACACATCGCTTTGATCTGGGGGACTCGGCTAGGTTGGCTACAACGTTGGAGTTCGACAGATTCGTTAGCGGAGAGCAGGTGTCGAAACTTTCCGACTTGGTAGGGCACGGTGGATATACTGTTGCCTCGGATATTTCCAATAGCCAAAATGAGGGGTGGGGATTTCGTGCGGATGTGATGTACGAGATGGCTGACTGGTCGTTTGGGCCGTTTTTGATTCTATGGCAGATTGGCACATCGGATTCAGTGTTGAAGTCACTTACGCAACACGGAGTCACCAAATGGTACATCTTTACCGAACCGGCAAATCGCACGAACGAATACGGATTAAGCCTTCGAACTAGATTTTAAATTTTCCTGACTGCACCTTTGAACAGGTCTTGAAAAACATCAAATCCCCCCCCATGTGGCATACCAAGGCAGTAAGGGGGTGGTTAAACCAAGCGCCGTGAACTTAACTTTGGAGAGAGTCGAATGAAACGTATCTTTTTGTTCCTACTGACGAATATTGCTGTGCTGGTGGTCATCAGCATCACTTTGCGTCTGTTGGGTGTGGATCGCTGGGTCGAGGCGAACGGTGGGATCAACTTTGGTTCCTTGTTGGTGTTGTCGGCCGTGATCGGTTTTGCGGGTTCTATCGTCTCTTTGTTGATGTCCAAATGGATGGCAAAGCAATCGGTCGGCGCTCAGGTCATTGAGATCCCACAAGATGCAACGGAGCGTTGGTTGGTGGATACCGTGCGGCGCCAAGCGGAAGCGGCGGGTATCGGCATGCCGGAAGTGGCGATCTACGACGCGCCCGATGTGAATGCCTTTGCCACAGGCTGGAATCGCAACAATGCACTGGTGGCGGTGAGCACGGGCTTGTTGCATACGATGAGCAAAGACGAAGCGGAAGCGGTGCTGGCACACGAAGTAAGCCACGTGGCGAATGGTGACATGGTTACCCTCGCGCTGATCCAAGGTGTGGTGAACACCTTCGTGGTGTTCCTTTCCAAGCTCTTCGGCTACTTCGTTGATCGTGTATTGCTGAAGAATGATGGTCGTGACGGTCCCGGCATCGGTGCCTTTGTAGCAGAGATCGCGGCCCAGCTGATCTTGGGCGTGCTGGCCAGCATCATCGTCATGTGGTTCTCGCGTCAGCGTGAGTTCCGCGCCGATGCGGGCGCTGCGAACTTGGCAGGTCGTCAGAAGATGATCGCTGCACTGGAACGTTTGAAGGGCAACCACGAGCAAGCAGCGTTGCCGAAGAACATGGCAGCACAAGCCATCTCGGGTGGCGGCGGTTTCTCCAGATTGTTTATGACGCACCCTCCGCTGGATGAACGTATTGAAGCGTTGCGTAACGCACAATGAGTTGAGTCACGCGGCAAAAATAAAAAACGGCGGGTTTAACCCGCCGTTTTTTATGGTGCATCCTCTTCTTCATCCTCGTCGTCATATCTCACCCGAGGCGGGTCGCCGTCATACACCAAGCTTTGCCGACGCAGCAGGTAGAAGTCTCGCAGGGAGCTATAGCGGTCGATGGTGGCATCGTCCAGCACTTTTTCTTGTTCAAGCAGATTCACGCGCTTGTTCAGTCCCTCTAATGCATAGGCGGCATAACGCGAGGTGGTGGGGCGCGTGTTGCCGATGACGCTGACATAGCTGTCGCCGTATAAGCCGATGCCATCGCGCAAGGAGCTAGGCCCCAACAGTGGCAGCATCAGATAAGGTCCGCTGGGCATCCCCCAATATCCTAGGGTCTGCCCGAAGTCCTCGTTGTGTTTTTCTAAACGGTCGGTCACGTTGAGGAAGCCCAATAGTCCGAATGTGGAGTTGAATAACACGCGGCTGCCATCACTGGCGGCTTGCTTGAACTTGAGCTGGAGCAGGTCGTTCGCGGTGACCGTCACATCATCCAAGTTGGAAAAGAAGTTGTTCACCAGTGTCTGTGCAGGTGAGGGTACGACATTGGCGTAGGTTTGTGCGACGGGTTTGACGACCACTTGGTCTAACGTGTCGTTGAATACATAGACCTTGCGATTGAAGGGTTCGAGCGGGTCTTTATCTAGGGTGTAGGCGCTGAGATGAAGCGTGCTGCAACCGGAGAGCGCGAGACTGGCAAACAAGATGGCGATACGGATTAGTGGCATTCGAGTGGTTCAGGAATCGGAATGGGTAGGATTATAAGCAGGAACTAATTTACTTTGAATCATGGCCGCGCGCGAAGCCGGGGTTTCCAGGCTGATGTGTCCGAGTGTCCCCGTGCGGAAATCTTGCAGCAAGGTGATCGCGGCCTTCTCATAATCAAATTCCTTGCCGCGTATGCGGAAGCTACGAAGTCGGGCAATGGCTTCAATGAGTCCGATCCCGTCCATGCCGCTGAGGTCACATTGGTATCGTTGCTGCACCTGCGTCGCATAGCGTTGCATCAGCAGATCGCCTAAGAAGGTCGCCACTTCTTGTTCGTCGTAGGCATTGCGTCCGATGAGGTTGCTGGCGGCGAGCATCATGCCGTCGCTCTCGTGTTCGATCTTCGGCCACATCATGCCGGGCGTATCGACGAGTTGCATGTGGTCGTTGAGTTCGAAGAATTGTAGGTTCTTGGTGATAGCGGGTTCGTCGCCAACAGCGGCGGTGCGCTTCTTCAACAGTGCATTGATGAAAGTCGATTTACCCACGTTGGGGATGCCCATCACCATCATACGCAAAGGCTTGATAGGGGTGCCGCGATGCGGTGCCAGCGGCAGGCACAGCTTCGGTATCTTTGCAGCTTCGCCCGGTTTCTTGCAGGAAAGTGCAATAGCCTTCACGTTCTTCTGGCTGTTGAAGTGATCCAGCCACGCCTTGGTGACGGCTGGATCGGCGAGGTCGGCTTTGTTCAACACCTTAAGGCAGGGGCGCTGCCGATGTTCGCGCATCTCGCGCAGCATCGGGTTGCTACCCGCCTCTGGTACACGCGCATCCAGCACCTCGATGACCACATCGATGCGCTCCATGGTTTCCGTCGCTTTTTTGCGGGCGGCGGTCATGTGTCCGGGGAACCACTGGATGGCCATTTAGATGCTCGTTAGTCTCGTTTGCCCAATTACAGGCGGGCGCGCATTCTAACCGTTTGACGCTGATTGCTCACGCTCCCATAATCCACGCACCTTTTTTCAGAGACATCGCCATGACTATTATCCGCCAGCAAGACTTCATCGATAGCATCGCCGACTCGCTGCAATTCATCTCCTACTATCACCCGCAAGACTTTGTGCAAGCCATGGCAGCGGCTTATCAACGTGAAGAATCGCCCGCTGCGAAGGATGCGATGGCGCAGATACTCACCAACTCGCGTATGTGTGCTTTGGGTAAGCGCCCCATCTGCCAAGACACGGGCATCGTAGTGGCATTCGTGCGGGTGGGCATGGACGTGAGTTGGGCGGATGCAACGATGAGCGTCACCGAGATGGTGAATGCGGGGGTGCGTAAAGGGTATCTGCTGCCGGACAATGTGTTGCGTGCCTCCATCGTGGCCGACCCCGCCGGGCGCCGCAAGAACACGGGCGACAACACACCCGCCGTGGTGCACTT
>Ga0172375_10009604_pt1 | contig 12718 bp, 18 predicted proteins | sample LakKiv1m_FD_114537 | JGI IMG/M metagenome (GOLD analysis project Ga0172375, IMG submission 114537) | Freshwater microbial communities from Kabuno Bay, South-Kivu, Congo - kab_092012_11.1m | ecosystem: Environmental > Aquatic > Freshwater > Lake | place: Democratic Republic of the Congo... | reverse complement strand
CTAAATCCGGGAATACAATATTTAATTATTGCAAAAAGAAAAGAAGAGATAGTTCTAATTTTTGACAAAAATAGCTCCATCCCTTTCCTTTTTTCTTTGAAAATCTAAATTCGAGATTTGACCAAATCGAAAATATATTTTCATCTATTCTCTACTCTCAATTTTCTACTCTCTGTCTTTTTACTTTAGTAAAAATACGGGTCCCTATAAATTTACCATAGGTAACCCCTCTAACTATTGACTAATTTAGTATAGGTTAAAAGGCCCAAATTGGCAAGAATTTTCACTTTTGAGAGGCATGTATTTTGGCATTATTGCCGCCCAATAATGCGCTTTGTGCTCGCATCTTGTCTTATTTGTCCATTAATTTTTGTCGCGAAATTGTGTAACTCTTTCTCGATTAAATAGATAAAAAATGTCCGCTTTTGTGGAGCGGACATTTTTGTTTTGAACCTGTAACTGGCAGCTTATTACATCTCTAGATACGGCACTCTCTTGCTCACCCTTATGGATACTGCTACCATTACCCCCCATATTAGAAAAATAATCAAGGTCATAGGAATACCTACCCTCATCATCTCCGGAAATACTTCAGCAAGGCCAGCGGTGAGAAAAGGAGGATAAGGAACAATTTCCTTATGAGAAAGATGCTCAATTGCTAACATTGCGACTCCGCCCCATAACATTGAGTTTAGCCAATTAAGATGATATTTTTCAGGAACTTTTTTACTTACAGCAGTAGTTACTATCGCCGCAGCAGTTGGAACAAGAAAACAAGCCATTGGTTACCCCCTTTTTAAATTTGATATTAAAAGCGAAATCCCCCAAATCACAAACACGGGCATCAACATTGTAATTCCTAACATTGTGCTGTTTTTAATCATTCCATCTGTTGTTGCCTCGAAGAAACTTCCGCCTTCATATCCTAAGATATGATCGATAAGTATCATTGCTGTTGCACCCCAGAGCATCAAAGCTAAAAAACCTAATTTGTATTTCTTCGGTAAAATATAATTAGCCACAGTTGTCCCTGCGGCGGCAATTGAAGTTGTTGCTAACCACATATTTTTTAACCTCCTTTTTAGAAATCTACTTCTGTCCTCATACCGCCAACAAATACCCCGCTTGTATCACCCGGGATATCTTTCCCAAAAGGATTCCAGATATATTGAAAATCCGGGCTTATCGAAAGATGCTTGTTGCAGTATATCTTGTAATAGGCTTCAAGGTGGCCTTCGGGTTTACCTAAACGCCCAGTTGCTTCTGTATAGTCATCGGAAGGGAAAATTTGACCAACGGCAAAAGCAACTATATCGTTTCCCCTATGCCAAGGTTTGCCTTCCACCTGAAAGCCTGCGCTCCAGGATTGCTCCAAAGAATAGTTCAAACCGCCAGTTGCCGTAATATTAGGATTATAAACTTCTGGGTTCTGCCAGCCATAGCGGGTAAAGAGGGTTACGATGTCATTAGCTTTCTGATCAAAACTTAAGCCGAAACCGTAGGCATTTTCTTTGGCCTTTGATTCATCTGACCACTTAGTGTGATAGACATTACTGTTCCAGCCCAAGATGCGGTAGTTACCGGGAAGATTGTGAAAGTTGGTTTTAAAAGTAACTTGTCCGACGTTAAAAAGATTGTCAAACATCTTATCCCAATGCTCGCTGTTACCATTAAAGAAACCATAATCCAATTGAACCCATTCTGCTGGCATACAAGCAAAACGTGCGCCAGCGGTATTATCCGGAAATTCAACGGTCGGAGAGTTACGGAAAATCCTGCCTAAGAATTGGGTGGTTTCATCGTTAGCTACTGCGTTGTTATCAAAATAAACCGTGGGGTCAAGCTTTCCAAAAGTTACTGCTATCCTGTCCTTAAAAAGCATCTGTTCATACCAGCCTTCGGTAACGCTGATATTGACATCGTCATTAGCATCGCGGTTGACATTACTGTAAAGTGTCAGGCGGTCCTCAAGGCCGTTGCCCTGGCCATTTTCAAGATGCAAGAATGCTTTTCCGTCAAAATCCCTGAACTCTTTACTTATTTTAATATCCGTTGAATAGGAAGCGTCTGTGCGCGCGATCTTTTGGTTAGCATCGGCTGAAGCATTATTTACATTGTTGGTTCCTTGAATTACTGTCGTGACATCGGCAGCTATATTCAGGCCTTCAGCAAGCTGAATAGGTTTACCAGTTTCGCGATGTAAATCCGTATCGAACTGCGATAGCTTTGTTTCGTATTCGGAAATTTTCTTATTCTGATCTGAAATGCACTGCTTTTGTTCATCCATAGTTTTTTCTTGAAAGGATAATTTCTGCTCTAAAACCGCGAGGCGAGCCTTAAGTTGAGCGATCTCTTCTTTTACGGAAAGATCTTCTGCGAAACACACATTTGCCATAAGGCAAATACCGATTAAAAATGCAATTATCCGCATCTGGATAACCTCCTCTAATTTCTCCTCTGGTTATCCAGTCGGGAAATCGCTTTTCAACAATTACGCTCTGCTGGTGCAGTGGCAAACCTATTTCAGTCTTTTCTTCTCTCTTTTTTCTATTTGCACAACTTTTGACTCATGTATGGTAAGTACCACTTCCCCATACTCTATATTGTCAATAGCCGTTAATACTTCGTGCGTAATACGTTGTTTTTCTTTCTCTTCCAATTTAATTGTTTTGCTTTCCATTTATTAGATTTTTAATTTACAACATGCTTATAACGAGCTTTCCGTGCTTGACGCCTTTTAAAGCTATCAGTTTGTCGGAAAGATCTTTAAGGTTTCTAGCCTTCCCTTTTAAGGCAATTATTTCCAGGCAATTATTATGGTCTAAATGGACGTGCTGAGTAGATAGAATATTATGCGAAAAATCATGTTGTATATCCAATGACTTATTTACCAATTCTCTCCTGTGGTGATCATAAATAAGGATAATTGCCCCGGAAACCTCTTTATTGCCCTCGTAAGATTCTTCGACTAAATTCTTCCTGATAAGAAAACGAATCGCCTGTGACCGGTTAGGAAATTTGTGCTTCTTAGCGAGGTTATCCAATTCTTTTAAAAGATCATCTTCCAGCGATACGCCAAATCGTCTTATTCGCACCAAACTCCTCCTTTTTATAATTGTATCTTGGAACAGCTTATCTTTGGTGTTACTTTTTTAAAAATGATAACACCAAATAATTCCCCTGTCAAGACTATTAGCTTCTTATCCTCTATTCCGGCCATACAAAAAAGAGCCGACAAAAAATATAAAATTTATCATAACGATAGTGGCACCCGAAGGAAGATTTAAAAAATAGGAAATAAAAATCCCGGCGACCACTGATACAACAGCAAACACCCCAGCAAGAATAATTGTGGAACGAAAACTCCTTACCACCTGCAAGGCGGATATTGCCGGCAGAATAATCAGGCTTGAAACAAGCATAGTCCCTACGATTTTAATTCCCAAAACCACGATCAGCGAGGTTAATAATATTAAAATTCTATTGACTAGCCGGACTTTTATCCCGGATACCTGGGCATATTCCTCATCGAAAGTAATGGCAAATAAATCATGATAAAAAAGCCAGACAATTAAAACTACCGCCAAGGAAATTACAACTGTCATCCAAACTTCGAAGTTACTTACTGAAAGAATATTCCCGAAAAGATAGCTGAATAAATCCACATTAAACCCACCGGCGGTAGAAGCAATAATTATGCCTATGGCAATACCGAAAGATGAAACAAGGCCGATTGCCGCATCACCATAGACAGCAGCTTTTTCATTAAGTTTAAGAATAAAAAACGAAGCTAAAGCAACCAAAGGGATCGAAACCACCATTGGCTGAGCACGCAGTAGAAGCCCGATAGCTACGGTAGCAAAACTTACATGGGCGAGGCCGTCTCCAATAAGCGAAAACCTGCGTAAAACAAGAAATACTCCGAGGGAAGAACAACCCAAAGCCATAAAACAGCCGGCAATAATTGCGCGCTGCACAAACAGGTATTTGATGGCTTCATGAATCTGTTGAAATATATCCATATTTTTTAATGCCGGTGGCAGATGAGATGCTGGCTCGTTCCAAAGTATTCGGACATCTTTGGAGATTTGCAAAATTCATCAAATGTCCCGTAAAAAATAATTTCTCTATCTAAATAAAGCAGCTTTGAGGCATATTTGCCGACCGAAGCTATATCGTGCGAGACCAAAAGCACGGTAACCTGTTTTTCCTTGTTAAGCTTTTGCACTGTATCGTAAAATGTTTCCCGCGACTGCGGGTCAAGAGCAACCGTCGGTTCATCAAGGATAAGTACACTTGGTGAATGCACAAGCGCACGCGCCAAGAGAACTCTTTGCTGCTGCCCGCCGGAAAGCCTGCCTATGGAACGGCTTTTAAGATTAGCGATACCAAGTGTCTTCATGATTGCTTCCGCAGCGATATAGTCTTTATCCGTCAACCGTCTGGGAAACTTTTTACGGCAATACATTCCGGAAACAACTATTTCTTTTGCGGTTGCCGGGAAGCGCTGGTCAAGAAATGACATTTTTTGCGGAAGATAGCCTATATGCCTGCGTAAATCCGATTCGGAAAAATTCTCGCTTTGAAAAATAATCTTTCCGGTAAAAGGAATGAGCCCCAATAGCGCCTTAACCAAAGTAGTTTTACCTGAACCATTAGGCCCGACAATACCGATATAGTCACCGGCATTAATTTTGAAACTTATCTTGGATAAGGCTTCGATATCGTTATACTTAACGCTTAAGCTTTTTACTTCTACCATGTTTCATTTACACTCAAGGCCAATTTCCAATTTCTTTAAATTGTTTTCCATGATTTCAATAAAAGTAATTCCCCTGCCTAATTCATCCTTGCTGACGTTATGCGCTCCGTGCAGCAATTCAAGCTTAGCTCCGGTCTCAGAAGCAATAACCCGCGCCACTTTCGGCGAGAGCAGCTCTTCATAATAAACATACTTTGTACCTGAGGCTTTCAATTTCTCAATTAGCTCCGCAATAGCTTTAGGCGTTGGTTCGGCATTCGGAGAAAAACCTTCATATGGAGAGACATATTTTAATCCATATCTTTTAGCAAAATACCCGAAAGCAAAGTGCCCGCCATAGATAATTGTCTTATGGTGACAACCGGAAAATGTTTCTTTGAACTTGGCGTCCAGCTGTCTGAGCCTGGCATTGTACTCATCGGCATTTTTTAAATAAAAATCTTTCTCACTGGGATCTTTTTTAATAAAAGCATCAGCTATAGTTTGTACCATAATCTGGTCATTACCTAAATCAAGCCAGATGTGCGGATCTTTGCCGCCATGATGATGGTGAGCACCCTCATGATGTCTATGGTGCTCATCGGTGTCTCCTTCATGATGCTCATCTTCTTCGTGCCCGGCATCTTCATCATGGTCTTCTTCGCTCATCAGCTCGACACCTTTACTTGCGTCAACCACTAAAAGATTTTTGTTAGGAACCCCTTTAAGCATATCCTCTACCCACGGCTCCATGTATTTTCCGGTATAAATAAATACATCTGCCTTACTGATTCTCACAATATCTGCCGGCCTTGGCTCAAAAGTATGCGATTCAACTCCCGGTGGAAGCAATAATGTAACATTTACCTTATCCTTGCCGATTTGTTTTGCAAAATCATAAGTCGAAAACAGTGTAGTTACAACTTCAAGTTTTTTCTTATCTTGCGCGCTCTTGGCCATAAGCGATGCTGCTGCCAGAAAAAATATGAACAATGAGATGATTGCGGCTTTCCGAAACATACGGCACCTCCTAATTTAAAATACTTCCGAGGAATGATTGTTTCTTTTTCGTTGCCTGGGCATCTTTTATATAGAAAAGCGTATCCAGGCGTTTTTCACCTTCCTCATTCGTAATTTGCTCCTTCTTAACACTGAATATTCCGGTTACTTCAATAAGTGGCGTAAACGGAGGCTCAACAATCTCTCCTTGTTTCATATCAACAATGATCGTATTGAAGATAGTCGGTGGATCGCCCCAGGTACAACAAGGGCATCCGTAAGCATTTTTTGAAACGCCAAAGTTAGAAATTGGTTCTTTAAAAGAATACGCCTGCGAAGGTATCAAAAAATAACCGGTCACTTTTACCAATTTGCCGTTTAAAGCCAAAATATCTGCCGGTATTTCCTTTAAATCTGCTTTATCGGCGGTAACGTATTTCTCGGTTTTTTCCAATAACTTAAAATTTATGGTAATTATCTGCGGTCCGTCTTTTGAAGGTTTTTCTTTCACCGCACAAAATGCCAGGCTTTGCCAGGATAAAAATGTCAGTAAAAATAGCTCTACCGCAAAGTTTAAATTATTATTTCTTTTATTTCCCATATAAATTAATCTGGCCTCCTGCGCTTATGCTTGGATAATATTTTTTTATCTCCTGTTTGACCTGCTTGGCTTTAACGTTATCCCCTAACGCCGTAAAGCATTCCTCAAGCATAGTTAGTGCGTTATGATGATAATTAAGCAGGCTTACGCCTAAAGAATTATTACCATTTTTGTCTTTATTGCGTATATATTCGAAATACGGAATGGCTTTAACAAATTCTTTTTTTGAAAAATAAGCCATACCGAGATCAAAGTTTGCTCCGCTGTCGCCAGGTTTAAGCGAATAAACTTTTTTGTAGGCATCAAGGGCTTTGCCTATATCGCCTTTTTCCCTGTAGGCATATCCGAGAGAAGACCACGCTTTCGCATTATTACCGTCAAAAAAGATTATTTTATTGCATACGCGGATAACTTCGTCATAAGAGCCGCAGGAAAAATATGAAGACGCCCGCAAAAGCATTTGTTGCTCCATAAACGGCCTGATAAGAAATAGTAAAAACATGACAATCAATATACTCAACAGCCATCGCTTGAATAAACTGCCTTGATGGTGATGATGCCCGCTGCCACACGTACATTTTTCTAAAGCCATTTTTACTCCATTATTCTATGCAAGCATAATCAAAAATATTCCGGTAACTATCAGGATATTTCCGGCGATAAAACCGATGGCTGTTTCGAGGCGTTCGGTTTTTGGCATTACGTGCTTTAAAATGCTTGTTGAAAAGCCTATGATTAAAATCGGGATGCTCTGGCCAATGGCAAAACTGATAAAAATCAACCCCGAATAAAGCAGAGAACCTTTAATTACCGCCAAGCTTGCTATCACCATTAAAACAGCGCCGCAGCAAGGGCAGGCTGGCATTTCCAAAAAAGCAAAGAACACTCCAAGAATAAATGCTGAGTGTATCGATTTGGATTGTTTAATAGTTACATCGCAACGTTTATGAAACCAGCTCTGCCCGCTGGGGATCAAGCCAGCAAAAAGCAGCCCTCCAGCAACAAGCAAAACCCCTAAGCCCAAATAAAGAAACCGGCTGATTTGAATAAATTTACCGGCAAGATCAGTAACTAAACCAAATAAAAAACCGATAATGGTGTAGCTGACAATTAAACCGCAGGTAAAGGCTAAAGAAAGATGGATGCCTTTCTTTTTTGATTCCGCTCCGGAAGCAACATAACCCCAGACAACCGGAAGCCTGGCAATAGTGCAGGAGCTCAATGAGGCAATTGCGCCGGCGGAAGCTACTGCTAATAAAACTACCGGCAATGATCCATGAATTAATATATTTTGGATAGAAGAAGCCATCGATTATTTTATCTTATTTACACTTTGCGCATACACCTTCGATTTGAAGATGGTGCGTCTCAACTTTCGCTCTAAGGTTTTTTTCGATAAACTTTGATATTCCTTTAAAGTTACAAAAATCAACCTCATCGACTTTTTTGCACTTGCGGCAAACAAAGTGATGATGGTGCGTGCCGGGACAATCGCATAATGCATAGCGTAGTTGGCGGTCTTCGGTTGGCGATTGCACTAAAATACCGATGCCCTCCAGCTCATCTAATATCCTATACACTGTCGGCAATCCTAGTTTGGAAAGTTTCTGTTTTAGTTTACGGTAAACCTCATACGGCTCCATACGCATGCCGGACTTTAAAAACAAGCCGATAACCGCCTTGCGTTTGGGAGTTATTTTCAATTTATTCTTTCTTAAAACTTGCAGGTATTTTTCCATAATTATTCTAAATAGAAATGATTTCTATTTATGTAATTATACGCACAGCCTGACGTACAAAGCGACACGATCAGCCGTGAGGATATGCGTCTCAAATTCTCAATGAGCGCCAGCCTTAGCATGATGGGAATAGCCCACAGTTCACCCAGCTTTAAAGGAGAGACTGTTTGATACGCGGTGATAAATTCAGCAAGCCCCTGACTGTCCAGACGCCCATCGCCATGAGAAACCAACTCCAAAGCCAGATCATAGACGCGCGGACAACCAGCCACCGGGCCGCGAAGAAGATGGGGCAGTTCTCGAATATAGCTTTCCGGAAGGTGTTTCCGGGAGATCCTTATCTGCTCTTTAATGAGGTAATAATTATCAAGAAACCATTCTCCCGCCGGCGAGATCCCTCGGCTGGATTGGCCTTCCTCGTTGAGGAATTTGTGGGCCTCGGCAAGGATCTTCTCATTCTCCTTCAGCCGAAGCAAAATCTTATTCCGCCCCCGCTTGTAACTGACCTGATGCTTTTGCGCCAGCTTCTTCGCATGTCTTGTGAACTGATCAACGCTGAAAAGTTCTGCGCGAAAAGGCTGTTCCTCAACGATCCTATTTAAAGGCAAAATAGAGCTGATGCGGTTTTTTATAGCTAGAGTATAATCTTTTATCGACTTTAAAGGCATTGTGGCCTAACCCCGTTAATGGTCGTACTGTTCTTCCTTGTATGCTAATAAATTATTTAGAACGCTTCTAAATATCTTCTAGGCCATCAATTGGTTATGTTAGAAGTGTGTCGCGGCCGGCACTTCTGCTGTAATTCATTAAGCCCCTAAGCGTAAGTCAGAAACGTTCTAAGTTGTTTTTATAGCAATCTTTGTGATTTCGTTGCTATGAAGAGACTTGCCAGCGTCCTTCAATATCTGATATGCAATTTCTTTAAATGAACTCATTCAACAGCTCCCAGTTATCCTTAAAGCGAAGGCCTCTTTTTAGCATGCCTTTCTCGCCATAACGGTCAATCACCGACCGGTTGCCCTTTGGGTTCTTATATAGAAGTCCTTTAATTTCGGTAGAAGGCACAATCCAACACTCGGGCAAAGCCGCGTGATCACTGATTTTGTCCAGATAGGAGACAAGAACAATAAAATGCGATGCCCGTTCTTTCGTGAAGTTGTCCATCGCGTTCGCTATGAAGCAACCCGAAACACAAGAGATCCTTTAGAAGAAGGGCTTGGCTTTTATCCATCGTTAGCTTTCAGTGTGTTTTGAACCGGAGAAGGCCCTGCACCTTAACTAATATGCCAAACTAAACGCCAAAAACCACCCAAAATCAGCCCTAAAAAAGTGAGAATTTTTGAAGGGAATTTGGCGATTTTATGGCTTTTTGCTCCCAGCGGGGTACAGTAATAATGAGACCTGTCAAATAACGAGTTCGCGCATCTCCTAACCAGCGGTAAAATATAGGGTTAACTGACATAAATATCAATTAAATTTTCAAAGGAGAAAACCGATGGACTTCACTAAACCTTATACCATAAACAGCAGCCTTTTCCAAGAGTTTTTAGGACTCTTAGGAAAGATGACGCACTCTAATCTGATCCGCCAAGTTGAATACATGAAAGTCGAAAACGAAATCCTGCGCTCTAAGCTGCCCAAAAGGATTACCACTACTCCATCTGAAAAACGCAGGCTCATCAAATACGGCCTGCCTTTACGCGGGCAAATAAAAGGTATCATATCCATTGTGAGTTATTCTACTTTTCGCAGATGGATAGCTGAAGGCGTAACCAAAAAACAGCTCAAGCGCGGCAGACCAAGAAAAACTACTCAGGAAATCATTGATCTCATTGTTCGCATGGCCAAAGAGAATAAACTATGGGGCTATGGCAGAATTTTGGCTGAGTTAAAGAAACTCAATGTGTCAAGACTGTCCCGTAGCGCCATAAAGTTAATCCTGCTTCGAAATGGTATCGAGCCATCTCCTAAACGTAAGGAAGACTCCTGGGACGCATTCATCAAAAGGCACTTTGAAACCCTCTGGGCATGTGATTTCTTCACCAAGACAGTCTGGACAGCCTTGGGACCGAAGATATTCCATGTGCTATTCTTTATCAATATCCGAACACGAAAAGTCCATATAGCAGGAATTACCACAAAGCCGGATAAAAGATGGGTAGTCGATACCACAAAGAGCCTCTCCTTCCTCTTCCAGGATAGAACCAAGAAACTTCTTATCCGCGATGGTGACACTAAGTTCCCTAAGGAGTTTGACGAATTATTCAAACCACATAATGCCGAAGTCAAAAGAATCCCTTATCGTTCTCCTAACCTTAATCCCTATGCTGAAGGATTTGTTGGAACCATCAAGAGGGAGTGCTTGGATCATTTCTTCGTGTTTGGGGAAGAGCACTTAAAATATCTAATCCATGAATATATTGGCCACTACAACACCAAAAGGCCACATTCGGGAATAAATAATGAACCTCTTGGATATAGACCACAGAAGGCTAAAGGCAAGATCAAATGCCAATCTCGGCTGGGCGGGATGATAAAACATTATTATTGGGGATGATTTTGCACAAATAGATCAAAACCACTTAAATTTAGTATTTATTACTAGCCATGAATCATCTCCTATTTTTGTCCTACGTAAATTCTCAATTATATCTTCGTCTTCCTTCATTCTTTCTCCTCGTCTATCAAGGGATCTAAATAAAAATACTAGTTAGGCTGCGTCTTTGTCTTGTTTTGCATGGCCGAATATACCAATCCCTCACAATATCTCACGCGTAATTCCTCTTCACTTAATCTCCTAAGCTCATTTATATCAGGGGCATTCTTCATAAAATCCAAGAGTTTCTCTTTTGGTGTCTTCTTATAGGATTCATAGAAGAAATCATAAAGTTCCAATGGATCATCAATCTTTCCTCCTTGTGGTCTAGGCACTCCAAAGAAAGTGTCCGGATACTTCTTATAAGCTGCAATCTCCTCGTCGCTTATAGGACATGTAAATATGGCCCTTGTTCCATCTTCTAACAAGTAAGAGCCATATGCAAGTTTTTCATGCTTAGAAATCGTAGCCGATTCCAAGATACCGACTACATCCTTCCCATTTTTTCCCTGCAGCAAATATTTATTTCCGATAAGCAAGCGTTTTTCCTGGAGGTCCTTATTAAAAGCGAACTCAGGAATATCGCCATCGAATGTTACAGGAATTTCGTTCTGTTCTCTTATTGATCTAATCAACCGTACCATATCCATATGTTTGTCGCGCGCCATCCTTGCATCGCGCAAACTTGTATAGGCTGTGTTCCCCTTGAAATAATCGATTTTGAAACCATAAGCAAAGCCCATCCTCTCAAATTTAACCCCTTCTAGATCATAAGTAAATGAATGATTGGTGATAAAAACATAAGCGGCTGGAGCATTTTTCCAATCATCCTCTTGAGACGATTCTCTATCCCGAAGCTCTTGTTCAATCGTATCTATCTTTTCCATTAATTTAGGTATATTTACATCGATAAAGATAGCCCTCTTATGTGTAGTCTTCTTTTCCAAAGCTTTGCCTAATTGTTTACCTATGCCAACGTGCTCTTTAAAAGGCAGGCGAGCTTTTGCTTCTACGAGATATTGCATTGATGAATGTGGTGCTGTGGCAATAAATTCGCCATGAGACTTGTTAGAATCACCCTCATCCTCCATCTCAATCTTAAAACCAGCCCTTATAAAAATAGCCACGACATATGTTTCATAGAGAGCGCCTTGAAAGATACCTTTATCTAAAGATTTTAATCTTCTGATTAATTTTTGCTGAACCTTAACATTATGATCTAAAAGAAAAAGATTGTGCGCCAAATTAAGAATGGCAAAAGCGGCTCCAGTCATAGGGGCAGATTGAATGTCAGCACCCTCAACCCGATGCTCACGCTTATATGTAGTAAACTTTTCATACCATTGAATTATAGGGTGCTGATCATCGGGAGGTTTCTTTAATTCTTCCTCGCCCCACTCTTTTCCAAATACGTGTGGAATATAATACGAAAGGAAATCATGAAACGTTTGCCACTTTTCAACCTTATTCCAATGCAGCTTGCTCCCAGAAGAAACAAATCTATAACCTCTATGCACATATGAGATGATTGGACGCCCTAAGCCTTGCTGTTTTTCAATCTGGGCATGAATAGCCTGCATTTTCTCAAATTGAAGTTTCACTTCTAAGGGGATATCGAATTTGCTCTTTGAAGGCTGTTTATCTATACAACATTTCTTATATTTTTTCCCACTGCCACATGGGCAAGGATCATTACGACCAACTTTATTTTTCATAATATTACTAATATTTTAAATAATATATTTTTTGTTAATGATATTACCTAACAAAATATTAAAAGCATTTGCCCCCAAGTACCATGCCCCGGCATTTACTTTTTTGGGATCTGCATTTTCTTTAGCACATGCTTTAAGAAGACCAGCGGCAATGATATCATTTGAGTCTTTCTCAGAAGAAATACCAACGGCAATAGCAACCTGTTGTAATGCCACACGTTTAGCAAGCACTTTTTAAGTTAGAAATGAGCTCTTTGTTAATAAAGTTTTCATAGCACTGCCTGGGCGTTAAATTGTCCAGGGCCTGATTCGGATAATCCGTATTGT
>Ga0172375_10009603_pt1 | contig 12719 bp, 17 predicted proteins | sample LakKiv1m_FD_114537 | JGI IMG/M metagenome (GOLD analysis project Ga0172375, IMG submission 114537) | Freshwater microbial communities from Kabuno Bay, South-Kivu, Congo - kab_092012_11.1m | ecosystem: Environmental > Aquatic > Freshwater > Lake | place: Democratic Republic of the Congo... | reverse complement strand
GCCTCCAAGACGATTTGTGCTTTTTGAAGAGCGGATAGGCGTTTTCTTTTGGGCATGATTTTCTCCAGAAACTGCACCTTAATTATGCCCGTTTTTGTGTCTAAATTTCCTTATCCACTATAGCCTTTGCGCTGCGCTCATACGCCATGCCGCTGGAAGGGAAAACCTACGAACTGAAAGGGATTCCCTTCAACGGCATCCAGGATGGAAACTCGCTATACCTTCCCATCGGAGCAGGCGATTCGAGTTCCGTGATCTTGAATTTCTCCGTGTCCAATGTTTGCATGGGCGAGGCCCTGCAAATCCGCAAACAGGACGCCACCTGGGAAAGCGTGACCGGCAATTACACCCTCTCGGCGAAAGACCAGTCAGGAAATGTAATATGCGAAGTGGGTGTAGAACTCTGGGCAGGACAACCGATGGCAGGCGCGCCCAACCCCGCCACCAAAACCGACGGCGACGCCTGCGCCAGCAACGCGGAATGCAATTCAGGAAAATGCAGCGGCGGACGCTGCGCGCCGAGGAACAAGGGCAACGCCAACGCGTTCTGCTTCGCCAATTCGCAGTGTTACAGCGGGACGTGCCAATGCACGGTTGGCGGCAAACTTGTGCCATGCTCGCCCGACCCGCAGGCCGGCACGGCGGGTTATTGCGCTGGCGGCGGACCAAACGGCCTGATGTGCCTCGAGAATAAACATTGCGCCAGCGGTTATTGCGCCAACGGAATATGCGCCCCAAAAAATGGGCTTGGGCAGCGAGGCGATTACTGCCATCATGACGACCATTGCGCCAACGGATTCTGCATATGCCGCTCCGGGTCGGCAGGCGGTTTTTGCAAAGACTTTCATATGGACGACGGCAAGCATGGAGGCGTCTGCACTGCCTGGCCGGGCAACCCGAATGGGTATGCATGCAGCGCCAACGAGGATTGCTCATCGCGTCACTGCGTCGAATACAAATGCGCGCCGAGGGATTACACCGGCCTGGCCGGGGAATACTGTCATCACGACAACCATTGCTACAGCAAAGTTTGCCAATGCACAAAGGTGCAGGGCGGCGGCGGATTCGGAGGCGGATTCTGCACAGGTTATGAGAATTTCAGCCCCACAAATCACGGCACATGCGCGCCATAAGGAAAATAACCATGAAATCCAAATTCCGAACGCATCAAAGGACCTGGTACGGAACAAGCCGCGCCCTCGCCAGCCTGCTGTTCATCCTGGCCCTGTTCGCCGGCGGATGCAGCGGGGGCAGCGCGCCCAGCCTCGATTCGTCCGCGCAGGCCTGGGTGGAGTATCCGTATGAGGGTTCCATCCTGCCGATGGAGCCGGTCACATTGGTGGTCTACGCCGCCGATTCAGCCGGGGTCAGTTACATTCAGATCAAGGTAAACGGTGAGTTCGTGCCGTCCATTACCGCGTTCCCCATGACCACGGATGGCAGTTCCCGCCTGGTGCGCGTGGATCAATCCTGGATACCGTCCGCCCAGGGAGAATACTTCGTCGAAGCGGTGGGAGTCAATTTAGCGGGAGCCAGCGGGGGCTCCGGCTCGACGCGCTTCTGCGTCGTCGCCTGCGAGCCGGCCGCCGCATCCACATCCACACCCACACCTTCGGCGGGTAAACCGCCCACATCCACGCCGACGCCAGCCCTGCCCATCATCACGCTGCCAGCCGTCGTCACGCCCACCTTTACGAAAGCCCCGGCAGGCGTCACCCCTGAAACCTCGGGAGATGTGACCATCGAGTTCTTCGCCAGCCCGCCCTACGTCAACGCGGGGAATTGCTATACCCTGCATTGGGACGTGACCGGCTCCGACCAGGTGTACCTGAACGACTCGTTCGTCTACTTCCGCGGCATGGAGGAGTATTGTCCCTGCGAGACCGAAACACATACCCTGCGGGTGATCAAGCCGGACGGCGCGTCGGAGGAGCGCACCGCCAGGGTTGATGTGTACGGCAGTTGTTCCGCCCCGCCGCCAATCGAACCGCCAACTGAAGCGCCGCCTTCCGACACCAGCGGGCCAAGTTTCAACGGCGTTTATGCCTTCTGGGAAAGTTGCGACGTTTACGGCCAGGCCGACATTTACGACCCATCCGGCGTTTCCTGGGCTGAATTCTGGTACAACAAAAACAACGAAGGCTGGAACTGGATAAAAATGAACGAATCGGGCGGCCTGTGGACCAGCCAGGTGGGCATTTCGGTGAACGATGGAATCGGCACGCCCAGCGGCTCGATCGTCTACAAAGTACGGGCGCTCGATTCGCTGAACAACGAGAGTTGGTCCGGCGAGGCCCCGCTCTCATACACCGGTTGCGGAGGGACGCAGTAACGAAATGCAGACGACAGCCGCCTCTCGCGGGCGGCTGTCACCGATGGATGCAGATGACATGAAAAAGACACACCCCATGATCGGCGCCACCCTTGCGCTGCTGCTGGCCAGCCTGGCCTGCACCATTGAAATAGGCGCCCCCCCAACCCAACCAGACGCTGCCACCGCGGTCGCCATGACGCTGACCGCGGTCGCGCTCCAACATCCCGCGACGCATCCCGGCCTCCAACCAGCCCAGCCTTCGCAGGCCGCCCCGGCCAACCCAACTGCGCCGCCGCCACAGCCTACCATCCAGCCTTCCGCCATTCCGCCTTCCACGGTCCCGCCAACCACGGTCTCGGTTCCCTGCGACCGCGCTCGTTTCGTAAAGGATATGTCCTTTCCAGACGGTGCAAAGGTGCAGGCAGGCCAAACTTTCGAAAAAACGTGGAAATTGAAAAACGACGGCTCCTGCCCATGGACTTCGGCCTATGTCCTGATCTTCGATCACGGCGAGCAGATGGGCGCGCCAGCCTTCATCAACTTCACCGCGGCTTCCATTGCGCCCGGCAAGAATGTGGATGTCTCCGTCACGTTGACTGCGCCATCCAAACCCGGCGCATACCAGGGTTTTTTCATGCTGAAAAATTCCACCGGCCGGAAATTTGGAATCGGGGATAACGCCGACCAGGCCTTCTGGGTCAAGATCGTGGTCGAAGCCCCACCCGGCCCAAGCGTTCATAAATCCGGCCTGCTCGAAATCCCCCAGACTTGGTCAGTTGACCTAGACAGCGGCAGCCTCGGCCCGGCTAGCGGGGCAGAAATCAAATTCCAGGCGAAAACCGACGTGGACCTCAATCTCGTTTTCTTCGGACCTGCAAAACTTTTCACCCGGCAGCCGTCCTTCGAGGATTGCCAAAACGCTCAAATGGACAGCCCCACCGTCCCGGCCTCAAGCCTGAGCCTCGGCACGTTCTTCTGCTACGTCACCGACCAGGGCCGTTTCGGATACCTGGAATATGCCGGTTCCGATACCACGCCCGGCGCGGGCAAGTTGTACCTGGAGTTTACAACGTGGAACAAACCCTGAAACCGGCTGAAAGGAAAACCCGATGTCTCGCAACAAATCCTTTCGACTCCGCCTGACGCTGGCCGCCCTCACACTGGCCGCGCTGGCGTGCGAATTTTCCACGCCCGCCGCCGACCCCAACGCCTTCAACACCATGGTCGCGCTGACCTCCTCGGCGGTATTGACCCAGGTCCCGCCGCCCTCGCTCCCGCCTCCGCCCGGACCTTCGCCAGCCTCGCCCACCCAGCCCGCTCCCCCACTGACGGACGAAGCGCTCATCAAACAAGCCCTGCTCGCAAAAATGGGCTGGAACGAGGCCGACCTCGAATTCAGCATGGGCGAAAACACCGGGCAGTTCGCCCGCGGCTCGGCGAAGAACAGGAATGAAATCAATGGGGGAGCATGGTTCGCCGCCAAAGACAGCCAGGGAAAATGGGTGATCGCCTACTTCGGCCACGGCGTTCCCATGTGCAGTGAGGTGGACCCGTTCAATATTCCCACCAACTGGATCCCGCACTGCATGGACGCCTCGGGCGCCGCCACCGAACGCGGCGCAGCGCCCCCTCCGAACGCGCCCACCAACGCGGACGTCTTCGCGCCCGACCCGCTGGGTCCGCTGTTTTCCAGCATGTACATCTCCGCCGGCATGTGCTACGACATGGATGTTTTGTTCCACACCGCCGACGCCAGTTGCGATGTATACCTGGATTCCAACAGCACGCTCAACCCGCAGAACGGCGGCCTGTTCAGCGGATACACCACGCTCACCCCGCCTTCATTAAATCAATGCAAAGCCGCCACGATGGACGCAAATCCCCTCGCGCCCAACAGCGACCTGTATATGTGCTTCAAGACCAATCTCGGCAAGTACGGCTTCTTCGTCGCGCGGCAAATAGACCCCGGCGGAATCGTCTTCGACGCGTACGTCTTCCCGTGAAAATGAGGAAACCATGAAACGATCCCTTTTCTTCATCATCCCCGCGACCTTCCTCATCCTGGCAGTACTCGCTTGCGGACTCCCCTCTCCCTCGCCTGAGGCTGATCCGAACGCCTTCAACACCATGGTCGCGCTGACCGCGCTGGCGCGGCCGACCACCCCCCCGTCGATCACCGCGCCGCCCACGCTGGCCCCCACCGCGGCGCCGACCATTACGGGGCCGGCCGTTCTGGTCAGCACGAGCGTCAACCTTTCACGGCACACGGCATTGGACCTGGAAACAAAAGCCATCTCGAACCCGTTGGCCGATATGAATCTCATCAACCAGAACCGCCCGGACCTCTCCCGATACCACCAGAAAGCCCCACCCGGCTCGGACCTGGTCTTTTTTGCGGAAGACCCCACTGCTCCCGACTGGCAATTTTTATACCCAGTCCATGGCACACGTATGGCAGTCCCAAGGCCCAAACTCTTACAAGCCAGTTACAATGGCTGCATCCAGGCATTTGGCGGATCGGGGGTTTTAATCCCCCCGGAAAATGAAGCCCTCCCCATCAATGCGTATGAGTTTACTTCCACCTCGACAGAATACTATTGCGTCGCCACAGACAAGGGGAATCTGGGCGCCTTCAAACTCACTCCGCCCGGAGCCCCTGACGGTATGCCGTATGTGATCATTGATTACATCCTCTGGGATGCCAGGCTTCCCTGAACCCAAAGGTTACAGATTTTCCCTCTTCGCCTCGTTCCACAGCGCGTCCATCTCTTCGAGCGTCATATCCGATAAACTCCGTCCCTGCTTCCTTGCGCCCTGTTCCACAGAGGCAAAACGTTTCTTGAATTTTAAATTTGTTCCCCGCAACGCTGATTCAGCATCCACCTTCCTCCAGCGCGCCAGATTCACCAAAACGAAAAACAAATCTCCCAATTCCGCCGCGACCTGCTCCTGGTTTTCCGCCTGCCTGATCTCCTCGATCTCCTCGCGAACTTTGTCCAGCACGCCTTCGATCTCCGGCCAGTCAAAACCGACACGCGCGGCGCGGTCCTGGTATTCCTGCGCCTGGGTCAAGGCGGGCAAAGAATTAGGCACACCATCCAGCAAGCCTTTACCTTCTTTCTTCCTGCTTCTTTCCTTCTCTTTCAACTTTTCCCAATTTTCCAACACCCCTTTCACCCCATCCAACCGGGCATCTCCAAACACATGCGGATGCCGGCGGACGATCTTGTCGTAGATATGCTTGATTACATCCGTAATCAAAAATTCCCCATTCTCCATTGCAATCTGGGAATTCAGGACGATTTGCAGCAATAGATCGCCAAATTCCTCGCTCATATCCGCGGCATTGCCATCATCCATTGCGGACAGGGTCTCGTAGGCTTCTTCGAGCAAATGCGTCCGCAGGGTTTGATGGGTCTGCTCACGATCCCACGGACAGCCGTCCGGGGCGCGCAAATGCGCGACAATCTCATGGAAGGATTCGAAGGCGGTTCCCTCGGGGAGAGGAGGGATGTAGAGACAGGTTGAACCAGAGTCAAAAGTCGAAAGTCCAAAGTCAGCCAGATTCGCGACCTTCGACCTTTGACCTTCGACCAAATTAATCTCATGCTCGCGCGGATATACCGTCAACAATATCTCGCGAATATGCGCGGCCAGTTCGGGCGAATCCACACCGAGAATCAAAGTGCCGGCATCTGGCGGGGTGGGCGGCACATGCGCGGATGAAAGAGCCTGCGCTTCGAGCAGGATCAATTTCGAGGGCGGTTCGATGCGAAGCGTGTCAAACACGGAAGAGGCAAGGGCGAAATCCATGGCAATCATCTCCGGTGTTAAATGCGTAATCCGTAATTCGTAACTCGTAAATTCTTTACGGATTACGCATTACGGATTAATTAAAGACCTGCAAAAAACTAGCGCTTGGTGTAGGTGGGCGCCTTGCGGGCTTTTTTGAGGCCCGGTTTCTTGCGTTCCTTGACGCGGGCATCGCGGGTGAGCAGGCCGTTCTTGCGCAAAGGGGAAATCCAGTCGCCGTTGATGAGCACAAGGGCGCGGGAAAGGCCAAGGCGAACCGATTCGGTCTGGCCGGTGGTGCCGCCGCCGCTGACCATGACACTGACATCGTACTTATTCGCATCCTGTCCAACCGAGTTGAATGCGCGCAGGATATCATCCATGTCGCCCATGCGGGGGAAGTACGCCGCGGCATCCTTCTCATTCACGGTGAATTTGCCCGTGCCGCTCATCAGGCGAACGCGGGCAGTGCTTTCCTTGCGGCGGCCAATGCCTTCATAATATTGAGCCATAATCGCTTACCTCTCTATTTCAAAACTTCAGGTTTCTGCATGGTGTGCGGGTGCGTCGGGCCAGCATAGACCTTCAGGCGCTTTAGCACAGCGCGTCCCATGCGGTTATGCGGCAACATGCCCCACACCGCGGCGCGCAATGCGCGGTCCGGGTATGTGTTCAACTGGTCGCGCAGGGAAATGGTTTTCAACCCACCGGGGTAACCGGAATGATGGTTGTAGACCTTCGTCGTCATCTTGCTGCTGGTTTTCGTGCCGGTTACGGCCACACGCTCGGCATTGATCACCACCACATAATCGCCCAATTCCACGCCGGGCATGAAAGTCGGTTTATGCTTGCCAAGCAAAACGTGCGCAATGCGCGCCGCCAAACGGCCCAGGATTTGCCCGTTGGCATCCACCACAACCCAATTGCGCTGTATATCAGCGGCTTTCGGATAGTACGTCTTCTGTTGCACTTTCGTCTCTCCGTTTCATAATCTATTCGTGTGATCCATATGTTACTTCGACGAGCGTCAACCCATGTGCAGGCGCCAGCCCGGCGGGAAGTTTGCCCTGCTTCCATAATAAGGCGCTGCAGACTTCCTCATCCAAACATTTTCCCAGGGCGACAGCCACTTGCACAAAAACCAGCCTTCTTACCATGCGATATAAAAACGCATCCGCCTGGACTTCAAACTGCCACTCACCATCCGGCATTTTCCGCCATTCGGCTTTTATCACCGTACGCACCGTCGTGCCTTTGGGCGTCGTCGGCGAGCCGAATGACGAAAAATCATGTGTGCCGGGCAGGATGGCCGCCGTCCCGGGCAGGGCGTTTTCATCCATTGCAGGCCAGACTCGCCATGCAAACTTCTCATGCAACGGGTCGCGGGTCGGCTCACTAAAGAGCCTGTAGCAATATCGCCGCGATGTCGCATCGAAGCGTGGATGAAAATCCGCCGAGGCAGGTGCCAATTTCCTGACAGACAGATCCCGGGGAAGCGTCGCGTTGAGCGCTTTCTGCAATTCCTCATCGGAGTGCGCCCAGTCGAGATCAAACGCCGCCACCTGGCCTGTGGCATGGACTCCCGTATCGGTCCGGCCAGCCATGAGAACTGATCTCGCCGTCCAACCCAGTTTTACAAGGGCCTTTTCCAACTCGCCCTGCACTGTGCGGGAGTCCGCCTGCCGCTGACTTCCGGCAAAACCGGAGCCGTCGTAGGCAAGGATCACTTTGTAACGTGCCATCTTCGCTATCAGCCTTCAGCAGTTTGCTTTTAGCTGAATGCCAATTATCCTACTCTTCCACCAATTCCAAAAGCACCATCTCAGCCGAATCGCCCATGCGAGGGCCGAGTTTCATCACGCGCGTGTAACCGCCGTTGCGATTTGCAAAACGAGGGGCAATATCGTCGAACAGCCGTTTGACCATTTGATTATCACCCAGCCTGGATGCAATCAGGCGGCGCGCATTGACTTTCGCCGCGTCATCGCCGTTGGCGCTGTTGCGCGCAATCGTGATCATCCGCTCGGCCTCGCCCCGGATGGAGGCGGCTTTGGCCTTTGTGGTTTGAATACGCTCATGCGTAAAGAATTGTTTGATGAGGTTGCGCCGCAGGGCGATTCGCGCGCCCTTGGTGCGTCCCAGTCTATAACCTGCTACCGAATGTCGCATCGCTAATTCTCCGAGGATGTTTCGTCTTTCATAAAGCCCTTCTCCTGCATCTTCTGGCGAAGTTCGTCGAGACTCTTCTCACCAAAGTTGCGGATGGACATGACCGCGGTCTCGCCCTTTTCGAGCAGGTCGAGAACGTCGCCAACAGTGGTGATTCCGGTGCGCTTGAGTGAATTGAAGACGCGCACGGAAAGGTCAAGGGCTTCCACTGGCGTTTCGGCCAGTTCACTGCTCAGGCGGCTCCCGGAAGATTCGCGTTCCACAGTCACAGCCAGCATTTCCTCGTTGATACCGGCAACATAGCGCAGGTGATCGATGAGAGTGCGGGCAGATGAACTGAGTGCACGTTCGGGCGAGATTGTACCGTCTGTCCAGATGTCCAAAATCAATTTATCGTAAGCGGTACTCTGGCCTACGCGGGCGGAGGCCACTTCCCAATTTACGCGCTTGACCGGGCTGTAGATGGCATCCACCGGAAGTTCACCGATGGGCATGTGCCCGGAGCGTTCGTTGGACGGGGAATAGCCCCGTCCGCGTTCCACCATGAATTCGATATCGAGCTTGGTCTTGGCTCCATCCACGGTGAATAAATACAAATCAGGGTTTACGATTTCCACTTCGGCCGGGGTAATAATATCGGCCGCAGTCACCGTTCCTTCGCCGCGCACCTCGAGATGCATGCGGGTGCTGTCCACGCCATCCATTTTGATGCGGATCTGTTTGATCTGCAACATGACCTGGATGACATCCTCTCGTACGCCAGGAATGTCGCTGAATTCATGCAAAACATCCGCAAAACGTACAGAGGAGACAGCGGCGCCCTCCAGCGAGGAAAGCAGGACGCGGCGCAGGGCGTTTCCCAATGTCACGCCATAGCCTCGCTCCAGCGGGCTGATTGTAAATTTGCCATAGTTTCGAGCCTCTGCTTCACGCTCGATTTTCGGCATAACCATGTTCGTGATACCCGTCACGGTTCACCTCTCCCTGTAGATAAAGCGCCGGGGCCGGGGGCCAAATATATGGTCCGGCCCGAAGCGCAAATGGAAGACTAGCGTCTCGAATAGTACTCGATAATCAACTGCTCATCGAGAGTGCCTTCAATTTCGGCGCGCTCCGGCATGCGAGTCACTGTGCCAGCCATCTTGTTGATGTCGCGGCTAAGCCAGGCCGGCGCGCTGCGCTTTTCGGCAACAACGTTTAAATCTTTAAAGTAGGTAAGTTTGCCGGACCCCTCGCGCACGGTGATTTCATCGCCCTGACCAAGGAGCATCGAGGGCACGTCGGTGCGCCGTCCATTCACGGTGAAATGACCGTGTGTGACCAACAAGCGCGCCTGCGAACGGCTGGATGTAAAACCGAGCCGGAAGACCACGTTATCGAGGCGGGATTCCAAAATCTGCAACAGGTTCAAACCCGTCAGGCCCCGGCGGCCAAGGGCGGTTTCATAATAGCGTCGAAACTGGCGTTCAAGAACGCCATAAATGCGGCGGGCCTTTTGCTTGGCTCGCAACTGCCGGGCAAAGTCCGAGGCGCGGCCAGTGCCCATGCCTTTGCCCCTGCCACCGCGGCCTGCAGTGCGTCCATGCTGGCCGGGCGCAAAATCGCGCTTTTCAAAGGAGCATTTCGGCGTGAAACAGCGCTCGCCCTTCAGATAGAGTTTTTCGCCTTCGCGCCTGCAGAGTTTGCAGACAGGACTGAGTGATTTTGCCATATTAGTACTACCTCACCTTACACGCGGCGCTTCTTCGGAGGTCGGCAGCCATTGTGTGGTACCGGGGTGATATCCGAAATCAAGCGCACTTTCAAACCCATGGACTGGACGGCACGGATGGCGTTCTCGCGGCCGGGACCGGGGCCTTTGACGAAAAGCTCCACTTCCTGGATACCCAATTGCTGCGCAGCTTTAACAGCCTGTTCGGCGGCAAGCCGGGCGGCAAAGGGGGTGCTTTTACGCGAGCCTTTGAAACCGGCTGAACCGGCAGAGCCCCAGGCAACCGTGTTGCCCTCGGTGTCAGTGACAGTCACGATGGTGTTATTGAATGAAGCAAAAATATGCACCTGTCCGGAGGACAGGGCACGTTTCCCTTTTTTCGCGCCGGAAGCGCGCCGGGTGGAACGAACACTCTGAGCCATAATTCTTCAATACCTTTCGGACAGGATTACTTCTTGGTGGCGCGACGGCGACCGCGACCGGCAACCGTTTTCTTGGTGCCTTTGCGTGTGCGCGCGTTGGTGCGCGTTCGTTGCCCGTGAACGGGCAGGTTGCGGCGATGGCGTAACCCGCGATAGCACCCGATTTCGATCAGGCGTTTGATGTTCATTTGAACCGCGCGGCGCAGGTCGCCTTCGACTTTGAAATTTTTTGAAATATACTCGCGCAAAGCTGAAACATCGGCTTCGCTCAAGTCCTTGATTCGCGTATCCGGGTTGACTTTGGTGTGAGCCAGAATCTCACGGGCACGCGTGGGCCCGATGCCAAACAGATAGGTCAGGCCAACTTCCACCCGCTTGTTGCGGGGCAGATCAACGCCTTCAATTCTTGCCATAGGTCAATTAACCCTGTCTCTGCTTGTGTTTTGGATTTTCGCAAATGATATAGACGCGGCCCTTGCGTCGAACGATGCGGCACTTGGCACAGCGCTTGCGAATGGATGGCGAAACTTTCATGAATTCAATCTCCTTACTCGCGGCTGTCCCAAAGGACAGCCAAGGTATTAATTATACTGGTACTCTTTCAATCCGTCCATATCCCGGTTGCCAGCTGCGTTACAGGACAGTCAGGATGAGGGGTTCTCCTTCGGTGACGGCAATGCTGTGTTCGAAATGCGCCGTCAATGACCCGTCAGCTGAGACAACCGTCCATTGATCCGGAAGGACGCGGGTTTCATGCGTCCCGATGATGACCATTGGTTCGAGGGCGATGGTCATGCCTGGGCGAAGGATCGGTCCGCTTCCAGCGGTCCCGTAATTGGGGACTTGCGGTCCTTCGTGCATCTGCCGCCCAACGCCGTGTCCCGTGTATTCACGCGTCACATGATATCCACGGCTTTCGACAAATTTCTGTATCGCCGCTGATATGTCGCCTGTGCGGTTGCCCTTGCGCATTTTTGAGATGCCTTCATACAGGGCGCCCTCAGTGACTTCCAGAAGTTTCTTCGCTGTGGGGGAAATCTCCCCTACTCCAGCCGTAAAAGCCGAGTCTGCGACGAAACCATTCAGGATCGTGCCGCTATCCACAGAGACAATATCCCCTTCCTTCAGCTTGCGCTTGGGGTTGGGTATGCCATGCACCAGTTCGTCGTTAATACTGATGGTGACAGAGGCCGGGTATGGCGGGCGGCCATATCCCTTGAACGGCGATATACATCCGTGTGACTTCAGCACATTCTCAGCAGCCGCGTTGAGTTCGGCTGTTGTCACACCGGGTTGTAAACGTTCCTTGACTGCCGCCAGAACGCTTGCATTAATATGTCCCGCTTCCCGCATAATCTTAAGATCTGCGGGGGTTTTGATATGGATCTGGCGTTCCCAACTCATTTAAAATGCCTTCTTTTTTCCAATTCGCAGGGTGGAGGATTGCCGCCATCCTGCAACAGCAGCCTGCCACATTCCAGGATTATTTCTTCAATGCAGAGAGCAATTTTTCCGTTACCTGCTCAACTGCCTGTGCGCCGTCTATCTCAACCAGTCTGCCGCTCCTGCGATAGTATTCAACAAGCGGCATGGTCTGTTGAAAATAGACCTTGATGCGATTTGTAACCGTCTCGACCTTGTCGTCATCGCGCTGGTAAAGTTCGGAGCCGTCCAGGTCGCAAACGCCAGCCTGTTTGGGCGGGTTGTATTTTTGGTGATAGATATGTCCCTGGGCGCGGCATGTCCAGCGTCCGCTTGCACGCTGAATGAGGATTTCCTCGGCCGCGGTGATAAACGGGACATAATCCACCTGGCCTTTGAAATCGGCCAGCATCTTCCCGAGCGCGTCGGCTTGTGCCGGGGTGCGGGGGAAGCCGTCCAAAATGGCGCCAGCCGCGCAGTCTGCGCGGGTGAGGCGATCCTTGATCATGCCGATCGTCACATCATCCGGCACCAGTTCGCCTTTGTCCATGAAGGATTTGGCAAGTTTGCCAAGGTCGGTTTGATTTTTAAGGTTCTCGCGAAACAGGTCTCCTGAAGAGATGTGCGCGAGTTTCGTCGTGTCAGCCAAAATTTTGGCCTGCGTTCCTTTACCTACACCAGGAGGGCCGAGCAGAACGATAAAGGTCGCCATGTTATCTCCTTAGCGGACCAGCAATGAGTCCTGATATCCATGCAGTTTTAATTCAGCGTCTATGTTCATGAAGGTGTCACGAACAACGCCCACAACGATGAGCAAGCCCGAGGAGGAGACCAGGAATAACCCGGCCGACGAGCTTGCCGAAGCAAACCCAAAAACATTCAACAAATT
>Ga0172375_10009602_pt1 | contig 12720 bp, 19 predicted proteins | sample LakKiv1m_FD_114537 | JGI IMG/M metagenome (GOLD analysis project Ga0172375, IMG submission 114537) | Freshwater microbial communities from Kabuno Bay, South-Kivu, Congo - kab_092012_11.1m | ecosystem: Environmental > Aquatic > Freshwater > Lake | place: Democratic Republic of the Congo... | reverse complement strand
GGCGCGATCGCGGGCTTCCCGATCGAGGGCCGACCCCGGGCGCACGAAATGGCTGACATCGGCGATATGGACGCCGAGCACGCGGCGGCCGCGGTCGTCGCGGCTGAAGGAGAGGGCGTCGTCGAAATCGCGGGCCTTCACCGGGTCAACCGTCAGGATATACGTGCCGCGGAGATCGAGGCGTTCGCCGGGTTCGGAGAGGCGCGACGCGACGTGTTCCGCCTCGCGGATCGCTTCGGGGGGGAACGCCTTGGGCAGGTCGTACTGGCGGCAGACGACCTCGGTGTCGAGCGAGGGCTGGTCGGCCGGGCCGATCACATCCACGATCTCGCCCAGCGGCGCGCGGGCGCGATCCTCCCAGGCGGCCAGGCGGATGACGACGCGGTCGCCGTCGCGGGCGCCCTTGCGGTCGGGAACGGCGAAGTCCTGCCGATAGGCGGGATCGAGCGGCACGACGTAGGCGTCCTCGCCCCGGGAAAAGAGGGTGCCGACGATATCGCGTTCCGACCGCCGGGCGATCTGCACCACCTTGCCGCGAACCTCGCCGTCCCGTGACGGAACCGCGCGGACCGTGACCGTGTCGCCGGGCAGCGCGGTGCCCTGATCCTCGTGCTGGATTCGGAGCGACGCGCCGGTCTTCGCGTTCACGACATAGCCGGCGCCGTTGCGCGCGACGGTGAGGCGGCCGGTGGCCATGTCTTCGGGCAGCCCTCCCGCATACTTCCCCGGCTTGATCTGGCGGATGGCGCCATCGCGGGTCAGTTCGAGCAGCAGGCCCTGCAGCCGCTTCAGTTGTTTGCCGCGGAATCCGAGCGCAGCGGCGATGTCGCCGGCGCGCCGGATCTTTTCCGGCTCGTTTTCAAATAACTGCCTGACGGCAGCCCGTTCTTTGTCTGGGGTCATACCAATCTCCATGAGCCGCACCAGTGTAGCGCAATTCCGGCGCAATACCATCCTGTAAACGAGGGATTTTTTACCCCTTGCATATCTGCGGGGGCATTGCCACAATAGGCGCGCGTTCCGGAGAGTCGGCAATCGGACAACTGCGGATTCAAACCCATGTCTTCACACCACCGTTCACACCGCCACAAATCACGGCGCCACAGCGAGCGTCATCGCCGTGACGGCGACGGCGGGCGCGCCGCGGGCGGGTCCTCCCCGCATCGCCATCGGTCACACGAGTCGCGGCGCAGCTTCTCCCGGTTTCTGCGCCGGGCGGCGCGCCATCCGCTGGTGCCGCTGACGGTCATTTGCGCGATCATCGTCGTGCTGACGATCCGGACCGAGCAGGCCCGGTTGCGGGATCCGGTCAAGATGCGCATCCAACCGGTCGGCAAGAAATTCGACGACCCTGCGGCGTCTTTGCAGGCCTTGCAGTTGATGGATGCCAAGCGCAACGAGGAGGCCGCGCGAACGCTGCTGGGGCTCGCGATGCCGCCGAGCCGTCTGAGCGGATTTCTCGCCGATGTCCGGCGGGGCGACGAGCGGGCCAGAGACGCGCTCCACGCGATCGTCACCGACTGGCTGCTGGAGCAGGAGAGCGCGTCGGGCGCGAACGCGTTCCCCTCGCGGGAGACACCGACGCTCGTCCTGAATTTCATCGCGGACGTGGCCGATTACCGGGGCGCCCATCCTTACCCGGAAGAATCGTTCGAGCGCGAGGCGCGGCTGGGCGCGATCTTCAAGCGCGCCAGCGTGGAGCGGCAGCTCCGCGCGCTGGACAGCCCGACGCTGCTGCGGCAGGCTGCGGCAACGGACGCCGCGCCGGAGAGCGACGCCTACCAGCCGCCCGTCACGGCGCCTTGAGCGCCAACCGTGCGCGCGCCGCCGGGGCGGCCGACGCGCCGTGACGCGGAAGGGGCGCGCCAAATTGAAAACGGCCGGATGCCCCGCATCCGGCCGTCGTGGCGTCAGCCGCGCCGCATCAGGCTTGGGCGGCTTCGGCGGGCAGGGGCTCGCCGCCGGTCTTGGCCGGGAGGGCCACCCACTCGATCAGGGCCATCTCCGCGCTGTCGCCGCGCCGCGTGCCGATCTTGACGATGCGGGTATAGCCGCCGGGGCGGCCTTCCATGACCGGGACGACGGCGTCGAACAGTTTCTGCACGGCCTCGGGGCTGTGCAGGCGGGAGGCGGCCAGACGGCGCGCGGCCAGGGTTCCCTTGCGGGCGAGCGTGACGATCTTTTCGGCGTCGCGGCGGGCCTGTCGGGCCTTGGGCAGCGTGGTCTGGATGCGATCCCGGAGGATCAGGTTGACGACGAGCGAGCGCAGGAGCTGCTCGCGGTGGGCCGAACTCCGGCCGAACTTCTTGGCTACTTTGCGATGACGCATGGCTCCACTCCACCGTCGGCCGCGGGGGCCGCCCGGTCAAAGGTTGTGTTGCGGTAACTCTTCCGGCTGCGGCTCCGGCTGCGGGCGCGGTTCCGTCTCCGGGCGCGGCTCCGTCTCCGGGCGCGGCTCCAGCAGGTTGGGATCGAACTTGAAGCCCAGGCAGAGCCCCAGCTCCACCAGCTTGTCCTTGATCTCGTTGAGCGATTTCTTGCCGAAGTTGCGGTACTTCAACATGTCCGCCTCGGTCTTTCCGGCCAGTTCGCCCACCGAGGTGATGTTGGCATTGTTCAGGCAGTTGGCGGCGCGGACGCTCAGCTCGATCTCGTTGACGCTCATGTTGAGAATCTTGCGCAGGCGTTCGCGCTCCTCGTCCACCTTGCGCTCGGCCTCCTCGATCTCGACGATCTCCTCGCTGTAATCCACGAACACGTCGAGGTGGTGGCGCAGGATCGCGGAGGCGGTCTTCAGGGCGTCCTCCGGCGTGACGCGTCCGTCGGTCCAGATATCGAGCACGAGTTTTTCGTAGTCGATCCGCTGGCCCACGCGGGTGTTCTCGACGGAGAAGTTGACGCGCGTCACCGGCGAGAAGATGCTGTCGATCGGGATGCGTCCGATCTCCTGGTCCTTCTCCTTGTTCCAGACGGCGGGGAAGAAGCCGCGGCCGGTGCGGATTTCGACCTCCATGCCCAGTTCGCCATCGGAGTCGATCGTGGCGATGGGCTGGGTCGGATTGAGCACCTCGATGCTGTTGTCCACCTCGAAGTCGCCTGCGGTGATGGCGCAGGGGCCCTTCTTCCGCAGCGCGATCCAGCGCGGGGCTTGGGTGTAACTCTTGAGCAGGACGCGCTTGAGGTTGAGGATGATGTCGGTGACATCCTCGCTCACGCCCGGCAGCGCGCAGAACTCATGGCTGGCTCCCCGGATGCGCACGGAGGTGATGGCGACGCCCTCGATCGAGGAGAGCAGCACCCGGCGCAACGAGTTCCCCACCGTGCGGGCGTACCCGACCTCGAACGGCTCGGCCACAAAGCGCGCGTGCTTGGGGTTGGACGTCCCGTCTTCCTTCACCACCCGCTTGGGCATTTCAAAACGACTTAACCGAATCGGCATGTCTGCTGTCCTTCCCGGCGCCTGCCGCCTGTTCGGGCGGTGGCGCCGCAACGGGGTCTGCGCTTAACGCGAATAAAGTTCGACGATCGCCTGCTCATCCACGACAGGCGCGATCTGCTCGCGGGTCGGGATGGCCAGCATCTCGCCGCGAAAGGCCTTGCCGTCCACCGAGAGCCACGTCGGCGTCTGCTGGGCGGTCGCCGCCTCCAGGCACTTCGCCGCCAGGTCGCGGGAATTCGGACGATCCCGCACCTCGACCGTCTGGCCGACCTTGATCTGCATCGAGGGGATCGTGGCCTTCCGGCCGTTGACGGCGATATGGCCATGCAGCACGAACTGGCGGGCGGCGCGGCGGGACGAGGCGAAACCGAGGCGGTAGACGATGTTGTCCAGCCGCGTCTCGATCAGCTGCAGCATGATCTCGCCGGTGACGCCCTCGCGCCGCAGCGCCTCGACGAACACGCGGTGGAACTGGCCCTCCTGCATGCCGTATTGCCGGCGCAGGCGCTGCTTCTCGCGCAGTTGGGGGCCATACTCCGAGGAGGCCTTGCGCGCACGGCGCATACCGTGCATGCCCGGCGGCGGGTGGCCCTGATCGATCGGGCACTTCGCCATGTAGCACCGGGCGCCTTTGAGAAACAGCTTCATCCCCTCGCGGCGGCACTGCCGGCAGACGGGACCCACATACCTGCCCATTAGACTCTCCTCCTTTTGCGCGCCCGGCACCCATTGTGCGGGATCGGCGTGCAGTCCTTGATGACCGTCACGTGCATGCCGGCCGACTGGATCGCGCGCACCGCGGACTCGCGGCCCGCGCCGGCTCCCTGAACCCGGATCTCCACCTCGTGCATCCCCTTGGAGACCGCCTGCCGCGCCGCGTCCTGGGCGACCATTGTCGCGGCGAAGGCGGTGCACTTGCGCGACCCCTTGAAGCCCGCGCGACCGGCGGAGCTCCAGGAGATCACCCCGCCGCGGGCGTCGGCGATCGACACGATCGTGTTGTTGAACGTGGCGCGGATAAAGGCGATGCCGGCCGGAATGCTCCGTGTCCGCGCCTTTTTCACTTTGCCATCGGCGACGGCCTTGGGCGCATCGCCCTCGGACATCACCGCAGCCGCCTCGCTGGCGGCCGTGGGCTGCTCGACCGTGGCCGAGGCACTCTCTTTCTGAATCGCTTCTTCGCTCATGATCGGTTCCGAATGCTGGTCACGACCGCCTGTTTCCCCGGAGGCGCCGGCTTGCGCCGTACGTGCAACCGGGTGCGTTGCGGCCGCGCCCGTTACGCGCTAACTACTCTTGATCGCCTGCCGGGCGGCCTTGTCGCGGACCGCTCCCACCGTCTTTTTCGATCCTTTGCGGGTGCGCGCGTTGGTTCGTGTGCGCTGGCCGCGACACGGCAGACCGCGCTTGTGGCGCGCGCCGCGGTAGGAGCCGATGCTGATCAGGCGGCGGATGTTTTGCGACACCTCGCGGCGCAGATCGCCCTCCACCCGGAAATGCTCCTGGATGAATCCCGTGATCAGGCGGATCTCATCGGGAGTCAGGTCGTCGGCCTTCTTCGCCGGGTCAACCTTGCACTGTTCCACGATATCCACGGCCCGTTTCGGGCCGATCCCGTGGATGTACCGGAGCGCGTACGCGACGCGCTTCCTGCCCGGAACATCCACACCCATCATTCTCGGCATGGTCTCTCTCCTAGCCCTGGCGCTGTTTGTGGCGCGGGTTGGTGCAAATGACGCGCACGATCCCGTTGCGCCGCACGATCCGGCAGCGCTCACAAATGCGTCGCACTGAACTGCGAACTTTCATGGTTTCTTTCCCCGTTCAAAAAAGGGAGATAGTTTACTCCGTGCGGCGTCCTGTTGTCCATCACAAAATGAAAAACATTAAACGGCCGTTAAAATCTCGGCGCCATCCGCGCAAACGGCGACCGTATGCTCGAAGTGCGCGGACGGACGGCCGTCGCGCGTCACGACCGTCCAACCATCCCCCAGAACCGACACCTCAGGCCTTCCGAGGTTGACCATGGGCTCGACGCACAGGGTCATGCCGACCTGAAGCAGCGGCCCCCGGCCGGGGCGTCCGTAATTCGGTATCTGCGGATCCTCGTGCAACTGCCGCCCGATGCCGTGGCCCACGAACTCGCGCACCACGGAACAGCCGGCCGCCTCGACCACCTGTTCCACTGCGTGCGAGACATCTCCCAGTCTCGCGCCCGGCCGGACGGCGGCGATCCCGGCGTCGCGCGCGCGCCGCGTGGCGTCCACGAGCCGGAGGACATCGGGGTCGGTGACGCCCACGAGCACCGTGGTGGCGGTGTCGCCATGGAAGCCCTCCAGGCAGACGCCCACGTCGATGCTCACCACGTCACCCGGCAGGATCTTCCGGTCGCTGGGAATGCCATGGATCACCTCCTCGTTGATCGAGACGCACAACGCGCCTGGAAATCCGCGGTACCCGAGAAAGGAGCAGGTCGCGCCCCGTTCCCCGATCAGCCGTTGCGCCAGGGCGTCGAGGTCCCGCGTGGAGACCCCCGGAACCGCGGCCGCGGCCACTGCGCGGAGCACGTCGCCCGCGAGGCGGCCGCTGGCGCGCATGGCTTCGAGTTCGCGCCCCTGTTTGCACGTAATCATGCCAGTGCCCGGCTGATGCGGGCGGCGATCTCGTCCGCTTCGCCGGTTCCGTCCACGCGTTTCAACAGGCCCCGCGCGGCGTAGGCGCCGATCAACCCCGCTGTCTGCCGGTGGTAGACCGCCAACCGCTGGGCAATCGTCTCGGGGCGGTCGTCCGCCCGCTGCGCGAGCGCGCCGCCGCAGGCGTCGCACACGCCCGCCTGCCGGGGCGGGAGCGTCGCGACATGGTACACGGCCTTGCAGCCGGGGCAGACGCGGCGGCCGGCGATGCGTTCGGTCACCGCCGCGTCGCCGATCTCGATCAGGACGACCGCGCGCAGCGCGCCGCCGCAATCGGCGAGAATGGCGTCGAGAATATCCCGCTGCTCGGCGGTGCGCGGGAAGCCGTCGAGCAGGTAGCGCGCGTCGTCCGGGCCGGCCTCGAGCCGCTCGCCGATCATCCGGCCGATGAGGGCGTCGGGAACCAGCTCGCCGCGGCGCATGTAGCCGTCGGCCTCGACGCCCGCCGGCGTTCCGCGGGCGACGGCGTCGCGCAGCATGTCGCCGCTGGCGACATGGCGATACCCCCCGCCCCGCACGAGGCGGGCGGCGGCGGTTCCCTTGCCGGAACCGGGGGCGCCCAGGAGCACGACGACATCCATCCCGTTCATCTCCGCGCCCGCAGGCGGCCGTGTTTCAGGAACCCGTCATAGTTGCGCATCAGCAGATGGGACTCCATCTGGCGCAGGGTGTCGAGGGCGACGCCCACGACGATCAGCAGGCTGGTGCCGCCGAAGAACGAGGCCATGCTCCAGTCGAGGCTCATCCAGCCGTTGAGCACCTGGGGCAGGATGGCGACGATGAGCAGGCCGACGCCGCCGATCAGCGTCACGCGGGTCATGACCGCGTCGAGGTATTCGGCGGTGGCGCGGCCGGGGCGGATGCCGGGGACATAGGAGCCGTCGCGTTTCAGGTTGTCGGCGATCTGCATGGCGTTGAACTGGGTGGCCACCCAGAAGAAGCAGAAGAAGAGGATCAGGGCAGAATAGACCGTCAGGTGCAGGGCGGCGGCGGGGTTGGCGAGGCTCTGGCCGAGATCGCGCAACCACGCCAGCCACGGGTAGCTCTCGCCGTCAATCCGGGCCAGGGCCGCGGACGGGAAGGTGATCAGCGGGCCGGCGAAGATGATCGGCATCACGCCCGTGTAGTTCACGCGCAGGGGCATATAGGTGTTCTGGCCGCCGTAGGCGCGGTTGCCGACCACGCGGCGGGTCGAGTGGATCGGCACCCGGCGCACGCCCTGGGTGAGCATGACCGTGCCCATGGTGACGCCGAATCCCAGAAGCAGGAGCAGCGCGAGCTCGAAGAGGTTGGCGGTGGGCGCGAGGTCGCCCAGCCCGATGTAGCGCTCCCAGGCGATGAGCACGGCTCGCGGCAGGCGGCTGCAGATGTTGATCATGATGATCAGCGACACGCCGTTGCCGATGCCGCGCGCGGTGATCTGGTCGCCCAGCCACATGACGAACATGGACGCCGAGGTCATGGCGATGATGGTCATCAGGATAAAGCCCAGACCGGGCGCCGCCACCAGGTCCAGGTTGACCGACCCAAAGCCGAGACGCTCGGGGTTCTGCAGTCCCTGCGCGAGGAAGAACGACTGGAACACGCAGATGGCGATGGTGAGGTAGCGGGTGTACTGGTTGAGGCGCTGCCGGCCGCTCTCGCCCTCGCGCACCATGCGCTCGAGGCTCGGGATCACCGCGGTCATGAGCTGCAGGATGATCGAGGCGCTGATGTAGGGCCAGATGCTCAGGAAGCCGACCGAGCACTGGCTCATGGCGCCGCCCGTGAACACGTCAAACATGCTCATCAGCCCGCCGCCGGCGCCGGTCGCCGACTCCCGGATGCGATCCATCACCTCGCCGAGCACGCGCAGGTTCACGCCCGGCGTGGGGATCATGGAGATCAGGCGGCTGATGAAAACCAGCCCGGCGGTGAAGAGGATGCGGCGCCGGAGTTCCGGTATTTTGAACGTGTTCGCAAAGGTGGCCAGCATGTCTGCGCTCCTTGATTCGCGGTCCGGGGTTCGCGGGGGCATCCCCCGCCGGCTGCGGGAGTCGCCGTCCCGACCCGGACGCCCGCCTCACGTGGTTAGGCCTGCGCCTCGCCGGCGACGACAACGGCGCCGCCCGCCGCCTCGATCTTCGCCCGCGCCGACGCGCTGAAGGCGTCTGCGCGAACCGTCAGCCTCTTTTCCAGGGCGCCGGTTCCGAGAATCTTGACCCCGCCGCGGTTGGCGCGCACGATCCCCGCCTGCAGCAGGTCGAGAACGGTCACCTCGGCGCCGTCCTCAAACCGGTTGAGGGTTCGGACGTTGACCGTCTGCCATTCGACGCGGTTGGGGTTCTTGAAGCCGCGCTTGGGCAGGCGCCGCAGCAACGGCATCTGGCCGCCTTCGAAGCCCAGCTTGTGCTTGTGGCCCTCGCGGGCCTTCTGGCCCTTGTGGCCCTTGCCGGCCGTCTTGCCGTGTCCCGATCCCGGGCCGCGTCCCACGCGCTTGCGGGGCTTGCGGGCGCCCGGGGTGTTTCTCAGTGAAGCGAGGTCCATGGTGCAACTCCTGATGTCGAGGCGCGCGCTCCGGCCCGCGGCGGGCGGAGCGGGCGCGGGTTTAGGCGCGCGCGGCCGCGATCTCCTCGGCGGTGCGCAACTGCTCGAGCGCGTCAATCGTGGCCTTCACCACGTTCAGCCGGTTCTTGCTGCCGAGCGACTTGCCGATCACGTCGCGCACGCCGGCCGCTTCGAGCACGGGGCGCATGCCGCCGCCGGCGATGATGCCCGACCCATCCGGGGCGGGCTTCAGCAGCACGCGGCCGCCGTCGCACACGCCGACGACATCGTGCGAGATGGTCTTGCCGGCCATCTTCACGCGCATCATCGTCTTTTTGGCCGCGTCGCCGCCCTTGCGGATCGCCTCGCTCACCTCGTTGGCCTTGCCGAAACCGAAGCCGACGCGCCCCTCACGGTCGCCGACGACGACCACCGCGCTGAAGCTGAAGCGGCGTCCGCCCTTGACCACCTTCGCGCAGCGGTTCACAAACACGACGTGCTCGTCGAGATCGCCGCCGCCGCCCTCGCGATTCATTCTCTCTTCGCTCACTTCGCCTCCTCAGCCGCGGGAGCGGCGTCCGAAATCCGCAGACCCGCCGCCACGGCGGACTCCACGATCTGCTTGATGCGGCCGTGGTAGCGGAATCCGCCGCGGTCAACGACCACGCTGGAAATCGCCTTTCCGGCCGCGGCTTTGGCGGCCTCTTCCCCGACCGTCTTCGCCGTGTTCAGGTTGCATCCCGCGGCCCCCTCGACCGCGAGCGTCGACGTGGCGGCCAGCGTGCGCGAGGCCGTGTCGTCAATGAACTGCACATACATGTGCTTGTTCGAGATATAGATCGCCATGCGCGGGCGTTCCGCCGTGCCCTGCACGCGCTGGCGGAGCCGCATATGGCGGCGTTTGCGTTGATCCTTGCGGTTCTTCACTCTCATCCCATCCACTCCCGTTCAGGCGTTAGGCAACGGTCTTGCCCTGCTTGCGGCGAACCACCTCGCCGACGTACTTGATGCCCTTGCCCTTGTAAGGCTCCGCGGGATAGAAGCCCCGGATGCGGGCCGCCGCCTCGCCGACAAGCTGCTTGTCGATGCCCGTGACCGTCAACTGGACACCCTGCTTCTCGGTGACCGTGATGCCGGCCGGGATCCCGTACTCCTTGGGCGAAGCGAAACCGAGCCACAGCACCAGCTTCTGCCCCTGGACCTGGGCCTTGAACCCGGTCCCCTCGATGGAGAGCTCCTTCTTGTAGCCCGCGACCACGCCCTCGATCATGTTCTTGACCAGGGTGCGGCTCAGGCCGTGAAAGCTCTTCTGCTCGCGCGAATCATCCGCGCGCGACACGCGCACCTCGCCGCCCTCGACAACGGCGGTGACGCCGTCGGGAAGGGTGCGGGAGAGCTCGCCGAGCTTGCCCTTGACGACCACCGAGCCGCCGTTGGCGGCGACGGTGACGCCCGCGGGGATTTTCACCGGTTGTTTGCCGATTCTCGACATGACACGACACCTCTTACCAAATGCTGCAAATCACTTCGCCGCCGAGCTTGCGCTGGCGCGCCTCTTTTCCGGTCATCACCCCATGGGAGGTGCTGACGATCACCGTGCCGAGGCCGTTGAGCACACGCGGCACATCCTTGTAACCGGCGAACCGGCGCAGGCCCGGCGTGCTGATCCGGCTGAGCCCGCGAATCACGGGCGTGCCGTCGGCCTCATACTTCAGCGAGAGCAGCAGCACCCGCTTGGGGTCGCCCGCCAGCGTGAAGCCCGCGATGTAGCCCTCCTGCTTGAGGACGCGGGCGATCTCGCCCTTGAGGCGGGAACCGGGCATCTCCACATCCTGGCGCCCGGCCTTCTGCGCGTTGCGCACCCGCAGCAGCATATCCGCAATGGGATCCGATACACTCATGACAACTCCCTCACCAGCTCGCCTTGGTCACACCCGGGATCTGTCCCGACACAGCCAGCTCGCGGAAGCAGATGCGGCAGAGCTGGAACTTGCGGATATAGGCTCGGGCGCGCCCGCAACGGGTGCACCGGCAGTACGCGCGCACCGGAAATTTCGGCGCGCGTTTCGCTTTCTCCATCAAACACAGTTTGGCCATCGCGCACTCCTTATTTGCCGGCGAACGGCATGCCGAGCGCCGCGAGCAGCTCGCGCGCCTCGTTGTTGTCGCGGGCGGACGTCACGAACGTGATATCCATGCCCTTCTCCACGCTTGAACCTGCGGCGTCAATCTCCGGGAAGATCGTCTGCTCCTTCAGCCCGATCGTGTAGCTTCCCCGGCCGTCAAACCCGCGCGGGGAGACGCCGCGAAAGTCGCGGATGCGGGGCAGCGCATGGCTCATCAGCCGGTCGGCGAACTCGTACATGAGTTCGCCCCGGAGCGTGACTTTCGCGCCGATGACCATGCCTTCGCGCAGCTTGAAGTTCGAGATGCTCTTGCGGGCCTTGCAGACCGCCGGGCGCTGCCCGGTGATCCGCGCCAGATCCTCCAGCAGCGCCTTCTGCTCGTCCTTCTCGACGATGCCGAAGCCCATGTTGACCACGATCTTTTGCAGGCGGGGCACCAGCATGGGATTGGCAAGCCCCAGCTTCTCCCGCAGCTTCGGCGTGACCTGTTCCTTGTAGAGATCCTTCAGTCTGGACATGGTCGTCTCCTACCCGTGCAGGGCCTTGTTTGTCGCCTTGGAAATCCGCTCGACCGTGTCGCCGGTGCGGACGCGCCGGATGCGGACGCCCTTCTTGGCCTCCGGATCGTAGGGCATCACCTTGGAGAGCCGCAGCGGCGCCTCGACATCCACAAACCCGCCGTTGGGGTGTTCCTGGGACCGGCGCACGGCCTTCTTCACCAGGTTCAGGCCTTCCACGAAGACGACGTCCCTGCGAACGTCCACGTGCTTGACCTTGCCCGTCTGACCGGCGTATTCGCCGGAAATGGCGATCACCAGGTCGTCCTTCTTGATGCGTGCAATGCTCATGCTTCTTCCCGTAACTCGCAAGCCGCAACCCGCAGTTCGCCAGCCTTGCCCCGCCGGGACCCTCCCGTGCAGGCCAACGCTTACGCCATTGCGCGCGCGCTACGATGCCGCCGGCGTCAGACCACTTCGGGCGCCAGCGAGATGATTTTCATGTAGTTCCGGTCGCGCAACTCGCGCGCCACCGGGCCGAAAATACGCGTGCCGATCGGGTTCATCTTGGCGTCCACGATCACGCAGGCGTTCTGGTCAAAACGGACGTACGACCCGTCGGAGCGGCGGATGGGGTGGCCGGTGCGCACGACCACCGCCGTGCAGACCTGCCCCTTCTTCACCGCGCCGGTGGGCTGCGCCTCCTTGATGGCCACGCGGATGACGTCGCCGATGAAGGCGAAGGCCTTGCGCTGGCCCAGGATACGGAAGCACATGGCGAGCTTGGCGCCCGTGTTGTCCGCGACAATCAGCTCGGTCTGTTCCTGGATCATGCCTTCGGCGCTCCTTCCGGGGCCGCCGCCTCGACCAGGCGCCACCGCTTCATCTTGCTCAGCGGGCGGCACTCGGTGATCACCACCTGATCGCCCACCTTCGCCGCGTTCGTCTCGTCGTGCGCGTGGAATTTCTTGAAGTGGCGGACCACTTTTCCGTACATGGGGTGACGCAGCCGACGCTCGGTCTGCACCACGATCGACTTGTCGCCGCTGCGGCTGACCACTACACCCTTGCGGACCTTTCGGGTTCCGCGACCCTCTGTCGTCTCGGCCATTAGATACCAGCCTCCCGCCCACGCTGAACCGTGAGCATACGCGCGATTTCATGGCGGAGCGTACGAATCCGAAGCGGTTTCTCCACGCCGGCGCCGGAGCGATGCTTGAGGCGCAGCCCGCGCAGCTCCTGCGACTGTTCGCGGATCCGCTGGGCCAACTCCTCCGCCCCCAATTCCCTCAGTTCCCTAGCCTTCATTGGTTGTTCCGATCTCCGCTGGCATTCCTTGCGGGTCACCAGCCGTGTGCGAATGCCCAGCTTGGTGTCCGCCAGTCGCAGACACACGCGGTCGAGAGCGTCGGGGACGCCGCCGCTCTCGACCGGCAACT
>Ga0172375_10009601_pt1 | contig 12721 bp, 13 predicted proteins | sample LakKiv1m_FD_114537 | JGI IMG/M metagenome (GOLD analysis project Ga0172375, IMG submission 114537) | Freshwater microbial communities from Kabuno Bay, South-Kivu, Congo - kab_092012_11.1m | ecosystem: Environmental > Aquatic > Freshwater > Lake | place: Democratic Republic of the Congo... | reverse complement strand
CGGCATCTTGCCGGTGCGATGCACAGGCGAAAAACCTGCGCCATGAAAAGCGGCGGGCACAGAGGCCCGCCCCACCTGACTCTTCATAATTCACGGGTGAGCCAGAGGCTCATGCCCAACTGTCTTGAAAAGTTCCTTATGTAAATGTAGGACAGCCGCCCTCGGCTGTCCAAGCACAGGTTAAAAACCTGTGCCGCCAATACTTTCCCTGCTTTGCGGGTGGGCCGCCAGGCCCATGAGGAATTGTTTAGTCCGTACTCCCGCCGGCGAATGTAGATCTTTTCCTCAGGGGCCTTGCAATGGCGATCATAAACCTTACTTTTAAAAAAAGAGCGCGGTACAGCCGTGTGCCCCGATCGGCAGACGGAAGCCGAACCATCTTAGAGGAGGTTTGAGCCATGTCAAATACTAATGTCGCCAGGGTAACCCATATTATCGCCGAATCCCCCAAGAGCTTTGAAGACGCGGTGCAGGTGGGCTTCGCCCGGGCCGTCAAAACCCTCCGGGGCATCACCGGCCTGCGCATCGTGGAGCAGCGGGTCTCCGTCAAAGATAACAAGATCAACACCTTCCGGGTGAAGATGGAGGTTATTTTTATCCTGGATTAAGGTGACGCCAGCCTGAGGAGTTCGGAGACGGCGCTCATGGCCTGAGGCGGCCGCCCTGGATCGCTTATGCTGCATCTGGACGGTTCGCATGGGGAAGGGGGCGGGCAGATCCTGCGCACCGCCTTTTCCCTGGCCGCCTTGACCGGGACCCCGGTCCGGATCGAGGCCATCCGGGCCGGACGCCCCAAGCCGGGGCTGAGGCCCCAACACCTCACCGCGGTGAACGCCGTGGCCCAGGTTTGCCGGGCGGAGGTCACCGGGGCCCGCCTGGGCAGCCAGGAACTCACCTTCCGGCCCGGCGCCCCCCAGGGGGGCCGTTATCACTTCGACGTGGCGGCCGCCACCGGCAGCGCCGGGTCCGTCTGTCTTATCGCCCAGGCCCTTTTCCCTCCTCTCTTGGGGGCCGCGGGACCCACCACTGTCATCCTCCAAGGGGGCACCCACACGCCCTGGAGCCCTCCCGCCCATTACCTCAGCCACGTCTTTCTGCCGGCCCTGGCCGCCATGGGGGCGGAGGTGGAGATGAGCCTGGAACGCTGGGGCTGGTATCCCCGGGGCGGCGGCGAGGTGCACCTTATCGTCAAGCCGGCCCGCCGCCTGGCCGGGGTGGAGTGGCGCACTCCGCCCCCCGGGGCCGCTTTCCGGGCCATGTCTGCGGCCGCCAACCTGCCGGAGCACGTGGCCCGGCGGCAGGCGGCCCGCCTCACGGCCCGCCTGGGGGAGGCCGTCCCGGTGGACCTCATCCCCGCCGGCGGCCGGGACCCGGGCAGCCTGGTCTTCCTCTGGGGACCCCGGGCGGGGTTCAGCGCCCTGGGGGCCCGGGGCAAACGGGCCGAGACGGTGGCGGATGAAGCGGCCGACGCCTTCCTGACCTTTCGGGAGCAAAACGCCGCCCTGGACCGGCACCTGGCCGACCAGCTCCTCCTCTACCTGGCCCTGGCGAAGGGGCCATCTACTATCACCACCGAAGCCGTCACCTCGCACCTCCTCACCAATGTCTGGGTGATCGAGCAGTTCCTGGGGCCCACCTTTGAGGTCCGGGGGGGGCTGGGAGAAAAGGGGGAGGTTTTGGTCAGGTGGCGCCGGCCGGCAAGAGCAGCGGGTGCTCCCTGAGTATATGACCGGCATTTTCCTCTAGTCTTCCGCTCCGAACCCGGCGGCCATAGGCCTCCCATCATGAAACGTCAGTGGGGCGGGCCTCCGTGCCGGCCATCATCCAGAGAAATGGTGCGCAGTGCGCACCCTACACCTCTCCCCCGAAAACCGGCCCGGAAGGTTTTGGGGGGAGTTTCTCGCCGGTTGGCGCCGGGTCCAGGTCTTTGAGGCTCAGGGCCAGGAGCAGGGCGGCCACCGGGGTGAGGTGAAGGAGCAGCCGGTCCAGGGTGGCCCGGACGTAGGCTGGGAATTCCGCGGCGGAGGTGGGCGCCAACCCGTAGGCCAGGATGACGGCCGCCAGGTTGCCGCCCACAAACAGGGCCAGGAAGAGGCGGGGGGAACGCCAGAGGCTCCGGCCGGCGCCCAGCAGGGCCAGGGCCGGCCAGAGGACGCCGAAGGCAAAGGGGTTTATCAGGGCGGTGAACAAGTGGCCGACGGCCTGAACCATCTGGTGGGGATAAAGGTTCTGGATGTGGTCGGCGCCGATTTCCAGTTTTTGCTGCATGACAAAGAGCCGCCAGGGGAGGTAGCCCGTGGCCAGACCCATCAGGGGAACGGCCAGCAGCCCCAGGCGGCGGACCCAGCGCCCGGGGCGCAACCAGGCGAGGGTAAGGGCCGCGGCCAGGAGCAGGGTGGCGGCCAGGGGGGGCCCCTCGTACTTGCACCAGGCCATCCCCGCCAGGCAGCAGGCCGCCAGGGGCAGGCTGCCGGGGGGCGCGGCCCCGGACAGCCAGAGGGAGAGGAGGCCCGCCCCTCCCAGGGTAAAGAAGGCCAGGGGCAGGTCAGCGTAGGCGATGTACAGGTGGGTGATGAACACGGTGCCGTTCAAGGCCAGAAACGCGGTCAGGCCCAGGGCCCGGGTGCGGCTCAGACCCAGCCGGACCGCCAGGGCGTGAAGCAGGATCAGGACCAGCCCCCCCCACAGGGGAAAAATGACCTTGGCCAGGGAGTCGTTCACCTGCCCCAGGGCGAAGTAAAGGTAGGTCAACAGCAGGGGGATGAGGTTGGGGTAATAGTTGTGGGCCTCAATGCAGGTCAGGTCCAGACCCCGGGAGGCATAAAAAATACTGGCCTTGCAGCCCCAGGTGGCCACCGCGTCCCAGGCCCAGACGGGATAGAGGGCGGCCCGGGGCAGGGCATAGAGAAACAACGCCCCCAACAGACCCCAAAAGACCCAGTCCCAGCCGTGCAGTTCCATCCGGGGACGGCCCTTAAGGGCCCGCAGATCTTCCCTGACGGTCCGGCGGCCCCGGGGGGTCAGGAGCAGGCCGGCTCCCAGGGCCAGGGGCGGGCCGATTATCCGCCCCAGAGTGAAGGGAATCCCCCACCAGGTCAGGACCAGCATCCAGAGGGTGAGGAACACCGCGCCGGTCCCGAAGCTGAGGGCGGTGCGCTCCCCGAAGGTAAAATCCCCAGGCCGGGGAACCAGGAGAATAAGGCCGGCATAACCCAGGAAAAAGACGGCTCCCAATCCCAGGAGGAGGCGAAGCAGGGCAGCGGCGGTCTCAATCATAAAAGCCCCACCCCAAGAGGTCGGCGTCCACCCGGAAGACCAGGCCCGGCCCCGGGAGGTTTACCCGCCGGAACGCGGGGGAGGCGCAGGCGGCCTGGGCCCCGGGCCCCAGGGGGCGCGCAGACTCCCGGATGAGGAGGAAGGCGGCCCGCTCCCGGTGCAGGACATAAAAGAGAAAACCGGCGGGAATATCCGGGGGCAGGAGGATATGCCGGCGGGGCGCCAGGTAATAGCGGACCTGGATTTCCTTCCCGGCGGCGTAGTCATCCAGAAAGACGTAGGCGGCCTGCTCCGGGATGACGGTCTTGAGAGCGGCGGCCCAGCGGTAGAGAGGTTCTTCCTGCCGGATGGCGCCGCCCACCTCCCCCCGGACCAGCCGCCGGGCCAGGTCTCCCGCCTCCGGCCCGAAGTGCCAGATCAACCACAAGACCTGCAGGCCCCAGAGACCGATGACCAGCCTCACCAACCAGAATCGCCAGGTTTTACGCGGGGTCATGTCATGGAAAGCTGTCGGGACGGGGTTCTAGCCCGCCCCTGCCAAACAAACGCGGCATTAATCGGAGAATTTAAACCGAATGATGTGGCAAATGGCGGCGATGCCGTCCCGCCAGGTGATCTTTTTCCCTTCGGCGTAGTCCCGGCCATGGTATTGAATGGGCACTTCATAGATGCGCCAGCGCTTTTTGGCGATCTTGGCGGTGAGTTCCGGCTCCACCCCGAAACGGTCGCACTTGATCTGGATGCCCTTCAACACCTCGGCCCGGAAGACCTTGTAGCCCACCTCCATGTCCGAGAGGTTCAGGTTGGTGAAGATATTGGACAGGGTGGTGACGGCCCGGTTGCCGAGGTAATGCCAGAAAAACAGGACCCGGTGGGGCCGGCCGCCCACCAGGCGGGTGCCGTAGACCACATCCGCCACGTCCTGTTCGATGGGTTCCAGCAGGGACGGGTAATCCGCGGGGCGGTACTCCAGGTCGGCGTCCTGAATAATGACCACATCCCCGGTCACCTGGGCGAAACCGGTGCGCAAGGCCGCGCCCTTCCCCTGGTTGCGCTGGTGGTAAAAGGCCTTGACATTGTCATGGCGCTGGGCCAGCCGGGCAAGGATTTCCCCGGAGCCATCGGTGGAGGCGTCGTCCACCGCGATGATCTCTTTGTCATATGGAGTGGCCTGCACCAGGCGAAAGATCTCCTCCAGGGTGGCCTTTTCGTTGTAAATCGGAATGACGATACTCAGCTTCATGTGTGTTGCTCCCATGTGATTATCTTTTTATACTATACCCTTGCGCCCGAGAAAACGTTAACTTTTTTCCGCAGTTTTTCAGGGGGTTCGAAACTGTATATCCCAGGCGCAGGCTGCCGGCGCCGCCCCGTAACGAGCCGGAGTCAGCCGCCGATGCCCACCATGTCCCGGCGATGCCAGGAAGAGGCCAGGGCGGGGTGGGGGGCGACGCAGCCTTTCAGGCGGATGGCTTCCCGGAAGAGTTGGGCCAGGGCCTCGTCGGAGGCGCCCTGGCGCAACGGCGTCTTGATATCCAGTTCGGGGGCGGCAAAAAGACAGGGCCGCAGCCACCCCGCGGCAGTGAGGCGCAGGCGGTTGCAGGTGGGGCAGTGATGATCGCTGACCGCGCTGATGAAGCCCAGCTCCCCCCGGAAGCCGGGGACCCGGAAGGTCCGGGCCGGCCCGGCGGTGGCGGGGGCGGTGACGGTCTCCAGGGGGCCCAGCTCCGCCAGCCGCTGTCGGACTTCGCTCATGGGCAGGTAGTGGCGCCGCCAGCGGGCCTCAGCCACGGTGGGCATGAACTCGATAAAGCGCACCTGGAAGGGATGTTCCCGGGTCAGGAGGGCGAAATCCAGGATTTCGTCGTCATTGAGGCCTCTTAAGGCCACGCAGTTGATCTTGATGGGATGGAATCCCAGGGCCGCGGCCCGGGCGAGGCCGGCCATGACCTCCCCAAAGAGGTCCCGGCCGGCGATTTCCCGGTAGCGGTCCCGGCGCAGGGTGTCCAGGCTGAGATTGAGGTGGCGCAGGCCGGTGGCGTAAAGGTCCGCCGCCAGCTCCGCCAGGCGGACGCCGTTGGTGGTGAGGCAGACTTTCTCGATCCCCGGCACCTGGCGCAACCGGCTGATGAAGTCCAGGACATTGCGGCGCATCAGGGGCTCGCCGCCGGTGACCCGGATTTTCTTGATGCCCGCCGTGGCAGCCACCCCGGCCAGGCGCAACAGCTCTTCATAGCGCATGATTTCCTGGCAGGGCAGTTTCTCCCAGCCCCCCCAGGGGGTGCAGTAGAAACAGCGGAGATTGCAGCGGTCGGTGATGGAAACCCGCAGGTAATTGATCTGGCCCGGCACGTTGTGTCCCACCTGAATAAGTTCACCTGAAATTATAGCCATTAATCCGCCGGAGTTCAGGAATTTTTTTTGCCCTTGACAGGCGGGAGGCATTTTCCTATGCTTTTCCCCAAGAGCAGACGGGCGCCCGTGAGGGCGAAAAGGGAAGCCGGTGCGAAGCCGGCGCGGTCCCGCCGCTGTAACCGGGGACGAAACCTGCACATGCCACTGTTCCGCAGCCGGGGGATGGGAAGGCGCAGGGAGTAGGATGATCCGGGAGTCAGAAGACCTGCCCGTCTGGTTGGCCCGGCGTGCCCCGCGGAGGGGACGGCCGGCCGGCCCGAGGCCCCGCGCCTTCGGGCTCCCCCGGGATCAAGAAAGCTGGGTGCCGTCCCTGGGTCTGTTGAGGACCCGGGGATTTTTTTATTTATGGGCTCCAGCCGGGGGCGGCGGCTCGGCTCCCGGGAGGCGCAGCCTCCCCAAATCTTCGTATCACTGGAGGATTGGATGAAAGACGGCCTGATCGTGTATCTGGTGGGCGGCGCCGAGCTGCCGGAGGATTTCGACCCCGCACCGGCGGCCCGGGCCCTGGGGCAGCAAGCCGACCGGGTGGAAATGGTGGCCCCGGACCAGGGCTTTTTCAGCGTGGAAGACGCCTGGCACTTTCTGTTCACCCAGGGGTGCGGACGCATCAGCCTGATGGTGGCCCAGGCGGAGGCCGAACGCGGCCTCAAGGCCCTGGGACCGGCGGTGCGTCTGTCCGGCTAGGAAAAGAGGCAGGGGGGCCGGGCGGCTCCGGCCCCCTGTCTCGGATCATCTATCAATTGTAAGGCACTCGTTCATAAGTCTGCGGCTCAGCCATACAGGATGAAAAGTATTGGTGGCACAGGTTTTCAACCTGTGCTTGGACAGCCGAGGGCGGCTGTCCCACATTTACCTAAGGAACTTTTTATAACAGTTCCTCATGGGCCTGTGGCCCGCCCATAAATAATGACGAAAACCGGTGGGGCGGGCCTCTGTGCCCGCCGCCCCAGCCTGGAGCAATGGGGCGCGGTGCGCTCCTCCAAAGCGCAGGCGAGACGCCTGGGCCACCAGGGAAACAAAACTTTTTCGGGCAAAAGGCGCGAGGCGCTGAGCTTTCACACCCCACGGCAATAACCTAAAACATATCCCGGCACCTTGGACAGCAAGAGTTACTCCACCTGGAAATCGGTGCTGTCCTGGGCGGCGCCGTAGCCCGTGCTGATGCGGGTGACCAACCGGTAGACCCCGGGCGCCGCGCTGGCCGGCAGGGTGAAATTGATCTCCTGGGTCCAGGTGCCGTTGTACCGGCGGGTCTCGATGCTTTTGGTTTTTCCCAGGGATTTCCCCTGGAAAAAAATCTCCCGGCTAATGGCCACCGGCAGGGCTATCTGTTCCGGGGTGAGAATGGTGTAGGTGGTGGAGAGAAGGAGGGTGGCGCCTTTCCGGGCCTGGGGAGGTTTGACCTCGACGCGGTCCAGGCGGAGGACGCAGCCGCCGGTGGGGCAGTACCCTTCCCGAGCGATGATCTGCTCTCGGCCCAGGCGGCTTTCTTCCCGGGAGGCTCCCCAGTAGCCCCAGGTCCAATCGTCTAAGAATCTGGGCTGCGCCTGGGCGGCGGTAATCGAAAATGCCACCCCCAACCACACCAACAGGCCCAGCCAAACGTGGAAACGACACCCGCTTTTCTTCATAGAGGCCTCCAGAGCCGAAGCGTTATACCAGGTTCGTTTTGCCAGGGCGGGTTCACCCCCCTGCAGTTGGTCATATTTCCAGAGGAAACCGGAATTATCCGGTTAATTGCCGTCGGGGAGATAACGCCGGGCGCCCCGAAAGGAAACCTGCCAGACTTCGGCGTCCAGGCGGCTGACCGACACCCCCCGGGGGGAGGCATGGACGAAGCGGCCGCCGCCCAGGTAGAAGCCGTTGTGGCAGACCTCGTCCCCGAAGCCCGGGGAGAGGAGGTCGGCCAGAAAGACGCCCCGGCCCCGGGTCTGGCAGTAACGGTTAAAGAAAACCACGTCGCCGAACCGCAGTTCTTCCCGTCCCACCGGCTGGCCAGCCTGGTATTGCTGGCTCACGGTGCGGGGCAGTTTGACCCCGGCCCGTTGAAACAGGGCCTGGACCAACCCCGAGCAATCCACCCCCTCGGGGGTAGTTCCCCCGGAGCGGTAGGGGGCGCCGTAAAACTCGCCCAGGGCCACTTCCAGGGCCACCTCCTGGGCATTCCGGCCCACCGCCGGCGGCGGGGCCACGGGTCCCAGGGGCGGCGGCGGGGGCCCGGCGCAGCCCGCCAGCAACCAGGCGGCGCCCAGGGCGACCCCCCAAAGACGGCGATATGCGGCGGCCATCGCACCTCCATCCTGGATGGGACGGCGGAGAACCGGGAGCTGGGTTCCCGGCCCGTAAACCTTACACCAGGTTGCCGTCATAAAGGTAATTCTGATGAACTTGTAAAAAAGTCATTTTCCCCTCCCCTGGTGAGAGGGGATTAAGGGGAGGGGGAAGATAACTGGCCAAAGATGCTGATTATTTCACCCGCACCCTAACCCTCCCCCCTCAAGGGGGAGGGAATCTTGGACTTTTTACGAATCCATCGATTCTGGCTTTATGAACGCAACTTTCAAGGCGATTCTCCTTGTAGATTACTTTGTTGCCGGCGCTTCGGTTTCTATCCGGGGAAACAGGGCCGGGCCCTTGGCCAGGCGGCTGCCGGGCGCCAGGCCGCCCCACCTGAGCGCCTGGGGCAGGGGCCGGTCCCACAGGGCCAGACCCAGGCCCAATTGCTCGCTCATCTTCAGGGCGCTCCGGGGCATGACCGGCCGGAGCAGGGCCGCGATCCACCGCAGCCCTTCCAGCAGGTGGTACAAAACCGTGTCCAGCCGGCCGGCGGCCTCGGGCTGCTTGGCCAGTTCCCAGGGGGCCGCAGCCACGATGTACCGGTTGAGGTGGCCGATGAATTCCCACAGCCCGGCCAAGGCCTTGCCGAACTCCAGCCCCGGGAACAGGCGGAGGAAGTCCGCGGCCATGTCCTGGACCGCGCTGACGACCTGGGCGTCCGGCGGGGCGGGGTCTTTCGGGGAGGGCGCCACCCCCTGGCGGTATTTGAAGGCCATCCCCAGGCTGCGGGCCAGGAGGTTGCCCAGGTCATTGGCCAGGTCGGCGTTAATCCGGTTAATCAACGCCGCCTCGCTGAAGTGGGCGTCCAGACCGAAGACCATCTCCCGGAGAAAGAAGTAGCGCACCTGGTCCAGGCCGAAGCGGGCGGCCAGGGTCTGGGGTTCCACCACGTTGCCCAGGCTCTTGGACATCTTGCCGGCCGCCATCTGCCAGTAGCCGTGGACATTGAGGCCCCGGCAGGGCGGCAGCCCCATGGCCCTCAGCATGGTGGGCCAGTAGATGGCATGGGGTTTGAGGATATCCTTGGCGATGAGATGCTGGGCGGGCCAGAACTTTTTGAAGGCCGCGCCGTCAGGGTAGTCCAAGCCCGAGAGATAATTGATAAGGGCGTCGAACCAGACATAGGTGACGTAGCGGTCGTCGAAGGGCAAAGGGATGCCCCAGGCCATGCGGCTTTTGGGCCGGGAGAGGCACAGATCCTCCAGGGGGTCCTTGAGAAAGGCCAGCATTTCGTTGCGGTAGCGTTCCGGGCGGATCCAGTCGGGGTGGCTGCGGATCTGGTCGATGAGCCAGTCCTGGTGCTTGCTCATGCGGAAGAAGTAGTTCTCTTCCTTGAGATAGGTGGGGGCCACTTTATGGTCCGGACAGAGGCCGTCCACCAGGTCCCGCTCCAGGTAGAAGCACTCGCACCCGAAGCAGTAGAGCCCGCCGTACTCCCCGAAGTAAATGTCCCCGGACTCGTGCACCCGGGTAAGGATCTCCTGCACCACCCGCACATGGGCCGGGTCGGTGGTGCGGATGAAGTTGTCGTAGCTGATGTCCAGGTCGTCCCAGGACTGGCGGAACCGGGCGCTGATCCGGTCCACGAACTCTTTGACCGGCAGGCCGGCCGCGGCCGCGGCCTCCAGCACTTTTTCGCCGTGCTCGTCGGTGCCGGTTTGGAAGCGGGTCTCCTCTCCCAGCAGGCGGTGAAAGCGGGCCAGGGCGTCGGCCACCACTGTGGTGTAGGCGTGGCCCAGGTGGGGCTCGGCGTTCACGTAATAGATGGGGGTGGTGATGTAGTAGGACATGGCAGTAAGCAGTGAGCAGTAAGCAGTGAGCAGCCGAGAGAAGGATTGGATTCCGGGAGTGCTCCCGGTTCTCAGCCCAGGCTCTTGAGTCCTCCTGACCGGAAAAGTTCAAACTTAAACCAGCGCCTGGTGCGCCCCCGAGGTTGAGGCCGGGCGGCGGGCTCGACGGCGCCTCCGCCGGCGGCGCCTGTTCAGGGGAATTCCTGAGACGCCCTTATTTTATCACCAGGGGGCCGTTTCCACCAACCGTTGATTCAGTTGCCCTCCAAAATCTTCAGGCGGGCCAGGGCCTGCTGGAGGAGGGCCGCGTCCTGCTCCGGGTTGCCGGTTTTCAGGAAGTGCCGATAGGCGGCCAGGGCTTCGTACTTATTGCCCAACTCTTCCAAGGCCCGGCCCCTGCTGAAATAGGCCCGGGAGTAGTCGGGGTTGACCGCGATCACCTCATCGGCGCTGGCCAGGGCCTCCTCCGGTTTTTTCAGGGCCAGGTAGGCCAGGCTCCGGTTATACAGGATCTCCGGGGTTCGGGGGTGTAATTTCAAGGCCTGCTGGTAGTCCTTCAGGGCGGCCTGGGGCTGGTCCAGATCCAGATAGGTGTTGCCCCGGTTGTAATAGATCTGCCAATCCTTGGGGGCGAACTTCAAGGCCTGGGTGTAGTCGGCCGCCGCCTTGTCAAAAATTCCCTGGCGACTGTAGGCCAGACCCCGATTATACAGGGCCTCTGGGGACCTGGGGGCCAGGTCCAGGGCCTGGTCGAAGTCGCCCACCGCGTCGGCCCATCGGGCCAGGCGCATCTGGGCGATGCCCCGGTTGATATAGGCCTCCGCCATCTGGGGGTTTTGCTGCAGGGCGGCGGTAAAGTGCTCCACCGCCTGGGCGGGATTGCCCTGGGTCAGGGCGGCCAGGCCCTGCTCAAAGGGCTGCGCAGCGGCGTCCGGCTGGGGCGCCGCGCCCGCGGCTTCCATGAGCAGGGTCAACACGGCCAGGGCCACAAAACTGAAAAGGATTTTTCTCATGGGCTTAGGTTGCCTCAACTTAGGTGAGCGGCTGAAGGCCGGTCGAAGGCGGGGCCTCCTTCGGCCCGGATTTCCCCGCGGCCTTGGCCAGAAACTCCCGCACCTCTCTCAGGGCTTCCCGGGTGGCTTCCCGGGCCGCGACGAAATCATACATCAGATTGTTTTCGTCGGCTTCCATATATTCACTGTGCTTGATCATCATTTCGGCCCCCTGAAACAGGCGGCCCACATAGAACATGAAGTAGTGCAACTCGTCGGCCATGGTCATCTCCGGTTTATTCGCATTATCTCCTCCAAAAAATGAGTGCCCCCCACCCTGAATGATCAAAAATTTAACTTCAATTTATTGTAATCGTTCAGGCTGCCTGAACGCATAACTGGTTTACCGTCAAAAGAGAAGGAGCAAGTTGACCCATCCGATGAGCTTGGATAGCCGCCACAACATATTCCACGATATTTCGGTTTTGCTGCCTCAAGGTGGCAACCGTGGTCAGGATTCTTTCCGTAAAGCGGGAGCCGTTATCGCTTTGGTTGCCGAAGCAGCCCTTGCGCCACAGCACCGCCCCGCGCAAGGCCCTCTCGGCCCGGTTGTTGGTCGGCTCCACCCCCGGCACCATAGCGAAAGTGAGCAAGGCCGGCCACAGTTTCAAGAGATTACGACACAGGGCTTCGGCCTTGGGGTCGCCACAGACGGCTCCCAGGCGCAACAGTCTTCCCAGGCGAGTCCGGACCGGGACCAGTTGCCATTGCATCTCGGCCCAGGATATCTCGCTGGCCTCGTACCGATGCCAGACGGCAAATAGCCGCTTGATCTCCCGCAGTCCCCACTCTCCCAACGGTCCGGCCCGGGTCTGGCGTTCGGAGAGCGCCTGAAAATCTCGCTTCAGGTGCGCCCAACAGAGTTGGCGCTGGAGAGGGTCCACTATGTTATAGGCGCCCCAACGGTCGCTATGCAGGATGCCCTGGAAGGATTCGCCGATCAGCTCCTTGAGGGCCTGGCGGCCCCTGCTGCACGAGACCAGGAAGACGGTGGTCAACCGGGTCACCGCCACCCACAGCCAATGGCGTTTCCCCTTTTCCTTCCAACCCGTTTCATCCAGATGCGCCATCTCGGCCTGGGCCACCGTCTCCTTGGCCTCCTGGTAGGGAACGGCCAAGGCCTCGGAGGTTTCTTCACACAGACTCTGGATGCTTCCCAGGCTGACGCTCACGCCGCACAATTCTCGCAACAGGTCCACCACCTGCCGGCGGCTTTGTCGGAAGCGGCCGGTCAGAATGGCTACCCAAGCTTGCAGCCGGGGGCCGAAGGCGCTTCTGCCGACCTCAGCCGGCAAGTCCGGTTTCACCCAAGTCTGACAATGGGGACACCAGCCGGCCGACAACCGGTGTTCGGTAATGAGCGGTTGAATTTCCGGCAGTTCCCAGACCTGGCGCCGTTCCACCGGAGGAGCTGGCCTGGCCGCCGCGTGCTCCAGGATACTACGGCAGTGCGGACAGGTTTCCGCCCGGTGCTCCACGATCTTATTCACCTTCTCGGGCGGCGCCATCTGCCGATGGTTTCCTTGGTGTCCAGGCTGACCGCCTGGACGGCGCTTACTCTTTTTCCTTCGGTGTTTCGGGGTCTGGGGAGGGTCTTGGGAAGGAGGCTGAGAAGAATTGCCGGAATGGCGATTGAGCCTGGCCTCCAACTCGTTGACCCGCTGCTCCAGTTGGGCAATTCTATCCAGAGCCTGGCGCAGGGCATTCTCCAAAAACAGGATATAAGCCTGCACCTCGGGCGGGAGCTTTGCCCAAGTCTCTGGACTAATCGGCCTTGTCTCCACAAGACCTTGAATACACTATTCTTCAAAAAAAGTCGCGCCCCCGGGACATTTTTTTCAAAAAATTTTG
>Ga0172375_10009600_pt1 | contig 12722 bp, 12 predicted proteins | sample LakKiv1m_FD_114537 | JGI IMG/M metagenome (GOLD analysis project Ga0172375, IMG submission 114537) | Freshwater microbial communities from Kabuno Bay, South-Kivu, Congo - kab_092012_11.1m | ecosystem: Environmental > Aquatic > Freshwater > Lake | place: Democratic Republic of the Congo... | reverse complement strand
TCGGCCCGCGTGCGGGCCAGACGCGACTCCAGAGCACGACGCCAAGGCTGCCGCCGCCCACGTGCCCGGCCCGCCGGTCCGCGGGTACGCCGCCCCGCGGACCGCGATCTTGAAACAGCCCTGGGCCAGGTGGCCCAGGGCTCGCTTTCGGGGTGTCTTTGTGATACGGTACCGCGCGTCGTACGAGAGTGCATTGGTGGGCATGCCACAGGAGAACACGCGTCATGGCGAAGAAGAAGGTGAAGAAGCTGCGCATCGGGATCATCGGCTGCGGCGGCATGGGCGGCGCCCACGCCCAGCGCATGAAGGGCATGGAGGAGGTCGAGATCGCGGCACTGTGCGACCTCACCGAAGAGATCGCCGGTGCGTTCCGCCAGCGGCACTTCGGCGACGCCGGCAAAGACATCCCCATCTACGCCGGTTCGACCCGCATGTACGCCGGCACCAAGGTCGACGCGGTGGTCATCGCGACGCCGCACACGACGCACTTCGGCCTGGGTATGGAGGCGCTGGACCAGGGCTGCCACGTGTTCATGGAGAAGCCCATGGTCACCAGCGCCCCGCACGCCTACGAGCTCGCGGCCAAGGTGAAGGAGACGGGCAAGGTCTTCACCATCGGCTACAACACCTCCTGTACGCCGGCGTTCGCCTACCTGCGCGAGAAGATCCGCACCAACGCCTTCGGCAAGCTCGAGCTGGTCACTGGCTACCTCTCGCAATACTGGATGAAGGCGACTGTCGGGGCCTGGCGGCAGGACCCGGCGCTCTCGGGTGGCGGTCAGGCCTATGACAGTGGCGCACACCTGCTGAACAGCCTGGTGTGGAGTGTCGAGAGCCGACCGGCGGGGGTCTTCGCCTTCGTCGACAACCACGGGACCAAGGTCGACATCAACAGCGTCATCTCGATCCGCTTCGAGAACGGGGTCATGGCCAGCATCTGCATCAGCGGCAACTGCCCGGCCGGGGCGGGCCCGATGAGCTTCCTCTTCGAAAATGGCCGCGTCGACATCGATGGCTGGGGCGGCGGCTGGATCGACGTCTTCGTCAAGGGCGAACCGGAACACCCGGAACTGCCCCAGATCGACGGCACGCCGGACCGCAACTTCGTGGATACGGTCCTGGGGCGCTGCGAGCCCAAGACCAGCCCCCTCAACGGGATCTTCCACACGGAGCTGATGGATGCCATCTACCTGGCGGCGTCCACTGGCCAGATGGTCCGCCCGAGCGCCCAGCCCGCGAAGAAGGCTCCGGCCAGGAAGGCCGCCGCCAAGGCCCGCAAGGCCTGAGGGCCGCGGGGCCTGCAGGACGGCACCGGACAGCCTGGTCCCGGAGGCGGGCGTCGCCGCCGGGGGTGGCCGTGTGCAAGGCCAATGCGGGCCGGGTCAGGGAGTCGCAGGCGTCTGCCGGCAAACCCGCACGTAGTCGATGGCGAAGGACTGCGGCAGGACGCGGCTGGAGTCGACGCCGAGTCGGCCGATGATGGCCCCAGACGGCACTTCGCACCCTTGCCCGACCCGCAAGACTGCGGCTCCCGTCGTGCCGCGATACCGACGGCTACGCAGTGCTCGCGGAAGTAGCCATCCGCGCCCGAGCGCGCCGTCCACGGCGAGTTCCTCCGGCCTCTCCTCGGCCAAGGCTGCGCTGCACATCGTTGCCGGGGTGCCCCTCGATGGTCCAGTGTGGCTTCCTGCCAGTGCGGCGTTCTGCCAGGCTTCTGTACAGGACTGTCAGTCGGGAGCCGCTGGCTCTGGTCGGTTCTTGCCCGCTCACCCCTGACTCAGCTTCGCCAGAAGCTCATCCTTGAAGTGGTAGAGTAGGCGGTCCAGCTCCCATCCCTGCAGGCCGGCTTCCCGGGCAATGGCCTGGTAGAACCGTTCGTGCTCGGCGTAGCCAAAGGCATCAGGGGCATAGCCCAGCGCTCTCGTGACCTGCTTGATGCGCTCGTCAATGGCGATTGTCTCGCGGAAATCGGGGTGATAACAGTCCATCCAGATATTCCGGCCATACTTGTCCCTGATACCATGAAAGCGCGTCAGGAAGGCGAACTTCGCTCTTGTCCCGACCTGAGCCAAAGCCAGCCTCCTAGCCTCCTCCAGCCCGCCCATCTGCACGATCATCTCATAGTTGGCGTGTAGCCACTTTGCCTTCTGCCGGGGCATCCTCACCTTGGCGGCAAGCAGGACGGTTTCGAGCCTCTCGAGGCGATCTGCCGGGGTGAGTGCAGAGAGCGCTTCGAAGGTGACACGGTTGTAGTTCGAGCGGTTGGCGATCAGGCCATCATAGCCCCTGGAGCTGCCCATCGTTGGGAAGCTCCCCAGCAGGGCATTCCAGACCCAGTCATGCCGGTCCAGATCCTTGCAGCCGGCACGCTTCCGTTCCTCCAGCTTCGCCCGCATCTCGGGCCCGATGTTCCGGAGGGCCTGGATGAGCGCGGCACGCTTCGCCTCGCGGCTATGGGCCGCCTCAGTGCCGCTGCCTGCGGGCCCTGTAAGGTCTGGGTTGCCGCTTCCCGTCAGGGTTGAACCCCGCAGGGTTCCCGGGGGAACACTCGGGGCGTGCCGCTCGGACGGAATGTGGGGTCCGTCTGGGCCCCCAAGTGCTCTCGACACCTCGACGATGATCCTGATGGCCTCCGGCACGTGGGCGGGGTCGGCTGGATCCACCCAGCACTCCTCCCACTTCGGGTCGCTGCGCACTCTCTTCATCTTGAGGATCCGGGAAGGGACCCGGGCCTCTTGGTTGGCAAGGCCAACCTTGATCAGGTGCTCCTGCGGGACGATGCCACAGAACTGGGACTTGTACTGGGGCCTGCTGTAGAAACGGTAATCCGGCTTGTCGCGGCCCTTGTGGTGTGGGCAGTGCTCCCCGACACCCTCGATGATCTCGCGGAACGCCTTCTGCACGGCCAGTTCCGCCTTACCGAAGGCCCGCTTCAGCTTCTCAGGGAACCTGTCGTCAGTGCTCATCGGGCCTTCTCCTGTCCATACCCCGCCGTCGGCTCGGCCATCGAGACCGCCGGATCGAACTGGCTAAGCCGGTAGTCGCCGGAGGGAAGGTGCACCACGATATCCAGGCTGCCCCCCAAGGCCTCCACTATCCGTGAGAGTGTGCTAACCTGCATGTCATCCTGGGACTCGATGCGGGAGAGGGTAGGCTGTTTGATGCCCAGAGCGCGCGCCAACTCGGCCTGGGTGGTGCCGGTTCGACGCCGCAACTCCGGCAGGAGCATCTCCGCGAGGAGACGGCGGGCTTTGGTCTTGGCTCGCTGTCGTGACCTCGGCGACATGCGAGCCTCCAGTTCGGTGAAACTGCGTGCCATCACAGCAGCCCCTCTTGTCTGAGTTGCGCGAGGTGCTCGTCATACAGCCTGTCCGCAAGTGGGACCAGGCGTTGGTAGAAGCGGTCATCGCCCGTCTTGTCGCCGCCCACCAGCAGGATGGCGCAACGCCGCGGGTCGAACGCAAACAGGGTCCGCAGCGGATGGCCACGGTGCTGAGTCCGCAACTCCTTCATGTTGGCATGGCGAGAGCCGCGCACGGCGTCGGCGTGCGGCCTCGGCAAAGCGGGCCCCAGCATCCGTAGCAGTTCGACACTCACCGCCAGGCTCTCCTGTTCGGACGGTGTAAGCGTCATCCACCAGCGCCCGAACTCATCCGTAAACTCGACATTCCACACTGGTTGCGCACTTCCTGATTATAGCACAGAGGCTATACTCATGCCACCCGCGGAACCGGGGGCCACGCTCCGGGAGCCATTCCGGCGGCGTCACCGGGGCGGCCCTCCCTGCCAGAGGGTCGCGTACTCGCCCATGGCCTCGACGGCGGCCTCGATGTTGGCCAGTGGGGTGCCGGGGTAGACACCCCAGATCAGGCTCAGACCGCCCTGGTGCGAGCCGAGGGTGCGGATGCTCTCGCGGATGTGGGCCCGGACCTCGACGGGGGTGCCGAAGACGGTGACGTTCTGGCGGTCGACATCGAGATCGAGGTAGACCTTGCCCCAGACCAGGCGACGCAGGTTGGCCAGGCCGTTGACGAGGTCCTGAACGTTGAGGATGGTCACCCCGCAGTCGATGAGGTCGGGGATGATGTCCAGCACGTAGCCGTCGCTGTGCAGATAGACCTGGGCGCCGTGGGCACGGCAGTACTGGAAGATGCGCCGGTAGGAGGGACCGATGAAGCGCCGCCAGGTAGCGGGGGCGATGGGCAGGGCGTGCTGCAGACCGAGGTCATCGCCGAAGCTGACGACGTCGGCGCCGGCCTCGATCCAGCGCCGCGCGACCTCGAGCCAGTAGGCCTCGACCAGGCCGATCAGCTCCGGCAGCTCAGGCGCCCCCTCGGCCAGGTCGAGCATGAGGTCGTTGAAACCGCGCAGGTACGTCAGGCGTAGGAAGATGAAGCCATGGTCCGTGCCGCCCCAGGCGACCTGGCCGCGGTCGTGGGCAGCGCGCAGACTCTCGGCGGCCTTGGCCCAGTCGGTGAACTCGTCGACGCAGGGGGGCCGGTAGCGGCCCAGGTCAGACCAGCACTGGAGCGGGTGACCGTCGCAGACGCCGTCGAGGGACTCCAGCGGGTAGATCCAGTGGCAGCCCCAGCGGTCCGTCAGGGCGGAATTGGCGGCGCGGGAAGACTCCCGCCCAATGCCGACGCCCACGTAGGGCGAGACCTTGCAGAGCGCGTCGAGGCGCTCGCCGTACTGGGCGAACACCGGGTAGGTGACGGCCAGCCGCGAACGGACCACAGGATCACCCCGGAGTGCCACGTCACGCAGAAACGGATCACGGTTGCTGTTCACGGCCTTTCCCCTCTGCCGGCTGACGATTCCTCGCGGGCGGCCTGGGCGGCCCTGGCCACCCGGCGCAGGCCCTCGGTCCACGCCTCGGAGCCGAGGCGGCTGAACGCCAGTCCGACGCCATCGGCCGTGGACTGGTCGGTGCTGTAGTGCTCTCCGGGCACGATGCCGACGCCGGCGTGGATGCAGTGCCGCTGGAACAGGTCCCCGGGCACACCGTCCGGCAGTCGCGCCCAGAGGCTGGGGCCGCCGCTGCCGGGCGTCAGTCGGAACCCGGCCGCGCCGAGGTGCTCGCCGGCAGCCGTCGTGGCCCGGGCGAAGAGGTCCCGGTAATAGGGTTCGATGAGGGTCAGGTGGCGGCGCATGTGCCCCTCGGAGATGAACCGGCAGAGCACGCGCTGGAAGAACCCCGAGGTCAGCAGGTCGGACTGCTCCTTGGCCCGCTTGAGGGCGTTGGCCAGGTCCCGCGGCGCCAGGCAGAAGCCCAGCCGGAAGCCGGGCATCAGGATCATCGAGAAACTGCGCACGTAGAAGACCCCGTGGAAGGCCGGCACGCAGGCCGCCAGCGCCCGCGGACGACCCTGGCCAAAGTCCACACCGCTGAGGGCGTCGTCCTCCACCAGCAGGACCCCACGCTCGGCGCAGAGCTCCGCCACCCGGCGCTTGCAGGCCAGCGACCAGCAGATGCCCGTGGGGTTGTGGTACACCGGCATGGCGTACATCAGGCGGACCGGCCGTACGGAGAGGACCTGCGCCACCCGCTCGGGGTCGGGCCCCTCCGGCCCCACGTCCACCGCCTCCACCCGCGCCCCGGCCTGCTGCAACAGGCGCAGCATGCCCGGGTACGTCGGCCGCTCCACCAGCACCCCGTCGCCTGGCTGCAACCAGGCCCGCAACAGCAGACTCAGCGCCTGCTGCGCGCCGCTGAAAACCACCACGTCCCGCTCCGCGGTCCCAAAGCCCGCATCCACAAGCTCACCGGTCAGGACATCCTTGAGCGCGCCGTCCCCGCCAGCGTCGCCATAGGCAAAGGCCTCGCCACCCTCCTCATCGAGGATCCGGTCCATGATCTGACGGACGACGTCGGCCGGGAACAGCGACGCCGGCGGCTCGCGACGGTCCAGGTGCAGGAAGGACCCGGCTCCGACCGGGCTCACAGGCGCCGACACGCTCCCCGACACGTAGGTGCCGCTGCCGGCGCGCGACACCACCATCCCCCGGCTCCGCAGTCGACGAAAGGCCTGGTTCACCGTCACCGGCGTCGTGCCGTGCGTCCGGGCCAGCACCCGCGCCGACGGCAACTTCGCCCCCGGCTTCACCACCCCGGACCGGATCGCGCGCTCAATGCCGTCAGCCAGTTGAACGTAGACCGGCACCCCCAGCGTCCGGTCAAAGTGATATATGTCACTCTGCTTGGAAGCGGCCGGTTCTTGCATTGGTGACATAGTCCACTACACTGCTGGACGTCACACAGACCAAGGTAGAGGCCGGGCCTGGCGTCGGCGGGGCCGGCGGTACCGCGGGAACCACGGAGGAACCATAGCCATGGACGTAGCGAGATACCAACTGAACGTGCAGTTGGCGCAGATGCTCAAGGGCGGCGTGATCATGGACGTGACGAACGTCGAGCAGGCGCGCATTGCCCAGGAGGCCGGAGCGGTCTCGGTGATGGCCCTGGAGCGGGTCCCGGCGGAGATTCGGGCCCAGGGCGGGGTCGCGCGCATGTCGGCGCCGGAGATGATCAAGGCCATCAAGGAGGCGGTGACGATCCCGGTGATGGCGAAGGCGCGCATCGGACACTGGGTCGAGGCCCAGGTGTTGCAGGCGCTGGGGATTGACTACATTGACGAGAGCGAGGTGCTGACGCCGGCCGATGAGGAGTGCCACATCGACAAGCACGCCTTCCGTATCCCTTTTGTGTGCGGGGCCCGGAACCTGGGTGAGGCGCTGCGGCGGATTGCCGAGGGTGCGGCGATGATCCGGACCAAGGGCGAGGCCGGCACGGGCAACGTGGTGGAGGCCGTACGGCATATGCGGACCATGAACCGCGAGGTCCGCGAGGTGCAGCATCTGCCGCCGGAGGAAGTGGTCCCGTTCGCCAAGGCGCACGGGTGTCCGGTGGAGCTGTGCCAGCGGGTCCGCGAACTCGGTCGGCTGCCGGTGGTGAACTTTGCGGCGGGCGGGATTGCGACGCCGGCGGACGCGGCGCTGATGATGCAGATGGGCTGCGACGGGGTCTTTGTGGGCTCCGGGATTTTCAAGAGCGCCGCCCCGGCCCGGCGTGCGCGCGCCATCGTCGAGGCCGTAGCTCACTACAGTGACCCGGAGAAGGTCCTGGCGGCGTCGATGAACCTGGGCGAAGCCATGCCGGGGATCGAGATCGGGACCATTCCCGAGACGCAACGGATGGCCGACCGCGGCTGGTGAGGTCCGCCGGGGGACCGCGGGGGCGAATCCCGCGCTGAGCCGCAACGTTGGCGGGCGGCTTCTCCGCAAGCCGCCGAGCGCGGATACGGAGCTCCGCGCCTCCAGACCGCTGTGAGCCCACGGCGGGGCGAGGAGCCGATTCGCCGGCTCCAAGGCTTACTGAACTCGGAACTCCGAACGCTGAACTCGGAACGCTGAACTCGGAACGCTCATGCCTGACATCGGCATTCTGGCCTTGCAGGGGGGTGTCATCGAGCACCGGCTGCACCTCGAGGCGCTGGGCGTTGACGCCGGCGAAGTCCGCTACCCGCGGGACCTGGAGGGTCTCCGGGGGCTGATCCTGCCGGGGGGTGAGAGCACCTGCCTGGGACGGCTCTTGCAGCTCACGGGCCTGGGCCCGGCCATCGTGCGGGCGTTCCGCGAGGATGGCCTGCGGCTCTGGGGCACCTGTGCCGGAGCCATTCTGCTGGCGGCCGAGATCGTCGGCGAGGGACCGCACCTCGGCCTCCTGGATATCGCCATACGCCGCAATGCGTTCGGCTCGCAACTGGACAGCTTCCGGGCCCTGGCCTCGGTGCCTGCCGTCAGTCCCGTGCCGGTGCCGTTAGTCTTCATCCGTGCACCGCAGATCGTGCGGGTTGGCCCCGCCGTGAAGGTCCTGCTCCAACTCGATGGGTATACCGCCGCGGTGGAGAGTCCGGACGGCATCCTGGCGACGGTGTTCCACCCCGAGCTCTCGGACAGTCTGGCCTTCCACCGGCACTTCGCCGTGGGTTGCGGGGTCCCGGTGCCTGGGGATGCGCCGGTATCGCGGCTGCCCTTCCTGGCGCAGGCTGCGGGGGCGTGAGGACACAGGCTGCGGAGCGCCCCCGCAGCCATGGCGATGCGCTCGGCCGCGAGCGCCCGCGGCGGCGGCCCGCCGCATCTCCACCGGGCCCCGGCCCGGCCATGTGGGAGGCGCGCTCCGTCGCGGCGACTCTGCGGGAGTGGCGGCCCGCCGCCTTCTCTCCAGGCAGGGCCCGACAGCTACCGGAACGGCGCGGCCTGGCTATGGTAGGGGCCGTCCTGCACGCGGTCCTTGCTCTGCGCTCCGGGGACGGAAAGGAGACCCTCGATGCGGACCCTGATCTGTGGCGCCGGCGGGTTTCTCGGCCAGGCGGTGGTGGAGGTCCTGGCGCAGGAACACGCCCTGCGGCTCTTCGGTGCGCGTCCCCTGGAGACCCCTCACGAACAGGTCACGGGTGACGTGGCGGAGTATGCCGCCATCGAGCGGGCCGTGGCTGGTTGCGACGCCATCGTGGACGTGATCATGGCGCACGAATCGACCTACGCAGGCCCGGCGACAAAGGCGTTTGACACCAATGTCCGCGGCCTCTACAACCTCTTGGAGGCGGCCAGGGCGAAGGGCGTCCGCCGGGTCGTCCACATGAGCACCGGCAGCGTCTTCACCGGCCATCCGGTCGCCACGGCGCGGCTCACCAACGACACGCCGCTGCGGACCGAGAGCCCCTATGGCCTGACCAAGGTCCTGCAGGAGGACATCTGCCGTTACTTCGCCGACCAGCATGGCATGGCCATTACCGTGTTCCGCCCCTGGGGGATCCACGACGTCCGACTGGGCGTCACCAAGTACGGTCCGGCGGAGTGCAAGGGCTGGCATGTCATCGACCGCTACGACGTGGCGGAGGCGGTGGCCCTGGCGTTGCGCCAGCCCGGCTCGGGCTTCCGCGCGTACCTGCTGGCCGGCAATGCCGAGGCGCGGGAACGCCTGGAATGGGAGCCGCTGGAGCGGGACCTCGGCTGGCGGCCGACAAGGATGGCGTAGCCGGGCGCGGGATGCCAGCCTGGCGGGCAAAGCCATTCCGACGCGAGGCGCAGAGCGAGTCCTGGCCCAAGGCCACGAGCACGGTCGACGGGCTCACCAGGCGCGAGGGCGCCGCTGAGCCGCCGGCCAAGGAGTACGACCATGCGCATCTGCATCATCGGCGGCACAGGCCACATCGGCCAGCCGCTAACCCGCATGCTCGTGGAGGCAGGACACGAGGTCAGCGTCCTGAGTTCCGGGCGTACGGCGGTCCCGGGGGACCAGCCGTGGCCGCAGGTGCGGCTCATCCGGCATCGCTACGGCGCCGCGGGCTGGACCGAGGCCATCGGCGCCCTGCGGCCGGAGGCGGTCATCGACATCCTGCAGGGAGACACGCCGGGGCTCTACGCGGCGCTGCGCGGCCAGTGCCAGCAGTTCGTGGTCTGTGGCTCGCTGTGGATGTTCGGTCTGCCGTGCCGGGTCCCTACCCCCGAGGAGACCCAGGCGCCCTGCCTCTTCGATGGCTATGCCACGCGCTACCGGCAGATGCTGGAGACCCGCGACCGGGCCGCGGCCGACGGCATCGCCTTCACCGCCATCATGCCGCCGAACATCTGCGGTCCGGGCAAGGTCCCGCTGGAGGCCAGCGGCGGCCGTGACCCGGAGGTCCACCGAGCGCACCGCCGGGGCGCGCCCGTGATCTTGCCGGAGCCGGGGAACGTCCTCATCGGCCCCTGCGACGCGGAGGACGTGGCGCGCGGCTTCTTCCTGGCGGTGCAACGCCGCGAGGCTGCCGCCGGGCACGTCTTCAACGTCGGTAGCGCCCATGCCTTGACCGCCGTGCAGTTCGTCGAGACGTATGCGGCCATCTACGGGAGCCGCATCCCCATCGAGTGGGTCAGTTGGCAGCGCTTCGAGACGGAGGTCATGCCCGACGTCGGGGCGCACTGGCACTTCAGGGCCAACATGTGCCCGGACATCACCACCATCCGCCAGCGCCTGGGGTACGAGCCGGCCTATACCCCGGAACAGAGCCTGGAACGGGCCGTGCGCTGGATGGTGGACACCGGCGTGCTGTAGGTTATCCCCGCGGCTCCCAGCGCCGGGCGGCGTCGAGGACATGGCGGACGGCGACTCCGGCGGACTCCGCCACCCGGCGGGCCGACTCGTATTCGGGGGCAAGTTCCACGCCGTCGGGCCGTTCGATGCGTTTGCACTGGACCGGGCCCCAGGGCGTGTCCGAGCTGGCCTGGCCGCGGGGCAGGACGACGCGCGTCGCCTGCCAGGTCCGCACGCCGATGGTGGACGAGCGGCTCAGGACCAGGTTCGCCAGGCGGCCGGCATCCTCGGGTCGGCAAAGCACGGTCAGGCGCACCCCCGGCCGGTCCTTCTTCATCTGCACCGGCACCAGGCTGACGTCCAGCGCGCCCGCTCTGAGCAGTTCCTCGGTCAGGGCGCCCATGACCTCGCCGGTCTGGTCATCCGTGTCGCACTCCATGACGGAGACCGTGTCGTGTCCTGCGGCGGAGACCTCGGGAACGTCACCCAGGAACGCCCGTACGACATTCGGCAAGGCGTCGAACTCCTTGCGCCCGTGGCCCACACCGGTGCCGAGGAGGCGCAACGGCAGACCTTCCCACGGCCCCTCGCTGAGGGTCGTCAGCACCGCCGCACCCGTCGGGGTCGTGAGTTCCGCCCGAATGGGCAGCCGGACGATCCGGGAGTCCTGCAGCAACCGTGCGGTTGCGGGAGCGGGGTTGGGCAGGACGCCGTGCGCACAGCGGATGGTCCCCTCCCCCACGGGTATGGCCGAGCAGTACACGCGTTCCACGCCAAGCTGCTCCAGAGCCAGGCATATGCCGACGATGTCGGCGATGGAGTCGACCGCACCCACCTCGTGGAAGTGGACCTGCTCGATGGGGACCCCATGCACCGCGGCCTCCGCTTCGCCCAGACGGCGGAAGATGCGGGCGGCCCGGTCGCGAGCCCGAACCGGCGCATCGAGGCGCTCGATGAGGGCCAGGATCGCGCTCAGTCCACGGTGCTCGTGGTGCGGGCGTGAGTGAGGGACGAGGGGCGAGGGACGAGGGGCGGGCCCATGCTCATGCTCATGCTCGTGCTCGTGCCCGTGCTCGTGCTCGTGCTCGTGAGCTGGGCCATCGTCGGCGACCTGGCCGGCGTCCAGCACCTCCAGGTACCCGCAGACGAGGCCGCGTGGGTCCGGCCGACGAGAGAAGCGCAGATCCACACCCGCCAGCCCGGCGGCGCGCAGTAGGCGCGCCACCTCGCCGGGGTCAGCCCCGAGGTCCAGCAGGGCCGCCAGGAGCATGTCCCCGGACGCTCCGGACACGGGCTCGAAGCAGACAACTCGGCTCACGTCAGATCCCCCGTGCGGCACTCGCCTCGGGCCAAGGGCCTTGGCTGCGCTTGATGGCACCCCATGCGCACATCCGAGTCATCGCCCACGGGCGGAGCCCGTGGCGCTGACCCCGCGGCCGCGGGGCCCTGTCCCGCTGGCCGTGGTCGGGCCGTAGCGGGGCCAATCTAGCGCCAACGGGCCCAACTCTCTACCCATCCCCGCCGGCGCCTGCTGCTTGACAGTGCCCCTTCGCCCGCCACATTGGGGGCCGGCTACGGGTGTCTCCTTTCCCAGGAAGGCCTTGCGGAGGAGTGATGAAGCAGCGCGTCGTTCTGCTGGATTTCGATGGGGTCATCGCTGACTCCTTTGACGCTTTCTACCAGGCCCTGGTGCGGACCCTGCGCGAGTTTGGCTACAGTTGCGTGCGCAACCCGAACGACTTCCGCGCGCTGCTCGACGGCAACCTGTTCCAGTCCCTGACCGCGCTGGATGTACGGCCCGAGGACCAGATGGAGATCCTGACGGAGGCCGGAGCAAAGGTCCGCCGGCGTCTTGACGACATCCGGCCCTTTCCAGGGGTCCCCGAAGCGCTTGTGGAGCTGTCCCGGGACTGTCCGCTGTACGTGGTCACCTCCAACCATGGCAGCGTGGTGCGGGCCTTCCTGGAGAGGACGGGCCTGCTGCCGTGTTTTCGCGACATCCTCGGCGCCGAGGTGGACCCGAGCAAGATACGCAAGATCCGGCTCGTGCGGGGATGGCATCCCGGCCAGCGCCTGGTCTACGTCGGCGATACCCGTGGCGATATGCGCGAGGCCCGCACGGCCAGGGCCATCCGTGCCGCCGCGCTCTGGGGCTGGCACGAGGTCGACCGGCTGCTGCAGGAGTGCCCGGACTTCCTGCTGGAGACACCGGCGGACCTCTTGAGACTGCGCCTGCCGCAGTAGGCGTCACAGCGGCGATGTGTAGTCACTACGCCTGGTATCTTAGTTATGCGTAGTGTTTATCTGGATTGTATATGGCTATATGGCTATAGTAGTCACTATGCACATAGCCTCGCCGACCCACGCGCCCCCCGGACGCAGCTAGACTCGCCACCACCGTGCCGCAGCCCCGCGACGCCACTCATGCCCTGCTGTCGGCCGCCGGTGGAGCGCGGCATCTTCCGCCGTCGCCCTACAGGCTATGGCGGGACAGGCCGTATGCCGCGGTGCCGGGATGCGGAGATCCCGGCCTCCGGGGACCGTCGGCGCGCAGGCCGCGGGCGCGGAGCTTACGTAGACCCCAACGGGAGCGCTGCGGCGACGCCGTAAGTCTCCCGTTTATCGGAGCTTCCGTCACTGGCAG
>Ga0172375_10009599_pt1 | contig 12723 bp, 7 predicted proteins | sample LakKiv1m_FD_114537 | JGI IMG/M metagenome (GOLD analysis project Ga0172375, IMG submission 114537) | Freshwater microbial communities from Kabuno Bay, South-Kivu, Congo - kab_092012_11.1m | ecosystem: Environmental > Aquatic > Freshwater > Lake | place: Democratic Republic of the Congo... | reverse complement strand
GTCAGCCCCAAAGGCAGACACCAACCATGGGGACGCGCTCGCAGAGGGCCTTCGGCCCACCTCACACATGCACGGATTCACCGGGAATGGCGTCGCCCCCTCACGAGGGCGGTGGTGAAGCCCCCAATAAGAGGGCGTCAAGGGGCAAGGCAAATTCAGGGGATAGGTTCTGTCAATTAATGATTCCAACCGTCAGGTTACGGGCCAATTGAACCACTTTGTTGCTGACGCTTCCCATGAAGAATTCCTTGACTTTGGACAGTCCGCGCCTTCCCACGAAAATCGTCCCGCAATGATGTGTCCCTGCCTCGCAGACAATCGCCCCGGCCCTGCTCGGGGCATCGGTGATCAGCTTGACGCTCACATGATCGGAGGGCATTCCGTATTCCACCAGCTTGGTCCTTGCCTGCTCAAGCAGGGGATGGATAAAGTTTTTTGCCGAGGTAAGATACGCAGGGTCGCTCCCCCTGATCACATGGAGCAATATGACCTTTGACGTTTTGCCCAAGGTTTCTCCTACATGGTCAATGATCCTCATCGCGTTCTCCGAACCGTCGAAGGCGATGAGAAATCTCTTTGTGTTCGCTGCTTTTCCAACCAGAAAAACGGGGACCTCCGTGAGCCGCTCGACCAGCTTTGCCGCCACGCTGCCCATGACGATATTTCTGAGTGTGCTCATGCTCTTTCTGCCGATTACAACGGCCTCGAACCCCTGCTTTGCCTTACGAATCACATCTTCGGCGATTCCCTTGTCCCTGGTTTGTATCAGGCTCTTGATGGCGGCTTCCGGGAACCCGGCGCGGATCAGGGTATCCCTGGCGTTCCCCATGAGCGTCTCCGAACTTCTTTTGGCCTGGAGTTCCCACAGTTTCACATCCGAAACCCTCTTCTCATAACCTGAATGGGTTCCCATGTCCCAATACTCGGGAGCAACCTCCGTGAATATGTGGAGAAGAACCACCTGGTGATCTCTAAAGGCAGGAATGCCGGCAACATAGCGGACTGCCTCCATCGAAGGTTCTGACTGATCCAGGCTCAAAAGGATCTTATCCGGATGTTTATGTCCCATTTTTAGCCTCCTTTGCTCGTTCTTTCAGGGTGTGGCATCTCTAATGGTCGAGAACTTTCTGAAGAAACGGCCGCATTTTTCTGTAAGGCAGCGTACTTGATTTGCAGGAAATGCGCAACCTCAAAATGCCTCAGTGCTCTGGTTCATAAACTCGATGATTCGTTGCTCAATTGAACTGTGTGCCGGTGCCCTTATTTTCCGGGATCCCGGAATCCAGTCCATGGTCGTTAGTGAAGGTAGTTGTCAAACCATGTACTCTCAAAGGATACGGGATCAAGGAAGATTGAGCTATTGACCAAGAGACAGGATTCTTCTATCTTAACGGTACAGGAATCTCTGTCGCCTTGGCCGGGACTGTGCCAGAGGACAGGGGAAGTCAAGGGCACGGATCTTGGGATGCTTTCATAGGCTGAGACCGCCGAAGAGGTCTGCCCGATGATGACAGACCTAACTCAGGATTCCTCAATCGGAACTCCGGACCAGGAAGCCGTCTGTCGAGAATCTGAACACTGGCCACTCTTGGGTTGTGGTCTTTGGCCGCCTTGGGAGATATAAGACGCTTCGCTGGTGAAGCGCCGCAAGAACCGATAACATGGAAAGGAGAAAAGAACATGTCCATGACACTGCCCCATCTGCCCTATGACAAAGACGCCCTCGGACCGCACGTCAGCGCGAGGACCCTGGAATTCCACCATGGGAAACATCATCAGGCTTATGTGGATAATCTCAACAAGCTGATCGAGGGGACCGATCTTGCGGCCGAATCACTGGAAACCATCATTCGGGAGACCGCAGGCCAGAGCGACAGGGCTGGCATCTTCAACAATGCGGCCCAGGTCTGGAACCATACCTTTTACTGGCGGTCCATGAAGCCAGGTGGCGGAGGCCTGCCCAAGGGTCCTATTGCATCCAAGATCGTCTCGGATCTCGGGGGCTTCGAGGCCTTCGTTCAGGAGTTCAAAAACGCCGCCATGAGCCAGTTCGGGAGCGGGTGGGCCTGGCTGGTGATTCAGGACCGGAAGCTATCGATCATGAAGACATCGAATGCGGATACTCCCATCGCCCACGGGTTGAAGCCCATTCTGACCGTTGATGTGTGGGAGCATGCCTATTATCTGGACTTTCAGAACAGACGGGGGGACTACCTGGATGCCTTTATCAGGGACCTCATCAACTGGGACTTCGTGAACGCTAATTTGGGCTAAAATGACAACGGGAATGATGAGCACCGTTTGAGGCGGGCATTGGCAGGCATTTCGTGGGCACCCAAACAGCATCCAAATATCAGGAACCGAGCAAGTTCGGCGCCTTTGGCGGGGTCTTCACCCCAAGTCTCCTGACGATCCTCGGCGTGATCATGTTCCTGCGGTTATCCACAGTGGTTGGATACGGCGGACTGTGGAACGCGCTCCTGATTCTGCTGGGTGCCAAGACGATCTCAGTGGTTACTGGGCTGTCCGTCGCCTCCATCGCGACCAACATGCGCGTCAGGGGCGGGGGTGCATACTATCTTATCAGCCGCAGCCTCGGGGTGGAGTTCGGCGGCGTGATTGCCGTTTTTTTCTACGTTGCCCAGGCTGTGGCGGTCAGCCTGTATGTGGTCGGCTTCACCGAGGCCGTGTTATCCGCTTTCCCCGGCATGGAGCTCTCTTTTGAGACCGTGGCCACGATCACCAACATCCTCGTCTTTATCTCTGTCTATATCGGCGCCGGATGGACCATTCGCATCCAATTCGGCATCCTGGCGGTCCTGATGTTGTCTCTCCTCTCGTTTTTCATAGGCGCGGGGAGGGCCTTCTCTCCGGAGATCCTCAGCGCCAACCTTGCGGCCCAGTGGTCGCCGGATGATTCCTTTTTCACGGTTTTCGCGTTGTTTTTCCCGGCTGTCACGGGCATCATGGCCGGGGTCAACATGTCCGGAGATCTGAAAGATCCTGCCCGATCCATCCCAAACGGCACCTTCGCCGCCATCGCCCTCCTCCTTGGCGGAACCCTTTACTTTTTCATCGCCCGCTCGGAAATCCAGGTGAAATGGGGCGACCTTGGCGCCGGCCTTGCCTTTCAGATCGCCCGCAATGCGCTGTTGCGCCTGGAACGGGAACGCTATCACCCCAAGAACTGGCGGCCCTCCATCCTTGCCCTGAGCGGCGGGGCTTACAACCGGCTTCACCTGGCCGATTATGCCTGCTGGTTTACGGCGGACAGCGGGATCGTTTCCATAGGCCAGGTTATTCGGGGGGAACTGGAGGATCTTCTCGATCGTCGTCGGGAGGCCGAAACCATCCTTCGCAAGTTCATTCTGAAGGAGGAACTTCCTGCATTTCCCGTGGTCGTCGTCGAGGTGGATCTTCATGCCGCCATCAAGGCCCTTCTCCAATGCCACGGGATCGGCGGAATTAGGCCCAACACCGTGCTGCTCGGCTGGAGCAAAGGACCGGAGAAGTCCGACATCTTTAGGGAAATTATCAAGACGGTCATCGAGATGAAGCGCAGTCTCATTGTTGTAGCCACCAAACAGGAACAGGAAACCACCCATATCCCGAAGGGCTCCGTCAACCTGTGGTGGAATTCCAGCCAGAACGGACAATTGATGCTCCTGCTGGCCCTGATGCTCAAGAAGAATCGCCAGTGGCGTGACCATCCGATCCGCATCATCCGTCCTGTGGCGCCCAGGGCCGATATCCAAAACATCGCGAAAGAAATGAGTGAACTGCTCTCCCAGGCTCGAATTATGGCGGACCTTGTCATCGTGCCGACGGAGAGCCCCCTCGATGCTGTACGTCAGCACATGCACCCTTCCGCGGTTATTTTCGCTGGGTTTGAAACACCAAAAGGGGCGACTGGCGATATCCCCATGCTCGATCTTCAGCGCATTGTGGAGTTGCCCGGCGATGTGATCCTCGTCTATAATGCAGGGGATGTGTCCCTTGAGGCGTGACGAAAAACCATCCGGGATAAACCACGTTGGCGATCGGGAGCCTTTGAGTCGATCGAGCTGGCGCTTTCTATGATGGCCTCTGAGGCCAGGAAAGCGCGTGGGAGAGAAGGTGTTTAGCCATGGTCGACAGGGAGAACTCTGGAATCCAAACACCATCCTTGTGGATGCCGGTGAAGGCAGGATCATTGGAGGCTTGGATGGAAAACAAGGGATGTTGCCGTCCCCGTGGGCGATCCCTGGCATGGAAAAGGAGGCGCTTTACGTGCAGAGGAACAGACACGAACTCAAGTTATTGATGCTGGATGCCGCCACGGGGTTTTATCGCACGCAGCGCTACCGCGTCGGCGATTTTTTCGGTCCCGTGGACCTGGGGATCCACCTGGCCTTCAAACACAACGCCCTGACCATCGGTGCCGGGCTGTTGGCCGGATCGGTTTTCCCCGGATCCAACCGGCTGGTATTTGCGGGCGTCTCCCCCTGCTGGCACGGCTTCTACGTCTCCTCCATGGGTGGAGCGGCCCTGGTTTTCGACAACCTCGGCATCAATATGCTCAGCCTTGTGGGAAAGGCCCCCCATCCCTCCCTCCTGTATCTCAACCGAAATCATGGCGAAGAAATAGAGGTGGAACTGGTCCCGGTGGAACCTGGACGGATATGGGAGAAGGGCCGCAAAGGGGTCTATAGCGTTATGGAGCATGCCATCGAGGCTTTTGGTCCGAGATATGAAAAGGACCCCCGGGTGCTGGCCGTGGGACCGGCCTCCCGTTTCACCGATTTTGGCGCGATTGGCTCCGCCCCGGTGAAAAAGGGCATGCTGACCCATGTGGACACCTGGGCTGGCCGGGGAGGGTTCGGCACCAAGTTGCTTCAGGAGCACGGTCTGTTGGGGATCATTTACGGTGGAACCTATATCGACGATGATTTCCGCGATCGCTCCGTGGCAGACGAATGGTTTCAGGACAAATTCAGCCAGCGAATGGCGGCCAAGGATATGGAGGCCACCACCAAATATCGTTACGATCCGAACTTCAATACAGGCGGCACATTCGGCGTCAATTTTGCTTCCATGGATGGCGATATCCTGGCGTTCAACTACCGCACCATCTACTGGACCCAGGAGGCGCGCAGGGACCTTCACGAACGGTTTATCCTGGACCACTACCTGAAGCAATTCAATGAGGAGACGATAGCCAACAAGCAGCAGCGCACGTGCGGGGAACCGTGCGCCGCCGTCTGTAAAAAGATGCACGGCATTTACAAAAAGGATTACGAACCGTATCAGAGCATGGGACCATTGTGCGGGATCTTCGATCAGCGGGCCGCCGAACAACTCAACCACCATGCCGACCAACTGGGGTTCGATGCCATCTCCGTTGGCGGTATCCTTGCCTGGCTCATGGATTGCCTCGATGACGGCCTGATGACGCCTCAGGAGCTGGGTGTGGATCAACTCCCCAGGTGGGACATGGCCACCTTTGATGTGGTGGGCGATTCCATGCACAATGCCGAACTGGGCGTGGCCCTTCTCCACCAGATGATCCTGCCGGACGGAAAAATGCCGCTGCGGCTCGGCGTCCGGAAATGGGCTCGCCGACTGTCCCGTGAGAAGGGGCGGGCGGTCCAGGACCGGTTGGTGTATATTGCCTTCGCGCGCCAGGGATGGATGATTCCGAACCAATACTGGACACCCGGCGCCTATTCACCCATGGCCATCATGGGCAAATATTACATGCACTACGGCCGGGATTTCTTGCCGCCCCGTGACCTGGGACGGGAAAACGCCCGGCGCATGCTCAAGGAACTGATGCTGGACAACCTCGGGATCTGTCGGTTTCACCGGGCCTGGGCGGAAACGCTGCTTCCCGACATCGTGGAAAACCTCTTTGGGGAGAAAGAGGCGCTTTTGCGGTCGATCGCTCTGACCGCGAGTCGCATCACCAGCCGGAATGCATCGGTGTTCTGGGAATCCACCCGCATCATGGACATGGTGTTCACGTTCTTGGAAAACAAGAAAGAGGTCGATGGGGTCAACCACCCGGAGCTGGATCACTGGATTGATTTTTTTACCAGGGATAAACATGCCGCCGCCTATGAGTTCTGGTACGAGATGCACAAAGGCATCCATGAGATGCTCCGCGAGTATCCTGTGTGATGAGAATTGTTTCGAGAATGCGGCCGTCCGGTTCGTGACGTGGAGGAGCGTATGAATAACAAAGCACATGGACACAGATTGTCTGAAGAGACATGGCATTCTCTTGAAGCGGAGGCGGTTTACAAAGAGCTTCAGGGCCGGCCGGAAGGACTGGATGACGAGGAGGCGGCCGATCGGCTGCGGTTTTACGGACCGAATACCCTGCCCCACAAAGAGCCCCCGGGAATCTGGACGATCCTACTGCACCAGGTGCTCAACCCGTTGATTTTCATTCTTCTGGCCGCTGCTGTTGCATCCGTGGCCATCGGTGAGGTTACCGACGCTATATTCATCCTGGTGGTCATCGCCTTGAACAGCGGTTTAGGCGCCTACCAGGAGTATCAGGCCGAAAGGAGCGCGGCCAGCCTGCAGCGTCTGCTCAAATTCAAGGCGAGGGTGCGACGAAGCGGTAGGGAAAACGAGATCCCCTCGGAAGAGGTGGTTCCCGGCGACATCGTGCTGCTGGAGTCCGGAAATAAATCCCCGGCTGATCTGCGCCTTGTCCAGGCCCAAGGCCTTGCATCGGACGAGAGCTTTTTGACCGGCGAATCCATGGCGGCTGAAAAGCAAACGGGGCGTCTCCCCGAGGATACCGGCGTGAGTGATCGCAAGAACATGGTCTTCGCCGGATCGACCATCACCTCCGGGAGGGGCGCGGGGATCGTTGTGGGGACAGGACTGGAGACGCAGGTGGGCATCATTGCCGAAACCGTCACCCAGTCTGAAAGCGGCAAGCCCCCCCTGGTATTGCGCATGGAAAGATTCGTCAAACATATCAGCATCCTGGTGCTGGTCATCAGCGCCGGCCTGGCGTTTCTCCTGCGGGTCCAAGGCTATGACGCAGCGGCGATCTTCTTTTTTGTGGTTGCCCTGGCGGTCTCAGCCATTCCCGAGGGGCTGCCGGTGGCCCTGACCGTGGCCCTTTCCATCGCCACCAAACGGATGTCGAGCCGCAACGTGATTGTGCGAAAACTCACCGCCGTGGAGAGCCTCGGAAGCTGTACCATGATTGCCAGCGACAAGACCGGCACCCTGACCGTCAACCAGCAAACCGCCCGCCGGATCGTCCTTGCGGACGGTAAGGCATTTGCCGTTTCAGGGGAGGGCTATAACGGCGAAGGAGAGGTTACGGCCGCTGAGGAAGCCGAGGCCCCCGCGAGCGCGCGGGATCGGCTGGAGAGGCTGGCCCGACTGGCGATCCTGGCCAACGAGGCCTCACTCGTCAAAGAAGATGGGGACTGGAAGTATTACGGCGACGCCATGGACGTGGCCTTTCTTGCTTTGGGATACAAGCTGGGGATGGATCCGGCGGAGGTGAAACAGGGGGTCAGCCTTAAGGGTGAAATCCCGTATGAGTCGGAGCGGAAGTTCTCGGCGGCCTTCTATGAAAAGGATGACGCAAGGCATGTGGCAGCCAAGGGTGCGGTGGAAACGATCCTGGATTTCTGCACGCGGATGGATCAAGACGGCGATCCGACAGCGCTCGACCGTGAGGTCATCGAGCAAGAGGCTGAGGCGATGGCGGAAAAAGGGATGCGCGTGCTGGCGGTGGCCGGAGGGGAAGCCTCCGCAGCCGCAGCCGATAAGGGTGATGCCGATACGGTCCTTTCCGGACTCGTTTTTTATGGTCTTGTGGGATTTATCGACCCGCTGCGGCCCGAGGCGGCCGAGTCGGTGAGCAAATGCAAAGATGCGGGCATTCACGTCATCATGATTACCGGTGACCACCCCAGAACGGCCGGGGCCATTGCCAGGGAGCTGGGCCTCTCCAACGTGGATGAGGCGCCGGTGACCGGCAGTCAGTTGACGGAAGCCGGCACCCCGGACAGCCCGGCATTTCAAAAGCTGGTCTCATCGACCCATGTGTTTGCCAGAGTGTCGCCCGCTCAAAAGCTTGAGATCGTGGATGTGTTGATTCGTCGCGGGGAGTTTGTGGCAGTAACCGGCGACGGGGTCAACGACGCCCCCGCGCTCAGAAGGGCCAATATCGGAGTGGCCATGGGTTCGGGAACGGATGTGGCCAAAGAGGTGGGTTCGATGATCGTTACCGACGACAACTTCGCCTCCATTGTCGCAGGCGTTGAAGAGGGACGGTTTGCCTACGACAATGTGCGCAAGGTCATATATCTACTCATTTCCACCGGTGCGGCGGAGGTGTTGATGTTTGTTGGGGCGATCCTGGCCGGCCTCCCCATTCCACTGCTGGCCGTGCAACTGCTGTGGCTCAACCTGGTCACCAACGGAATCCAGGACGTGGCCCTCGCCTTTGAGGGAGGCGAGCCGGGCGCCATGAAGCGAAAGCCCCGGCGACCCGATGAGAGTATCTTCGATTCCCGGATGATCGGACAGACCCTTGTTTCAGGCCTGACTATCGGAGCCATGGCCTTTGGATTTTGGTACTGGATTATAGACGCCCAAGGCATGGACGAAGCCCCGGCCCGAAACATGGTTCTGCTCCTGATGGTCTTGTTGCAGAACGTGCACGTGTTCAACTGCCGCTCCGAAACGGAATCCGCCTTCCGGACGCCCCTGAGTCGGAATGTCATCCTCATCTTCGGGGTGGCGGCGGCCCAGAGCATCCACATCCTGAGCATGCATGTGCCCTTCATGCAAACCATCCTAAGCACTGAGCCGATCATGCTTACTCAGTGGCTCATGGCCCTGTCCCTGGCGCTGGTGGTCATGGTGGTCATGGAGATATTCAAATGGTCAACAAGATACCGGCAGTTGGGGAGGTAACCGACTGGCGCAAGAAGGAAGCTAAAACGGCCTCAAATAGTTGGAAAAGCAGCGTCTGTGTTTTCTGCGGCCGGCGCTCCGCCTTGAAGCGTCCTTCAAACGACCAGCGCAAAAATGGATTGACCTCGATGCGTCATCATGTCTAATATGAACGTCCACTGAAACAGCAACCATGGAGGAGACGGCATGACGTCCTTACCGAACAACATTCGCCCCAATCTTGCGGGCGATTATCCTAGCAGCCTGTCGGCCTTAGAGTCCTAATTTGGGGCTGGCGCTGGACTCATTTTTCTGGCTGGCCGATTCCAGCGGTTGGATCGTCACACCCAAGGGCTCTTAGTCCAGGCTATTGGCATATGGTGCTTGATTGGGGCTATAATCTTGCCCCTATTATTGCCTAATATTCCTTGTTCTTTGATATTACGGTGAACTCAAGACATACAACCTCTTGATGTCGTACGCAATGCAGACCAGATCCCATTCTCCTGCAACCCGGTCGAAGCCCCGCAGAAGGAACTGACGGAAGCCCATGGCTGCCTTGATGATGCCGAAAACCGGCTCAACCGTGCATTTCCTCTTGGCATATACAGCCTTGCCCGCAATGGTTTTCAACCGGTGTTTCATCTCTGTTACCGGATCCGCGGGGCCAGTCAGGGGATCGGGCTCAGTGAACCTGTCTTGGAGCAGCTCATTGTGCCGTTGCCGCTCGCCGGCAATATAGGGGACCATATGATTGGTTTCGCATTCCTCTACATTGTCAGTGCTGAAGTAACCGGCATCGGCCAACAGCTTGTCAACCGTGCCAAGCTTGTCCGGAAGGTATGAGAGGTTTTCTACAGCAGGGGTGACCTCCAGTTTGTCGTTGCTTTGCTGGGTAATGTGGTTCTCCACAATAAGCATGGTCTCGATGTCCACTGCCGCCTGGCCGTTGTAGGCTTGCTCGAAGCCCCCTCCCTGCGAGGGCATGATCCGTGAGTCGCTGTCGGTTAGGTTGACCTGGTCCTTGTTTTTGGGTCCCGGTTCAGGGGGTATGGGCGAACGGCCTTTGGGCTTCTTCCCGGTCTCTTTCTCTTTAGCTTCGCGCGCGGCAAGCTTTTCCTCATACGCTTGTTGCTCTTTGGCGAAACGCTCGGCCCCACACTGCTCTATCAGGGTTTTGGCTGCGGTAATGGCTTCGAGCCGCGATTCCCGACGCGCCAGTTCCTCGGGGATGTTCATGCCTTCGGGCAGATCTTCTTTGTCGGCTTGCTTCGCTTTGTTCAGCAGTTCTTTGATTTCGTCCTTGAGCTGCTTTTCCAGCTTGTGGGCATAGCCCCAACTCAAGGCATGATGTTTAGAGGCATTGGCTTTGATCTTGGTGCCGTCCAGGCTCACGCTGCCCAGTTTCAAGACCCCCATTTCATGGGCAATCAGCAGAATCTGAACGAACAATGCCTTCAGTTCTTTGAGAAATCGCTTGCGGAATGAAGCGATGGTGTCATGATCCGGGTGTGTGTTTACAGCAATATACCTGAAAGCCACAGAATCGTAGGTCGCCCGTTCAATCTTTCTGCTGGAAAACACCCCTGTTGCGTAGGCATAAAAAAGCAACGCCACCATCATGCTCGGAGGATACGCATCCGAACCTCTTCCCGCATAACCGTTTTTTATTGTGGACAGGTCGAGTCGGCTGACGATATCTACCACGAACCGGGCGAGGTGATTTTCAGGCACCCAGTCATCCACGGATGGCGGCATGAGAAAAAGGGTATCTCGATCACAATCTTTAAACCGTGGCTCCATAGTCATTTAGACCCCTTACGAATTTCGATGACGTTTGATTCAACATATTGACTTTATTATTAAATTATATCGAACTCCAAAGGGAAAAGCAAGAGAAAAATCGACCCTGATGTCCTTTTTTTTAGGCCATTTCTCGGTCGACCGCTAATGACTCGGCCGTACTCGCGGCAGAGCCGCATAGTAAGTCCGACAGACTGCCAGGATAGATCCCACAGCGCTGATCGATCCTTCGGCCCAGATCATCGGCCATGTGGAGATCGCCAAAGATGTGTTTGTGGGTCCATTGAGCGTTATACGGGCGGACCAGCGGGGGCCGGACGGGAAAGTGGCTCCCATCGTCATCCGGGAGGAGGTTAACATCCAGGATGGCGTGATCATCCACAGCGATGCCGGGGCCTCGGTCGTTGTCGGCGCCAAGACCTCTGTTGCCCACGGCGCAATCATCCATGGGCCGTGCACCATCGGGCGGGAGTGCTTTATCGCCCTCCGCTCCGCCCTCTACAAGACTACTCTCGAGGATCATGTCTGGGTGGGAATGGGCGCTATCGCCAAGATTGTGACGCTCCCCTCGTTTACGAGGGTCCCTGCCGGGAGCGTGATCCGTGAGCGGCCCGAGGTCCTGGGGCTTCGGCTCGTTACGGAAGAGGAGAGGGAATATATGGAGATGGTTTGGGCCGCCAATTCCCGTCTGCGTATGGACTATCTGGAGTTGAGAAAGAAGGCGGAGGCGATTCGGTTGTCAGCGGAGGAGAAGGGAGAGAAAAAGAAGTAACTTTTGTAGGAGTTACGGACATAGATTCTAAATAGGGGGAACGGAACATGTTGCAGGATGTCCTGTTGACCGATGAGGAAGAGGGAATCAAAGAGGAGGTCCGGGCCTTTGTAAAAAAGGACGTGCCCGCGGACCTGCTCAAGAAGATGGACCGGGACGAAGTCACCTACCCGAGAGAATTTGTGGAGTCCTTAGGAAAGCGGAATCTCTTAGGATTGCGGTTTTCCAAGGCGTACGGCGGCCGGGGGCTCCACTGGACGGCCGAGATCGCAGCCCTGGAGGAGATCGGGGTCCTGGGCATGGCCCTGGGATGCGCCTTTTCCATGCCCTCCATTGTGGGAGAGGCACTTCACACGTTTGGTTCAGAGGACCTGAAAGATCGGTTCCTGAGGCCGATGTTGAGAGGGGAGCTGGTTTCTGCCGAGGCACTGACCGAACCTCGGGGCGGCTCTGACTTTTTCGGGGCCACCACCACGGCCAAAAGGGAGGGAGATCACTTTGTGGTGAAAGGTCAGAAGCGGTTTGTGGTGGCTGCGAGCGGCGCGGATTTTTTTGTGGTGTACTGCAAGACCGATCCCGAAGAGAAGCCTCACCAGCGGATCAGCCTTATCCTGATCGAGGCGGAGCGGGAGGGGGTCGAGGCCAAACACCTCTACAATCTCTTGGGAACGCGGGGGGGCGGTACCGGCCGACTCCTCTTTAAAGATGTGAAGGTCCCTGTCTCCAACCTGATCGGGGGACTGAATGAGGGCGCCCTGATCTTCAATGCCATGATGGTCCCGGAACGACTGACATCCGCAGGGGGCTCTCTGGGCCTGGCCCGCGCGGCCCTCGAGGTGGCGACCCGCTACACCAACCGCCGGTATGCCTTTGGCCGAAAGATCCGCGACTATCAGGCCGTCAGCTTCAAGGTGGCCGACAGCATCACGATGCTGGATGCAGCCCGTGCCATCACTCATGCGGCCGGAAGGGCGGCGGATCTGGGATTGCCGACGGCCCGGCGCCTGGTGAGCGAGGCCAAGAAATTTGCCACGGATATGTGCTGGGAGGTCTCCAATCAGGCCATGCGCATGGTAGGGGGCATCGGTTATACCAATGTCTTCCCCATTGAAAAGATGGTGCGGGACGCGAGGCTGTCGCAGATCTGGACCGGCACCAACGAGATCATGAGCCTCCTCATCCAGCATGAATATTACAAGGAGGTGCTCAATGACCCCAATCCCCCGCGCATG
>Ga0172375_10009598_pt1 | contig 12723 bp, 17 predicted proteins | sample LakKiv1m_FD_114537 | JGI IMG/M metagenome (GOLD analysis project Ga0172375, IMG submission 114537) | Freshwater microbial communities from Kabuno Bay, South-Kivu, Congo - kab_092012_11.1m | ecosystem: Environmental > Aquatic > Freshwater > Lake | place: Democratic Republic of the Congo... | reverse complement strand
CTTAGTCATTGGGCTTTTATCATTATGGCTATTTGTCGTACTATGGTATAAAACCGAATATAAAAAGTCAAAAAAACTATTATAAGGTGGACACCCCCTTGTTAGTGGTTTTCGATTAACTAGATAATGCCATTGACAAGGGGGCGTAGTCATGCAACTCAGAATATGAATCCAGATTTGAGCAACACCTTAATGACAAGGCAAAAACGCTGTAAAGACAACCCAGCTTTTCCATTATATGCCGATCCCTATTTATGAAGTGTGGGATCGGTTTTTTCTTTGCCTTGCTGTCGATAAAATAATGCATTTTCTTGTGTGTAAATCGATCTTGATGATGAAATAATATTTCATAAATTATTTCTGAAATATCAAATCTCTATTGACATTACGTATGAAAGCGCTTATAATGATGCTAATTATATAGAAATATGTGAAATAATATTACACACTCATAAAGAGGTGCAACATGATCAAAAACAAAGATGTTGCTGTAAAGGCGAATGTTTCCGTCGCTACCGTATCCCGGGTGATGAATAACAAGGGGTATGTAAAAGAGGAAACCAGAAGACGGGTTTTCAAGGCTTTCGATGAGCTTGCTAAACAGGATAAAATAATCTCTCATTCCCTTAACAAACAGAAGCTGAATAACATCGGAGTAATCATCCCCGATATCTCCAATCCCTTTTTCGGAGAGGTTATCAAGGGCATCGCGAAGATCGCCGATCGCTATTCAACCAGTTTGCTTGTCTGCAATACCGAGGAACAATTGGATAAGGAACTTAAATATTTGGAACTGTTCAAGACCAATCGGGTGATGGGATTGATAATCACGCCCAAGACCGACCAAATGGGATACAACGCCGAATACCTTTATCAATTGGAGGATTTAGGCGTTCCGATCGTACTCCTCGACCGAGGTATCAACCTTTCACACTTCAATTCCGTTTTCATCAAGAACACAACCGGAGCTTTCGATGCGGTTAACGCCTTGATCCATGAAGGCCACCATGACATCGCCATCATTTCCGGGCCCATGTCCTCGAAACCGGGACGTGAACGCTTCTATGGCTATGAGAACGCCTTGTTGTCGAACCATATCGAAGTCAACCGCGACTATGTATTCTATGGCGATTTCAAACTCAACAGCGGGTATGAAATCACCAAGCGCATCCTGAAGCTCAAAAACAGACCGACAGCCATCTTCGCCGCCAACAATCTGATGGCGGAAGGGTGTGTCAAGGCCTTGATCGAAGCTGGACTATCGATTCCCGACGACATGGCATTTGTCGGTTTCGACGATGTCGATATGTTCGAGATCATGAACATGCATATCTCCACCGTTTCAAGACCGACCGAACTGATGGGCGAGGTTGCGGCCCAGATGCTTTATGAACTGATCGAGAACAAGGATGTGAAGCAGACATCCATCAAGGAAGTTCTGCTCGAAACCAAACTTGTCCTGAGAGGATCGGAAAAACGCATATCGAAGTAAGGAGTCATAGATATGAACAAAGAAGATATCAAAGATTTAGTCCGTAAGGAACTTGTGGACGGGATTCTCAAAACCCAGGAGTTCTATGTGGTTGGAAACTGGAAAATGAACAAATCGAAACCGGAGACGATCGAATTCCTCGATCAGCTCGCCAACGTCGATTTCGGTCAAAAAAACCATGTGGTCGTTATTCCTCCTTTTCCATACCTTTACCTGTTCGAAGAAAAACTCCGTTACAGCAAGATCGAATATGGCGTCCAGAACCTGTTCCCGAAGCCAGAGGGCGCCTTTACCGGAGAAGTATCCTACAAGATGGCGCTCGAATTCGGCGCCAGGTATGCGATCGTGGGCCACTCGGAACGACGCAACCTTTTCTTGGAAGACGATGTGTTCATCTCCAAAAAAGTCAGAATCTGTGTCCAGAACCGGATCACACCAATCTTGTGCGTCGGCGAGGACTTGACAAAAAGGCAAAAAAATACATATCACGAGTTTCTGAAAACCCAGATCCGGGAAGGACTCTCCCGCATCACCGGTGGCGAACTCGAGCAAGTTATCATCGCCTATGAACCGATCTGGGCCATCGGTACCGGTGTCAACGCCACTCCCGAACAAGTTGAAAAGACCCATATGTTCATCCGCCGGTATCTTGTTGAAAGTTATGGAGAAAAAAGCGGAACAACGATACCCATCCTCTATGGTGGCAGCGTCAAAGTCGAAAATGTGAAAGAACTGGCCCTGGCGCAAAGCGTATCCGGATTCTTGATTGGCGGCGCCAGCCTGGATCCGAAATCTTTTGTCGCCATCAACAACATCCTGAACGGAAAATAAGCCTAAAAAAATCCTTGGAAAGGAGGCGACTACTTTGGAAGTCCATGATTTCGAGAAACTCGTGAGCCAGATCACCAAAAACGTTCTCGAGCAGACAACTAATCCCGCTTTGGCGACTTTATCCGCCAAATCCTGTCTGATAATCATTCCCAATGTCGTATTCGGATTGGAAAAGTATCTCGCCCATATCAAGGAGAAATACCGCGGATATGACCTGATTTTCAGCGCCGAAGCTGAACTGCTGAAGGCTCTGGAATTGCCTGGGGGCAAACAAATCAGCTTCGACATGAAAAACAGTGAGTTTCTGAGTGTGTTAACCAACGTGGAAACCGTCCTGGTCGTGGGGCCAAAACTGAAGTATCTTCAGCTCATTGCCCAGACCGACGACAGTGAAGATGTCAATCACATCGTGTTGGGGCGGGTCATGGGCGGCAAAAACGTTCATGTCCTCACGAGCGCCAACGGCGGCGTCTATGAGAAGGCTGGTCTGCTATTCCAATCCCTCGAGCAGATGGGTATTCATGTGGAAGTAATCAGACTCGGCGGCAAGAACGGATTTGAAAATACCGCCTTGATTACCGAAAGGGATGTAATGAAACTGAAACACAGCGGGGTGACGGTGCTCCGGTTGAACCGGAACCAGCGCCTGACGCCCCTGGCGCAGGATAGACTGCGCGAATATAAAATCAGTATTGAATATATCGAGGAGGGAAACCGATGACCGATATCGATCTGATCAAGAAGATCACTGAAGAAATGGAAGCCAAATTCGGCAACCAAAGCAAGTTCAAGGACACATACGACCCCACCGCCTACAAGACAAAAGTCGAGGCCAAAACCGAAGCAAGAGCGGAAGCCTCGACAAATCCAGGTTATGTTGGTGTTTTTGCAGATGTCAACGAGGCCATCAAAGCCGCTAAGGAGTCACAGAAGCAGCTGATGGAGTTAAGCATGGCGAAACGCAAGGAACTGATCGAAGCCATGCGGAAGGCAAGTTTGGAAAATGCGGAAAGCCTCGCGATCCTGGCACATGAGGAAACCGGCTTCGGACGGGTTGAGGATAAAATCATCAAGAACCGCCTCGCGGCCGAAAAGACGCCAGGAACGGAAGACCTGACGTCTGCCGCCTTCACCGGCGACGACGGCTTGACCCTTGTCGAACTGGCCCCTTACGGCGTGATCGGTTCGATCACACCTTCGACAAATCCCAGTTCCACGATCATCAATAACTCGATCAGTATGGTCGCAGCCGGCAACGGCGTTGTCTATAACCCCCATCCATCCGCCAAAAGGGTGACTTCCGAAGCCATCTCCATCCTCAACAGGGCGATCGCTTCAGCGGGAGGCCCGAAAGAACTCCTGACCGCTCCTTTGGAACCGACGATGGAAACCAGCAAGGTCATCATGACGAGCAAGGATATCAGAATCCTAGTCGTCACCGGTGGCGAAGCCGTCGTCAACGTGGCCATGAAAAGCGGCAAGAAGGTCATCGCCGCCGGGCCGGGAAATCCGCCGGTCATCGTCGATGACACCTGCAACATCAAAAAAGCCGCCAATGACATCTATCGCGGCGCCAGTTTCGACAACAACATCCTCTGCATCGCGGAGAAAGAAGTGTTCGTTCTAAACAGTGTCGCCAATGAGCTCCGGCTCGAACTGATCCGTAACGGCGCCTATGAATTGAAGAAATTCGAAATCGACCGCGTGGTCAAGGAACTGTTCATCACCGATAAGGAAGGCAAACTGGCGACGAACCGCAAATATGTCGGCAAATCAGCAGCCACGATCCTCAAGGCTTCTGGCATCAGTGTCGCCGGCGATCCAAGGCTCATCATCGCCGAAGTCGGTGAAAGCCATCCTTTCATAACCTTTGAAATGCTGATGCCGGTACTGGGTATCGTGCGGGTGCAAAACATCGACGAGGCGATCGAAAAAGCCGTCATCGCCGAGAATGGATGCCTGCACACGGCGATCATGCACTCGGAATCCGTCACCAACATGACCAAGGCGGCTCGGGCGCTCAACACGTCGATCTTCGTCAAGAACGCACCATCGTTTGCCGGACTGGGGATCGAAGGCGAGGGGTTCACAACCCTCACCATCGCCACACCCACCGGCGAAGGTCTGACTTCGGCAAGAAGCTTCACCAGGATCCGGAGATGCACCCTTTCCGGAGCGTTCCGTATCATCTAGACTATATAGACCAGGAGGGATCGTATGTCTCCAGACATCATCCAGGCCATCAAGGACAATGGCATTGTCGGTGCCGGCGGAGCCGGCTTTCCCACACATGTGAAACTGAATGCCCAGGCGAAAATCGTCATTGTGAACGGTGCCGAGTGTGAGCCTTTGTTAAGGGTCGACCAGCAGCTTATGGAGTATTTCAGCCTGGATGTCGTCAAGGGCTTGAAAATCGCCATGTCATTGACAGGAGCCAAAAAAGGCGTCATCGGGCTCAAGGGCAAATACAAAAATGCGGTCGTAAACCTCCAGAAGATAACCGAAAACGACGACTCCGTCGAACTCAAGATCGTCAAGGACTATTATCCTGCCGGCGACGAGCAACAACTCGTCTTCGAAGTGACCGGTCAGGTGGTTCCCCAGATGGGCATTCCCCTTGACGTCGGCGTCGTGGTCGTCAACGCCCAGACCGCGATCAATATCGCGCGAGGCGTACCTGTTACCGAGCGGGTCGTCACCATCAATGGCGATGTGACGCGTCCGCAGACCCTCACCGTTCCCATCGGCGTGACCTACCGGGAGCTGATCAGTGCCTGCGGTGGCCCCCGAGACGAAAAAAGCCACCAGATCATCATCGGCGGCCCAATGATGGGCTATGTCGAACCAGACTGGGACGCTCCCGTGACCAAGACCACCGGTGGTATCATCGTCCTACCCAAACACCATTTCCTGATCGGCAAGAAAACCAGGAAGACGGAAACCGATCTGAACCTGACCAAGGCGATCTGCTGCCAGTGCAGCGCCTGCACCGACATGTGCCCGAAAAACATCATGGGACTGCATACCCAGCCGCACAAAGTCATGCGGGGAATCGCCAACGAGGATGCTTCGGCCATGGGCAGCCTCGCCTCGGTCGTATCCTGCAACAACTGCAATCTGTGCACCATGTATGCCTGTCCGATGGATCTTGATCCCGGAAAAATAACCACCATGGTCAAACAGGCCTTGCTGAAGAAGGGAATGAAGACCGATAAAATCGTCCCGGAAGCGGTCGACATGATGCGCGAAAGCAAGAAAGTGCCGACAAAGCGACTTGTCGCCCGTCTCGATCTGGTCGATTACGACTTCAAAGCCCCACTCGTGACGGAAATCTTTCCGGCCGATATAGTGAAAATCCTTTTGAAACAGCATATCGGCGTTGTCGCCACACCGCTTGTGAAACAAGGCGACCAGGTGATTAAGGGCCAGATGATCGGAACCTGTCACGACAAACTGGGCGCCAACGTTCATGCCAGCATCACCGGAACCGTCACGAAAGTGACCGACGCCCTTATCGAGATCAGGGCATAGGAGGTAATCCATATGGAAGCATTGGGAATGATAGAACTGAACAGCATCGCCAGAGGCATAGAAGCCGGTGACGCCATTCTGAAAACGGCCGAAGTGAAGCTCGTTGCGGCGATGGCGACCTGCCCAGGGAAATATGTCGTCCTGGTCAGGGGATCGGTCGCGGCTGTAAAGAGCGCGATTGCCGTCGGCGCGACAACAGCGGGAAAATCGTTGGTGAACGATGTCTTGATCCCAAGTGTTCACGAACAGGTGTTCTCGGCCCTCAGTCAGACTTCCGAAGCCCTCCCCCGGGGGGCGATCGGAATCGTGGAGACCTTCTCCCTGGCGACGGCAGTCCTGGTTGCGGATGCCTCCGTCAAGGCGGCCGACATCGACATATTTGAAATCCGTCTGGGCCGAGGCCTGGGCGGCAAGGCTTTCATCGTCCTGTCCGGCGATGTCAGCAACGTGACGGCAGCCGTCGAGGCGGCCGTCGACGCCAATGGAGAAGAAGGGATGATCGCCCACACCGCGATCATACCGCGAATCCATCCGGACATGTTACGTACTTTACTGTGATACTCTATAAAATCAATGGAAAGGAGACAAGGTAAAATGAAAGAAGCTTTGGGATTGGTGGAAACCAGAGGCTTTGTCGGCGCCATCGAGGCCGCCGACGCCATGGTCAAAGCCGCCAACGTCCGCCTGATCGGCAAGGAAAAAAGTGGTGCCGGTCTGGTGACCATGATGGTCCGTGGCGATGTCGGCGCGGTCAAAGCCGCGACGGAAGCCGGCGGAGAAGCAGCCCGCAGGGTCGGCGAAGTGGTCTCGGTCCATGTGATACCGAGTCCGCATGCGGATATCGAGGAATTACTGAAGGAATTCGAACTGAAACAACCGAAAAAATAAAAAAGGAGGATCCAAGCAATGAAAGAAGCACTAGGTTTGGTGGAAACCAGAGGTTTTGTCGGCGCCATTGAGGCCGCCGACGCCATGGTCAAGGCCGCCAACGTCCGCCTGATCGGCAAGGAAAAAAGTGGTGCCGGTCTGGTGACCATGATGGTCCGCGGCGATGTCGGTGCGGTCAAGGCCGCAACCGAAGCCGGCGGGGAAGCCGCCCGCAGAGTCGGTGAAGTGGTTTCGGTCCATGTGATCCCGAGCCCCCACGGAGATGTGGAATCGCTTTTGGCGATGCTTCATGCCGTGCATAAGGCCGCCGACGAGAAGACCGTTGTCGAAGAAGACTGAGTTTATCAGCTGTTCATCAGTTTCAAAACGGAAATGAAGCTTCAAAATGACTAAAGAAAAAATACACTATATGGAGGATTCAAAAATGAAAGAAGCATTGGGATTGGTGGAGACCAGAGGTTTTGTCGGGGCCATTGAAGCAGCCGACGCCATGGTCAAGGCCGCCAACGTACGCCTTGTGGCCAAAGAGAAAAGCGGCGCCGGTCTGGTGACCATGATGGTCCGCGGCGATGTCGGCGCGGTCAAGGCCGCCACCGAAGCCGGCGGGGAAGCCGCCCGCAGAGTCGGCGAATTGGTCTCGGTCCATGTGATTCCGAGCCCGCACGCCGATGTCGAGGAATTGTTGAAACAAATCGAATTCCAACCCAAGAAAGGCAACTGATCGGTCCACAATCATGAAAGAAGCATTGGGATTGGTTGAGACCAGGGGTTTTGTCGGCGCGATCGAAGCGGCCGACGCCATGGTCAAGGCGGCGAACGTCCGCCTGATCGCCAAAGAAAAAACCGGCGCCGGATTGGTGACCATGATGGTCCGCGGCGATGTCGGCGCGGTCAAGGCCGCCACCGAGGCCGGAGCGGAAGCCGCCCGCAGAGTCGGCGAATTGGTCTCGGTCCATGTGATTCCGAGTCCGCATGGCGATGTCGAAGTCTTGTTGAAGGAATTCGATGCCACAGTATCAAATAATAACTGAAAAGGGTTGATTTTATGGAATTAGAAAAACTGATCGATCGGATCGCCGAGGAAATCTATCGCAAGATCGGCTCCGAGAACAATGGCGCGAACACCGTGATCTCCAGCAATCAGGATCTGGCGTCCATCATTGATCATACCCTCTTGAAGCCCGATGCGACGGAACAGGACATCCGCCGGGTCTGCGCGGAAGCGATCGAGTACAAGTTCAAATCCGTGTGCATCAACACGAGTTGGGTGTCCTTGGTGTCGAGGCTTCTGAAAGGCAGCGGTGTCCTAACCTGTTGCGTCGTCGGCTTCCCCCTGGGAGCATCATCCACCAGGGCCAAGGTCGATGAAACCTATGACGCCCTCAAGAACGGCGCCAACGAGATCGACATGGTCATCAACATCGGCGCCCTGAAGTCAGGGGACTGGGATACGGTCAAACGCGATATCGAAAGCGTTGTCAACGCCTGCCGTTACCGCGCTTTGGTCAAGGTCATCCTGGAAACCTCCCTGCTGAACGAGGAAGAGAAAATCCGGGCCTGCACCATCGCCAAGATGGCGGGTGCCGACTTCGTCAAGACGTCGACCGGTTTCTCCAAAGGCGGAGCCACCGTCGAGGATATCCGTCTCATGCGCAAGGTCGTCGGCCCGAAAATGGGAGTCAAGGCTTCCGGAGGCATCCGTGACACAGCGACCGCTAGGGCCATGATCGAAGCGGGCGCGACCCGGATCGGCGCCAGCTCGTCCGTCGACATCGTCAAAGGTGCCAAAACTTCAACCGGTACCTATTAGTCCAGGAAAGAAGGAGATATCATGTATACTGCCAGAATCATTGGAACCGTCGTTTGCACACAGAAGGATTCCAATCTGAAAAACCTGAAAATGCAGATCGTCCAGCCCGTGAACATCTTTACCTATGCCGATGAAGGCAAACCCGCGGTGGCGATCGACGCCGTCGGCGCCGGCGATCAGGAAATCGTGCTCGTCGTTTCGGGTAGTTCCGCCAGACTGACGGAACTGACCATGAACAAACCTGTCGACGCCACGATCATGGCGATCGTCGATTATGTCGATATCGAAGGCAAGAACGTCTTCAGCAAAGGCAAGAAGGAGCATTGATCATGAAAGTCGCAATCGGCTGTGATCACGGCGGATACGAGTTGAAAGAAAAAATCAAGACCTATCTCGCCGAAGAGCTCAAAATCGATTACGAGGATGTCGGCACCTACAACACCAATCGCTGCGATTACCCGGATTATGCCTTTCTGGTCGCCTATGCGGTATTCAAGAAACGCTGCGACTATGGCATCATGATCGACGGTGCCGGCATCGGATCGGCGATGATGGCCAACAAGTTGCCGAGAATCCTGGCCGCCTGTTGCAATGAAATCTACACCGCCCACAACAGCCGTCACCACAACGGCGCCAACGTGCTGACCATGGGCAGCATGGTCATCGGCGAAGGCGTTGCGAAGGATATCGTCAAAACGTTCCTTAACACCAAATTCGAAGGCGAACGCAACGTCAAACGGGTGACGACGATCCTCGAAATCGAATCAAAGATCAATAGCAAGGGAGTGATACCATGCAACTCGCCAAAGTAATCGGTATGGTCACATCGACCGTCAAGGTGCCGGATTTGAAAGGCGTCTCGCTTCTGGTCATCCAACCGGTGAATTCGAAATTCGAACCACTTGGTGATCCGATCGTCGCCGGCGACCGTTTCGGTGCCGGAGTCGGAGAAATCGTCTTCTATGCGAAAAGCAAGGAAGGGGCGATGAATCTGCCGATCCCGACCGCCTGCGCCGATGCCGGAATCGTCGGCATCATCGACTATGTGTATCCAGGCGCCTAGGCGCCTCTGAAAAGGGTGATAGTATGCTACTGGCCAAAGTCGTGGGGAATCTCGTCTCCACGAAAAAGAACCCAGATGTTTTGGGCAAGAAACTGTTGTTCGTCCAACCGCTTGATGCCTTTTTGAATCCTTTTGGCGACGAAATGCTGGCCGTCGACGGCGGCATCGGCGCCGGGATCGACGACATCGTGGTCGTGGTCACCGAAGGACGCGGAGCCAGAACGGTGGCGAAAGCCGAAAGCCCAATCGCTCCCATCGAACTCGCGATCGCGGGCATCGTCGATTCCATCCAGGTCGGGGACAAATACACCCAGATCCGATGAGGCGAACCCGATGAGATTAATGGAGAAGATCACCAGTCTCGCCAAGCAGAATCTGCGGACGATCGTCCTGGCCGAAGGCAAGGACATGCGGATCGTCGAGGCGGCGATCGAATTGAAGACCAAAGCGATCGTCAACGTCATCGTGCTCGTGAACGAAGCCGATATCCATGAAGGCATCTCCCGCCTGAAAGGCGAAGGGATTCCGGTAATCGTCGTCGAAAAGGCGCCGAAACGACAGGAATATGCCACAAAGCTCTATGAACTCCGCAAAGAGAAAGGCATGACGCAGGCAGCAGCCGAAGAACTGGTCACCAAACCGGTCTATTTCGGCGTGATGATGGTGAAAAGCCAGGATGCCGATGGCATGGTCGCCGGAGCGATCACCGCGACAAGCGATGTGTTGCGACCGGCGCTTCAAGTCCTGAAGACGGCTCCGGGCGTCAAGATCGTCTCATCGTTCTTTCTCATGGACATACCCATGCATTCATCCCTGAAGACCGGGGTATATGCTTTTTCCGACTGCGGTCTGGTCGAGAATCCCTCGGCGGAAGAACTGGCGGAAATCGCCATCCAGACCGCCAAGTCGTTCGACAGCCTCACCAGACAGGAACCACGGGTCGCGATGCTTTCCTATTCGACATACGGGAGCGCCAAAGGCGTACTGGTCGACAAGGTCGTTGAAGCTACCAGGCAAGTCAGACTTCGCTATCCGAATTTGAAAATTGACGGAGAGTTGCAACTGGACGCCGCCATCGTTCCCGAAGTCGCCAGACTCAAGGCGCCCTCGAGCAATATGGCGGGGTATGCCAATGTGCTCATCTTTCCCGATCTGCAGGCCGGCAACATCGGCTACAAACTCGTTCAGCGCTTTGCGGCCGCGGACGCTTTCGGTCCGATAACCCAGGGTCTGGCGAAACCGGTCAACGATCTGTCGCGGGGATGCGACTATCACGATATCGTCGCGGTGGCGGCGATCACCGCCCTGCAATGCCGTGATTAGTTTTTTCAGTCATCGCTACTTATTCTGTATGGTTACTCTGATCACTTTCCAGGACAAGATCCTGTTTCTTGGTTATCTTTAGCCATTGATCCATGCAAGGAGGTTAGGCAATGAAAACCATCATCATCGGCGCGGTCGCGGCTGGAATGAGCGCGGCGGCAAAATTGAGGCGTCTCGACAAGGACGCGATCATCCATGTGTATGAGAAAGGCACCGACATCAGCTATGGTGGTTGTGGAATGCCCTATTTTCTTGGCAGCCTGATCGAGGATGAACGGCTCCTTGTCGCCAGGACCAGGGAGGACTTCGAAAAGGAAGGCATCCAGGTCTTTTTGAACCATGAGGCGATCACAATCGATCCGGAGAAGAAGAAAGTGTCGATCCTCAAGCTCGAGACGAACGAGATCGTCGCAGATTCCTACGACAAACTCTTGATCGCGACCGGAACCTCGGCCAACCGGACCTATGTATCCGGTAGTTACACTGCCAACGTCCACGTTTTGAACCAACTCTCAGACGCCAGAGAACTCAAGGACATAATCAAGAATTCCCGGTCCGTCGCCATCATCGGCGGCGGCTATATCGGTGTTGAAGTGGCGGAAAACCTTGCTCATTCTGGCCTTAACGTGACGATCGTCGAAGCTGAAGGCCAGATTCTGAACGTCTTTGACGTGGAAGTGGCGAAACTGGCCCAGTCCGAACTCGAAAGCATGGGAGTGAAGATTAGTCTCCGGGAACACCTTGTTGCCTATGAGACTAGTTCCGACAAGACTATCGTCGTGACAGACAAGGATCGGTATGAAGTCGATCTCGTGATCGAGGCCATCGGCGTCAGACCGAACACCGTGTTTTTGAAGGATACCGGCATGAATATGCTGAAAAACGGGGCCATCGTCGTCAACGACAAGATGGAGACTTCGATTCCGGACATCTATGCGGCGGGAGACTGCGTCAGCTATCAGCATCTCATCAAGGGCACCCCGGCCTATGTTCCCCTGGGGACCCATGCCAACAAGACCGGACGGATCGTGGCGGAAAACATCGCCGGACTCGACGAGCATTTCGCCGGCATCGTGGGCTCGAACATCATCAAGGTCAACCGGATCGGTCTGGCGAAGACCGGACTCGGCATCGATGAGGCCAAAAGGCTGAATCTTGATTATGGCTATGTCGATGTATCCACGTACAACCAGTCCCACTATTTCCCCGGGGCGACAAAGATCTTCATCCGTCTTGTCTATGAACAGGGGAGCGGAGTCCTCAAGGGAGCCCAACTCGTCGGCGAGAAAGGAATCTCGGACCGGATCAACATCATGGCCCTGGCGATCACGAAAGGCGTTACCGCAAAAGAGCTGTCCCAGATGGATTTCGCCTATTCACCGCCCTTCAATCAGGTATGGGATCCGTTGCAGGTGGCGGCGAATCAGATCAAACTCTAAATCGCGATTGTGAGGCAACCAAGACTGCCAATATTCGTCATATCGACCTGCAAGAGGTGTTCTATCAGCTACCGGAAATGTAGCCATCACAACTAGAATTGAAGGCGAAGCCAACGTCATAACTTTCCTGATAAGCTCTAAAATCTGCGATGCAGATTTTTTTGTTATTTAGACGCCTATTTTCTTTGAAAGCGTTGACATTATGTTTGATTCAGTATTATAACCCGACTTTTGCAGTATGAGAAGATAAAAATCGACAGAAGGGCTATGATTAGCGATTCTGTCGATTTGAAGTTTGTAGTGAATAGGTCAGAGGTTCAGTTTGGAGAGTTCTTTACGTAGTTTT
>Ga0172375_10009597_pt1 | contig 12723 bp, 8 predicted proteins | sample LakKiv1m_FD_114537 | JGI IMG/M metagenome (GOLD analysis project Ga0172375, IMG submission 114537) | Freshwater microbial communities from Kabuno Bay, South-Kivu, Congo - kab_092012_11.1m | ecosystem: Environmental > Aquatic > Freshwater > Lake | place: Democratic Republic of the Congo... | reverse complement strand
CTCGACTCATTCTGGCTCGCATCCGCCGCCTGATTCAGGTCAAGGACTCAGGGATGCGCCCCTGTTCTGACCGGGTCCGCCTTTGCCCTTGAACTTTTTCCGGCCAGCCCCTTTACTCCCTGCCATGCGACACGTTCGAACCGTTGAATGGATCAGCCGGAACCGCGGCCACGTCGTGCCCGGCCACGTGCGGATGGTGGACCAGACGCAACTCCCCGGCCGCCTGGTCTTCCTCAACACCCGTGATCTCAAGACCGTCTGGCGCGCCATCAAGACCCTGCAGGTCCGCGGGGCCCCCGCGATCGGCATCGCCGCCGCCATGGGCGTGGCGGCCGCCGCCCAGCAGGTGCGATCCCGTTCCCCGGCGGCCCTCGTCCGCGCCGTGGAGCGCTTCGCCGACTACCTGGCCACCTCGCGTCCCACGGCCGTGAACCTGTTCTGGGCTCTTGAACGCATGAAGGCCACCGCCCGGCAGCATGCCGCATGGCCGCCCGACCGGCTCAAGATCCGCCTCGTGCGCGAGGCCATGGCCATTCGCGACGAGGATGCCGCCATGTGCCGGGCCATCGGGAAACACGGGGCCAAGCTGCTCAGGAACGGCGACACGGTCCTGACCCACTGCAATGCCGGAGGCCTCGCGACGGCCGAATTCGGAACGGCCCTCGCCCCCCTCTATGTGGCGAAGGAACAGGGCAAACGGATCCGTGTCTTCGCGGACGAAACGCGCCCGCTGCTCCAGGGCGCGCGCCTCACCGCCTGGGAACTCCAGCAGGCAGGCGTCGAGGTCACGCTTATTTGCGACAACATGGCGGCGCAGGTCATGAAAGAAGGACGAATCGACGCCGTCCTGATCGGCGCGGACCGCATCGCCGCCAACGGCGACGCCGCCAACAAGATCGGATCGTACGGCGTGGCGGTCCTGGCCAAGGCGCACGGGATTCCGTTCTATGTCCTGGCGCCCACGTCGACGTTCGACCTGAACACGCCTACGGGGGACGGCATTCCCATCGAGGAACGGGCGAGCCACGAGGTCACCCAGGGATTCGGCCGGCGAACGGCGCCGCTCGGGGTCAAGGTCTACTCTCCCGCGTTTGACGTCACCCCGGCCCGGCTGATCACGGCCATCGTGTGCGAGAAGGGAATTGCCCGTCCTGATTTCCGCCGGTCACTGAAGAAGTTCATCTGCTGAGCGCCTCGCGCTCACGCCGGAACGACTACCGCTTCTGGTAGACCCCGTTCACGTACTGCAAATTGGGCATGGTGCGCAAGACGGGGCGCACGGCTCCATCCGGCTCGTCGACGACAATGCTGTAGAGCGGCAGCCGCCGCAGGGGCTCAAAACTGTTCAGAGAGGTGTTCTGGCAGCTCAGGTGCGTGAGCGGCATCTCCGACAGCGGCCGGAGATCCTTGACCCGCGTCCCGTTGATATACAGATAGGTAATCTTCTTGTCCTTCAACGGCGACAGGTCCGATATCTTCGTGTTCGAGATATCCACGTACGTGAGCGGCATGTCTTTCGCAAACTCCAGGTCCTCCACGCGCGATCCGCTCAGCGTGAGCGAGTGAATCGGCATGTCCGCCAGGGCGGAGTAGTCCTTGGCCAGAGAACCGGACAGCGACACTTCCGTCAACGTGAACCCACGCAGCGGGGTGATATCCGAGAAGCTCAGGTTCGACAGATGCAACTCCTTCAAGGGCAAGCCCTTGAGCAGGGACAGGTCCTTGAACTGCGTGTCATCGAGATTCAGGCTCGTCAGGGTCATCCCCTTGAGAATCGAGAAGTTGAAGATCCGTGTTTTGGACAGGTTCAGGTTTCGCAACGGCATATCCTTGATCACCGCGAGGTCCTTGACCTGGGTCTCGCTGATGTTCAGCGACTCCAGCGCCATGCCCATCAGGGGCCGGATGTCGAAAACCCGCGTGGAGGCGCCGATGTCGAGGCGCTTGATCTTCAAGCCGCGCAGCGCGCCGACGTCCTTGATCTCCGTCGCCCTGACCTGCAGCTCTTCGAGCGTGAACATGTCTTTGAGCGGGGCGAGGTCCGTGATGGGACAGTCGCGAATCCGCAGTTTCTTCAAGGGCATGCCGCGCAAGGGAATCAGGTCGCGGACGCTCGCGAATCCGACGTAGAGACTTTCCAGGGGAAGGCCACGGACCGGCGAGAGATCGCTGAGTTTGCAGCGGTGCCCCTCCGGCGCGCTGCAGGCCAGGTCCTTGAGATCCCGGAACGCGGCCAGGGGTCCGATGTCCGCCAAGCCGTCCGCGAGGATCGTCACCCCTGCCGTCGCGCCCGGAGGCACCGGCGCCAAAGTGACTTCCTTCGAGCTCAAGTCCGGGTTCCGATCCAGCAGGTAGTCCACGATCGCTTGAGAGTCCCCCACCATCTCCGCCAGCTTGGGCGAAAGTGGCGGCGCCTTGACCGGGGGCATGTTCCGGACCGGTTCCGCGACCTGGCAGCCCTTTTCGATGGCCTGCAACAGGGCATCCGCCTCCTTGGCGAATTCCGTCGCCCCGTACTTGGCCCGGAACGCGGCAAGACTGTCCAGTACGCGGGGCGCCACGTCGTTCGGAATCTTCTTCTGCGTCACGGCGTCCACCCAGGCCTCGACCGTGGAGGGCTCGGCCGGAACCCCCATCATCCGGAGGGTCGGGACCAGCGCGGATTTCGCATCGTCGCCGGCCTGGCGTTTCTCCGTTGCCTCCACGCAGGCGATCAACCGGTCCGACAACAGCGGGTGGGTCATTCCGAAGTATTTCTTCGCATGGGGGTAGGCCTTGGAATTCAGCGCCATCAGCCCCTTCATCAGGGCCACATCGGGCTGCGCTTCTTCCGATCCCATCCGCAGCAGACGTTCCTTCGCGGACAGATCCTTGACTTCGAACGTCACGTTGACGCCGGCCGTCGCCCCGCCGCTGTCGATCTTCTGCTGCCCCGTTACTTTGCCGTCCCGCACTTCCATGATGGTCATCTTCTTGGCGCCGTCACTCAGCTGGACCTGGATCTCCTGGCCCCGGCAGGCTTTGAATCCGTCCAGGATCTTCTGATCTGTCGCCGCCGCCCCCTCCAGCAGTCGCTTGATCGTCCGGAGGGCCTCCTGCTTCCGCGACAGGTCCTCATCCCCCGTCGCCTCGCCCACCTTCATGAGCGCCGGCTCCACCCCCACGGTCGTCAGGTCCGTTACGATCTTGTCCAGCAAGTCGGACATCTTGGTCTCGATCAGCAGCTCTTTCTTCCGCCTGGCTTCCTCCGCACGATCCTTGCTGGCCCTCAACTCCGCCGCGATCAGCTTCCGTTTGCGATCGGTATCCGACGCCATTTTGCCCGTATATCCTTCGTACTTGGCCGCCGCATCGACGAACCGCTCCTCCCGGATCATGGCGGCGGTGTCATCCGCCAACTGCTTCATGATCTTGTCGATCTCGCCCTGTTTCGCCTCCGACAGCCGATGGATCTCCCCCTCGGCCTGTCCGGCAAAGGACGTCCCGCGCGTCTGGACGATGACACGCTGGAAACGGGTAATCCCCTCGTCGAACTTCTCAGGGTTCGCCTCCATCCATTTCTGGGCCGATTCGAAGAACCCGCGCGCTTCGTCCTCCGAAACCAGGCCCTGCGGCGCCCCGGTGGTGAGCGGAATGGTGGCCGGCGGCAGTCGCGGCGGAGGACGCGCCTTCGCCCGCTTGTCGGCGATCACCAGCGCGGCCGCCGCGCCGAGTACGACCAGCACCACCGCCGCGACTGCGATCTTCGCCTGCACGGAAACACCCTTGATCTCGTCGTTAGCCGCCGGCACGTGCGAGGACACCACTTTCATCCGCTTGGTGCTGCGGCTGACGGTGCTGAGCCCCTCCGCCGGCGGATGGATGATCGGCAGTCCTTTCTTGACGCGGGCGATGTCGGCCCGGACCGCCGCCCAGTCGGCGTGACGGTCCGCCTTGTTCTTGGCCAGCATCTTCTCGATCATCGCGCACAGGTTCTTCGACACTTTCGGGTTGAGGTCGATGGCGTCGGGGACCGTGTCCGTCACCTGCATCTCCATGATCCGCTCGTCTGGATGGCCCTCGAACAGGAGCTTGCCGGTGACGAGATGATAGAGCATGGCGCCCAGCGAATAGATGTCGGCCCGGCAGTCGAGGTCCGGGTCCCCCGTGGCCTGTTCAGGCGAGATGTAGGCCGGGGTCCCCATCACATCCTCTTCGGCCTTCTTGGAACTCATGGCGTTGATCGTCCGCGACAGCCCCAGGTCGGCCAGTTTCACGGTGCCGTCGGCATCCACCATCACGTTGTCCGGCTTGATGTCGCAGTGAATGATCCGGGCGTTCTGCCACGCATAGTCGAGCGCATCGGTGACGCATTCCGCCACGAGGATGGCGTCCTTCTCCGACAGCACGCCCTTGCGCCGGACCCAGTCGCCCACCGTGTACCCGGCAACGTACTCCATGACGAAGTAGTAGACGCCCTGCTCCGCATTCGCGTCGTACACCTGGATAATGGCGGGATGCTTCAGTTTCGCTGCCTGCTGGGCCTCGGCCTGGAATCGTTGAACGTCGGTGGGATCGTGGGCCAGTTGGGCGGAGAGAATCTTGATGGCGACGATGCGGTCCAGCGAAATCTGGCGCGCCTTCCAGACGGTGGCCATGCCGCCCTGGCCAACCCTCTCGATCATCTCAAAACCGGGTATCTTGAGATCGCTCATTTTTTACGGCCATCCCCGTTACACGACGAACATAGTGCGATTCCCTCGCCGCCGCAAGCCGAACAGACGCCGTTCTTCTGGGTTCCCGTCCCGTGGCACCGCGCACACGTGATGAAGCCCTGCCCGCTGCATTTCTTGCACTGGGGCAGTTCCCCGCTCCCCCCGCAATCCTTGCACACCACGCTCCCGGCCCCGGTGCAGGTCGCGCAGGCGATAACGCCCGCCCCGCCGCACACTTTACACTTTTCCGTCCGGGTAATCGTCGTCTTCGTCAGGCTCCCAACCACCGCCACCTGGGTCATGCCTTCCACGCACTTGGGATTGGTACATTTGATTTCGCCCGCCCCCTGGCACGCGAGGCAATTGGACCGGCCGGATCCGAGGCAGGTCGGGCACAGCGGCGGCGCCGTCCGGCGCAGCAGCACCATCTGTCGCGTCGAGAGCTTCGCCTCGATCTCCATGGGAATCCACGCGCCGCCGATCGGCACATATTTCCGGCTCTTCTGAAGCGTGCTCACCTGGCTCACCGCGCGGCCGGCGGCGAACTTCCGCTCGTCGGCGGTCATGGCGCCGGTGATCTTGCCGCTCCCCCCGCATTTCTGGCAGTGCCGGCCGTGGACGACCTGGAACGACTCTTCGCCCTTGAGCGACACGACGCGCATGGTGCTCTTCCCCGTGCCGTTGCACACGGGGCACGTCCGCGCCACGCCCGACAGCACCTTGTCCATCCCTTTCAGCAATTCCACGATGCGCGCGCCGCGATCGTTCTTCACCGCAGGATTCGTCAGCATGTCCAGGGCCGTCGCGTTCCGCAGGAACGCCCGGGCCACTTCCACGTCGCCGGTGGCGCTGGCGGCCTGGGCCCGCTTGATCTCTTCCTCGACCACCCCCGGTTTCAGAAATTCGAGTTTTCCGGATTCCAGGAGGGTGTATCCGATGTCGTTCACGGCCGTTTCGGGCGCAGCTTCCTTCGCCACCGCCGGGAGTTCTGCCTTGCAGTGATCGCAGATGGCGCCGCCCTGCCAGTTCTCGTACCCGCATTTTGGACACACCTGGATGGCCGCCCACGCGGCGCCGACCAGGAGTCCCAGGCTCGCCCCGATAGCCAATAAACGCCTTGCCATGTTCATTCTCCTAACACCGCCCGAAAGAATCCACAACTCCTTTTCCGCCTCTAACGGCGCCCCCGGCCCGGGGGCCCCCGGCGCGGTCCCGGCCGACGGCCCGACCCGCCTCGCGGGCGTCCGTAGGGCCGGCTTCCGCCGCCGCCACTGTGCGTCCGCGGCGGGGGCGGTTCCAGCGCATGCAGCGCCTGCGGCAGCACCAGCCACTCGTCTTCCGGCTGGGTGCACCGCAGCGGGTGCCCGATGTACTCCTCGATCGCCGGCAGTTTGAACGATTCGTCCTCGCAGGCGAACGTGATCGATGTGCCCTGCTTCCCCGCCCGGCCCGTGCGGCCGATCCGGTGGACATAATCCTCGGGATCCTCGGGAATATTGAAATTGATCACGTGGGTCACCCCCTCGATGTGCAGCCCGCGCCCCGCCACGTCGGTCGCCACCAGCACCGGTATCTTCCCCGCGCGGAACTCCTCCAGCACCCGCGTGCGCACATTCTGCGGAACGGCTCCCGACAACAGCGCGCAGTGGATACCGAACCGCTTCAGTTCGCGAACCAGCCGCTCGGTCTGGTCCCGGCGATTCCCGAACACGAGCGCGCGCACCGTCTGCGCGCGCTTCAGGATGTTGATCGTGAGCGCGATCTTCAACTCGCTCGTCACGAGATAGACGATCTGGTTGACGCTGTCCACGGCCACCTGTTCCGGCATGATATCGACCTTCACCGGGTTCTTGAGCCACTGGGAGGCCAGCCGCATCACATCGTCGGTCAACGTGGCGCTGAACAGCATGGTCTGCCGCTGTTCCTTCGCCGGTGTGCTGCGAATGATGGTCGAGACGTCGGGGATGAACCCCATGTCGAGCATCCGGTCCGCCTCGTCGATGACCAGGAACTCCACGTGGCGAAGGTCGATCACGCCGTTTCGCTTGAAATCGAGCAGCCGGCCGGGTGTCGCCGCGACCACGTCCACGACCTCGTTACGGAGCGCGCGCTGCTGTCTCTCGTACTCCGTGCCGCCGTACACCGTGACGATGCGGAACGGAGAGTATTTCGCCAGGTCGGCGGCATCCCGCCCGATCTGCAGTGCCAGCTCGCGCGTGGGCGACAGGATCAGCGCCCGCGGCGTTCCGTTGGGCCGCCGGCCGGTCACCGGGTGGCGGATGAAGTGAGTGAAGATGGCGATCAGGAAGGCGGCGGTCTTGCCGGTCCCGGTCTGGGCCCGCCCGGCGGAGTCCTTGCCCGCCAGAAGATGCGGTATGATGGCTGCCTGGATCGGGGTGCAGTACTTGAACTCGAGATCCGCTATGGCATGTAGAATGGGGTCAGGCAGGTCAAAATCGTGAAAGCGGGTCTTCCCCTCAGCGGGCGGCACGTCGAACATGGACGGTTTCCAAGGCGGCGACGGGGGCGCCTCCGGCCTGCGTTCCTCGGTCCTGGACCTGCCATCTGAGGACCTCGGCCGCTCCCCGTGCGGCTTGGCCCCGTGATCGTGCCGGTGATCCTTGCGATCCGCAGTCCGGGCCGGCTCGGAGGTTTTGTGAGGATGTCGCTGGGAATGAGCCTCTTCCGAAACCGCCGGCTTCCGGCGGAGTCGGTTCCACATTCGCTTCAGGAGCCGCTTTACCATAGTTTTCAAAGCTTATCGCCCTGTCCCGCCATGCACAAGCCCGAAGAGGGGCAAAGAGGGGAAAAGTACCGTGGGTCACGGATGTCGAAAACTCGAGCTCTCCGCGTCTTTACTCGACCAGCTTGAATCGGAAGGAGAGTACGATTTCGCCGCCCTGCGTCGTTGAACCGTCGGCGCTCACAAACCGGGCATCTTTGGCGGACTTGACCGCCGCCCGGTCAAGCGCAGGAAAACTGCTGGATTCGACAACTTCAACCTTCTCCGCGCGGCCGCGGGCATTCACGGTCACCTTGACGGTCACCACTCCTTCTTCGCCGCGCATGCGGGCGCCGAGCGGATAGTCCCGCCGTATCTCACCCAATCCGACCAGCGACGAGGGGACGCCTGTCGCCGATGGATTGCCCAGTACGCCGGCTTCCTGCACCGCCCCGCCGTGTCCCGCCGGCGCGCTTTCCACGGCTGCCGGGGCGAGGCGGCGCACCTCCGCCACCACGACGCCGGGATCGGGCGCACCCACCGGGCTATCGGAAGGATCAACGGTCAACGCCACATCCTCCGGTGTGGGTATTTCCGCCAGAATCTCCGCCGGCTCGGGAACGGGCGTCGCCACCGGTTCCGGCGCTGCGGCCACGCCCGGGGCAGGAAGGGGCTCCGCAACAAGCTCCGTGGCGTCTTCCTTGCCGGTCAGCAGACTGACCGACAGGCCCGCGTCGCCGGCCTGGAACGCGGGGATGAGAACGATAGGGCGCCGGCCCATCAGGGTATAGGTACAGACACCGATGACACCGTGAGCCATGAGCGAAAGGACGAGCGCCACGAGCAGGCGTGTCCGCCGCATGGCTCGGATCCTCTCCATCTCAAAAGTCACCATTCCCTCGCACATCGTCGCTCCCCGTCACGGGATCCGCTTCATATACCGGTCACGGTTCGTCTTCAAGCCTTGACTCCGCCGGCTCCCATTGGGCCAACGCTCGTGGCGCAGTGCAAATTAGGGGACAGTCCCCAGTTTCCAGTTTCGAGTTTCCATTCTGCCCTATGCTCTATGCGCCATGCGCTTTGCCCCCTACTCCACGACGCACACCCCATACGCCGGCAGTTTCGCGATGCCGTCCTTGAACGTACCGACCACCGCCTTGCCCTTGATGTTCAGCGCCACGCTCGCCGGTTCCGTCGTGTGATTCACCACGAACGTCACCTTGCCGCGCTTCACCACTTCCACGTGCAGCGGCGCCTCCGGCCCGCGTTTCACGCCGCCGGCCTTCAGCGCATAGTCGAGCAGATCGCTCGCCAACTCGTCGTTGAACCGCGCCGTGGCGGCATAGACCACGCGTCCTTTCCCGGTCCTCTTCTCCACCACCGCCGGCTGCCCGGCATACGCTTCATCGGTGAAGTGGAGCAACGCGGTCCCGCCTTTCAGCGTCAGATCGCCGATCCACGCCTTCGCCTTGCCTTCCGCTTGCCGGTCGCCCAGATGGCCGCGTACCCCGACTTCCACCAGCGTCTCCGCCGGCACGGGCACCCACAACGCCTCGTCGGGCCCCACGTGGCTCCGCAGGTACATGCCGCCCTCGATCTGGACCCCAAGCAGGTCGCCCAGGTGCTCCGGCCCCGGTTCCGGCAGGTAATTGTCGTTGAAGTCGCGCATCCCGATCTGACCGAGCGCCAGCACCACCCCGCCCTTCTTGACGAACGCCCGCAGCTTGGCCGCAAACTCGGCGCTGATCATCATCAGCGACGGCAGCACCACCACGCGGTATCCGTTCAGGTCCGCCGCCGGCGGCACGATGTCCGCCAGAATGTTCCGCGCATACAGGTTTCGGTGTGCCGCGTAGATAATGCCCAGGTACTCGATCTCGCGCCGGATCCGTGACGACTCGTAACCCCAGAGCACGTTGTAGTCCTGCACGATGGCCACGTCCGCCTTCGGCAGCGGCAGCTTCTTGAACCGATCGTGCAACCTGGCAATCTCCCGGAAGCACTTCTTGACCGCCGCGTAGCGGTGCCGCGGCTTGCCGGAGTGCTCGAGTATCCCCTGCAGTTCCTGTTCCTGCCCCGACAGGCAGGTGCGCCAGCGAAAGACGAAGTGCGCGTCGGAGCCGCGCGCCCAGCCGCTCCAGGCCCAGGCGCGGAACTGGTCCGCCTGCGGCGGCTTCCCGTGATCCAGCGCGCCGGAGCCGGTCTCGGTGATCCAAAAGCGCTTGCCCGGCTTGGTGCACCGATACACGTCCATAGCCAGCGCGCTCGCCTCCATCGTGCCGATATCGAAATAGAGGTCGTCGCACGCCACATCGAGGTTCTTGAACATCTTGTAGTAGTCAATGGGCTGATACAGGGGGCCCATCCCGTTGGTGGAGACGAGCGCCCGCGGATGATTCCTGCGGATGAGGGAGGCCTGGCTTTGCGCCACGTCGATCATCATGTCGCTCCAGAAGCGGCGGCTGTCGAGGCGTTGCGCCGAGTACAGTTCGACCCGGGCCTCGCCCAGCCGAACCTGCCGCCAGTCGCTGAAGTCCACGCTCCAGAACCCGGTCCGCCAGCGGCGATTGAGTTCCGCCACCGTGCCGTACCGGTCCTTCAGCCACGTTCGGAAACGGGCCTGGCAGTTCTCGCAATGACAGAAACCACCCTCCTCGCCGAACTCATTATCCAACTGCCACGCCACGACGTTTTTGTGCCGGGCCATCTCGCGGGACAGCACGTCGGTGATGCGCGCGCTGTGGCGGCGAAAGGTCTCCGACGTGCTGCAGTAGTGACGGCGGGAGCCGTGGACAGCCCGCGACCCGTCGCCGCGCAGCACCAGGATCTCCGGGTATGCCGACGTCAGCCACGCCGGGGGTGCGGCCGTGGGCGTACACATCACCACGTCGATTCCGTACCGGCCGAGGATCTGTACGGACTCGTGGAGCCAGTCGAGCGTGTAGCGTCCTTCCTGCGGCTCCATGCGGACCCACGCGAACTCGCCGATGCGGACGATGTTGATGCCGGCGTCCCGCATCAGCTTGGCGTCCGTCTCGACGCGTTTCACGCCCCAGTATTCCGGATAATAGGCACAGCCCAGGTATTTCATCGGAGTTCACCCTTTCGGTTATTCGAAGCGCGCATCCTAGCGCAGGCGTTCTCCGGACACAATCTCCTCTTGAAGGCGGGCCGACTGCCTGATAATCGTGTCTGCAGGAAATTGCCATGGGAGATAATGGGAATAATGAGACGAATGAGAATCCTACTTCCCATTCGTCCCATAGCTCCCATCCTCTGCTCCCGCCCCGCAGCGATTATCGTACACTGTTGTCGTTCCAGAAGGCCGAGGTTGTCTACGATCTCACTTTTCGTTTTGCGCACAAGTTCTTGTCCAAGAGCGATCGCACGGTTGATCAGATGATTCAATCCGCCCGCTCAGGAAAGAAGAACCTGCTGGAGGGCAGCAAGGCCGCGCTTACCTCCCAGGAGACAGAGATCAAGCTCACGAACGTGGCCCGGGCCAGTCTCGAGGAGTTGCTCGACGATTACCGGGACTATCTCCGAGCCCGTGATCTCCCGATCTGGGACAAGGACTCCAAAGAAGCGCAATACGTACGCAAACTGGGGTGCAAGACTCCGCAATCGTACGAAGACTACCGCGAGATTGTGGAGACCCGCCCGCCGGCAGTCATCGCCAACATCGCCATCTGCCTCATTCATCAAACCAACTATCTGATCGACCAGCAGCTTCGCCGGCTCGAAAAGGATTTCCTTGAACAAGGCGGCCTGCGCGAGCGCATGACTCGCGCCCGCCTACAGTATCGAAACAGGAATGGCGTGGCGTAAGCACCATCAACGTTGAACACTGGATCACTTCTGGAAGCTGCCGCGGTTGCACCGGCCCTGTCCGGCGGGGGGCGAATATGTCGTACGCCCCGTCGGCCAGACTCCGCACTGCACCGTTCACGGCGACTTGCTGGCCACCTTCGGATGGACCTGGAACAAATGGGCTCGCGGACGGGCCCCACAAAGATCGCGTAACGAACAGGGCGTGCCCTAGGAGAACGACTGGTTTACCTGTCGGCTTTTCTCTGTTAGTCTTGCACGCACCGGTCAAGGAAAGGACAAGTGCCAATGAAACTACGGAATGGGTTGGGACTAGCGCTTTGCGTTCTGGTAACGGGCATCGGCGAGAGCCGGGCGGAACCGACCACCATCATGCCCGGCACCAAGGTCAGTGTGGTGGAGAAGGATGGCACGACCTATACCGGCAGCCTGGTTGAGATCCGCGACCGGTTCTACGGGCTGACGTTGGGCAACGAGACGGATGACATTCCGACCCCCACCATCACGAGCGTCGAAACCGCCGGCGACACCCGGAAATTCGAGCCCACCTGGACCGACGACAAGCTCGAAAGCCAGATATTTCAAGTCACCGTCGGCAAGGAAACCAAGTCCCTCGGCTGCTATTCCGATCTGACCTTCACGGTAAAGGACGAGAAGGGCGTCGTTCACAAGGGCGCAACCAACACCGGACAGTTCAAGTCCATTGCCGCCGTGGTGGCCGTCTCCGTCCAAGGCGCCCCCGTGGACAAGGTCGAGGCCAAGGTCGAAACGCCCGCACCCGCCGCGGCGGCGCCGCCGGAGGCCGCGCAGGTGATCGAAGCGGGGGCCCCCCAGCCCGAGGCGGTCAAACCGGTTGAGCCGGCAAAGCCGGCCGAACCTGCCGTCAAGACCGAGAAGGAACCCGCCGCCACGGCCCCCGTCCCCGGTCCCGACAAAGAGCCCGCCAGCGCGGGGCCCGGCCTGGCCAACGCCGCCGAACTCCACTACAACATCACGATCAGCGGCCGGATGGAGAAGGACAGCTCGCCCGCCTTCAAGTTCGATTTCCCGGGCGGCGACTTTGTCTGTTACTCGACCGGCGAGCTGGACCTGGCGGCGGATCTTCTCGATGCGAATGGCCGCAAGATCGATTGGGACAACAACTCCGGCGCCGGCAAGAACTTCCGGTTCGAACGCGTGCTGGACAAGGGCCTCTACGGCCTGCGCGTGCGGATCATGCCAAACGGCGGCGAGGGCCCCTACGAAATCATACTGGGCGACGGCACCCAGGGCCGCTTCCCCGACAAGAAGTGAAGCTCCCCGCCTTGAAAGGCGGGGCTCTCTGGCGAAGGCGAGTAACTCCGCGTGGTTCGCCAGCCTAGCCTGACTTTCGCTACTCAAGCACAGGGGAGAAGGAAAGCCCCGTGAAAACGGGGTATTGAGGTCAGAGGTCTTCACTACATTTGGATTTCTCTGTTCGCGGTGATCCGGGGTTTAGGT
>Ga0172375_10009593_pt1 | contig 12726 bp, 10 predicted proteins | sample LakKiv1m_FD_114537 | JGI IMG/M metagenome (GOLD analysis project Ga0172375, IMG submission 114537) | Freshwater microbial communities from Kabuno Bay, South-Kivu, Congo - kab_092012_11.1m | ecosystem: Environmental > Aquatic > Freshwater > Lake | place: Democratic Republic of the Congo... | reverse complement strand
CGTCGATCTTGGGAGCATAGTGGTTCAGCACCTCGAACATCGGGCTGCCGGTCTTGATCACCCGGTCCGGCGGCAACCCTTCCCGCAGCAGATATTCGCGGGCGATGTCACTGTATGTCAGGTTGATGTCGGCGACATGATCGACGATCTTGCGATTGGTCTCCTCCGGCACCCGTTGATCGAAACAGCGATTCCCCGCCTCCATATGAAAGATCGGGATCTTGCGGCGTTTGGCGGGAATGGCCGCCAGGCAGCTGTTGGTGTCGCCGAGTATCAGCAGCGCCTCCGGCTCCGCCTCCGCCAGTACAGGGTCGATCTTGATAATGGTGTTGCCGATGGTCTCGGCAGCGTTCGTCCCTGCGGCGTTGAGGAAATGGTCCGGCTTCCGGATCTCCAGGTCGGAGAAAAAGACCTCGTTGAGTTCGTAGTCGTAGTTCTGGCCGGTGTGGACCAGGATATGATCGGTGTACTTGTCGAGAGCCGCCATCACCCGCGACAGGCGGATGATCTCGGGGCGGGTACCGACGACCGTCATGACTTTCATTCTTTTCACCGAAACCTCCCCCTTCACCCCTGTTTGATCACTGGATCGAAGTATGTGTCCGGCCTCTCGGGGGCGAAGATCTGGTTGGCCCAGAACAGGCAGATCATCTCCCCTTTCCCGGTGTTCTCAATCGAGTGGGTGTACCCGGGAGGAATGTCCACCACCTGGATCGCCCGGTCATCCACGGGGTACTCGAGGGTCCGTTCGAAATCGATCTGCCGGAAGCGGATCACTCCTTGCCCCTGGATGACGCAGAACTTCTCAACCTTAGTATCGTGGTAGTGGTTGCCGCGGGTGATGCCGGGGAGGGTTTTGGAGATGAAGATCTGGCCGAAGTGCTCGGATTTGATCAACTCGAAGAGCCAGCCCCGGTTGTCGGTATTGAGCTTGACCGGATAGCCGAAGCCGTTTTCGGGGAGGAACGACAGGTAGGTCGCGTGCAGGCACTTCATGAGGTCGTCGCTCAGGTCGGGGACCGTCAGCGTTTCACGGATGGCGTGCAACTGGCGAATTCGGTCGGCCAGTTCACCCAAGGTGACCCGGAAGGTCCGGTCCACGCTGTAGCGCTGCCGGGAAGGATCCGGGTCGCCATCGAGGTGCCGCAGGAAAGCGGCCACTACATCGTCGATGTACACCAACTCCATTTCGCGGTCAGGATCGTTGATCGTGATGTCAAGCCCACGGGCGAGGTTGTGGCAGAAGGTGGCGACCACGGTGTTGTAGTTGGGACGGGATCCCTTGCCGAAGACACCGGGCAGGCGGTAGATGCAGACCGGGGCCCCGGTCACGTTGTTGAACTTCAACATCGCGTCCTCGGCGGCCTTCTTGCTTTTCCCGTAGGGGTTATCGAGGTCGGCCTGGGACGAGGAGGAAAGGACAAAAGTTGGGGTGCGTCCCAATTCCGCGAGGCGCGCCAGCATCTGTTCGGTGAAACCGGTATTCCCGGTCATGAACTCGCTCTCGTCCTTGGGGCGGTTGACCCCTGCCAAGTGATAGATGAGATCGGCTTCGGCCAGGCCGGCATTGAGGACAAAAGCATTAGTGTCCATGTCGAACAGGATCAGATGAACCTCGTCGCGGCGCTTCAATGCAGCAACTAAGTTCTTGCCAATAAAACCGGCCGCGCCGGTGACCAGAACGGTTTTCATTTCCCGCGCCACTCCGCAAGTTCATTCCGTACCAGTTCCAGGCCAAGCAGCTTTTCCTTGATTTGGGGAATGGCGAGGCGTTCGGTATTGTTCGAGTTGTAGTCCTCGGCCAGAGAGTGCTCTTCTTCCCCTTCTATGAAAAACTTGTTGTAGTTCAGGTCGCGGTTATCGGCAGGAATTCGGTAATAGCCGCCGAGGTCCTGGGCGTGGGCCATCTCCTCGCGGGTCAGCAGGGTCTCATGGAGTTTTTCGCCATGGCGGGTGCCGATGACCTTGACCTCGTTATCGGCTTCGAACAGTTCCAGCAGCGCCCGGGCCAGGTCACCAATGGTCGAGGCCGGGGCCTTCTGCACATAGGTATCGCCCTGCCGGCCATGCTGATAGGCATATAGCACCAAGTCGACGGAATCGTCCAGGGACATCAGAAAGCGGGTCATGTTGGGATCGGTGACGGTCAACGGGTTGCCTTCCATGATCTGTTTGATGAAAAGGGGGATAACCGAACCGCGGGAGGCCATGACGTTGCCGTAGCGGGTGCAGCAGAGGGTGGTCTTGTTCGAATCGACAAAGCGGGATTTGGCGACCAGAATTTTTTCCATCATGGCCTTGGAGAAGCCCATGGCGTTTATGGGGTACACAGCCTTGTCCGTGCTCAGGGCGATGACCCGTTCGACGCCTTTGGCGACGGCAGCGTTGAGGACGTTTTCGGTACCGAGGACGTTTGTCTTGACGGCTTCCAGGGGGTAAAACTCGCAGGAGGGAACCTGCTTCAGGGCGGCGGCCTGGAAGACGTAATCGACGCCTTCCATGACGTAAAGTAGGCTGTCGTAGTCGCGGACGTTGCCGATATAGAATTTTACCTTGGGATTTAACAGGCTGATGCGCATGTCTTCCTGCTTCTTTTCGTCACGGCTGAAGACACGGATCTCACGGATGTCCGTATCAAGGAAGCGGTGCAGGACGGCGTTCCCGAAGGAGCCGGTGCCGCCGGTAATGAGCAAGGTTTTACCTCTGAACATTTAATGCCTCCGCATTGTTTTCCCGACCAAATTTCATTTCGAGATATTTAATGTCAATCAGCATTGGGAACCATAGCCCCTGCAAAAAGTGGTACGCAAATGCCGTTTTCCCGTCAAAAAAGCCCCCTCGGATAATAAAACGATAAATAAAATAGAGTACCGGCCTGCCCAGCGGTGGAAGTCTGTTCCACACGCGATACCTGAGCCACCTCTTCCGTTCCGCCTGGGTCCCCCAAAACTGAACATCGATTTGCCTATCTGTCGTTGGGTTCTTGAACAGTTCCAACGCTTCCCTTGTCGCATACCCATTGTGCTTTGTGATCCAATCGGTGACCCCTTTGCGATCCTCGTGAATGAAATCGTTTATCAGGTATCCCGTCTTCCCTTCTACAACTATATGTTCGTTGACGGAACGGTCTTCACATCGTGCTTTGCCGATCCGGAACAATCGAAGAATCCAGGTTGGGTAATACCCCCTCCGGATCCACCGCCCCATCCAGATCAGCCGCCGATTAGCGAAAAATCCGTTCTGCGGCGGATTCGAAGCAACGAGAGCGGATATTTCTTCTTTCAACTCCCGGGGGATCCACTCATCCGCATCAAGGAAGAAGACCCATTCGGTAACAATCGGTAAATGCTCAAGGGCAAAATTCCGTTGTTTCGAGTAATCCTCGAATCGGTTCTGAACGATCGTGCACGGGTAGCGGCCTGCGATTTCCAAGGTCCGGTCCGTGCTGTAGGAATCAAGCACAAAGATCTGCCTCGCCCATTCCTGGACCGACTCCAGAGCTTGCGCGATGTTGAGTTCCTCGTTGTACGTAAGAATGATAACCGCAATGTCCGTCACTTTGTATTCATCCCGATGGGGAAGCAATCAAAATCGCCTCGTCCCCTCTCCCCAATACGGCCTGCAACTTCCGCAGGGGCCAAGTGACCCCTCCACTAAGAATCATGGCCATCCGGTATGCATGCTCCGCCAGCGAGGCAGACCTCTTCTTCCTCATGGAGGTACGACAGGAGGCCTCGAGACGATGAGTACCCAAAAAGGTTCGCAGCAATGCCAAGAACCATCCCGAGAACGATTCGTGAGTGGAAACCTTGGACACAAGGAAACCTGCCCGCTCGGCGGTGTTCTTCAACGTCCCCGGACGAAAATAGACGAGATGGTATGGCTCGAAACCCGTCCAGCCACGCAGCCATGACTCCCATGAATCGAGGTTCGGTACGGCGACATGCAGCACGCCTCCGCGATTCATTCTCCGCCTGACTTCCCGAAGCAGACCGACCGGATCGGAGACATGTTCCAAGACATGGTTCATTACAACAACGTCGAAAGCATGCTCGTCTGGCAGCGTACCAACCTGTCCGTGATGGACTGGAATGTGAAACTTTCTCTCAACATGCCTGCATATTGGCGCCGAGAGGTCGCAACCCATTACCTCGAATCCACGACTTCTCGCGAAATCCATGAAAGAGCCGCTGCCTACACCGATTTCGAGGAGACGACATCCTGACAGAGAGAATGAAGCTATCCGATTAAAGGTACGCTTGTTGGTCCATTGCTCGAACAAGCGCACCCAAGGCGATTCCTGAGGATCATACTCCTCCCCGAACCACTCCTTTTCCATCGCTTCGTTCGCATCTTGTTCCCAGACCGCCGGGTCTACCACCAAGCCGCATTCGGGGCACTGCAACAATCCCATTCGAAAAGTTCCAAATTCCCTGCCACCACAACTGGGGCAGAAATCATGATTCCTCACGTTACCATCCTGATCATTTCCACAAATTCCCTGGAGTACCGCTTCCAACTCCAATCAAAACCGTCAACCCGGTCCTTGCCTGCTTCAAGCAATTGCCGGTTCACATCCGGTTTGAGTGCTTCGCAAATCGCCGCCGCTGCTCTTTCCGGGTCAAGGGGGGGATAATAGATTGCCCCTCTACCGCATATCTCGCGGTTGATCCCGGTGTCTGCGGCAACAATCGGCAAACCGTATCCCATCGCCTCGATCATCGAAAACCCGAAAGACTCACACAAGGAAGGATAAATCATCAGGTCGCATCGGGAATAAATAGACCCCATTTGACGTTGCGGCACCCGGCCCATAAACACTATCCTTTCCTTTAAACCTAAATCGGCCACTTGCCGCTCGTATCGACTCACCCCTTCAGGCCAATCGTCGCGTGAAACGGTCGTGTAGAGGGTAAACTCAACTCCCTTTTCCCGCAAATTGGCCAACGCATTGAAGAGGATCTCAAATCCCTTATGATGCCCCGGATGTGTCGGGTACAGCAAACGAATCCCCTGACTGCTGGAAAGTAATTTTTGATATTTCTGGTCCAGCGGCTCCTGAAAGGAATCTTTCGTAAAACCATGATAAAGCACTTCAAAGGGGCGACCTGCCGTTTCCGGGCATGTATTACGAATCATGTCCGCCATGGCTTGGCTAGGCGTGACAATAAGTTCTGCCCTCATCATGGAAGCCAGGGCCAATCTTCTTCTCATACATGCTTCGATCTTCAACCGACCATTCACTCTCTCAAAATAATAAGGGCAGTAATAGATCGCGTTCCTCTGGAAAAAAATATGGGGAATCGAGGTCCAGATCGGCCCGAAATTCAGGAGAGAAACAAGGCAGGAATAGCCCTCTCTATTCAACTTGGCAGGGAGAAGGAACACGTCGTGCCCCACGCGAGCCCACCAAGATTTGGTTTTCTTGTCCTTCATCGACACAATTTTTATATTTCCAGAGGGACAGGAAATAGGGATTGATTCTCTGACCAACACAACATATTCGTTGGAATGATCCAACAACCCCAACTCCGGAAGAAAGTTGGATAGATGCCGCATCGCGCCACCCATATTGGCGCCCAAGGCATGAATCATTATCTTCAATAAATCCTCAAGTCTATGGTTGTTTGTTAGGCGTTTTTCCATGCATAAATAAAGCTTGCCCGCTTCGCATCGTTAATACACTTCAAATTTGCATCCGCTATGGCGAATGCAAAACCGTGCCGGTCGATAATTTCAAGAATGGAATTGGGATCTCCATAAAGAGGGTGTACTTCCATTGAAATCGCGTTTACACGTCGGAGCCAATCTGTGGAATCAAAAAGCGCGAATTCGCTTCCTTCGATATCCAACTTCATCAAATCAACAGATCCAATATTATGGCGATGTAATAAGTCATTAATCGTAACTCTGGGTAGATTTGATTCACTTGGAAGATTCGATTCGTTAGATCCTCCCGCTCCAATAAAGACAGTTTCAACGGCATAGTTTGTGAATTTATTTATGCTCATATTGTGCTTTATTATTGGAACATATTGCTCACTACACTCAACACTGAGGATAAAATTTGCCCGTGTTGTCATTAGCGTCGAAAACGCGCCTCGATTTGCACCAAGATCTATTATAGTTCTAGCACGATCATAGACTGAGGGAGGATGCCACTTGAAGTAGCAATCTCTTATATATATTTCTCTCACAATACCAAAACCAAATGAATCCTCTTCGAGATGTTCGTCACAAAACTGACAGTCAAAAAGGAAAGTGGAGCCTCGATAATTAAACTGTTTTGCATTCATTGACATGGATTTGTCTAACGGTCGAAAATCGCCGGCCCTTATAATTTGTGGAATATTTACAAGAATTTTCCCAAGATAGACTAGGTACTGTCCTGGACCGAGTACCGAAACAGCTCTTCCTGAAAGTAGATTGTTCTGGATTTTTTGAAACTTCCTCATTATCGCTCAGTGTTATTGCCTGGGTTCGACAGTGACGGACACAATCAACTCCGTAAATTCCCAATTGATATTGAATTCGCCCGTGGAACAGGTGTAAATCCCTGTTGATATATATACCGAGACCATCCCCGCATACCCCGTACGAGAGTAGCAGATGATACATCCAACAACCATTCCCTCACCGGAATGGAAAAACCGGTTTTTCTGCGGTTGATTACCTGCGCAGGAAGCCCTGTTGCCACAGAAACGGCGATCGTTTTTTTATCCGGTGATCCCTGCCTGCCAAGTTGCGGAGCCACGATGCGGAGCAAGTCGAGGTCGAGGAAGGGAACCCGGATTTCAAGGGAGTGCGCCATGCTGGCCCAGTCGGTATCCCGCAAAAGTTGGCTGCGCATGTACCATGACATCTCCAGAGCGGAAACTTTGTGGTGGTTTGTTGATATGTCTGCGAAGGTCTGGTCAAGCCGTTTGATTGTTCGGAGTTCTTCCCACCCTCCCCGTATTATTTCGGGATCGAGGATTCCTGGCAGTTCCCAGGGCATGAACAACCCGCGACGCAGAAGGTAGGCGCCACCGTAGCTGCCCCCGTATTCGAATAGCCCGGCATATTTTGGAGAGGTGACGTTCTTCAGAATAGGAGCGCTTACCTGGCGGAAGCCCCTGCAAAAACCAGGCAGTTTTCCGAATCCCTTGCAAAGCCGGACAAGGCGCGGAATCTCGTGGAAACTGGAGTAGCTGCCGAACAGTTCATCCCCACCTAGTCCGGATATCGCCACCTTGAGCCCCGCCCGCGCTGCGGCCAGACTGACAAAGTAGGAGTTCACCCCGTCGATGCTGGGTTGGTCCATGGCATCCAGGATACGTGGCAGTTCTTCCCGGAAGTCGGAGCGCCGTACCCGGATGGTGCGGTGCCGGGCCCCCAATAACGCAGCGGTCTGCTCGGCCAGCGGTACTTCATCGTTTTCGGTTCCGCTGTATTCCTCAAAACCAAGGGTTACGGTGTTGAGGTCCTGAGGGGCCAGTTGAGAAACCTGCGATGCAAGGATGGTGGAGTCAAGCCCTGCAGAGAGGAAGACGCCCACGGGTACATCGGCCTGAAGGTGCTGACGGACACTTTCGAGAAGGGCCTCGCGCACTTTTTGGGCGACTTGGGATGAATCCAGAGGTTCAGAACTGTGATGCGAAGCTTGGGCAAGCTCGGAACTAATTGAGGAGAAGATCTGCTCCCTGCGCCGTCCGCCTTTCTCAAGCCACATAGAGGCTCCCGCGGGAAGAGACCGTATGCCTCTATACAAGGTATATGGTTCCGGGACATGCCCCCATAGGAAAAAACCGACATGGCCGGCGGGTTCGGGAGAAGTGTCGACATTTCCGCCAGCAAGAAGTGCCTTGACTTGGGATGCAATCCGCAGGGTTGTCCCATCATCGGCCAGGTAGAGTGGTTTGATGCCGAACGGGTCACGGGCCAGGAACAACCCCTGCCTTCGGTTGTCCCATATTGCAAAGGCGTACATCCCGCGGAGATGTTGAACCATTTCAGCGCCCCGGTCCACATACAGGCACAGGAGCACCTCGGTATCGCTGCTGGAGCGGAAGTTATAGCCCTTTTTCTCCAGGCCCGAGCGGAGTTCCCGGTAGTTATAGATTTCTCCATTGTAGGTAACGACCAGGCTTCCATCGGCAGTCGACATGGGTTGGCTACCGGATTCGGTGAGATCGAGGATAGCCAGGCGCCTGTGAGCAAGGCCGACCCGGTTATCATCGGAAAACCACATCCCGCTCCCATCGGGACCACGCGGAATCATCCGCTCGCGCATCCGCATGAGTTCTTCCCGATCGACCGGTGGGGCATCCGATGTGTATGCAAAAATGGTTGCTATGCCGCACACGGTCTACGTGGCCGCTCCACCAACGCATATTGCGCGACAACCAAGATTGGGAGGAATCTGATGATCGCAACAAAAAATGAGTTGAACGCGCTATCGATATTTACCAATGTACCAAGCAGCCCGAGGAGCACGATCAACCCGCCACCACCGAAGTATCGTAGCCCATCGAACAGGCCCCGTTGAAGAATGCCAACCATCAAGAACCCAAGAATCACCGCCAAAGGTCCACCCGCAAAATTGAGATAGGTGAATGGGCTCATGCCAGTAGCACTGATCATATCAAGCCCCATGATTTGATTTGTGTACCAGAACCCTAAATTTTGCAGCGACTTGCTGCCCCATAAATATCTCGGTATGAGAGCATGCGCGGGCGCAAGAAGGATATCGTCCAGAAACTTCGGGCTGTCAGCAGGCAATTCATTGTTGGCCGCATATTCAATTCCCAGCGATGCGACGTAAGTCAGGTTACTTCGCGCGAGAAAGCTTAGCCCCGTAGACGCACGTCCACCACCATCGTCCGCATCCATACTGCTGGCACTAATCATCGTTGCCGCGATACTTCCAAGGTTTGTATCCACAAACCCTGGATCCTCGCTACGAGCGACCCGGAAAGGTTCAATCACTGCATAAGCCGCCATCACTCCGACTACAACGGCAGGTATCAACCAGCGAGGGAACCGATTCCGTTGGCTGTAATGAACGATCCCTACAATGATGAACGGCATGACCACGGCGCTTTTTGCGCCAGAGAGAAAGCCAAAGACAACTTCATAGCCAAGCACTAGCCATATAAGTCGCCGATCTGAGAGGGCGGAGCGCGGCGGCGCAAAGCATCGCATCGCCACACCGACCAAAGCAAGCTGTCCCAACGATTGCGCCATGGTGAGATATTGTGTATAGGCCGCACCAGCGATTGCCTGGTCATAATTGGAGGAATAGCCAAACAGTCCCAATTTGATGGCCAACAGGCGCGTCATCAGGCTAATCGCGAGGTAGGCATAGAGCGCAGGCATATTCACACGAACAGATGATGAAACCCATTTGCGAAGCACACGGCTCCGCTGCAGCATTCGTCCGATATTGCGCCCCACGCCGGAGCTATACCCAAGCCACATGGCACAAGCCCCTAGCACCACCAGCAACATCAATTGATTCATCCATGGCGTAGCAACAGGCTCAAGCCCCACCAAACCCACCACATCTTCCGGCATGAAATAGAGCACGTTGGTGACGCCGAATGCCATCACAAAGGTGAATATTGACGCCAATACGACGGGATTAATCCAGAAAAGATGAGTCTCACTCTTCCATAAATTCCTTGTCTCGGCATAGAGATACCCCAACAGCAGCAACGTGTAGGCTACCAATCCCTGGGAGTTTGTGATCAAGTCGATGGACAGCACCGCAGATACAAGTAAAGCGACAAGAACGACAAACGCCCTCAGCCCGGCGATGGAGATCGCATCTCTGGCGAGTGAAAAAGTCGGCATGCAGGCCCTGCTCGTGCTACTTCACGAAATCATTTCCGGACTACATCGCATAGCGAATTTGCGGGGTGGGGCAACCTGTGTTCCAGTAAGAGTATCAAGCAGCAAACCCAAACGTCAGAAGTGTACTCGTACCTTTTAAAGGTGCATGCACGCGCCAGCCGCTCATTCGATCTTCCCTTCCACTGCGTCCAAGATATGCCTCAGGCGGTGCCTGTATGTATGCTCTGAGAGGGCACGCCTGGCTCCGGCCTGCCGGATGACGGCCATTTCCTGGGGCGATTTTCGCGCTCGTGCGATGTGATCGATCAGTTCCTCATAGACGGAGAAGATGAGGACCTCCTTTCCAGGCTCGAAGCAGTCCTCAATGGCCGACCGATACTCGATGAACTGGAGTCCGCCAGCCCCGGCAATCTCGAAGGCCCGACAATTAAGGGAATCCCCTTCAGCCAGAGGAAATGTATTGAGACACGCCAAGGATTCTCCGAAGACCTGGCTCTTTTCCTCCCGCATTACATAGCGGCCCAAGTACATGGCCTTGATATCTTCGTGGGCCCAGTGGGGAGGACGGGGACCATAGAGATTAAACTTCACTCCGTCGCCCATCAGTCTCAGAACTAAGGCCTGCCGGAAGGCGTAGTAGTTCCCCGCAACCGCCACCCTTTCGTGGCGTTGGGACGACACAGGCTTGTGCCAGATGGGGTTCATGGCTTCATGAAGAAGAGAGGCGTTTCTTCCCACCAACCGTAACTTCTGAACGGCGGCCTTGTCTTTCAGAAAAATGGCGTCCCACCCCGGGTCCAGGATTCCCCAACGCTGGCTGTTCGCCGGCGGGTCGCCCCACCAGAGGACGCAGCGGCCCGGGCACAACTTGCCTAACGCTTCCAGCGTCTCTGGGTGCAGATGTGCGGTCAACCCCAATACCAGGTCCGGTTTGAATTCCCGGGCCAACTTGACGATCTTCCGTTCGAGTGGCTCAGGACGCTCACGGTAAAACCTGGATAACGCAACCCTAAACGCATAGCGGGGAAAGGACCAATAGGCTCTGTGAGAGACGGCTCCCAGTGTGCGCACTTCATGCCCCATCTGGCACAGCGTCACCTGCACATTGTCCGCGAAGGAGTCCTCGAAGCAGGGTGCGGGGATAAAAATGCGCATGGTGTGGTCTCCTGAAAGGGTGCTCAGCCGTCAACCGAAAATACGGGGCCGATACGCAGCAGGTGATCGCAGTAACTGATGGTCTTGCTCAAGTCTTGGGTAGGCGCTTGCTGAGTCGATAACCCCAAGGCATGAGCCTGCGGAGGAAGGATACCGGCAATAAGAAGCCGGCGATGGTGGAAATCATGTAAGTGGGGAAGAGCTTGAGCGTCACCCACCAAGGATGTTCCACCGGCTTGAGTAGGATGGTTGGGTAGCATCCCCATGCCATACATAATGCGGCTCTCCGAAAGCTCTCCTTCCGATGGGCATAGAGCCAGTAAGGATAGGTATATCGGAGAAGCGTCTTGTAGAGACATATCAATGCCTGGTTGCGCGCGGGCGGGTCCTGCAAGGCCGGAAGGACCGCCTCGCTCGCTACCCAGGCGATGGACGAGACTCCCTGGGAATTAGGCTCGAGTTTGCGCTTCTTCTGACGCTCTACGTCCTTGTAAGAGTTGGCGGGTTTCCCGTCCACCTCCACGTCTTTTGCTACCAGCACCCGGTTCCAGAGCAGGAGACGTCCGCCATCCGTTATTACTTTGCACCCAAGGTAAACCTGCACGAAGATCGAGCCGTCGTAAGCCGATGTGTTGGCGCGGGTGAAGTTCTCGCGCGCGAAGATAATCCCCGCCACAAAGCTGAATGAGCGGTAGTGCGCGACAGCCGTTGCAGGCACGCCAGGAAGGAGAGTGGTCCGCGGGACTCGGCGAACCTCCGCCCCCCCCGTCCCGTCCGCAGTCCAGAGGCGAAAGTTCGAAATGATCACTTCCGGGCGGCCGTGACTCTCCAGGGCCTCAGCAAGATCCGTCAATGCGTTCTCGTCTGCCAGCACGTCATCGTTGCCAAGGATAAGGAGGTAGTCTCCCGTCCCTAAAGCTAGGGAAGCTCGCAAGTTGGCGTCGTAGCGGAGGTTGCGTTCCTGGCGATGGAAGCGGTAGCGCATACCGGAAGCTTCAAGGTAGGCAGGTACTACCTCTGCGGTGTCGTCCGTAGAGCAGTCGTCCGAAACGACTACCTCAAAATGCGGGTATCGCTGGGTACGCAGCGAATCCAGCACGGCTAATAGATAACGGCTCCGGTTGTGCTGTGGGATGCAGATGGAGAACGTAATTGGCTCGGGAATGGGCATCACCTCCGGCTTATGTCTGGCGAAAGCTCAGAAAATCGGGATAATGTTTCTGGAACTGCAACGACGAGTCAGACCGTGCGGGTGAAGTCGGGGTGGGGATCACAAGGATATCCCACGCTGCAGGATGCACACCGGAAGGTGGCCCCCCGTTTCTCCAACGGCCGCCTGCACACAGGACACGCAAGGATGGAGAGCCAGTCCAGACTACGGCCCCGGCTCTTAAACTGGTAGTACCTCCGAAGGGTGCGAAGCCCAAATCCCCGCCAACCACGGCCTTCGTACCCGTGCGCCATCTCGCCCTCCTTTTCCTCGCAGGAAACGGCATCGATCCAATCGCAGGACTCCTCCGGGTTGGCCACCAGGTAGTCGATGTGATCTTTCCAGAAGTACCTGACGTGGAACAGGTCCGGGGCTCCCACGAAGAGCTTTCGCCAAGACGAGTCTAGCTTGATGATCTTCAGTCCGCCCACGAAGGGGTCTTCGACGGGGACGCCTTTCTTGCGGATGACCAGTTTCCCTTGAACAACCATGATCTCCAGGCAGTGAACCGGGTACGGGTCCAGTCG
>Ga0172375_10009592_pt1 | contig 12727 bp, 20 predicted proteins | sample LakKiv1m_FD_114537 | JGI IMG/M metagenome (GOLD analysis project Ga0172375, IMG submission 114537) | Freshwater microbial communities from Kabuno Bay, South-Kivu, Congo - kab_092012_11.1m | ecosystem: Environmental > Aquatic > Freshwater > Lake | place: Democratic Republic of the Congo... | reverse complement strand
TTTTTCTCACCCCCTTTTTTTAATGCTAACCAATTCATAACAATAGCACGAACAATTTCAGCATCACTTTCTCCGAAAATATCCCGGTATTCTTTCATAACTTCCATTTGTTTTTTTGTGAAAGTTACTTGGACTTTTACAACTTCTTTTTTATCTGCCTTAGATTTCATACAAAAAGGAATGTTTTAGGAGTATTTAAAGATTTTGTTTACAATCTAATTAGAATGTATTTAGAATGTAATGAGATGCCTTAGAAATTTGACTGGTTCCGAAATTTGCTTCGCTTGATTTCTCCTCTAAAAAATCTATTAATGTAAAAAGAATTCTAAAAGTAGGGTTCAACTATTAGTTCTTCTTGGGTTTATTCCAATATGGGCTTTTACACTTCTGACGGGCTTCTTGCTTACCCAAATGCAATCAAAAAAGTTTATGGATTTTCAAACAAAACCCATAAACTCAATGTTTTTCATAATCAGGTTAATGCTTCAAAAGGCGAAGGGTTTAATATTATGATTGAAAGATTGCATAATTCAATTCGTGAGAGAACTAAAACTTTTAGAGGGTTTCATGGTTCTGTTGAAAGTGCAAACGCAATAATGAAAGGATATGAAATATTTTACAACTTCATAAGAAAACATCAGTCTATCAATAAATGTCCTTATGAACTTGCTATTCCTGAACTGAAAATTAGTTCTGAAAATAAATGGATGGAGTTGATTAAAATGGCAAATGAATAAATCATAACAAAATTACCAACCGCTTATGCACCAATGAACTCCTGCTATCTTTATAAATCTCGCCCGCTTTGGATTATTGAATTATGGCAGTTTACATTATAGAACATCTTGAGCCAAGAGTTTGGAAATGGTGCTTGATAGAATACAGGCATATTTCGCAGCTGGTTGGCAGAAGAAGCCTATGGTTCACAAATGTAAAAAGAAAGAACAAAAATCTTAGCAGAATTGGCCGCGTCTTTCATGATTCAGTTTCCAAGCTTAACCTCAAAAATGCCTGCATATTGGACCCAGAAGCTAAAAAAACCCTCGCCCCAAAAGAAGCAAAAAAATTCAAATATTTTATTTTCGGCGGTATTCTTGGAGATTATCCGCCAAAAAAGCGCACAGCAAAAGAGCTCACAAAATTTCTTGGCAAAAATATTGCAAGGAGAAACATTGGCAGAAAGCAGTTTAGCACAGACAATGCAGTTTATGTTGTTAATCAAATACAAAAAGGCAGACCTTTCTCAAAACTCAAATTTCAAGACACCCTTGAAATTCATTTTAATAAAATTGAATCTCTAATTCTTCCTTACAGATATACTCTTGTTGGAAAAAATAACGAGCCATTCATCAGCAAAGAGCTTCTCAAATTCCTCAGCCATAAAAGAGTATAAAAAGCTCAACAAATTTATATGCTTATGGCAATCAAACCTATTTGTGATAAATGCAAAAAAGAGCTCAATGACTTTGGAGCAATACTTCTCAGCCCACCAAATGGTAAAAATGTAAAGAAATTCCATGTGTGCAAAGAGTGCTATACTCTGTTAAAAAAAGAGTGGAAACTTCAAGATGACTAAAATTCTAATGGGTCCAGCAGGAACAGGCGGAAGCAAAGATGAAGGATTTGTTTTAGTCAAGAAAAGCGGACTTGATGCTGTTGAAGTAGAGTTCGTGCATTCTATTTGGATGACTAAGGCAGATGCAGAAAAAATTCGAGAGTTGAACAAAAAACTCGGCCTGAAGCTGAGTATTCACGCGCCATATTATATTAATCTTAATTCATTAGAAAAAATAAAAGTTGGCGCGAGCAGAAGCAGAATTCTCAAGTCAATGGAGATTGGAACTTATCTTGGCGTAGAATGTGTTGTTTTTCATCCTGGTTTTTACCAAAAAATAAGCAAAGAACAAACTTACCAGAACATTAAGGAACAAATTCTTAAAATAATGCAAGAAGCAAAAGAAAAAGGCTACACGCCAAAACTTGCGCCAGAAACAACAGGCAAGCAAAGCCAATTTGGAAGCCTTGATGAACTCATTAAATTAAAAAAAGAGACAGGTTGCAGTATGTGCATTGACTTCGCGCATTTGAAAGCAAGAGAAAATGGAAAAATAACTTTTGAAGAAATTGCAGAAAAGTTGGAAAAAAATAATCTTACAAACATTCACGCTCATTTTTCTGGAATTGAATATACAGAAAAAGGAGAACGAAGGCATCTGCTAACCGAAGACAAAGATATCCGCGAACTTCTTACTGCCCTCAAAAAGCATAACATTAGCGCAACAATCATCAACGAATCTCCAGACCCGCTTGGAGACGCAATTAAAATGAAGAAAATGTTATAATGAACCCCGAACAACAAAAAGAGCTGCTGAAAAGTGCAGATTTTAGATGTAAAAAATGTGGTTATTACTCGCCACTCGGAAAAGGGCTTGAAATAAATAAAGTTTCAAGCGCAGTTCTTTGCAGCATCTGTAATACTTTTGCGCCGTTTGATGCAAAAGAGCTTGAAAAATATATTCACGAAAAAATCGAGTGGCAAAATCTTGAGACCTTTAGAAATTCTGGAATAAACAAACTTTCACATAGTTCTCAAAAAATGGGCATGTTAGAAAAATCAAAGCATGGAAAAATAATGGCGCGGCCGCCATTTGGCTACAGGGTAGAAAATGGAAATTTAATAGTCGATGAAAAAAACAAGGAAAATGTCCGCCTTATTTTTGAGGAGTTTGTAGCAGGAAAAAGCATGAATCAAATAGCTCAAACTTACAGCATGTCGGTTAATGGCATAAAAAAGATTCTAAAGAACTTTGCTTACGTTGGCAAAGTTAAATTTGATAATACTCTCTCGCAAGGCACGCACAAGCCAATCATCAGCTCAGAATTATTCAACAGAGTGCAACAAGTTTTTGAGAAGAAAAATTAATTTCCAATTAACGATACGACTTCTGTCTTTTGGCTCTTGCCTTTGAATCGCCTGGCTTGTAAGGCTCTTTTCTTCGAATGTCTGCAACAAGCAAGCTTCTGTCGTAGCTCAAATAAGCTTTTTTCAATTCAGCAGATTTTGTGAAGGCTACAATTGCTTTAGCAATGCTTAATCTTGCAGCATCGATTTGAGATTCCTGGCCGCCACCGCTCATTTTAACTTGAATATTATATGTAGGCTCACCAAGAACTTTTTTTGCAATGTCGAGAGCTTCCTGAACCATTAATTTTTTGAAGAATGGCAGATTTTCATAAGGCATTTGATTTATAAGAATTTTTCCTTTTCCAGCAGAAATTGTTGCTTTTGCAACAGCTTTTTTTCGCTTTCCTGCAACAATTAATTTTCCGCTAAAATCTTCTTCCATGTTTAAATCAATCGTCCTACTTCTTCAAGAGTCATATGTTTATTTGGAGTATCAATTTTTAAATCAACTAATTTATCTTTCTTGAATTCTTCAGGTATTCCATTGTAACATTTTATCATCTTTAGAATTGCTTTTCCTCTCCCAAGTCGAAAATTAGGCAGCATTCCTCTGATGCTTCTTTTCATCATTTTGTCTGTGCTTCTTGAATAAAAAGGACCTTTAATCGCGCTTCCACCAGACGCTTTCTTTTGTTTGTATTTTGCAAGTGTAAATGCTCTATTTCCGCTAATAACTGCTTTTTCACAATTAACAACAGATATTCTTTTTCCAAATAATCCTTGTTTAGCAGCAAAACTAGCTACTCGACCCATAGGCACTCCTTCAGCGTTAATTACTAAGTGTTCCATTTTACCTTACAATTACTCCTTCTAGTTTTTTATTTTCTTTTAATGCGTGTAGTATTGTTTTAAATTCACAGCCCGCTTTTTTAAGCATTTCTTTTGCTTTGCTTGAAAAATTAATTGCATAAACTTTGAATTTTCTGTCAACTTTTCCTGTGCTCAAAACTTTTCCAGGAACTATCATTGCTGACTCTTTCATTCTGCTTAAATCTCCAACATTTACTCTTGCTTGATGTCTTGTTGGAACAGAAATTGCGCGAGCAATTTCATTAAGATTGTGTTTTTTTGCAAGAAATATAGCTTCAGCTAATTCTGGATTTGTCTTTTTTCTCATTCTTAAATTGATTTTTGTTTTGCTTATCTTTATTTTTGCCATTTTGTGTAATTATAGTATGCGGGGAGAAGGGATCGAACCTTCGTAGGCACTAAGCCACGCGGTCCTTAGCCGCGTCCGTTTGACCGCTCCGGCATCCCCGCAAATTTTATTATGCGGAATGCAAAAACCAGAATCCAACACTCAAATCTATTTGAGCTCTTTGGCAAATTCCTTTAGGTTTTTGTTTAATGCCTCAACAGCTTCTATAAAAATTTCCTTAGGTTTTATTTGTCCCCAAGATTCAATGCTAACAACTATTTCTTTATTTTCATTTTTCTTTGCATCTTCAAGAACTTTCTTAAAGTTAGCTTCATCCTCTTCTACTTCTTTCTTATCAACATCATCGCTATATCTATAATGTAAAATTCCAGGAGAAAATTTTGCGTGTTGAACTCCTTTTCCAACTTTAGCAATTCCGACTAACTCGAGTTTCTGTTCTTTGTCAAGCAAAGCTAAAGGCATTTTGTATAAAATCATATCTTTTGGTGAAAATTCTGTAGAATAAACGACACAAGGCCCTTCTGTTTTAAGTTTTAATTTTATTGAACATTTTCCGCAGCCTTTTCCCTTGCAATCACAATCTTCAGGTAATTTTAATTTTTCATTAACAAGAGGAACTAATCCAACTCTGTGGGCAAGTATTTCATCGTAAAGCGCAGAATCATTTTCACTTATTTCAAGAGAATCTATTGCAAGTATAGGGATATAATTAACATGCCGTCTTATTGCATTTGCAAGACTTAGGTTCATGTCTGTTTCAAAGCTTAACTTGCTATCTGATTTGTTTTGTATTTTTATCATGGTTTATTCTATTTTTGCTTATTTTTAAACTCTCCTTCCTCTTCTCCCGCCAGCCTTTTTAGGTCCGCCACGCGGTTGTTTTGTAAGTTCGCAAATACTTAATATTTTGAATCCATCTCTTCCAAGAGATTTAACTATTGCGTGTGCAGCGCTTCCTGCAGAAATACTTCCTGTTTCTGCTCTTACTCTAATATAAAAACTAGTAACTCCGGCTTCTTTTGCTTCTTCTCCTATTTTTTTAGATGCAAACATAGCAACAGTAGGTGAAGCTTTTAGTCTGCTTTGTTTTGTTGACTGACCACCAGAACTTCTTGCAATAGTATTTCCTGCCATGTCTGTAACAGTTAAAATTGTATTATTCTGGCTTGTATAAATATTAAGAATTCCAATATTTTCTTTTTCGTGCTTGTCTTTCTTGCTTTTTTCAGTTGTTTCTTCTCCTTCAACAACTTCTTCTTTGCCTTCTAAAGCTTTTGCTGCTGCTTCTGCTTGTTCAATCTCTTCAATTTGTGAAATTTCTTCAGCCATTATTCTTTTTCCTCCCCAGTTTCTTTTTGCTCTTCTTTAATCTCTTTAATTTCATTTAATATTTCTTTTTCTTCTGCAGTTAATTCTTTTTTAACAGGAAGGCTTATGTTTAATCCAATTCCAGATTCTTCAACAACAGTTGTGATATGTGATGGCGAATCAATAATATTTCCATCAATTGTAACATGCTTATGTGTGATAAATTGTCTAGCTTGTTTTGCAGTTCTTGCAAGTCCCTTTTTCATAAGAACACTTTGTAATCTTCTTCCAAGATAATCTTCTTTAGTTAAGGCAAGAACATCTGCAAGAGCATTAACATTAAAACCTTTGCTCTTTTGTCTTCCTAAGAATTTTTCTTGCTGGTCTTCTGGAGCAGTAATAAGTTTTTTAGCAGCATTTCTCATTTTACTAACAGCGAAATCTGCTTTCCATACTTCACGTTTATTTTTTAATCCATACTTATTTACGAGTGCGTTTTCTTCAAGTATTCTTGCGCTATCATAAAGCTTTCGAGGTCTATTGTAAACTTTTCTTTTTCTTTTTGGCATTTTATGCTCCCATATTAGGCATTCCAGCCTGTGCTATTTTTTTCTTTAATTTAATTCCTACGCCTTTCTTTCTGTTTGATCTAAAGTGGCTTCTTGTTCTCTGTCCTCTTGTAGGCTGGCCCATTGCGTGTCTTAATCCTCTGTAAGATCTTATCTTCTTCAATCTTTTAACATCTAATTCTTTTGCAACATCCAAATCAGAGCCTAAAAGATGTTTAGTCTCGCCAGTTGTAAAATCATTTCTTCTGTTAATTAAATAAATAGGCAACTGCGGATTTTTAAGATAATTTTCTATTTTCTCAATCTCTTCTTTTGTTAAATCTTCAATCTTTTTATGTTTGTCAAGTTTGTTAAGAATACATAAGGCATTTGAAACAGCCCATGAAACTCCTTTTATTCTTGTTAAACCAGTATAAACATTTTTATTTCCAGGAATATCTGTCTGCAAGATTCTAATAACTTTTTTTGCTGCATATACTTCTTTGTCTATAAGAGGCATTCTTCTTTCTTCTTTCTTCTCTTGCTTCTTCTCAGCTTTCTGCTTATCTTGTTTCTTTTCTTCTTTAGGTTTTGCTGCTTCAGCCATTTTGTTTGTTAGTTTGTTTATCTTTATTATTTATTTTTGGAATTTGTTATTTTCTTTTATTCTTTCTTCTTCATTTATTTTTTAACTCGTTAAAAGATTATATCTTTCTGTTCCGCCTAATTCAACAACAATTCTTTTGACTATTGCTGTTTTTGGGTCGGGAATATTTGATATCCTTTTCTTTAAATCCTCAAAAGATTCAAAGGGTTTGTCTTTCCTTTCATCTAAAATTGCAAGCGAGTGTTTTTTTCCAAATCCGGGCAATAATTCAAGCTGATGAAGTCTTGTATTTATTGGTCCTGCATTGTTGAAAAAGTCAACGAATTTTTTTTCGTTTGCGCTAACTTGCTTTTCAATGTGCTCTTGCAAAATTGCTTTTGCAGATTCACTCATTTTCTCAAAGCTTAATTTTCCAAGAATGTAATAGATTTTGTCTCTCTTACCTTCTCCAATATAAACTTCTTCTCTTGGCTCTAATTTAATTCCTCTTCTAGGAACTAATTCAAGCAGAGTAAAATGCTCCTTTCCCATAGCCTGCGCTATTGGCATCATTTTCTTCTCTAGAGGATAACCGTAAGGTAAAAAATCTAGTACAATCGCTGTTTCTTCTCGTTCTCTCATTGTGTCTATTTGTTGTTTTTAATTGTGTCAAGTATTTTATTTGTTTCATCTGCATCTAATACGACCTCTGTAAATATTTTGTTTAATTCTACTGCGTCTTCAGGCATAACATCTATAATCTTTACTATGTCTGCTCTCTTCAATTTTATCAATTCTAATCCTTCAAGTTCAGCTTTTATTTTCTTTGCTTTTGCTGGAGTTGTATTGTAAAATTTATTCAAGAAAGCTTTAGTCTCTTTTGTCTTGTCAGTTTCTTTTAAACTATCCAGTATTTCTCCTGCTTCGTACATGCTTAATGGTTGTTTGTCTCTTATCATTTTGTTTTAGCCATATTTTTTTATCAGTTCAGCTTTTTTAAATGTACTGGTCTGATTATGAACATTTTTTCCAGGCTTCCTGTAAATAATTTTACTAAATAAGCGTGTCCTCTCATGCCCATTATTGTTCCTGTAAGTCCTTGAATTCTTTTAGGGAATGCAGGATGAAGAGAGTGCTCCCTAATTACTGCTACTCTGTCTCCTTCTTTGAATTCTTGGAAATACTTGCTCAAGGAGAGCATTCTTCGTTCTCGTGTTCTTTTTCGCTTTAACATCTCAATTTGTTAGAAATAGTGCATTTAAAAAAGTTTCTTTATTGAAAAAGTGCGCTTTTTTAGCTTTTTTTAAGTTTTTACAACTCTTGCAAAATAATTATTTAACTGAACCTTGATGCAAATCTCCCCGACTTTGGGCTTGTTGCATGTTATTCACAATTGTTTTAAAAAGTTTAGAACCGAAAGTTCCTATTCCACACTTCTCGCAGAAGTCAATAACACACTCACTAGGTATTTCTGCTTTGCAATAAATACATTTTTTAGACATTTTTTCTTTTTGCTTCCTCTTTTAAGCTTATTTTTCTAAAAATATTTATTGTTTCTTATTTATAAATATTTGTATATATTTTTGGCATAAAATATTCATAGCAAGCTTTAAAAACGCCCGTTAAGAGTTAATAATATGATAATCCCCATTCGTTGCTTTTCCTGCGGAAAACCCATAGCCCAATTTTGGGAAGAATTCAAAAGCAGAGTAGAGAAAGGCGAAGACGCAAAAAAAGTTCTTGACGAGCTTGGCTTGGATAAATATTGCTGCAGAACAATGTTTTTAGGCCAAGAAGACACTCTTGAGTTAATCAGCAAGTTCAAAAAGTCTTAATTTTCAATAAATGACATTTTGGTAATTCTATTTACACGATAACTTTGGAAATTTAACAACGATTTTTATGCGGTTTTTCAGGAGCCTCTTGCTTGCTCAGAAGTCTTGATATTTTGAATTAGTTAATTCCAATATCAATTTTATTTTATACTTTATGGTCTTTTTTCTCGTGCTCTTTTTTCAGCTTTTTAGCATTCTCGAGTTCTTCTGCTTCTCGAAGGTCTTTTTCAATTTTTGCTTTCATTTCTCTTTCTTCTTCTCTTTCTTTTTCCTCATGGCTGATTTTTAGTTTACCATGGACTCTGCCCATAGGATAAGCAATTATGCACGAAATCAAATGCCAATATACTGCTTGTATTAAAATAAAGAGTACTTTATCAATGAAAAGCGCGTTTCTAGTTGCAGGGATAATTTCCAGAATAAAAATGTTCAAAAGGTCAAATGGCCAGAAAATATAATAAGTAATCCATAAAACGACGTTGCCACAGATAATTTTCAAGCAACCCTGATTATAAGTCCATATTTGAAAAATAAAACTCAATGCGACAAGCATAAGAAGAACAATTATGCTGATTTTATTTGGCTTAAAAAACAGCCAAAATTTCTTCCAAAAATTATTTTTCTCTTCCATGTTCAAACTTAATCAATTCATTATATAAAGGTTTTTACAAAAAATTATATATATTCGATAAGCAGAGTAAAACATTTTCGAGAAGTTGTTGAGCAAATTACTAATTTTAAAAAAAGGTGAAACAACTTCTCGGTTTGACCTCGGTTAGGAGACTAACGCCGAGAACGTAAACTGCTTGACTTCTGAGTTCGGAATGGGATCAGGTATTACCAGCTTACTAGGGTCGTTTCAAAAAAGACTACCTAACTGCATTTATAAAGCTTTTTATACATTAGATTTTTAAGTTTTATATGCGAGGGTTCCGGAGCGGTCAAACGGAGCAGACTCAAGATCTGCTGGCTTAGTGCCTTCATAGGTTCGAATCCTATCCCTCGCATAAAGAATATTATGCGACCAGCCTTACTCGCATAAAGAATATTATGCGACCAGTCTTACTCGCATAAAGAATATTATGCGACCAGCCCTACTCGCATCACATAAACTTTAAATATAACCTCTTCTTGTTATAAACATGAAAAAGAGAACATTAGCTTATCTTCTACAAGCACCAGTTTTAGTTTTATTTGGAATTGTTGTGTTGGGCTCATTTTACATAAAATTGTTCAATCCAGCATTATTGCCAAGACCGATAAGCTGGTTCACTCCAATAACTCTTCTTATCTTCTTAGTTATTTATTTCTACGGAAGATATTTAGAAAAAAAGCACCAGCACGAATATTATTAGTTTTCTGATTTTTTTTGAAATAATCTCTGACCCTTAAACTACGGGTACTCGGAGCAATGCAAAACTCAGAAGTCTTGATATAAAATTTAGTTAATTCCAATAAAGTTTAATTTATCTTTATGTTAGGTTTTTATAGTCTTTTTATTAATTAATTTCATGCGCCCGTAGCTCAGCAGATTAGGGTAATATTTAAATAATAAAGATACTTAAATATCTTATGAGGCTTTTATTAACAGAAGATTCTAGAAAAAACTTATTTAGGGACTTAATAATAAGAAATAATTGTTAATCTTTAAGGGAATTATCCTTAAAATTAAATTTTCCCCTTAGAACAATTCAAAATTGGAGATATGGCCGAAATTACGTCCCCGAAAATTTAATTCCTCCAGCTATAATGGGGCTCATGAATATTTTGGATAAACGAGAAGAAAATTGGGGCAGGATCTTAGGGGGACAGAAGACCTATCAAATAATTATAAAAAAATACGGTTTAGGAGAAATTCGTAAAAGACAATCTGCGGGAGGGAAAAAATCATTAAAAAATTTACGAAAAGAAAGAAAAATATTTAATATAGATTTTAAAAATAAATCTTTTTTAGAATTTTATGGTGCATTATTGGGCGATGGATGGTTGAGTAAACTTCATCTAAAAAATAAAAGCAAAAATCTTTGGCTCATTGGCTTTAGTGGGCATCTGACCTTGGATAAGAAGTATCATTTGTATCTTCAAGGAATAATAAAAAGTATTTTTGAAAGAGAAGGGTATATTAAAGAAAGACCAAAATGTAATGCCCGAGAACTATTATTAGGTCATCGAGCATTACTTGAATTTTTAAATAGAAAACTTAATTTTCCGATAGGGTTAAAAAAGGATTTAGCAATACCTAAGAAGATAATTAATCTAGGCTTTGAATACACACGATTTATCATCAGAGGCATATTTGATACTGATGGCTCATTCTTCTTTGATAAAACCCCTGTGGGAAAACCTTACCCCACAATTTCGATATATACGCGTGAGCCTTTTTTAATTAATCAAATAAAAAACCTATTATCTCAACAAGGATTTAAACCCTTAATTTATCATGATGGTAAAGAGATAAAATTAAAAGGAAGTATTCAATTAAAAAAATGGATGAACGAAATTGGTTCTTCTAATTTAAAACATCTAAATAAGATAAATGCCCTGGTAGCTCAATCCGGATAGAGCGAAAGCATCCTAAGCTTTAGGTTACAGGTTCAACTCCTGTCCAGGGCGTTTTCAAGAATTTAAGGACAGTAATCTTTAAAAAACAAGATAAGCACATACTACCAGCGCGCTGGTAGTATAGTGGTTAGTATAGAAGATTTCCAATCTTTTGACCTGGGTTCGACTCCCAGCCGGCGCATAGAATATTTAAATACATTAAAATCCAACAAAATAAGATTAAAATAAGATAATCAAAGAGGAAAATAATGGCCATAACAGAAACTTACAATAAATATTACAAACTGCTTTTAATCCTGCCTATAGTACTTTTAATTTTTTCATTAGGCTATATGTATAATTTTTATCAGCAGAATAATGATTTTATTAAAAAAGATGTTTCTTTGACTGGCGGAACAACCATTACCATTTATCCTCAAAACCCTATAGATCTTGATAATTTAAAATCAGAGTTGTCAAAAACCATAACAGATTTTTCTGTTAGAGAAATTTCCTCAATAACCTCTGGAAAACAAGAAGCCGTAGTAATCGAAAGCCCTGCATCAGTAGACGAATTAAAACCCGCGCTTGAAAAATATTTAGGCTATTCTCTCGACACTAAAAATTCAAGCATAGAGTTTACAGGCGCATTTTTAAGCGAGAATTTTTATAATCAACTTCTCCGAGCAATAGCGCTTGCTTTTATCCTTATGTCTCTAGTTGTTTTTGTTTTGTTCAGAACATTTGTTCCAAGTTTTGCAGTTATTCTTTCAGCATTTGCAGATATTCTAATGACTCTTGTCGTAGTTAATATGCTAGGGGTAAATGTTTCAAGCGCAGGAATAGTTGCTTTTTTGATGCTAATAGGCTATAGCGTAGATACAGATATTATGCTAACCACAAGATGTTTGAAACAAAAAGAGAATTCATTAAATCATAGAATTTTTGCCTCATTTAAAACAGGAATGACTATGACTCTTACTTCCATTGTGGCTATCTCTGTGGGGCTTATTCTTACTGCTTCTTTTTCAGAAGTTTTAAAACAAATATTTCTTATCCTTTTAATCGGTCTCTTTTTTGATATTTTCAACACCTGGGTCACAAATACTTCCATCTTAAAGTGGTATATAGAACATAAAGAAAAAAAATCAGGAGAGCATAAACAATGAAATTTACATGGAAAATTTGGGTATTAGTTATATTCATTATTTTTTCTTTAATTTGGATGCTTAACATTCCTGCAACAACCTCTTTACTATTATTAGTTTTGTGCGTGGGTATCTTATTCACCTTGCTTTCAGTAAAATCTAAAGTCGGAAAAATATTCATAGTGCTTCTGCTGCTCGCTTCGCTCGCATTTTTAATCTACCAACAAACTGACCAAGGACTTTTAATAAAAGCTGTTGATATAAATTCAACAGCTTATGAAGAAGGACTAAGAGCAGGCCAGACTTTGCTTGCTGTAAATAATCAGCCAGTTCAAACACAAGCAGAATATGAAAATCTTTTGTCTTCCTTATTTTCTACAGGCTCAAAAGCATTCCAAGATGTTGAATTTAAAACCAAAGATGAAACTTATTCTCTTTCTATAAATGCTGCGCCAAAAATAACAGTTGAAAAAATATCTCTTTTTAAAATAAAGTTGGGTTTAGATTTGCAGGGCGGTTCCAGGGCTTTAGTTAAGCCAGAGAAAGTAATTACATTAGAGGAACTTAATAATCTCATAGCAGTCACAAGTACTCGTCTTAATGTTTATGGTATTTCCGATATAGTCATAAGGCCTGT
>Ga0172375_10009591_pt1 | contig 12727 bp, 15 predicted proteins | sample LakKiv1m_FD_114537 | JGI IMG/M metagenome (GOLD analysis project Ga0172375, IMG submission 114537) | Freshwater microbial communities from Kabuno Bay, South-Kivu, Congo - kab_092012_11.1m | ecosystem: Environmental > Aquatic > Freshwater > Lake | place: Democratic Republic of the Congo... | reverse complement strand
TCGCGCTGGGCGGCAAAAATGAAATTAAAATGGATTGGCATCGATTGCGTCGCAGCAGATCATCCGATGAATACCATTCAGCGTATCTGGCATCCAAAGACTTTTGAAGAAGCCAATGCCAAATTGATCCGCGACTTCGGCAAGAATTGGGATGAAATGTTCCCCATTGAAGATTACTACCAGGACATGCACTATAACCTATTCCCGAAGAAAATCGTTCACGCGGAAAACCTTGGTGGTCAGCTTGCCAATACGCCCAGTGGTCGATACTATATTGGCTGTTTTGTACAGAAAGCCATGGAAGCGGAATCTATGTGGGGCCGCTTTGTAGCTTTCAAAGAAGGATAATTAATAACATTGCCCGTACTGACCTCACCAGCCAGTGCGGGTCTTTTGAATGGCTTTCGATCGAGGAGGATCAATGAAACCAGCCTCATTTGAATATTACGCCCCCAGGAGCCTTTCTGAGGCACTGGAACAAATATCGCAGGTCGGTGATGATGGCGGAAAGATCCTGGCTGGCGGCCAAAGTTTGGTCCCTGCTATGAACTTTCGTATGGCCCAGCCAACCGCGCTGGTTGACCTGAATGGTTTACCAGAGTTGTTTTATATCCATCCCACGGATAGCGGTGGATTGATGATCGGGGCTATGACACGGGACAGAGTTGTCGAATTAGACGACAACGTAAAACTACGCGCACCCATCATCCCTGAATGTCTTCACTGGCTCGCCCACCCCACAATACGAAATCGTGGAACTTTCGGTGGCGCGTTAGCCCATTCTGACCCGGCAGGGCAATTGCCTGTCGTGGCTGCTTCTCTGCAATTCAACTTCAAGCTTCAATCAAAGAAGGGGGAACGTTGGGTCAATGCAGATGAATTCTTTGTTTCGGTCTATACGACATGTCTTGAAGCAGATGAGATCCTCACTGCCATTGAAGTACCCGCTCTAAGTAAACATGCCGGTACAAGCTTTCAACAAGTCTCCCGTCAATCCGGCGAATCAGCGCTCGTAGGAATCGCCACAATCATTGAACTGGATACTGATGGAAAGATTAAAAATGGCCGAATTGCATACATGGGAGTTGCCGAAAAACCCGTCATGGCAACTGAAGCCATGAAACTACTCAAGGGTAATAAACCTACCGATGATCTGATTGCTGAAGCCATTCATGGCACGGTTACCAAAGAGCTAGATCCGGGAGCGGATATCCACGCATCGGTGGAATACCGCCGACATCTTGCACAGGCTCTGGGTGTCAAATCAGTGCGTGAAGCGATTGCCCGTGCGGCCAAGTAGGAGAAGAACATGAGCGACCTTATCAATATCAAAGTTACAGTCAATGGAAAAATATACGAACGCTCGGTTGAACCACGAATGCTTCTCAGTGATTTCATCCGTTTCGAACTGGGTTTGGGCGGAACGCATGTTGGCTGCGAGCATGGAGTTTGTGGTACGTGCACCATTTTATTTGATGGTAAACCCCAGCGGTCCTGTATCACTTTTGCAGTTCAGGCAGATGGTCATACGATAGAAACTGTCGAAAGCCTTGGAACTCCTGAGAAGATGAGCCCCTTGCAGCAGGCATTTCAAGAAAAACATGGCGCTCAATGTGGTTTCTGCACACCTGGCATTTTGATGACTATGACAGCCTTCCTGAAAGAGAATCCTCACCCATCTGAAGAAGAGATCCGTGAGGGCATTGATGGCAATCTCTGCAGATGCACAGGCTACCAGAATATTATTGAGGCAGTGAAGCTGGCCGCTGATAACATGGACAGCAAAAGCTGAAAGGATAACCCCATGGAAAAGAAATACCTTGGACAACGCGTAAAAAGGAATGAAGATCCACGAATTCTGACCGGACGTGGTAAGTACATGGCGGATATTACCTATCACAATATGCTCCATGCCGCCTTCCTCCGCAGCGACTATCCCCACGCAAAATTAAACAGCGTGGATGTCAGTGCTGCTTTGGATATACCCGGAGTGATTGCCATCTACACCGCAGAGGATCTGGGAGAATACTGGCATCCCGGCCCGGTTCTGGTTCCTGCTCCTCACTCCATTCCCGGTATTACCGCTAATTCCCGCACACAGATTCCCATCGTCAAGGATGTGATCCATCATCAGGGGGAAGTCATTGCGATGGTAGTAGCGGAAAGCCGATATATTGCGGAAGATGCTTTAGCATCCATTTATGTGGATAGTGACCCTCTAGATGCTGTTGAAAATGTTGAAGCAGCTTTGGAACCCGGCAGCCCTCTCGTCCATGAGGAGCTCGGAACCAATATCGCCACGTATGTCCGCCAGGAGCGAGGTAATTTCGCTGAATGTAAAACCAAAGCGGAACATGTCATCCATCAGAAATTTATTATGGATCGTGGTAGCGCTGGAGCGATGGAGAACCGTGGTTTCTGCGCCAGTTGGGATGAAGATGCTCAGCAGTTAACGATTCATTGCAATACTCAATCACCCTCCGGATTGCGCAACAGTATGGCTGCCTGGTTTGGCATCCCTGAACAACGTGTGCGGGTAGTCGTTCCTCTGGTGGGTGGAGGTTTTGGCCCTAAAGTCATGACGAATCAGCCAGAAGAAGTATTATGCACATTTGCTTCCATCAAACTTCACCGACCCATTAAATGGCTTGAAGACCGTGCAGAAAACTTTATAGCGACCACCGCTGAACGCGTGCAGGTGCATGATTGCGAGATTGCCTTCAACCAAGATGGAAAAATTCTCGGCGTTCGAGATTCATTCCTTTACGATACGGGTGCTTTTAACCCTTATACCGCGACCATCCCGTTGAACACACAAACTCATACCACGGGTATGTACGATATACCCGTTTTCCTCACCGAGTTCACCTCTGTGTTCACCAATAAAATGATCTGCTCGCCTGTTCGGGGAGCCGGCCGCACGTATGGCGTGTTTGTTATGGAGCGCATGCTCGATATGGTTGCCAGAAAATTGAAGATGGATCCTGCCCGGGTGCGAGAGATCAACCTCATTGCTGCGGATGCCAAATTCCCTCTGGAAACCGGGATTATCGCCCAGGATTTTGCTCAATTCGTTCTTGATAGCGGTAACTACCCGGCTGTCTTGAAAAAAGCCCGAGAAATGATCGGTTATGATGATTTTAAGCAAAACCAACAACCAAAATTCAGAAAAGAAGGGCGGTTTGTTGGGATAGGGCTTGTGCTTTTCACCGAGAATACAGGCGTAGGTCCCTACGAAGGCACCAAGATCACAGTTGGTAATAGCGGCAAAGTCTTTGCTTCATCCATCTATGGAACCCAGGGTCAGGGTCATTTCACAGTTTTTGCGCAGATCGTTGCGGATCAAATCGGCTGCAAAGTGGAAGATGTCATAATTGAGACTGGGGATACAGATAAATTTGCCTGGGGAACCGGTACATTTGCTAGCCGTGGTGCTACCGTTTTAGGAAATGCATATCACCATACAGCAACACTGGTACGCGCAAAAATTTTGTCAACTGCCAGCCGCCTGTTCAATGTTCCTGAAAGCGAATTAGAACTTGGTGATGGCATGGTAAAAGTGGCAGACATGCCAGAAAAATGCATAAAACTCGGCGACCTTGCCACCAAAGCAAACCCGATGCGGGGCACAATTAAACCAGGGACTGAACCAGGGCTTGAAGCGACGGGGTTCTATGCCCCACCCTACGGTGCGACGGCCTACGGTGCTGCTGCAGCGATAATGGAAATCGATCCATTATCATTCAATATTAAATTCCATAAATTCATATTCGTGGATGACTGTGGGACAGTGATCAATCCCATGATTCTGGATGGCCAGCTTCATGGTGGTATCCAGATGGGCGTAGGGAATGCATATTTTGAAAAGCTGGTGTATGACGAAAATGCTCAGCTTTTAAATGGCTCTTTGATGGACTATCTGATACCACGTGCAACTGATATGCCTTCAAAAATGGAAATTGGCCATTTAAATACTCCATCGCCATTGAACCCACTTGGCATTAAGGGGGTTGGGGAATCAGGGACCATTCCCATTCCTCCACTGTATTGTCAGGCAATTGAAGATGCGTTTAACCTTCCGAATCTCTTCATCACGGAAGTTCCCTTGAGCCCCAGTATTGTGTACTCGTTGGTCGAAGAGGCAAAGGCGAAATAATAACCTGAAATAAAAAGGAGTAAATATGGAAATAAAAGGTGACTATATTTTCAATGGTCCTCGCCCGGTAGTTTGGAGTGTCTTAAGGGATGTCAATATCCTGGCGACAGCAATCCCGGGTGAGACAACATTGAAACCCATCTCTGAGACTGAATATGAAGGCAGTATAAAATTAAAAATCGGACCGGTCAGCGGTGTTTTTGCTGGAAAACTGACCGTTGCCGATGAGGTTGTCCCTGAAAGCTGCACCTTGATCATTGAAGGAAAAGGTGGCGCAGGTTTTGCTAAAGGAACAGGCTATATCAAACTTACGGAACAGTCCGACAACAAAACCCTGATGCAATATACTGGTGAACTTGGCATTGGTGGAAAATTAGCTAGTGTTGGCCAGCGTATGATAGACAGTGTAGCCAAGAGCATGATTAAAGGCGGCCTGGAAAAACTGGAAAAGGAGGTCGCGCAACGTTTGTAAAGGTTTCGTGTTATATATCATAGGTATGTAGTCTGTCTTGACAGACTGTGCTAAAATTAATTATTGTAAAAAACATTGGAGGATGTACTGTGTCTGGTAAAGTTGAAGAAAAAGAATTATCTGAAGAAGAAGTCATTGGTGAACAGCTCTCCCAGGAATACCGCTCAAAGGTATCCTTTAAGGAAAGCGCTGAATTAAGAATGGTACTTTATGTTGTTCCAGCCGCTCTAATTCTGATCACCATTGCTGTTGTTCTTTCCAAATTGAAATATTAGTAAGCGCTAAACTGATCTGGAAACAATTTCCAGATCAGTTGCTTTTGGAAGGAGGTGGTGTTATCGGGTAAACAGGCAGTAAGTCGCATTTTTTAGAAAACTTTTGTTCAATAATTTAACTAAGGAAGGAATATTCTAATGGCTGCTCAAAACAAAGTGTTAGGCTATCTGCCAAATGATCAACCTCCATTTGGCCAGTTAGTTCTTCTCGCCTTACAGCATGTGCTCACAATGTTCCCCGCTACAGTGCTCTGCGCATTGCTCATGCACTTCGATGTATCGGTTGTTCTAACGATCACCGGTCTCGGAACCATTGTAGCCCTGCTTGGTGCCAAGTTCGCCATGGGGAAATACATCCCCCTGTATTATGGCTCCAGCTTCTCCTACATCGCTGCGGTTGCCATGGTTGTAAATACCCTGGAACCCGGTTTAGGTTTTGGTGTTACCGCCAAACCTGAGACCATCGCTGTTGTTCAGGCTGGTTTCTTGGCTACTGGTGTTTTGAATGTCCTTGTTGGTCTCATCATCCGCCTCTCTGGTGGTAAAGAATCCATCGACAAGGTCCTTCCTCCCATCATCACCGGTTCCGTTGCATGCACCATTGGTATTGGTTTGGGCTACACAGCCTTGACTATGGCCTCCGGTACCTGCTGCGGTGTTGATCCCGCTGCTGCCCCCGCTGTCACTTTACAGTGGTGGGGAGTTGCAATGATCACCATGTTAGCTACCGTGCTCTTCTCTGTGTACCTGCAGAACAAGGGCTTCATCGGAATGCTGCCGATTCTCCTGGGTGGTATCGTTGGCTACATCGCTGCTATTCTCTTTGGCCTTCGCTCCCTCACTGGAATCTTCACCTCCAACCTCTTCATCCTGCCGCATATCACGCTGCCGAACTTTGCCAGCCCGTTGACTGCCACAGTTTTGATGGGTGTAGGTGTTATGGCTATCGCCACCATCCCCGAATCCACCGCTCACCTCTATCAGATCTCCCTGTATGTCGATCATCTGGCTGAAGAACAGGGCCGCGAGAAATATCAACTTTCCCGCTATATTGGCCTGAACCTGATGCTCGATGGTCTTGATGACATCATCAATGGTATCTTCGGTTCTACGGCTGGTACCAACTACGGTGAGAATAACTCCCTGATGGTCATCACCCGAAACTACTCCGGCCCCGTCCTGATCGGCGCTGGCGTAATCGCGATTGTCTTGGGCTTCATTGGTCCTCTTCGCGATGCCGTCAACTCCATCCCGACAGCTGTTGCTGGTGGTTTGATGATCTACCTGTTCGGTGTTATCGGTATGCAGGGTATTGCTCTGATGATAGCTGAAAAAGTTAACCTCTATGATCCCCGCCAGCTTGCAATCGGCGCCATCATCCTGGTAACTGGTATCGGTGGCACCATTGGTTACCCCAATGGCCTCCCCGTTCCCCTGCTGAAGAGCGTCTTCCCCGGTGGCTGGCCGCCGATCGCGACCGGTGCTGTTGTGGGTATTCTGCTGAACCTCATCTTCATCTGGTTCAAGCCCTCCTTCGAGCGCAAAGCAGTTACCAAGTAATTAATCTGATGTAAAAATAATGGGCGGGTTCTCCCGCCCATTATTTTTCTAAATTTCTGGATTACCTATGAACATACTTATCACAGGGGCAGCCGGAAAAACTGGTAAAGAAATTATCCGGCAACTAAACATCGCTGGATACTCACCTTCAGTTGTAATTCATTCTACCTCCTCATTATCCGAAATTAAACATCTTGAATTCTCTAAAACATATATTGGGGATATTAGCTCACCTGAATTTGTCGATCAGATTCTATCGGGTATTGATATTATTTATCTAATCATGCCGAACATGTTCCCATACGAGGATACGGTTGGCAAAAATATTATTTCCACTGCGTGTAAGCAAAATGTTAGTAAACTCGTTTATCATTCTGTGCTTCACCCGCAAACCGAAGCAATGCCTCATCACTGGAAAAAATGCCGTGTTGAAGAAGCTTTAATTTCTTCCTCAATGCGATACACGATTCTACAACCTACAGCTTATATGCAAAACCTGCTTGGTTATAAGGATCAGATCAATTCAGGCATCTATGCTATGCCTTATCAGGAAAAGTCAAGAATATCATTGGTAGATATCATGGATGTAGCGGAAGTAGCCGTAAAGGTAATATCAGACCAGATTGGCTGGTCCGACTATGCAACTTACGAATTGGTTGGAAGTAATCCCTTGTCGCAAATTGATGTTGCGCACGTGTTATCACGTTTTCTTTGCAAGGATATTCTGGCATCCCATATTTCATTGGAAACCTGGTTGCAACAACCCGCCATCCAAAGGTTACCTGAATATACAAGAACAACATTGGAAGCCATGTTCATTTATTATTCTCAGTTTGGATTGAAAGGTTCTCCGCATACACTGACGAAGTTACTGGGTCGAACCCCTGCATCACTTGATGATTTCTTGAACCGCGAGTATATTAAATAAATATATAATCTTTTGGAGGTAATTTTGGATCAGAACCGTTCCCAGCACTATAACTACACGCATGAGACTATTCCTTACGTTTTTCATAAGAATGGCGATGATTTTTTCAAGTATCTTGAAAAAGATGGCATAAAGTTCATAAAATTTTGGTGGAAGCATCTTGAAGAGAATTTAGGAACAAAGATCAAATCTTCTGCTGAAGGCCTTGCCTACCAAATCCGCTACGCAAAAGATAAAAGTGGTAGACCGGTTTCGATTGCACTGATTACTTTACCGAAACCACAAACGGTTGGTGAAGTATTTTATATCCTCTGCCTAAAATACTCGGATAAAAAGACTTTTCTTGCTCGGTTTTTCCTCATGCGACTTCCTACTACTCGCATCCAGGCCTTACAGCTTGAAGGGACTGATGATATTGGGAACCCTCTCACTGGGCTTTATGAACTTACTCCAAGAGCTAGAAATATCCGATTACGAAATCAGGATTTCTGTACACTTGACGAGTTTTATAACACTGTTCTAATGGATCTACACCTCGAAAGGGCATAAAAATGGATATCTTTAAAGATACTGGCATGATTATTGTTGTTGTAGCTTTATTCATTTTCTATCTACGAATTATGCAATTACGAGGAAAGAAAAAGAAATTAGAACACCAAGCAGCGCTTGCTCGACTCAAAGAATCCAACAAGAAAAAGGGCCTTACATCGCCATCTAATAAAAGTCGGAATACGCCACCCTTTGTAATAACTAGCTGGCTTTTAGTTGCATTCGCAATTATTCTGATGCTGATTGGTGTAACTATCCGTTCTACCATTGATTTCAGTCAGACCATTGAGAGCTACTGGTGGGTTCCTACGACAGCTGGAATTCTTGCATTTCTTTTCTGCTTCAAAGTCGAAGTTAAATAATCTAAAAAAAAGCTCATACATTTTCAGCCTGGAGGTATCCAGGCTTCTTTTTTTACCTGCGAAATCCAACACGATAAATAAAAATATAGATTCCAAATAGGAAGCTAGATATAAAAATCGGATTCGTGATCCCTTTTTCTGCCTGTGTGAGATACCCCGCAATATATGTACCCGCCCCCACCATCACTTGCACTCCGCCAGGGATCAAGGGCCACCAGATAAAGTGATCCCAGATGACCCTTGAGCTTATTGTAATGAGCACCCACCCCAGTCCAAACCAAATTAACATGATCCCGGTTTGGGCAACCGGGCTATCGATCATTAACCGCGTCCATGAAAAACCTATACCCGTTCCCATCGAAAGGACAATGCTTCCGGCTATTATCAAACCAAACAACTTACGGCCAATCCCCCAGATCAGCAGCCCCATTCCAATAGCCAATCCAGAGTAAAAGATCAGGTCCAACCAATTGAATTGATCGGGAGAAACCCCATAGATCAATGAGATGAGTGAAAATGCGGGTATGAGCATCCACCAGTGAACTTTTCGGAACCGGATCCAGCTTATTAACAATAATGACAGCCATCCTATCCCTAAAGCAGTGGTTTCGATTAATAGATCTGCTGGACTCAAATGATAACCGCCACTACTTTTAAAAGACCAATATACTGGAAAAACAATAACAGCTAATGTAATCCATGTGCCGGTCATCCACCCTTGTTTACCCAGAATGGTAGAAAGGATCCACTCAGCCAGTGTTGCAATGAAAACAAGCAGAAATGGGTAAAAAGCACTTCTAGTGGTCAGTCCTATGACAATCGCCTGCAAAATTAAGAAACAATAAATGATTGGGTTGTATACTTTAAATCTCTCTTCGGCGGATTTCATAAGAGTCCCTGCTGTCTCGCTTTGACAACTGCCTGCAACCTTTCTCTTACATCCAGTTTATTGAGAATGTTCGTCATATGATTTTTTACAGTACCCTCTGTAATGAATAGGATCTCACCGATCTCTTTATTACTGACCCCCGTCGAGACTAGTTTTAATATCTCGATCTCTCTTTTAGTTAGCGTATCCGCATTTGTAGGTACGCTATCTCTATCTGTTACCGATAATCGCGAGAATTCTGCGACTACTCTTGCAGTGGCAGATGGAAGTAAAAAGAGCTCTCCCCGAGCTGCAGCGTGTATCGCTTCAAACAATTGCTCAGAGCTAATTTCTTTTAATACATATCCGGCTGCCCCTGCTTTAAGCCCTTCAAAGAGATCCGCATCATCATCAAAAGTTGTTAGGATAATTACTCTAGTTGAGGGATACTTTTCTTTTATCTCTCTGGTTGCCCGTACACCATCTAAAACCGGCATCCGAAGATCCATTAAAACGATATCGGGTTTCAATGTCTCGGTCAGGGACAAGGCTTCCAATCCATTGGCAGCTTCTGCCACCACTTCGAAATTGGGTTGCGCAGAAAGAAGAGTTTTAATCGCTTCCCGGAACAATTGCTGATCATCCACAATTACCAGACGTATAGGCACACTCATACCGGCACCTCAATAAAAACTCCGAACCCTTTTTCAGGCAAATTCCCGTAATGGATTTTTCCTCCCAACAGGTTGATTCTTTCCTGCATTCCGGTTAGGCCATATCCTATGCCGAACACGTCTACTCCCGAACCGTTATCGCTCAAAGACAAACCAATATACTTTTGATTTGTGTAATCCATGCTAATTATTAAAAGACTGGCATTTGAGTGTTTGATGGCATTTTGTATGCCTTCCTGAATTATCCGGTACAGGGCTAACTCGATATGCGCAGGAGCTTCTCTGTAATACCCCTTAACAGATACCTGAATATCTAATTTGGGTGTTTTGGCAGATTCTGCAAGCAGTTCCACGCGTCTGCCTAATGGCTGTCTGATGTCATCCTGTGCTCTCAGGGTGGATACCGATTGCCTTACATCCACCAGTGCATCCTGAGCCTGTGAGCTGGCTTTCTGCATGGTCTTTAGTGCCTGGCTGGGATTACTCAAGATAATAGCGATGGCTGCCTGTATTTGCATGTGAAGGACCGTCAAGTGATGTCCTAAACCATCATGTATCTCGCGGGCCAGTCGATTTCTCTCTTTCAGCATTGCCAGCAATTCCGCCTGAGAGGCCTGTTCTCTAAGGATCTGATTTGCCTCTTCCAATTCAGATACCAGGGATTTTATACGGATATTTGCCAGATTTTCTTCCTGCTGCATTTGCATAAATAGAATAACAAAGACCTGTCCTGCAAAAAAGATCGGTAAATTCGATATCACCTCAGACCATGCATGGGAGAATGCCCGACCAATCATCGCATAAATGAAAAGAAAACCGGAGTTTATCACTAGCATCATTCTCGGGGACAATAAAATGACGCTCTGACCCATTAAAGGGATAAAGATCAGTAAAGCTGCCGGTGATCCTTTGGCAATAATCGATATTCCACTAGCCAGTAGTATCTGGCAAGAGAAATAGAGTAAACGCAGCCACGACAGTGTGTACCGTGAAGCAAGAGAAAAGATATAAATACCGATAAAAATATAGGTTACACCCAGGAGTATTAAGGACCCAATCTCTAAACCAGAAAATGTAATACCGGAAGCAAACACTGAAAAGAAAACCCCCAAAACGACAACACTAAATGAAACAACTCCTCCCATTGAAATTGAGCTATTTTGATAACTTGAAATCATGCGGTAATTATAGCATTCCACCCCAAAATTAAACCTCTGCTGAAAATGAAAAAGGAATTCCCCCCTTTCCTCATTTTTCGATCATATTGTCAGTTATAGGTAGTGGTTGAATAAGACCAGGTCAGTCAATATATCCACAACAGATGGGTCAAATTGCCGACCGCTGTAACGATGCAGCTCATGCAGTGCTTCTTCTTTTGAGATCGGCCGACGATATGCCCTGCCATTTGTCATCATAGTGAAGGCATCGACAACAGAAAGAATGCGTGCACCCATTGGTAATTCCTCCCCCGAAATTCCATCGGGGTATCCACTGCCATCATACCATTCATGGTGCCATCTGACGATGCTTTTAATTGAGTCCAAAGAGGTTGCGGGTTCCATTAAGGCAACACTGAACTCGGGGTGTTGTCGCATTAACTGCCATTCATCCGGTGATAGCGGGCCGGGTTTAACTAATAATTCATGGGATACAATCGACTTACCAATATCATGGAGACGTCCGGCTACCCCCAGCATGAAAATATCCAAACCTGGCACATTGACCTGGCGCGCAATGCGCTCTACCCAGAGGCTCGTATCCGTACTGTGATTACTCATATCGCATCTATCCAGCAGCTCGGCCAGATCGAATAACGAAGATATGTATTGATCTGCATCCGTGGATCAATCGGCCCGGTGAACACATTTAAGCTGGCTAGCTCCACTTTAACTGGGAATCCGGTGATCTCAACTAGATTTTTCTGACCATCAACTGGGAATTTCTGGTTATTTAGAAAATAATAACCAATGGCATGACTGGCAGGATTAATCTCTATAGGCACAAGGATATTCTGGGTGCATAAGTCTCCCCGCTGATTGTTAAGCCCCATCCCTTTGTCATCCGCGTTATTGGACGCGTATTGGGATGCAAAATCGGCATTCATATATAAAACCTCTACTTCTTATGAGTATTCGAGTACGATGGATTTTTAGCCGTTAGCAATATGCAAAGCCGGCTGTTTCCTGGATCGATAGTGAATCCACCAGAGAAATGACTTCTGAGGAGAAGTGTTCCAGTGTTTTGCACTTGACTCAGCAACCTAAATTGTAATAATCGCTGAAGTATTCATCCGCGAGCGGGAAGAAGCCAATAATCTCACCATTTTTCTTTACAAATTTTCTACAGGGATCTGTATTAATATACGCATTTCGTTCGCAAAATTTATTGAGGCAATCATTTACTACGGTGCCCACATCCATCTGTTTCTCAAATGGTGTTTTTTTGATCAAGAATATTTTTTAGTTAGCTGATTTATATAAATATATTTGTTGGTCTAATAATTTTATAGAAAGCTAATTGTGGTATTTTGCCACAATTCTTACTCCTCAATAAACCTTAATTTATATTTAACCGCATAGTCTATTGCATAAGAATCTTTGGGAGCGTGAATGATCAGGTCGGGGCATTCATCAAAGGTATCATCGTATAAGGGGTAGCGAGCTCCGATTTCTTCAACCGATGCGGGTATGAATAAGTCTCTAAGTTTGCTGCTCTCGCAAAACATTCCTTTTGATATCTTTTTAATCCCTTTTCCAATATGAACTTCCTCCAGGGTACTGATCTGACCTGCCCCCCCAAAACTGATCCAATTTGAAAGTTAGAAAAGATCAGTAAAATTAGTCAATATGGGAGACAGGATCATGCCAAAGAAATACTATAAAG
>Ga0172375_10009590_pt1 | contig 12727 bp, 3 predicted proteins | sample LakKiv1m_FD_114537 | JGI IMG/M metagenome (GOLD analysis project Ga0172375, IMG submission 114537) | Freshwater microbial communities from Kabuno Bay, South-Kivu, Congo - kab_092012_11.1m | ecosystem: Environmental > Aquatic > Freshwater > Lake | place: Democratic Republic of the Congo... | reverse complement strand
ACTGTTCGGCAATCTTGTAAATAGAAAATCCTGCAAGCAGCACAAACAACGCCAAAGACACCCATGAAAGAATCGACCAGATCATGATTATCCCTCGATTGTCGCCGCTTTTTCAGCGGGTTCAACTTCTTGAGCAATCTCGATGGATACACTAGCTTCTTCTTGTATTTCTTCGAATTCAACGGATTCATCCACAACCTTGTCAAACGATATTGATTCAACTTCAATAGAGGAAACCGGGCCTTCCATAAGCGGAATTTCCGAAGCCTTTAAGTCTTCACCGAGAGGTATCTCTTCTTGTTTAAGAAGGGAAGATTCTTGTTCTTCCTTCACAGGTGTCATAATGCTTCTTGGGTCCTTCTCAGAGAAAAAATCACTAAAGTACTTTTTCATGAGTTCCTTTTGAATTTGGGAATCAAGGTACTGTGCATACGCTTCACTGGATTTGATTCCGGTAAGGTCAAAATCAGATTTCAAATCGGCGCAAAAGTTGAACACAGATAATTTGTGAGATAGTGTAATTTTTGCAATCATCATACTAAGTATGAAAGCCAAGAAGATGCCAAAGAAAATGAGCCAATGTGTCCAAAACATAAATGATAACAAGTATAGTAACAAAGCTCCCACCCCAACAAAAAACATGATTTTTACCAGGTTGACGAGGGTAATTGCAGAATATTTACGTCGGTTGTGTGGTGTCATGAAAAGTTTTTTCAGTCTGAATATTTCTGGTAATGGCATCGTCGGGAATGCGATGATCATATAGACAATCGGGTCAAAGAATAACTTCTTTTTGTAGAAAAACATTGCCAAGAGCACGCCAAGAATCGTATAGAAGACAATGGCAGTGTTCAAACCAATTCTCGTGTAGTGCGCATCGAGGGTTTCGCCATATGAAAGCAACCCAAAGGCAATCAAACCAAACAGAATCAATCCAACCAAAGTCGTCAAAAGATTTAGATGGTAGATGCGCTTCAAATGCACAAATTCATTGGAAGTCTGAGGAAGACCCAAGAAATCGACATAGTCGATGTCTCGATTTTCTTCTGTTTGTTTCATCATCTGATAATCTCCATAGGTGAAAATCGGGTAAGAGAACCCAAATAACTTCGAAATCATCGAGGTAAGAAAATAGAAATAATATTTTCGGAATCGATGGTTTCCCTTTTTAAAGTACTCCTTTGCGGTATCTCTGCCTAAAAAATCATAATATCCATACTGTTTTGTCATACGTTTCACTCTCTTTCTGCATAGGCATTATTCTGGCAACACAGTCAATAATCCTTTGACAGTGCGTAACGAATAGTTGCTAGTCACATCGACTCCATCGACATTCAAAATATGCACGCTGGTGATGTTGTTATAGATTGATCCTACATCTGTGATACTGCCGTCCGTCGTAAGGATGACCGTGTCGCCTTCCACCAAAGTCCCTACGGATAGATAGTACGCTTCGGAAGTCAGCGGTAATCCGTCATAATATTGTGCGACATTGATGAGACAAATCGTGATTGCTCTCTTAATAACTTCAACGGAGCCATCATAAAATACGATATTGTAATTTTGTGTGACATCTATCATGTTTTCATCCAAAATTCGAATCGTGGTTCTGTCAATGGCGGCTATCACTTTATCCACATTGAGCGTTTCGCCAATGATTTCAAACTTGATTTGATATCCTGCCGGCAAGTTCTTGGATGGAATCCAATAATCTTCTGCTCCTAAGGAATGGGTGTTACCATCATAGATGGACACATTGTCATACAACTTGATTTCGATGATTTCCAAACCGTTGTTGGGAACCACCACGAGCCATCCGTAGACTTTTCGGATGTTGTATAAGTCACTCACGTCATTTCCTAAATCGTCAAGGATGACGACGGTAAATTCATTTCGAATTTGTCCAACTTGAGTGATACTGCGGTTCATTTCTACGACAACCGTGTGGCCTTCTTGCAAAGAACCAACTATAGAGTAAGTGTGATCTGTAAGCGGCGAGCCGTCATAGATTTTGGAAGCATCTCCAGAAATAATGTCGATGGTTTCGAGGGTTTCATCATCTGGGTTCGAGCCAATCACACTACTTCCGCCAGCTCCTTCTCCTTCTCCTTCTCCATCGCCTCCATCACCAGTTCCACTGCCTCCTGAGCCGCCACTACCGCCAGTCCCTCCACCGGCTCCTCCGGGAGTGACTTCGATGGGAACCCACCCAAATCCGTCGATGTAGATTTCAACCCACGCATGGGCTTTATCAGAGGTGACATCGGTCCATTCATTTGCCGTTGCGTCTGCGACATAGCCGGTCACATATCTTGCAGGAATGCCTAATGCTCGGAACATGACAGTCGCTGCCATGGCAAAATGCTGACAAATTCCTTCTCTTGATTCGGTCAAGAAATAGACCGCGAAATCCGCGTTGCTCGGAATTGGTTTGAACGACATATTGTATATTGCAGCGCTGGTAATGTAGTTTTGTACATCTTGTATGATAGTTTCGCTTTGGGAATCTAATCCATTGAGACGGGCGATTTCCAGCATCGCGTTTTTGGTTGATTCCGGCAATTGCATGTAATAATCATAGACAAACATCCGATATTCCATCTCATAGATTTCCGCTGGTGTACCAATCAATGAAATTGCGGAGTCATTGAGAGCTCTTGTGGGGATAAATTGAATGTTATATCCGAGTCCATAGGAATAGTTCGCGTATACATCATTGATATTGTCATAGAGTCCGCTGGCTGGATAATATGGCAAGAAATAGGGTAATCCCGCAATCATCGCCTTGATTTGAGCATTTCCGACCTCTATGTCCGCTGGTGAATTTAGGAACGGGAAGAGGAAGGGACTAATTCCATATGGAGATTCAAATACTTGTGGTGCGCTCCAACCTGTTTTCGTGTATTCGCCATAGGATTGGGCACGTAGATAAATCGTATCCGTGATGCTCGAATAGATTTGGAACAAGAGCACTGGAGGCACTCCGTCTAGATTTCCTTCGCTACTTATAGATGTTCCACTATTCGTACTATCTCCATTTTCATCATCACCGAGAATGGTTAAGGTTCCATATACAGGGTTGATGTTGTATTCGTCAGTCACATCGGCGCCAAGTTCATCATAAATTGTATAAGTGAATCCATTTTGAACTTCTCCGACTTCAACGATTTCTCCTGTGACAGTGACGACGATGGTATGATTCGGCAGTAAAGAGCCCTCCGATACCCACCATTCATCTTTCGTCAGGGGTACTCCGTCATAAGTCTTGGCGTCCGTTCCGGTCGAAATCGAAATGACTTCTCTATCCGCAGTCACTTCGAGAATGCCAATATTCGGGACAACGAGGTAATTCGACGAGACGTCGACATCATTCGCATCGAGGATCTCATATTCAAATTTATTAAAGACTTTGCCCACTGAGGTGATGGAACCAATCACATTCACGTTCAAGTAGTCGCCTTCAAGAAGTTGACTGTCGGTGAGTTCCCAATCGGTTGCGGTCAACGGGGTTCCGTCATATGGTTTCGAAGCCGAAGGGGTTGATATCTTGATGGTTTTCGGGATAATGGTGAGGATTCCTTTAACGAATGTGATGTCGTAATTCTGTGACATGTCGGTCAAACCATCAAATATGAATATTCCAAGGGTATTTTCAATTTCGCCAGCGTTGGTGATTTCGGTATGGGAAGTCACATGGATAGTTTGTTCCCCAACCAAAGACCCTTCTATGACGAGACATCCTTCGCTGAACAGTGGGGTTTTGTCATAAATCTTTTCGTCCGATGCGGTTTCGATGGTAATCGGCCGCGGAGTGATTTTGAGTGTCCCTTCGACAACCGTAATCTGATAGTTATTTGTCACATCGGTTGTCCCCTCGAAAATCGATATTTCCAAAGTGTTAAGAATTTCTCCGACCGTGGTAATCGAAGTATGAGAGGATATGGAGATGAATTGCTCATTGACCAATGAACCAAAAATCACATGAACGTTCTCATTCCATAACGGTGTTCCATCGTAATTTTTCTCATCCGTGGCGGTTTCAATCGTGATTGGCCGCGGGGTGATACGTAAGGTTCCTTCTTCAATGATGATTTCATAGTTATCTGTCATGTCGACGAGACCGTCGAAAATGGAAATGCCAAGCGTGTTTGGCGTTTGCCCAACATTGAGGATGCTTGTGTTGGATGTGACCGTAATCACTTGAGACCCAATCAGGGATCCGCCAACGACTTGAACACCTTCATTTCGAAGCGACGTTCCGTCATAGACCTTTTCATCTGAAGCTGTCAAAATTGTGATGGAGCGAGGAATGATAGTGAGTTCGCCTTGAACAAAAGTAATTTGATAATTGAATGTCAAGTCAGTGAGTCCATCCATGATGGAAACATCCAAATGGTTGGATATTTGCCCAACATTTGTGATTTGAGTGTTGGATAAGACTGATATCGACTGTCCATCGACGATGGACCCGTCGATGACGGTCGTTGTTTCATTCCAAAGTGGTGTTCCATCGTAAATTTTTGTGTCTGTGGCTGTTTCGATGGTAATCGGTCTAGGGGTGACTTTAAGCGTGCCTTTGACGTAGGAAATTAGATAATTCTCAGTTGTTTCCAAACTGCCGTCATAGATCGCAAATCCCAGTGAATTAAGGATTTCTCCGACATTCGTAATCTGTGGGAAGGAAACGGCAAAAATGGATTGGCCAGGAGCTAGTGAACCATCAATGATTTCAAAGAGTTCATTGCCCATAGAAATACCATCGTAGACTTTTTCAGCGCCTGCGGTTTCTATGGTAATATATCGAACAGTGACCTCCAAAAGACCATTGAAAAATGTCATGTAATAGTTGTACGTGACATCTTCGGTGCCATCCCAAATCGTAGCGGATTCAATGATGTTGCTAGTCGTTCCAACATTGGTTTGACTGCCAGAAGTAATCGCGATGATTTGATGATTGCCTACCAAGTTGTAAAATCCAATGACTTCAACCGCACTTGAAGTGAGCGGGTTTCCATCATATACTTTGGTTTGAAATACGGGGTGAACTTCAATCGGTCTGGGATTGATATCGAGTTTACCGATTTCAAAGGAAATATCGTAGTTGTATGTTACATTATTCTCTCCATCCCATACTGTCGCAGACAATATTATGTTATCGGAAGAGCCGACATTGGTTCGGCTTCCAGAAGTGATGGCGATGATTTGATGGTAGGCAATGAGCTGATACATTCCAATGATTTCTACTTCGCTTGAAGTCAGTGGCGTTCCATCATAGATTTTTGATTGATATGTGGGCCGAATCACGATTGGTCTTGGCGTGACTTCTAGAGTTCCAGGGGCAAATGAGAAGTCGTAGTTTGCGCTGACATCGATGATTCCATCCCAGACAATTAGGTTCAAAATTATGTTTTCAGATACACCAACATTCGTAAGACTACCTTCGGTGCTCGCAGTCATGACATGGCCAGCGACGAGGTCGTATAACCCGATGGTCAAAACATCGCTGGAAGTGAGTGGGGTTCCATCGTAGATTTTTGATTCATCCGTCGGTTGGACGATGATGGGTCTTGGTCGGATTTGAAGTGTTCCATAAACATAAGTGATTTCATAATTGTTGGTAAGGTCGATCTCCCCATCAAAGATGGTAATGACCAGCACGTTCTGCTTTTCCCCAGCACTGGTAATCTGAGTATTCGAAACGACATTTGTCGTTTGTCCTGCGACAATAGTACCTCCTATGACCGAATGTTCTTCGTTCCAAAGAGGCGATCCATCATAAATCTTCTCATCCATCGCGGTTTCAATCGTGATGGGACGAGGTGTGATTTTGAGGGTTCCCTTGATGATTGTGATTTGATAGTTAGTGGTCATGTCGACGAAGCCGTCCACAATCTGGATTTCCAGTGTGTTTTGTGTCTCTCCAATGTTGGTAATTTTCGTATTCGAAAGAACGACTGTTCCATGTCCGATTACTAAGGAACCAAGGATGGTTTGAACATCTTCATCCCAAAGCGGTGTTCCATTATAGACCTTCGTTGCCGATGCGGTTTGTAACGTAATCGGACGAGGTGTCACTTCAAGAGTGGATGGTGCAAAAGACATCTCATAGTTATACGTGACATCTTCTGCTCCATCCCAAATCGTTGCGCTCAAAATGATGTTTGCAGAGGTTCCAACATTGGTTTGACTACCCGACGTGTTGGCATGGATTTGATGACTTCCGACGAGGGCATACATTCCGATGGTAGAAACTTCAGTGGAAGTTAACGGTGTTCCATCATATATTTTGGTCTTTGCGACGGGTTGAATGACAATCGGCCTTGGGGTGATGACAAGACTACTTTCTGCGAAGGAGATGTCATAGTTGGAACTGACGTCTCCATTGCCACTCGTAATCGTCGCAGTCAAAATGATGTTGGAAGAAGACCCAACATTGGTTTGACTGCCTGAAGTCGTCGCGATGATGACATGATCGCAAACAAGAGTAAGCGGTGATATGACTTCCACCAGATTGGATGAAAGCGCAGTTCCATCATAAATTCTTGTCTGAATGATTGGCTTGATTTCGATTGGTCTTGGACTGATGCTTAGTGTTCCAGGGATATACGTGATGATGTAATTGCCGGTCATGTCGGAAACTCCATCGTCAATGGAAACAATCAGAGAGTTCAACGAATCGCCGACACTGGTGATCTGCGTATTGGCGACGATTGTTATGGTTTGCGCGAATACCAATGACCCAGATGTGATTAAATACCCTTCATTCCAAAGCGGTGTTCCATCATAAATTTTAGAATCCGTATTGGTTAAAATGGTGATTGGTCTTGGGATAACAGAAAGAGTACCAGTATCCAAAGTGATGGCGTAATTGGATGTCGTGTCTTCCAAACCATTCATGATGGAGATTCCTAAAATGTTTGGCAAGTTGCCAACATTCGTCAGTTGCGAATTGGAGGTGATGACGATGCTTTGTCCAGCGGCCAAGGTGCCATCTGAAATGAGCCATCCTTCATTCCAAAGCGGTGTTCCATCATATGTTTTGTCGCCATTTGAGGTTCTTATTGTGATTTCACGATACGTGACGGTTAATGTTCCCTTCACAAAGGTAATCGCATAATTCATGGTGTTAAGCGTATCACCAGAATATATCGATACGCCTAACGTGTTTGGGGTCACACCGACATTTGTTAATGAAGTATGGGTCGTGACCAAAATGGTATCAGACCCGACGAGTGAACCATTGATGATTTGAACGCCTTCATTCCAAAGAGAGGTTCCATCATAAATCTGTTCATCGGTTGCGGTCTCTAGGGTAATCGGTCTTGGGGTAATCGTCAATGTTCCAGTTGCATATGTAATGGCATAATTGCCTGTCATGTCAGTGATTCCGTCATAAATGTCAACTTCTAATATATTTGGCGTAACGCCAGCATTCGTGATTTGTGTATTCAATGTAACCATGAAGGTATGTCCATCCACAATGGAACCCATGGTGATTTGGAAGTTGTCGTTCCATAGAGGCATACCGTTATAGATTTTTTCATCGGATGCGGTTGTAATAGTTATCGGTCTTCGAGTCACCTCAAGTACGCCTGTTTGGTAGGTAATGATGTAATTATTTGATACTTCAATGTCACCATCAAAAATCTTGGCATTCAAGATGGCATTCGGTGATTGACCGACTGTGGTCCGACTACCAGTAGTTTGTGCGACGATATGATGACCATTGACGAGTTCATTGATGCCAATCGTTTCAGCTTCGCTTGAGACAAGAGGTGTTCCATCGTATACTTTGGAACTGTATATGGGTCGAATCACAATCGATTTTTGGAGGATGGTGAGTGTTCCCTCATTGAAATGAATATCATAATTGTTTGTCATGTTTGCAAATCCATCAAAGATGGAGATTTCGAGGGTGTTCAGTAATTCTCCGAAATTTGTTATCTGAGAGTTGGATGTGACAGTGATGGATTGTCCTTCGACCAAAAGTCCTTGAGTGATTTGATAGTCTTCACTCCATAGTGGCAAGCCGTCATATATTTTTTGCGCGGAGGCAGTGTCTATCGTTATCGGCCTTTTCGTAATCGATAAGCTACTCTCAGAGAAGTTCAATTGATAGTTATCCGTGACTTCGTCATCGCCATCCCAAATAGTAACACTCAAAATGATGTTGGGAGAGGACCCAACAATGGTTTGGCTGCCATTTACCAAGGCGATAATCAGGTGTCCTTCGACGAGGGTGTTATCGCCATAGACTTCTACTTCGCTAGACTGAAGTGCGGAACCGTCATAGACTTTTGTTTGGAATACGGGCTGAATCCAAATCGATCTTGGAGTCACTTTCAGCGTGCCTGTGACGAAGGAAATGACATAATTGTTCGTATAGTCATGAGTTCCATCCTGAATCGTTACTGCCAATTCGTTTTGGATTTCACCGGCATCGGTTAGTGGTGTATGAGAGACGACGAAGATGGTTTGACCAAGGACAAGGTTTCCTGCAGAAATCAAATATCCTTCATTCCATAACGGGAGTCCATCATATGTTTTTACATCGCTGGAAGTTTCAATCGTAATCGGTCTTGGCAAGACAGACAAAGTTCCCGTCAGAATCGTGATTTCATAATTATCTGTTTTGTCGGTCAAACCGTCAAACACTGAAAATTCGAGAACGTTTGGCAGTTCTCCAGCATTGATTAAAGCAGAATTCGATATGACAGATATTGTCTGTCCGTCGACAATTTCGCCCTCGATGATTTGATAATCTTCATTGACAAGTGCGGATCCATCGTAAATGAATTCATCACTGGACGTTTGAATCGTAATCGGTCTTGGCGTTACTTCCAAAGTTCCAGTCGCAAACGAAATCTCGTAGTTTTCGCTGACATCGACTTCGCCATCCCAAATCGTCGCACTCAAAATGGTGTTGGAACTACTTCCGACATTTGTTTGGCTGCCGGAAGTTGTGATTTGTATGGAGTGGCCATCAAGCAACGATCCGTTGATAAGGAGGGTCTCATTTGTTTGCAGGGGCTCACCATCATAGACCTTTGATTGATTCGCTGGTTGAACGGATATGATACGCGGTATAAACCGAATCATGGTTGTTTGAAAATGAAATTGATACGAGTTTGTGACATCGACGCCGTTTAGGTCTTTGACGACGATGTTCTCCAAGTCGAGACTCGTCACATTTTGAGAGAGATTACCATACTTATATTCCACCGAATCAATGTAATCCCCTTCATAGAGTTGGGCGATAACTTGAGGTTCATCCCCGAACTGAATGTCCGAACTTTGAAGAGATAGTTCAACTTCTTTTGATTGTATTAGAAAATCGTAAATCGTTTCCTTCTTCTGCCCAAATAAACGAGTCGTCGTGATTTTGACCTCGTATTCGCCTGTTCTCAGTGGCAGTTCATCATTCCAAGTGTCTTCACCCACCATACGATATTCATAACTAACAGGAGAAAAAAAGGATTTCGATGTGATTACATAACTATCGCCAAAAGTGACGACATCCGGTACCGTGACGTCATATACCATACCCTTGGTTATGCTATAAGAAGACATCATTAGGAATGAAAACGAGGCTATGGCGATAAGGACTTTGCGATACTTAATGATCTGTTTCAAAAGAGTATACGTCCATAACATTCTTCGTTCATAACTTGCGTATCTCATATCAACACCACAATCTAGATATTTAGACTGTATACTCCTTTCTTAAAAAGTAGCGGGGTGATTACGCTGGATTGACGGCAAGTTCACCCTCGACCAGGTTGATAACATAGTTCAACGTCACATCGATTCCATCGCATACGATTTTGACGGACTCAATGGTATTTTCACTCTTTCCAATCGACGTTTGCGATCCTGAAATGACGATTTCTGAAATTGAATTGTTCGGGGCGAGCGTTCCCGAAGAAATCAAGTAAGTATGAGAAACCAAAGCCGTTCCATCGTACGTTTTGGAAGCACTTGAAGATTCAATCGTAATGATTCGTGGTGTGACAATGAGATTGCCATAAGTCACATTGATTCGATATAATCCCGTGACATCTTGTCCAGACGAATCATGGATGGAGATGGTACCCTTATTCTTCGAAATACCAACATTGGTTTGTGTTCCCAAGAACGTCACATCATAAACAGAATGACTTTCGGCCAAGTCCCCAAGAATATTCCATGTATCGCAGGTTAACGGGGAGCCATCGTATACTTTTTGATTTCCAGTGGTGATAAAGTCAATTACATATAAATACAGTTGCAGTACGCCTTCGTTATAGGTAATGTCAAATTGGCTCGTTACATCTGCCCCTGTATTGTCATAGATAATCAAGGAGGTTACTCTGCTGCTACCAAGTCCAGGAGTGGACAATTCGCCATCAAGAGTGACTTGATAGGTATAACCTTGAGATAGAAAGCTACTGAAATTGGTTATCATCACTGACGAAGCAATAATTGTCTTTCCATCGGCGTATGGTTCTCTAACACTGGTTGGCGTTACAGAGATTTTAGTCAGAGTTTCGGAAGGATCACTATCCCCGCCATCCCCATCATCTCCGCCATCCCCGCCGCCTGATGAAGGACCTCCACCGGTCACTTCAATGGGAACCCATCCAAATCCATCCAAAAAGATTTCTACCCATGCATGGGCATATTTACCGCTGACGGTAACCCACTGATTGGAAACGGCTGTTCCTACATAGCCGGTCACATATCTCGCAGGTATTCCCATCGCGCGATACATTAGCGCTGCGGCAGTCGCATAATGCTGGCAAATGCCTTCTTTGGAAACAGTTAGGAAATAGATGGCGATGTCTTCGACATCATCCGGTATTTTCGGAAAATTGAGATTATATACCGCAGCGTGCTGAATATAATTCTGAATATCCGTAATCAGTGTCGGGCTGTCAATGTCGATTCCATTTTCGCTTGCTAAGGAAAGCATCGCACTTCTTGTGCTTTCGGGTAGCGCCAAGAAATTGTCGTATACATAGTCTTTATATGCAATCGCTTCAGGGCTATTGAGAAGGTTTTGATCTCGAAGATTGTCCGATTCCTTGTAAGAATACGGAATGAATGAGAATTGAACTACAGAAGAGGTGTCTCCGGAAATGTAAGTATCATTGACACCGCTCAATAAATCGATGGTAAAGTAAGGAATCAAGAAGGGGACTTGCTGACGAAGGTAACTAATCTGGATATCATAACTCGAATATCCTAATGTAATCAAACTACCACTTGCCAAATTCAAGGGATTGATAAACATGGAGGCATCATAAGTAGACGCATCCCAACCACGCAAATTATAATCTCCGTATGAATTTCCGCGGAAATAGATGAACCCCGACTGAGAGGTTAAAAAAGAAAACACATCGGAATCGTTCGGTTCAAATCCTTCCGTTGACAAAGCTCCAGAGGAATAAGAGCTGGATAATACGGTCAATTCACCAACGTCATATATGAATTGGTAACAATCTGTTACGTCATTTCCGTCTTCATCGATGACATAAGCAAAAATGTCGTTGGTGACAGTACCGACATCAGTGAGTTGTGCATCGACACTCACAACGAGTTCGTGGTTTTCGAGCGTTTCTCCGGAAATGACGGTCCAAGTTCCATTCGTTAAGGGAAGACCATCGTAAACTTTAGAAGCATCTTCAGACTTAATGACGATGACGATCGGTTGCACTTCCAATGTTCCATATTCATAGGTGATCTCATAATATCCTGAAACATCTTGATTGTTTTCATCAAGAATTTTAACACCGATTTGATTTTCTTGAGTTCCTGGGGTTAGGAGGCTCGAACTGGATACGATTTCGAGTGAATGATTACCCAAAAGCATGCCACTGATAATTTGGGGATTGCCTTCAGATAGGGCGGTTCCATCATATTCTTTTTCTAAATTACCAGACGAAATGGTAATTCTTCTCGGTTCAACGGAAAGAGTTCCAATTTGATAGGTGATGTCATATAAGTCCGATACATTGTTTCCTTCTTCATCGAGAATTAAAATGCCAATTTCGTTGGAAACGGAGCCAGGAATCGTAATGCTGGAATTCATCAGTGCTTCAATATGATGATTCGCCAAAAGCCCGCCACCGATGATATTCCAAATGTCACTGGTTAGTGGTAACCCATCATACGACTTTGACACGGTTTGGGTTCGAATGACAAGTGAAACAGGAAGGACAGTGAGTGTTCCGAGTTCAAGTGTAATGTCATATCTTTCGGTCACGTCATTGTTTTCGCTATCCAAAATTGTGATTCCAATATCATTGGTCGTGGATCCGGGTCTGGTAATACTGGAATTCATGACTGCGACAATGTGATGATTTTCAGCTAATATTCCACTTTGAACAAACCACTCTTCACTGACAAGTGGCTCTCCATCATATGTTTTTTCGGCCGTCTCTGTGACGATGGTCAAATGATGAACTTTGAGATCAGAGATTGATATGTCCAGCAGATTAAACCCAAGATACGCGATAAAGAACAATATCGTTGAGATGATGGTTCCCGATATGAAAAATAAGATTTTTTTATTCATCAAGCCACCCCCTTATCCATTGAGTGAATTTACGCGTTGATTTCAATGTGTTCGATATATTCCTTACAAAGGGACATTTGACCTTCACCGAACAATTCGTCCATGAAGGCGATTAATCCAGGCGCTGCGCTTTTGACATACACCATGTTTTTCGTTTCGAGTTTCCTCAGT
>Ga0172375_10009589_pt1 | contig 12727 bp, 13 predicted proteins | sample LakKiv1m_FD_114537 | JGI IMG/M metagenome (GOLD analysis project Ga0172375, IMG submission 114537) | Freshwater microbial communities from Kabuno Bay, South-Kivu, Congo - kab_092012_11.1m | ecosystem: Environmental > Aquatic > Freshwater > Lake | place: Democratic Republic of the Congo... | reverse complement strand
GCTTGTCCCTGCGGGAAACGCGCCCCCTCGAGGAGCCTTACGATGATAAAGACGGTCAAGGATATCGCGCTTTCCGGAAAGCGGGTCATCATGCGCGTTGACTTCAACGTTCCCATGAAAGAGGGCAAGGTCCAGGACGACACCCGCATAATGGCGGCTCTCCCCACGATCAATTACCTTCTCGACGCGGGCGTCAAAAGTCTCGTGCTGATGTCCCATCTGGGCGATCCCGACAAGGACGCCGCCAAGGCCAAGGAAAAAGCGGAGCGCGATGGGAAGGCTTTCAATCTGGAAAAGTACCTGGACGGAAAGCACAGGATGAGGCCGGTGGCCGAATATCTTTCGGCCAAGCTCGGCAAGCCTGTCGTCTTCCTTCCTTCCTGCATGGGGCAGAAAGCGACCATCGACGCCCTGCCCGCCGGCTCGATCGCCATGCTCGAGAATACCCGATTTCACAAGGAAGAAACCTCAAAGGATGAGGCGAGGCAGGACATTCTCGCCAAGGAACTCGCTTCCTACGGCGATGTCTTCGTGAACGACGCCTTCGGTTCCGCCCATAGGGCCCACGCTTCCACCGCCACCATCGCCAAATTCTCAAAGGTCAATGTCGGCGGATTCCTCATGGAAAAGGAAGTCGCCCACCTCGAGCCGATGCTGAAGAACCCGCCCAAGCCCATGGTCGCCATTATCGGCGGAGCCAAGGTGTCATCGAAGATCGCCGTGCTCCAAAGCCTGCTGAAGACCGCGAGCGCGCTCATTATCGGAGGCGGGATGGCCTACACCTTCCTCAAGGTGCAGGGTTTCAAGGTCGGCAAGAGCCTCGTCGAGGACGATTTCCTCGATACGGCGAAAGATCTCCTCGATGCGGCCGTGAAGGCCGGCGTGAAGATCGTTCTGCCCGTCGACCACATCTGCGCGGCTTCCTTCGCGCCCGATGCGGCTCCCGTGCCGGTGGACGGCGGGAATATTCCCGATGATCTCATGGGTCTTGATGTTGGTCCGAAAACCCTCGCTCTTTATGCCGATTTGCTCTCGACGGCGCGGAGCGTCGTCTGGAATGGCCCCGTGGGTGTTTTCGAATTCGATGCCTTCGCGAAGGGGACCGAGGAAGTGGCGAAGATGGTCGCGGCGGCAACCGGGCGCGGCGCCCTCACCGTCGTGGGCGGCGGGGATTCTGTCGCTGCGGTCAACAAATTCGGCCTCGCTTCCAAGATGAGCCATGTTTCCACCGGCGGCGGCGCGAGCCTCGAGTATCTCGAAGGCAAAATCCTGCCCGGAATCGCCTGTCTCGAACAAAAGTAGCCTCCCTTTCCGGTAAACCTTACAAAGCGATAAGGCCACCCGAAAGGGTGGCTTTATTTTTATATTTATTGCTGAAGGAGAAAGAATATGAAAATCGCGGCGAACATAGCCGGGCTGATAGGAAATACCCCGCTCGTGGAATTGCATGCCCTCACCAAGGGATTGAAGGCGCGGGTCGTCCTGAAGCTCGAATACTTCAACCCAGGACACAGCGTCAAAGACAGGATCGCCTTGTCCATGATCGAGGCGGCGGAAAGGGGGGGGAAGCTTAAGCCGGGAATGACTATCGTCGAACCGACGAGTGGCAACACTGGCATCGCTCTCGCGATGTTGGCGGCGGCGCGGGGATACCGTTGCATCCTCACGATGCCCGAGACGATGTCCTTAGAGCGCAGACTCCTTATAAAGGGTTACGGGGCTGAAATCCTCCTCACTCCAGGGGCGGAAGGCATGAATGGCGCGATTGAGAGGGCGAAGGCGATGGCCGCCGCGAATCCTGGCGAATTTTTCATGCCGATGCAGTTCGACAATCCGGCCAACCCCGAAGCCCATCGCCGCGGCACTGCCGTGGAAATATTGAGCGATACCGACGGGCAGGTGGACTTTTTCGTGGCGGGCGTAGGGACGGGCGGAACCATCACGGGGACGGGCGAAGCCCTGAAGGCGCGCAAACCTTCGGTGAAGGTGATCGCCGTGGAGCCGGCGGGTTCGCCCGTGCTGTCCGGCGGGGCGAAGGGGCCCCATGCCATCCAGGGCATAGGCGCCGGCTTCGTGCCCAGTGTCCTCAATACGAAGATCTACGACGAAATCATAAAAGTGTCGGACGCCGATGCCATCGACACCGCGCGGGCGGCGGCGAGGCGAGAGGGAATCCTCGTCGGCATCTCCTCAGGGGCGACAATCTGGGCCGCGCTCCAAATCGCCAAGCGACCGGAAAATAGGGGGAAGTTGATTGTCGCGATAGCCGCCTCCTATGGCGAGCGCTATTTGTCCACGCCTCTGTTCCAGGATGACGCGGCCTCGACGTCGACTTCCCGGGCGGCAGTCTCCGCGGGACAAGCCGCGGCCCCTATCCCGGGAAAGGCGGTCTGACAATGCGCGGTCCCAAAGATGATGTTCTCTTCGCAATAAAACCTCGTCCTCCTGGTCTCTTCGGGCGGATGAGGGAAGACATGAAAATCGTTCGCGAGCGCGATCCCGCCGCCCATTCTTCCTTTGAAATCGCGCTCGCCTACGCGGGCGTGCATGCCATATGGGCGCATCGGGCGGCTCATTTCCTGTGGACGAGGGGCGCGAGAATTTCCGCCCGAATCCTGTCCCAGCTCGCTCGATTTTTCACTGGTGTCGAAATTCACCCTGGCGCCAGGATTGGAAGGAGGCTCTTTATCGACCACGGAATGGGGGTTGTCATCGGGGAGACAGCCGAGATTGGCGATGATGTCACCCTTTATCATGGGGTGACTCTCGGGGGCACTTCATCGAGCAAGGGCAAACGCCATCCCGAGCTGGGCGACAGGGTGACGGTGGGCGCGGGCGCCAAGATTCTCGGCAACATAAGGATCGGATCGGACAGCAGGATTGGCGCCAACGCCGTTGTCGTGAAATCGGTGCCGGAGAACTCTGTCGTCGTGGGCATCCCCGGCCAAGTCGTCAAAAAGGCCCACCCCCATCATGAGGGCGATTTGCCCGACCTGAATCATTCGGCCATGCCCGATGTGATCGGCACATCGGTGAAAGACCTTATGAAGAGGGTGGAGAAGCTGGAATCAGCGTTGGCGGCTTTCGAAGAGCGACGGGATCGTGGATAGATCCCAAGCCTTTACTAATCGGCTTAGTTTCAGTTACTATCGTCCCTGCGGCCGGAACCGGATGAGTTTCGGATATCGCGCAATGCGAGGTAAAATGTATGCGTTCATATTTCATCGCCGGCAACTGGAAAATGCACAAGACGGTCAAGGAATCGGTCGCGCTCGCCTCCGAGCTCAAGACAAAGCTCGCTGGCTGCAAGGAAAAAGTGATGATAGCCCCCGCTTTCACCGCCTTGTCGGAAGTGGCGAAAGTGCTGGAAGGTTCCACCATCCTGCTTGGCGCCCAGAATATGGGACCCGAGGAACAGGGCGCCCACACGGGTGAGGTGTCCGTGCTCATGCTCAAGGATATCGGCGTAAAGGTTGTCATCCTGGGCCACTCGGAGCGCAGACACAACTACCTCGAGACTGATGCCCTCATCAACAAAAAAGTCCTGCTCGCCCTTGCCCACGGCCTCGAAGTAGTGCTTTGCGTGGGCGAAACCCTCGCGGAGAGGGAATCCGGCAGGCTCGAAACCGTTCTGGCCACGCAACTGCGCGAGGGCCTCGCCGGCGTCTCCGCGGAAAGCCTGGATAAGGTGACCATCGCCTACGAGCCCGTTTGGGCAATCGGCACCGGAAAAACCGCTACGCCCGACGACGCCGACGCGGTCCACGCCTACTGCAGGAAAGTTCTGGCCGCCCTCTATGGTGACGAGAAAGCTAAAAAGATCCTCATCCAATATGGCGGATCGGTGAAGGCGGACAATGCCGCGGCCCTGATGTCCAAGCCCAATATCGATGGCGCTCTCGTGGGCGGCGCCAGCCTCAAGGCTGAAAGCTTCGTGCCGATAGCCCGCTTTAGGTGAGGAACAAAAAGGTCTTGATATGGGACCTCGTTCTCGTATAGTATAAGCGTCTGCGCGCGATGTGCGCGCAGGTCGTCAATTTTGCATTCCGGGAGTTGTTACCATGGGTTTTTTCGCTGTGCTGCTCCTCGTTCTTTTCGTTCTCGTCTGCCTCCTCCTCATTTTTCTCGTCGTCATCCAGGATGAAGATTCCGATTCGATTGGCGGCATTTTCGCCGGCGGATCGGCGAGCGCGTTCGGATCGAGATCATCGAATGTCGTGATAAAGATAACCTATGTGCTCGGCGCTCTTTTCTTCGTGACGGCGTTCTCGATGGCGCTCATCAACAAGTCCTCCACCGGCAATATCGCGGCAGTGGCGACACAGCAGGGACAGCAGACCACGAGCACCGAATGGTGGAAAGGCTCCGACGCGACGACCACCACCCTGGGACAGACTCAGAGCGGGCAGACTCCTGCCGCGCCAGCAGGGACGACGCCAACGACGAAGTAAGGATCCGCGGCGAGAAGACTCCTCCCTTTCTTCCGTTAATCGAGGATGGAGCGGATATATGATTCTTCAAAAGGTATTTCTGCCTTCGACCATAAAGACGGGCCTCGAAAGCGATAGCAAAGATGAGCTTTTCGAAGAGCTCGTCGATGTTTTGGCAAAGGCGTATCCGACTCAATCTTCCTTTCCCCGCCAGCAGATAATCGATTCCTTGGCCAAGCGCGAAGCCAAAATGTCCACAGGCATAAGCAAAGGCATAGCCTTGCCCCACGCAACGGTCGAAGGTCTCGATACCCTGAGAGGCGTTCTTGGCATTTCTTCCCGGGGCGTGGATTATGATGCCCTGGATGGGTATCCCGTATTCCTCGTATTCCTTCTCCTCACTCCCCCGAACGATGTGGAGCTCCATCTTCAGGCTCTTCAGCGTATCGCTTCGCTGATCGATGATCATGACGTGACATCAAGATTGGCGGCATCGGCGTCATCGGCCGCGGCCTTCGCGGTGATCAAGGGATTCGAGCGCGGCGAGTTGGAGTGATGTTGTTGATCGTGTGATTCCACCCGGCTTGCGCTGCGGCAGGGCAGAGGGAACCGCACCCGGCTATACAGTTCAATGTATGGAGAGAGAGGTGCACCATGGATTCTCTGAACGGACTGGATAAGCTGCTGGAAGCCGAAGCCAAGGCGGCGGCGCTGATCAGGGATGCCGAGGCCGAAGCCGTCTCTATCGTCAGCAATGCCAGCGAAGATGTTCGCGTGAGGGAAAAGGGGAAGCTCTCCAAGCTTCACGCCGAACAGGAGTCCGCCCTAGCGGCTTTCGCGATAGAAACGAACCAGAAATTGAAAAGCGCACTGGACGACTATAGAGAAGCGCTGAAGACCCTTCCCCGCGATGAGGAAGCATTGGCGCGAGCATGCAGGGCATTCATGTCAGCCGGGGCTTGAGATGGCCGACTCCTTCGAACTCGCTTACCTGTACGCGAGAATCTGCGGGGCATTCTCCTCCATGAATTTAGGCGCGAAGGGCGCCGACCTGGCGCGCGAGTCCTCGCTCTCCTCCATCTGGAAGCTGTATTTCGAGGAGGAAATCCCGGACAAGCCCGAAGCCTGGCTCCTCGCGACGCTTGAAAGGCGGGTGCTCGGGCGTTCCATCGACAGGTTCCTGTCGCTGGCGAATCCTGTGATGGGCTCCGACGACGGATTCATAAACGCGCTCGTCGCCAAGTATGAAATCTCTGTCATCAAGAACATGCTGCAACGGATTGCCGAATCGGAAGCAAGGCCCGAAGCCACGGTTTTTTCCAATGACCGTATCCAAAAGGCGCTTTCCGCTTGGCCACGCCTCAAAGACATGTTTTCGGGCACGATATATGACTGGGTGGATGAAGGAGCCCTTGTCGACATCGGAGTTACCGAAAGCAGGCTGGACAAGCAATATTACACAAGATTGTGGAGTTCGGCTTCCGCGCTTCCCCGGGGCAAGCTCGGCAACATTCCCGCCCTCATTCTGAGGGAAATCGAATATCAAAATCTTGCCTGGGCCTTGAGGGTACGCAGATATTATGGATACGGCAGGGAGAGAACCTTGCCGCTTCTCGTCGAAATCGAGAACGAAGACGTGCTTTCCCTCGCCCTGGGAACCTTCGATCTCGACATCGACACCATGACCAGTTTCGCCGCCTGGCCAGCGAAGAAACTTCTTGCTGGACAGTCCTCGAGTCGCCTTGATATCCCGACACTGGAGAACAGGCTTCAGCGGGATCTCTTTTCCTTCGTGAGGAGATCCATGCATATGTATCCGTTCGGCTATACCCCGCTTTTCTGCTATTTCAAGATGCTCAAAGCCGAAGCCTCATTCGTCTTGGGCGTTCTCGAGGGCATACGGCTCAAGGCCCCAACGGAAGAGAAAATAGATCTAGCGTGGGCTCTCGCGGGAGACAGCATATGAGTTCGACGGCCATGCGGAGGATGGAGCTCCTCCTGCTCAAATCCGACATCGACAGCGCGCTGCGCTATCTGGCGTCAAAAAATTGTTTCCAGATCATCTTTCCCGTTGTTTCGCCGCTTCCGGAAACGAAGGGAAAGCAGACTTCTGCCGCGGCCGAGGCCGTGGCTTCCGAGGAAGCTTACCTGGCGCGCCTGGACGGGGCTTTGGCTAAACTTGGCCAACTCGGAACCTGCCTTGGCCTGCGTCAGGAAGACATGGATCTCGGGGCGGCCAGGCTTCCCGACGAAGCGCTTCTCGATGAAATCGATGCGATCTCCTCATCCTGCGCCGAGAATGAGCAAGTCAGTCTTGCCCAAAAGCGGAAGCTGGACGACCTGGAGGAATCGCTGCGGGAGTTGCGCGCCTTCGCGGGACTTTCGCTCCCCTTCGAAGACATAAGCAAGCTTTCCTTCGTCTCGATGCGACTCGGCAAGGTGGATCCGGAAAAGATTCCTGCCTTGAATCGCTCGCTCGATGACAGGGCCGCGATAATACCCATGGATAATGCTGGATCGATTGTCGCGGTGGCGTCGAGAAAAGGCCGGTTTGCCCTCGAAACCGAATTGGCGAAGGCTGGCTTCGTCAAGATGAACATGCCGCCGGATTTCCGCGGCGTGCCCGCCGATGCCCTTGCCGCCCTGCAGACATCGTACGGGGAAGCAAAGGAAAATGTGGCGGCCTTGGAATCCCGGAGAAAAGCCGAGGCAGACAGGATTTCCCCCACCTGGGTCGCTATGCTTTCTTCGGTGAAACTAGGGCGCGCGCTCAAGAAAGTCGAGAAGAAACTCGAAGGCACGGAATTGGTATACAGGTTGGCGGGGTGGGTACCCTCCGTGAGCGTGGAGACTCTTATCAAAGACTTCCAATCCATGTTCGGCGACCGGATAGCCATACGTCTGTACGACCCCGGCGATGAAGAAGGAAATTCCGCCCAAAAGGGCAGGGAAGTGCCGGTCCTCCTCAAGCAGAGCGGCTTCGTCTCGGCTTTCCAGGGCATCGTTCTCTCCTATGGGACTCCCGTCTATGGGGATATCGATCCTACGCCCTTCGTGGCTTTCTTCTTCACCTTCCTTTTCGCGGTTATGTTTGGCGACCTGGGACAGGGCGCGGTGATCTTGGGGCTTGGCCTCCTCATTTCGAAGTCAGAAAAAGGTTTGCTGCGCAATTATAAAAAGTATTGGCCCGCTTTTGTCGCTGCCGGAGCCGGCTCGATGTTCATGGGCCTGCTCGTGGGATCGTTTTTCTCCGACGAAAAACTTCTCATTCCGCTTGAGCGTTTCCTGACAGGCTTGACCCTGGGGGCTCCTCGCGACCGTTTCCTCGATATTATGCCCAGCAACAGCCTGGGATCGATGTTCTACTTCTTCGGATTTACGGTCGGCATTGGCTTTCTCATCAATTCGACGGGATTGGTCATCAACATGATAAACCTTGCGCGCAAGAAAAAATGGGGAGAGGCGCTGTTTTCGAAGACAGGCCTTTCGGGCGCTTTGCTCTTCTGGTGGGCCTCGGGGATGGGCCTGCGTGTCATCCTCGGCGGCAAACTTGGATGGATTGACCTCATCGGTCTTGGCGTGCCGCTCTTGGCGCTCTTTTTCACGAAGCCGTTCGAAAACGTCATGACGGCGGCAGAAAGGAAGCATAGGGGCGGGGAAGCCTCCGGAGAGAGGAATGGGGAAAGCGAAAAGGCATCAGCGATCGATGTCCTTGTCGGGGGCCTTGTCGAGATAATCGAGACCTTCTCGTACTACGCGTCCAATACCATGAGCTTTCTGAGAGTGGCGGCCTTCGCGCTCGCTCACGCCGTCCTTTCCTTCGTCGTTTTCACGATGGCGGAACTCGTGCGAACAAGGGCGCCGGGGGGCGTTGTTTTCCAATTCCTCATTTTCCTGGTCGGCAATCTGATCATCATCAGCCTGGAAGGATTGATCGTCACCATCCAAGTGATACGATTGCAATATTATGAATTCTTCTCCAAGTTTTTTACCCAGACGGGGCAAGCCTTCGATCCCATACGTTTCGAGCCTTGATCGCGGGGTTCCTGATTCAAGCCCCGTGCCAATGAAAAGGAGTGCGCAGATGAAGAAAAAGATCACAGCGGCAATTTTCGCGACGGCGAGCGCCGTGTCCACCTTCGCCCAGACAGCGGCCGGGGCCGCGCCTGCGGCGGCGCCCGCGGTATCCTCGTCGAGTTCCGCGGTAAAATATATCGCGGCGGCGCTCGCCGTTGGAGTGGCCGCCATAGCCGGTGGAACGGCGGTGGCGAAGATTGGGGCGGCCGCGATGGGCGCCATGGCGGAAAAACCTGAGCTTTCGGGCAAGGCCCTGCCCTATGTCGGCCTCGCCGAAGGCATCTGTCTGTGGGGCTTTCTTGTCGCCCTGCTCATTCTCCTCCTTTAGAGGAGGAAGCGCTTCGTGACGGAGATTTTTGTCGTCGCCGAAGAGGAGCTTGTCATCGCTTTCAAGATGATCGGCGTTGAAGGCGTCGCGGCGACGGGAGCCGAGGATGCGCTTGCCGCTTTTCGCGGAGCCATAAGCGCTCCGGAAGCCTGCAAGATGCTCATTCTGACCGAGGATATCGCTGACATGCTGGGTTCCGAACTCATCGACTGGCAACTTACGGGCCGATACCCTCTCGTCGTGGAGATACCTCCTCTTTCAGGCTCTTCGCCCGATCACGTCAAGCTTGTCGATGCTGTCCGGCAGGCGATAGGAATAAAGATCCAATGAGGTTCAGGGAATAAATGGAAGAGATAAAAGGCACCGAAGCGTTGGAGCGCGAAATCCTCGATGACGCGTCCAAGAAAGCGGATAGGATCGTCCGCAAGGCCAGGGAGGATGCCGACAAGCTCACGCAAAGCTCCGCCGACTCTCTGGGCAAGAAAATCCTGGAAATGGAAGGCCAGAAAAGGGAAAAGTTCTCCCAGATGGAGAAGGAAATCCTGTCGAGGCTGCCGCTCGAGAAGACCCGGCTCAGAGCCCAGTTCATCGACGAGACGCTTAGGGCATCGGTGCGGCGGTTCATCGATTCCATCGATGACGCCGAACTGGGTGTCTGGTGCCGCTCGGAGCTGAAAAAGCGATCGCGATTATTCGCGGGGAAACAATTCGCCGCGAGGTACAAAGGTCTCGACCCCTCCGCCGTCAAGGAGATTGAGGCGCTTTTAGGCCTACGCATGACTCCTGCCGCCGAGCAGGATCTCGGCGCTTCTCGTCGGGGCGTCGTGATCGCCAGCCTCGATGGCGCGATGGCGATGAAGCTCACCGAGGGCGTGCTGGAAGAGAGGCTTCTTGATGAATACAGGGGCGAATTGGCTAAGGCCCTATTCCCCTCGACGGCCGGACAGGATGGCGGGCGATGAAAGCAGGAACGATAACGCGAATCTCCGGGCCGATCGTCAAGGCAAAAGGCGTGACGGGCGCTGGGCTCTACGATGTGGTCAAGGTCGGCGCCGCCCGCCTGATTGGCGAGATAATCAGGCTCGAAGGCGATACGGCCACGATTCAGATCTATGAAGACAATACGATGATGCGCGTTGGGGAACCCGTTGAATGCGAAGGGGGACCGCTCTCCGTCCTTTTGGGCCCCGGCCTCATCGGTTCGATTTATGATGGCATTCAGAGGCCGCTTCCGGCGCTGAAGACGCTCTCCGGTCCAATGCTTTCGCCGGGCATTGAAGGCGAGGCGCTCGATATCAAGAAAAAGTGGCATTTCGTCCCGGCCTTGGGCGTGGGCGATCCGATAGGTCCAGGCCTGTCTTTCGGAGCGGTTCAGGAATCGCCATCGGTGCTGCATCGGCTGCTTTTCGACGCTTCGGCCCCGGCAGACACGGCGGCCTGGGTGGCGACCGAGGGGGACTATACCATCACGCAAGCCCTTGTGCGATCGAGCGATGGCAAAGAATACGCCGCGGCTTCGCGATGGCCGGTACGCAAGGCCAGGGCTTTTTCGGCCAAGCTCGTGCCAACGGAGCCTCTTGTCACCGGACTGCGCGTCATCGATGTGCTCTTTCCCGTGGCCAAGGGTGGATGCGCCGCCATACCGGGCGGCTTCGGAACCGGCAAGACAATGACGCAGCACGCGATCGCCAAGTGGTGCGATGCCGACATCATCGTCTACATCGGCTGTGGCGAGCGCGGCAACGAGATGACCGAAGTCCTCACGGAATTTCCCCAACTCATCGACCCCAGGACGGGGCGCTCGCTTATGGAAAGGACGATTCTCATCGCCAACACATCGAATATGCCCGTCGCCGCGCGAGAGGTTTCCATCTATACCGGTATAACGATCGCCGAGTATTACCGCGATATGGGCTACCATGTGGCGGTGATGGCCGATTCCACCTCGCGCTGGGCCGAGGCCCTCCGCGAGCTCTCGGGCCGACTCGAGGAGATGCCCGCCGAGGAAGGTTTCCCGGCCTATCTGCCCACGAGGCTCGCGGAATTCTACGAGCGCGGGGGCATGGTTACCACCTTCGAGAACAAGAAGGGCTCGGTGACCATAATAGGAGCCGTCTCTCCCCCCGGAGGCGATTTCTCGGAGCCGGTAACCCAGCATACGAAGCGATTCATACGATGCTTCTGGGCTCTCGATCGCGACCTCGCCAACGCCCGCCATTATCCGGCGATCTCGTGGAACGATTCCTACTCCGAATATGCCGACGACCTCATGGTATTCTGGGACGGGATCGATCCCTCCTGGAGAACGCTCAGGGCGAAGACGATGGATATCCTCAAACGGGAACGTCGCTTGGCCGAAATTGTCCGCCTTATCGGGCCGGACGCCCTCCCCGACGAGCAGCGTTTGGTCCTCATTACCGCCGAACTCCTGAAAAACGGCTTCCTCCAACAGAGCAGTTTCGACACCGTGGATATGTATTGCCTACCCGCAAGGCAAACCCTGATTCTCGACTGCATTCTCGCGTTCCACGAGTCGGCCGAAAACGCGATGCGCGCCGGCGTTCCGCTGCCCAAAATAGCGGCGATGCCATTGCGCTCGAAAATCATGCGCCTTAAAAGCACGATCTCCAATGAGAACCTGGAAAAAGGGCGCGATGTCCTCCAGGAAATCAGGCAGGCCTTCGCCCAACTCGGCGCGGGCACCGAGAGGACGGTCGCATCATGATCGAATACAAGGGATTGAGGAAGGCTGATGGGCCGATCGTCATGGCCGCGAGGACACAGGACGTTGGTTATTCCGAGCTTGTCCGCATAAAGGACAGGTATGGGACTCTCAGGGTTGGGAGGGTTGTGGATCTTTCTGAGCAAGCGGTGGCTATCCAGCTCTTTTCGGAGACTTCGGGGATATCGCTTGAGGACTCCTGGGCTGAATATCTCGAAAAGCCCCTTGAGTTCCGCGTCGGCCCCGACATTGTCGGGCGCATTTTCAACGGTCTCGGCAAGCCCATCGATGGCTACCCCGAAATACCCTCCTCAGACCTTCGCGACATCAACGGACTCCCTATCAATCCCAGCGCGAGAGTGTATCCGAAGGACTTCATACAGACGGGCATTTCGGCCATCGACGGCATGAATACGCTCATCCGGGGGCAGAAACTGCCTATTTTCTCGGGCAATGGGCTTCCTCACAACCGCCTGGCCGCCCAGATCATCAGGCAGGCCAAGGTCAGGGGCGGGAATGCCCAATTCGCCGTCGTCTTCGCCGGCATGGGGATCAAGTTCGACGTGGCGCGCTATTTTATCGACACCTTCGAGCAGTCGGGCGTGCTTTCCCGGGTCGTCATGTTCCTCTCCCTGGCGGACAGCCCCTCCATCGAGCGGCTTCTCACCCCGCGCGCCGCCTTGACCGCCGCCGAATATCTCGCCTACGAAATGGGAATGCACGTCCTGGTCGTCATGACCGACATGACGAACTATTGCGAGGCTCTGCGGGAAGTGTCAGCCGCGCGCAACGAAGTGCCTTCGCGCAAGGGCTATCCCGGCTACCTCTATTCGGACCTCGCCTCGCTCTATGAAAGGGCGGGGCGCATCGAGGGCTCGGGGGGGTCCATCACCCAGCTTCCCATCCTCTCGATGCCCAACGATGATATTTCGCACCCTATTCCCGATCTGACGGGGTACATCACGGAGGGGCAGATCGTCCTTGAGCGAGACCTGTCGCAGCGAGGCGTTTATCCGCCCATAGCCGGTTTGCCCTCGCTTTCGAGGCTGATGAAGGATGGAATAGGGCCGGGCATGACGAGGGAAGATCACCGGGATCTCGCCTCGCAGCTGTTTTCGGCTTATGCCTATGTCCGATCGGTTCGCGACTTGGCCGCCATCATCGGCGAGG
>Ga0172375_10009588_pt1 | contig 12728 bp, 11 predicted proteins | sample LakKiv1m_FD_114537 | JGI IMG/M metagenome (GOLD analysis project Ga0172375, IMG submission 114537) | Freshwater microbial communities from Kabuno Bay, South-Kivu, Congo - kab_092012_11.1m | ecosystem: Environmental > Aquatic > Freshwater > Lake | place: Democratic Republic of the Congo... | reverse complement strand
TAATCTATTAAGTTTACTTTTTAATAGATCCTGACTTTTTATGGTGGGTGTAGCTCAGCTTGGATAGAGCACTTGACTGTGGCTCAAGTGGCCGGGGGTTCAAATCCCCTCATCCACCCCAGTTTTCGGCGGCGTCGGTTTCGGCTACAAATCGATAAGGATAACTGTAAGAAACAAAAAGGGTTCGGTCAAATAATAAAAAGTTCGAGCCGATAATTTTTAAAAAATCTCTTTTAGCCGTAAGCGTTTCCTGCCGAGCGACATAACATGCTTGATTACAGATAGATACAAAGTTTTTGGAGGGTTCGAGCCACCCGCCACTCCCTTTCTCTATCTCGCCCAATTTTTCCTTGAGTAACTGTTTATCGTTTAGTATTTTCACTTTCTTAATCTTATAGTCCTCTTCCGATATTTCCTGCTCTACGAATAAGTCAATAAGCCGTTCCATCTTTTTATCAAGTTCCGCGATTTTCTCCTGCACCTGGCGAGATAGAGAAAGGGAGGATTTACTTTCTTCATGTGCTAATGCTTCAAACTTATCGATCATCTTATTTTTTGTCTCATCATTAATATAAATCTTGGAAATAATTTTATCTATCTGAGAAAGTAAATCCTCTTCTCTCAGAAACTTTTTGCTTTCACAATGCCCAAGTTTTTTCGTGCAGTGATAATAAGCATGGCCTTTCTGTGTCTCGGCTGTGATACTTGCGCCGCAACTCCGGCACTTCATAAGCCCGCCAAAGGCAAATTTAATCACGCCTTTTTTCATGGGTTTACCGCGACATTCCAGCACTTCCTGGACACGGGCAAAAAGTTTCTGAGAGATGAGCGGCGGGTGGCTCGCCTCAAAAAGTTCATTCTTAACAAGCATCATGCCGTAGTAAAACGGATTTTTTAAGATTCTCGCGAGTTCGCTTCTGCGGACAGGCTTGCCCCTTTTACCTATAAGCCCTAAGCGGTCAGTGATATTCTTTAATTCATCTAAGGAATAATCCCCGGTTGCATATAGATCGAAGATTTTCTTAATGAATGGCGCTTTATCAGGGTCAATAGCGATGGAGTGGTTCTTAGTGTCATTTATATACCCAAGCGGCGCAAAGCCGGGATATTCACCGCGCCTGATTTTCTGCCGGAAACCTCGCTTTACATTCTCAGAGAGATTATCTATATAATATTTACTCTGCCTGAATGCGATAGAGAGCATAAACTTACCCTGCGCGGTATTCTCGAAGTTGTATGTAGGGAATTGCAGATCCACTAACTTGCCAGTATCTACGAGATAGATTATCTTGCCGCCATCCATAGAATTACGGGCAAGCCTGTCCGGGTGCCATGCCAAAATACCGCTTACTCCATTAGACTCTATTTGTTTGATCATAAGATTAAATATAGTGCGTCCTGGTTTTTTAGCTGTCTTAGCTTCTATAAACTCATCAGCTATCTCTAAGCCTTCACGCTTAGCATATTCATGTAGTTCATTTAGCTGTGATTCAAGAGAGAGAACCTGGCGGTCTTCTTCATCAGTGGACTTACGCGTATAAAGGTAGTATTTTGGCATGGCACAACCCTCCAAAAACTTTTATGTCGCTCGGCAAAAGAAAATTTTTGAGATCTAGAAGTATCTCAAAAATATTTATTTATTCGCCTTTGGCGAATAGGAAACGCCTGCGGCTAAAAGAGATTTTTTAAAAATTATCGGCTCGAACTTTGTTTTTTTTGACCGAACCCTATTTGCTTCTTACGCTTACCCTTACTCTTTGGTCGCGGAAACTGCCCCGACCGACAATTGGGGTTCCTTGTGCGTCAAAATTATAACGCATTTTAAGGAACCGCTAAAGTGAACGTTTCAATCCAATGGCTCGGCTGCCTGCTGAGGCGCCGCCTACCGCCTCAGCAGGCAGTGCCTTACTCGCCGAGCAACAAACATAGTAAGTAAGGCACTATCCTGCCTAACTCGTGTAAATACGCTGTGGGGCAGGATGCCGAGCCATCACGACGCTCCTCGCTCACAAAAAAGCAAAATTTTGGTGGGGGAAAATTTTGCTTTTTTGTGAGAAAAAGGTCAAAAATTACAAGAGCTGCCCAAGAGCAATTTCGCTTTAAAAGTACTAGTTTCTATGTTAAAATAATCTAACATTACTACCGCGCAGTAGACACTAAAAGTATAATACTAAAGCTATAATACAAAGTCAAGGAGAAATATGCTTTCCAAAAGGCTCAAAGAACTCCGCAAGGAACACAATTGGACCCAACAAAAACTCGCAGAAAAAGCCGGACTTTCTTTCAATGCGGTTACAAAGATAGAACAGGGTGCAGCTGAACATCCGACCTTGAAGACATTGCTTAAGTTAGCAAATGCTTTTGGAATAGGCTTGGATGAGTTGGTAGGGAATATAAAAAGGAAATAGGTGCTATAATGTTTGAGCAGACATTTAAGAATATTGACGATATTCTTCATAAAGATGCCGGATGTAGCAGTGAGCTGGATTATGTAGAGCAGACTTCCTGGGTTTTGTTCTTGAAATATCTTGATGATCTTGAAAAGGACAAGAAGACATCCGCTAAATTGGCAGGTAAGGCTTATTCCGGAATTATTAGCGCCGAATATCAATGGGAAACATGGGCTGTTCCTAAAGACAAAGATGGCAAGCTTGACCACCATAAGGCACTTACGGGAGATGATCTAAAAGAATTCGTTGACCACAAGCTTTTTCCCTGCCTGCGAAAGTTCAAAACAAGCGCCGAAAGCGCGGATACTATTGAATATAAAATTGGCGAAATTTTTAACGAACTCAAAAACAAGATTCAAAGTGGCTACAACTTGCGCGAAGTTATTAACTTAATAGATGAACTTCGCTTTCGTTCTAGCGCTGAAAAGCACGAAATGTCCCATTTGTATGAGGACAAGATCAGAAATATGGGCAACGCCGGACGTAACGGCGGAGAATACTACACACCCCGACCGCTTATCAAAACGATCGTGAAAGTGGTCGCCCCTGGAATCGGCGATAAGATCTATGATGGTGCGGTTGGTTCCGCTGGATTCTTATGCGAGGCTTTTGAATACCTTAAATCGAAGAAAAATTTGACCACAAAAGACGCCCAAACGCTTCAGAAGAACACCTTCTACGGCAAGGAAAAGAAATCACTAGCCTATATCATCGGGACCATGAACATGATTTTGCATGGTATTGAGGCGCCGAATATCGTGCATACCAACACGCTTGCTGAAAACCTCTCAGACATTCAAGAAAAAGACCGCTATACAATCGTTCTTGCCAATCCTCCTTTTGGCGGCAAGGAACGCTCCGAGGTGCAACAGAATTTTCCTATTAAGTCCGGCGAGACAGCATTCTTATTCTTACAGCATTTCATTAAGATTCTGAAAGCTGGTGGCAGGGCTGGTGTGGTAATTAAAAATACGTTTCTTTCTAATACGGACAATGCATCAGTCAGTTTGCGTAAGCTTTTACTGGAAAGCTGTAATTTACACGTGGTACTTGATTTGCCCGGAGGCACATTTACCGGAGCGGGTGTTAGGACTGTCGTGCTTTTCTTTGAGAAAGGCGCTCCGACTCGCAAAATCTGGTTTTACCAGCTTAATCTTGATCGTAACCTTGGCAAAACAAATCCGCTCAATGAAAATGACCTTGCTGATTTTGTAAAGCTTCAGAAAACAAAAGCAGATTCGGAAAATTCATGGTCGGTGGATTTCGCTGATGTTAATAAGGAAACGTTTGATCTGTCGGTAAAGAATCTGCATAAAAAAGATGAAACGACTTTGCGTGAGCCGAAAGAAATATTGGCCTCAATGAAGAAGCTGGATAAAGAGAGCGAAGGGATTCTGAACGACATATTAGGATTAATTCATGAAAAATAATTGGCCAACAAAAAAGCTGGAAGATGTTTGCGATGTTTTTGGCGATGGTGATTGGATTGAAAAGAAAGACCAATCGGCAAATGGTATTCGGCTTATTCAGACAGGCAACATCGGCAATGGGCAGTTCTTGGGTAGAAATGAAAAAGCTCGATATATTTCAGAGAGCACATTTAAGCGACTGAAATGCACTGAGGTCTTGCCGGGCGATTGCTTGCTTTCTAGATTACCTGATCCAGTAGGAAGGGCGGCTCTTATTCCTAAAACTGATGAAAAGATGATTACTGCTGTTGATTGTACCATAATGCGTTTCAAGAAAGATATTCTACCAGAATGGTTTATTTATTATTCGCTTTCTCCGGAATATCAAAGCGAGATAAATAAAGCGGTTACTGGCGCAACTCGTCAGCGGATTAGTAGGAGTAATTTAGGCCTTGTTGAGATCCCTGCCCCACCAGTTTCGGATCAGCGGCGACTTATTTCAATTTTTAACGGCGTATTTGAAAAAGCCGCCAAGGCCAAAGAAAACGCTGAAAAGAATCTGCAAAACTCCCGGGAGCTTTTTGAGTCGTATCTGCAAGGTGTCTTTGCTAATCTGGGAGATGGCTGGGAAGAAGAAAAAATGGTAGATGTCTGTAGCATAATCACCTGTGGCGTTGCTTCGACACCAAAATATGTTGATAAGACTGTTGGAATTCCCTTCTTATCTGCTCAAAATGTAAGAAATGGAGAGGTTGTTCTTGATAAATATAGGTACATTTCTAAAGAATTCCATGAGAAATTGACAAAAAAGAACAAGCCCAGCAAAGGAGATATCCTTTATTCAAGAGTTGGTGCAAAATTTGGTGAGGCAGGAGTGGTTGAGCATGATTTTGATTTTAGTGTATATGTCAGTTTAACCCTTATCAGACCTATTGCTGAAAAAATAAACAATTATTTTTTTAAATATTATTTAAATTCTCCTTTCGTAAAATCATTGGCAAAGAAAAGTATTAGTAGTTCAGGTGTTCCAAATTTGAATGTTAATGACGTGAGAGAATTTCCAGTAAAATATCCTTCTCTTGCCAAGCAGAAGCAAATCGTTAATCAGATAGAAATTCTTTTAGCCGAAACCAAAAAGTTGGAGGCTATCTATCAGAAAAAGTTGGTCTATTTGGAAGAATTAAAGAAATCAATATTACAAAAAGCCTTTAACGGCGAACTTGTGGGAGCGCGCTCATGAACGAAGCTGAAACCAGAGCAGAATTAATCGATCCTAAGCTGAAAGAAAGCGGATGGGGTGTTGTTGATGGCTCCAAGGTCATGCGGGAATATAAAATCACTGCCGGAAAAATTCAAACTGGCGGTACTCGCGCCAAGCCTTTAATCGCTGACTATGTTTTAGTATATCATGGCCGCAAACTCGCTATCATCGAGGCAAAGAGCGATGAACTGGAAGTCGGCGAAGGCGTTGCCCAGGCCAAGAATTATGCTGAAATGATGCGTCTTGATACGACATACGCCAGCAATGGCAAAGAAATCTATCAGATTTGTATGAAGACTGGCAAAGAAGGATCGATCAGTTCTTTCCCGTCGCCTGATGAATTATGGGCTAAAACTTTTGCCACACAAAATCAATGGCTGGATAAGTTTAATCAGGTTCCATTTGAAGATGTAGGCGGCACAAAAGAGATTCGTTATTATCAGGAAATAGCTGTTAATAACGCTATGGCTGCTATTAGCGAAGATAAACCGCGCATATTACTTACACTGGCCACTGGTACAGGTAAAACATTTATCGCGTTTCAGATAGCGTGGAAACTTTATCAGACTCGCTGGAATTTGAAACGCGACGAAAGCCGTAGGCCCCGTATTTTATTTCTTGCTGACAGAAATATCCTCGCAGATCAAGCGTTCAATGCTTTTTCAGTATTTCCCGAGGATGCCTTAGCTCGTATTAAGCCTGATGAAATAAAAAGGCATGGTCGCGTTCCTACCAATGGCAGTATCTTTTTTACAATTTTTCAGACTTTTATGAGCGGTAAGGACAAGGATGGCAATCCTGCGCCATATTTTGGCGAATATCCGAAAGATTATTTTGATTTTATTATTATTGATGAATGCCACCGCGGCGGCGCAAATGATGAGAGCAACTGGCGCGGCATTATGGAATATTTTTCTCCAGCCATTCAGCTGGGATTGACCGCTACTCCTAAGAGAAAAGACAATATAGATACTTACCGTTATTTTGGCGAGCCTGTCTATGTATATTCGCTTAAAGAAGGCATTAATGACGGATTTTTAACGCCATTCAAGGTGAAACGGATCAAGACAACTATAGATGACTATGTTTATACCAGCGATGATAAGATCATAGAAGGGGAAATAGAAGAAGGGCGGATCTATACGGAGCCTGATTTCAATAGGGTCATAGAAATCAAAGAACGCGAAGCCAAACGTGTACAAATATTTCTTTCTGAAATTAATCAGAATGAAAAAACAATTGTTTTTTGCGCCACCCAAGACCACGCGCTTGCAGTGCGCGATCTCGTTAACCAGTATAAAGAAAGTAAAGAACCCAATTATTGCGTACGCGTTACTTCTAATGAAGGTTTTCTTGGCGAGCAGTATTTAAGGGAATTTCAGGACAATGAAAAAACCATACCAACCATTTTAACTACTTCACAAAAGCTGTCTACGGGAGTGGATGCGCGTAATATTAGAAATATCATACTTATGCGGCCAATCAACTCCATAATAGAGTTTAAGCAGATTATTGGACGCGGGACACGGCTCTTTGACGGAAAACATTATTTTACTATTTATGATTTTGTAGATGCGTACCATCATTTTTTAGACCCTACATGGGATGGGGAGCCAATAGACGAAACAAAGGAGGAAAAGCCCAAAAAACCTAGAGAACGACCTGTGCCTCCAGAGCCGCCTGAACCCCCTAGAAGGAGAATAAAAATCAAATTGCGTGATGGCAAGGAGAGAGAAATACAACATATGGTCGCGACAACTTTTTTGAGCGCTGACGGCAAACCAATGTCTGCAGAAGAGTTCTTAAAAAGTCTCTTTGGAGCATTGCCTGAATTCTTCAAAGATGAAAACGAATTGCGCAAGATCTGGTCTAATCCGATTACGCGTAAAGCGTTTCTTGAAAAATTATTTGATGCGGGATATGGCAAAGACGAGCTTGTAACATTACAGAAATTAATAAATGCTGAGAAAAGCGATTTGTTTGATGTACTCGAGTATATATCTTTCGCGATAAAACCAATAACCCGAGAAGAGCGTGTCGCACAGGCGCAAACAAAAATATTTGAAAGGTTAGATAATAAACAAAAAGAATTTATAGAATTTGTATTATCTAAATACATTGAAAGCGGAGTAGAAGAACTTGATCAGGAAAAGCTTCCAGATCTCTTGACCCTTAAATATCAGGCCATCCGTGATGCCGAAGAGATACTGGGAGGCGTAGATAATATCCGGACCACTTTCATTGGGTTCCAGAAATACCTATATGAAGAGGTCATAAAATAAAATTTCTGGATCATAGGAAGGTATCTTGATATAATTGGGCCATGGATACTAAGAAGAAATTAAAATACCCTGCGATATCGCTTTTTTCCGGTGCCTTTGGACTAGACCTTGGGCTTGAGCAGGCTGGCTTTGAGATCAGGGTCTGCGTTGAAAAGGATGGCCAATGTTGTGCCACGATCCGTAAAAATCGGCCAAAGATAGATGGTCTGGTTTTAAATGAGGACATCCACAAAGTCACTGCCAAGACGTTGTTAAAGAAAGCGAAATTAAAAAGGGGTGGGGCCTTTCTCGTCGCTGGTGGCCCGCCTTGCCAACCTTTTAGTACCGTTGGACGACGTAAGTCTATTTCTTCGGAAGAAGGGCTGTTATTTAGGAAGTTTTTAGAGATTGTCTGGGAAATATACCCTAAATTCTTTATTTTTGAAAATGTAAAAGGTATTTTGTCTGCGGCCATCCAGCACAAACCCCTTGAGCTGCGCAATAAACCCGGGGCAAGGATTTCAAAAAAACAAAAATTAGGATCCGGTTGGGACTTCATAAATAAACAGTTTGCGGAGAAACTGAAAGCAGGCAAAAAAGCAGGCTACTCGTTGCATGTCTGGGAATTAGATGCGTCACACTTTGGCGTCCCGCAAAAGAGGAAACGTATATTTATCGTGGGTGTGCGGGGCCTGGGTAAAATCGACCAGCCCGAGGGCAAGTTTAAAGACCGACCAGTTTCCATAAGGAGTGCTATAGGTCACCTTAACGGTAACTATGAGACCCCGGGCGTGGATTATTTAGAATATGACGCGCTAAGACAAGTAATATTCGCAAAGGGCCTAGTAAAGCAAGGCCAAAACTGGACTGTCCTTCCAAGGGCCCTTCAAAAGAAAGTCATGGGCAAAGGTTTTTATGCTACCGGAGGGAAAGTCGGGTTTTGCCGCCGTCTCGCGTGGGACAGGCCCAGCCCGACAATTACAACAAACCCCATGGGCCGCGCGACAAACTTGTGCCATCCAGAGAAGCCGCGTCCCTTGACTTATGAAGAGTGTGCCTTGATCCAGGGTTTCCCGGAAGACTGGCAATTTGTAGGTAGCGTAAGTCAGAAATACAAACAAATTGGCAATGCTGTGCCAATTAAACTTGCCGAGGTAATAGGGAAGACCATTATCAAAGCATATAGAGGGAGATAATGTCGATGTTTAAGAAAAATACTAATAAGAAAGTGGTTGAGAATAATAAAATAAAAAAGATACCTACTCCAAATCACAAGGCTGAAAAAAAGCGTTTCCATAATGAATGGATAAATGTTTACCCCTGTTATCTTCCATTAGAAGCAATCCATTTCTGGAAAGACAATAATCGAACCATTTTTACTTTTGAGCGTTTATGTAGGTTAAAAAGGAAAGAAAAATTAGAAGACATCCCACTTGACGATATTATTCGATTTGTAGCTGAACAAGATGTGCATAAAATAGAAACATTAGCAGATTCTATCGCAAGAAACGGAGTTCAAGTCCCACTTATAATTAGAGACGATGGTAAATTGCTGGATGGTAATCGGCGTTATTTTGCTTGTCACTGGCTTAAAATGACATCAGAAAAACCCCCTGAATCTTTGTCCAAGATACCTGTGCAGGTAATTCGTAAGGCTGACCTAGATAAAGAAGAAACGCTTGAGCGTAAAATATTAGCGGAAGCAAATTTCATTCCCGACCTTAAGATTCCATGGCCTTTAGATGCCCAAGCAAGAGCCGTGGATGAGTATTACAGACAATTTAAACAAAGAAATAAAGTAGACCATGAAGCTGCAATTGTGGAGGTAACTAGCGTTTTTGGTATTAATACACAGCGGGCCAATGATCTAATGGAATCGTTAGCCCTGACAAAAGAATTTATCAAAGAAGGTGCATCAGAAGATGAGAAGATAAGAAGGCGAGCAATAGTAGAAGAAAAATTTGTATATTTTTGGGAGTTTAGAAACAAAGCCATGAAAGGACGAGGTGCATACGAAGACACCGATGATCTTAACGAAGTGAAAACAATGTTTTTTCAAATGATGGCGAAAGGCCCGGATAATCCTATAAAAAATGTTAAGCAAGTAGAGCCACTTGTGCAGGCCAAGCGTGATCCAATGGCTTGGAAAATCTTGCAAGAATCAAAGGGTCAGAAAGTAAATCTTGTTGTATCGGTAATGAATGAAAAAAAGGAAGTTAGGAAAAGTGAAGATAAGATACGCCTTTTTTTAGCTTGGTTAAAAGACGTGGATGATCTGACGCCTCAAGCAAAAAAATATCTGAGCGAGATCTCAGAACTGGCAGCAAAAAAGTCTAAGGATGGTTCGAGATGAGCCCATCTATTTTTTGTCCAGGCGGCTATAATAGTCAAACCGGGAAAGCGGTTGTTAAACGCTATGTAGGGGTTTCTGTTGAAAAATGTGGTGAGAACATCCAGGCTATTCGAGATCACTTTGAAAACGGAGGGCTTGGGCCTTATGTTGTCCCGATATGGAATTCACATGAGGGAGAAGTGAGGGCAGCAGAATACGTATGGGACTATATTCAAGAAGCGCGGATAAAGGTCACTGATATTTGGCCTGATAGAATTGAATTTTGGTTTATAAGACGGGCAGGCAATCTCACTAGCTATAAAAAAATTGGGAGCGTGAGAGTTGCTGGAACCCAATGTTCCTCTTTTCTTCTTAAACAAGGTGCAGAATTAGTTCCTTGTGACCTGACTACTGTTGCTTTTGATAAATATCGAAAAGGAGAACTTTGGGATGGTGTCTTAATAGCTCCGGGCGAAGGTGAAAATGAAGAAGGTTATGAGGTTGCAGAAAAGAATACGGCAAATCCAAATAATTTTACTTCATTCTTGAATTTTATTCCAGCAAAGGAATTTGTTTTTGATTCAAAATCAGTAAAATCTTGGCTTACAGGAGTGACCATGCCTTCTTTTGGAACGTCCTTAGGTGAAGTTGAACAATCATTTTTTGATCAACTAATGAGCCCGATTACTGATTTAATCAATATACCTAAACTGATTTTTGTACTAAAAAGAACTGCAAAAGTCGGATTACTTTTTGAAGGAGTTCAACTTCATTCAGGAGATCTGTTGGATGTGGAAGAAGAAGAAACCCGAGACATTTCCATTTTTGAAAATGCCGGTGTAATGTCAAATTTATATACCAATGAACTCCAAAATCTATTTAGTAAAGAATTCCCTGATTTGCAAAATGAAGATTTTTTTATTCATCATGGAGTAAAGACCTGTCTTTTTGCATGCCCTCCACTTGGATTATATACACACGGTTACGAAATTGAAACAGTAGAGCCCGTTGTGCGTTTTTATATAAGTAGGCTTTTTCAATGTTGGGATGATGGTGCTAAATGCACACAAGCTGAGAAAGATTTTTTTGAACGCCATAAAAAAGATTGGGAAGAAAAGCAATCAGAATTTATTAATTTTAAAGTTATTAATCCTACCAGCGCATAAAATATATCTATGGAAAAATTTCTTAAATTGAAACTTCCGGGTGGGAAATTCCTTCAGGTTTCGCCTAAGCGATCCAAAACAATGGCACATATTCGAGGCAAACACAATAAATCAACTGAAGCCAAGTTGAGAATGATTCTTATAAAAGCCGGGTTAAAAGGGTGGGTTTTGCATCCTGCTGGAGTATTCGGTAAGCCGGACGTTTTCTTTCCTAAGAAAAAGCTGGCAATTTTTGTTGATGGTTGCTTTTGGCACGGTTGCCCGGAGTGTGGGCATATCCCGAAAACAAGGTCAGCTTTTTGGAAGGCAAAATTTGAGCGTAATCATGCTCGCGCCAAAGTAGTTAGGTCAAAGTTACGCCAAAAAGCGATTAAAGTAGTGCGGATTTGGGAGCACGCCTTTGAAAGGCCGTCCCAAACCAAGCAAGCTGTTAAAATTATAAAGAAGCGCTTACTGTCTGGTAAAATAACGGACTAAAGGGCGTTGATTTGATCTTGAATAAAATACCGGCCGGTGCAAAAATTATACACGCTCTTTAAATATTAAGGAAATAGATATTTTCTAAAGCAGTAAGTTAAATTTTTCTGCTTTAGATTTGTTAGATAACCTTAAAGGGCTATTAAAACACAATTTTCTGGCTATCAAGACAAAATCCCAGCGTACAAAATTTCCTCTTCGCTTATTTATGTTGTTTTGTTATTCCCGATAATAATTTTTTATTATTCCTCCTAGCTTTGTTCGACATTTAATTTCCCCTGTATTTTTAGTTAAACTTAATTCCAGTGGCATGTTGCCCATAGAGGAGTGAGGCCTGGTTGTATTATAATGCGCTACATATTCGCTTATTAAATATCTCAGGTGTCGTTCACCGAATACAATAAAATGATTTAGACACTCGTGTTTAATCGTACCTACCCAGCTTTCGGCATAAGAATTCATGTTGGGTGACATAAAAGGAGTTTTCTGTACACTAAACCCGAAATCTTTAAACAGCTCATCGAATTCTCTAGAGAATTTTTTATCCCTGTCACGGATTAATAGATTTTTACCGTTTTTATTACTACCAAGAAAAGGAAGGACGTTTTTAGTCTGTTTATTTACCTACTCTTGGTTAGGGAATTGAGTAGATCCAGCAACGTAAACTTTTTTAGTTTTTATATTTATAAAGAATAAAACAAAAAATATCCTTGGTCCTAGCGCAGTAATGACTTGCTTGGTGAAAAAATCGCACGCCCAAAGCGTTTGGAAATGCCTTTTGATAAAATTATCCCATGAATCTTGAGCTCTTTTAGGAACAGGATCAATACCGTTCTCTTTTAAGATATTTTTTACGTTAGTTTTTGACAAGCACTTAACCCCTAGTTTATTTAGCTCTCCTAGTATCCTGACGTATCTCCAGGTGTTTTCTTTAGCTAGCCTTACTACCAATTTACGTATTTCTTCCAAGGTCTTAGGCCTACCGCGCTTGTTTATTCTTTCTAAGCTTTTATTCCGCTTATAATTTCTTGCCCAGAGTAGAAATGTTTCATATGTTACAATGGTGATTATGTCCCTCAAATCTTTACCAAGAGGAGTGCCGAATTTTACAAGCTTTTTTCTTTCAATAGGTGTTGGCCGTATGCTTCTGCCAACACGCTTACGCAATATTTCATTCTCAACCTTTAGGTATTCGATTTGATGAGTTAAGTTCTCTTGTGTTACCCTGCCCAGTAGGGACAATAGTTCACTTGACCTACCCCCAGCTATTGTACCACTCTTAAAGGGAAACTCCACTGTTTGTTAATACTGTCTCCACAGGCACACCTGTAGAGAATTTTTCACGTTCTTTTACCAAAAATTCCTCCGGCGT
>Ga0172375_10009586_pt1 | contig 12731 bp, 7 predicted proteins | sample LakKiv1m_FD_114537 | JGI IMG/M metagenome (GOLD analysis project Ga0172375, IMG submission 114537) | Freshwater microbial communities from Kabuno Bay, South-Kivu, Congo - kab_092012_11.1m | ecosystem: Environmental > Aquatic > Freshwater > Lake | place: Democratic Republic of the Congo... | reverse complement strand
CGTGCCCTTCTGTCTGGTCGGCATGGTCTACGCGCTCGGGCTCGCGCACCTGCCCATCGGCGCCACGGTCGCCATCGGCGTCTTCATCGTCATCGCCGCCACGGTCAATGACGGCGTCCTGCTGCTGACTTTTGCTGAGGAACTGCGCCTGAAGCAAGGCATGGCCCCGTTCCCTGCCGTCCTTGCGGCGGCCAAGATCCGGTTGCGCCCTCGCGTCATGACCACCGTCAGCACCATCGCGGGCTTTGTTCCCTTGGCCCTTAATCTGGGCGAAGGCGGCGACCTGCTCAAGCCTATGGCCATTGCCGGAATTGGCGGACTGGTCATGGAGATCGTCGTCGCTTTGTTTCTGATGCCGTGCCTCTATATCTTTCTCACAAAGAAACAAACAGTGGAGACGCCGCCAGGACTTCACATGCACTCGCAACCTTAGCGGTAGCGCTGGAGATCAACTCGGCTTGGGGACTTCCATGAGCATCTTCTGGAACTGCTTAACCTTTTCCTCATTGAATTCCAGCAAAGTCAACGGCCTAAGCCGTCGCTCGCTGAAATGAGCCCGGATGTAGGGGTCTTTGTTCGCCACGAGGAAATCGGTTATTTCCTTGGGGAGCCGGGTGACGAGCGAAACGAGCTGCCAAACCCGGCCACGGCAGACGCCGATAATTTCAGCGGCCTGGGCGTATGTGTTGACGGATTCGTTCTCAAAGAGCCTGAGCCACTGTAAACCTTGAAGAACAGGATTGTTTCTGTTGTTCACACTCTGGTAATGTTCCCATTGACGAGCGGTTATTTTGGCGATTCGGGCAAGTTCCTGGGGCTTCTCGCCACGTATGAAAAGGCATCCGGCGCTGTAAGTCCTTGTGTAGTAAGGTGTCCGTTCCCAAGCGGTCTTGGGCGGATTTGTTCTGGAACTGTTACGACTGGGCCGCCACCACTATTCTTGGTCCACCCCCTACCTATGAAATGGCTGCTGACAACAACTCCGAGCTCTGATGCGGTCGACCGGTATGTCGCGTGGGTGAAGCGGCGGGGTGTTGCTTCCGAGAAGGCCGGATCGCCGTCCGGCTTGTCCTCCGATCTCAACGCCTATTCCGCTCTTCTCCTGACGGGGGGTGGCGATGTGAATCCTTGCCGGTACGGCGAGTCGGCGGTCGCCGAGACGGCCGGTATTCACGACGATCGCGACGAGTTGGAGCTGCAACTCATCCGGCACTTCATGGCGGCGAAGAAGCCCGTGTTCGGGGTGTGCCGCGGAATCCAGATTCTCAATGTGGCCTTGGGCGGCAAGCTCATTCAGCACATTCCCGCGGTTCTGGGTGATCGCGAACTCCACGCGGCCACACGAGGTGTCGATGCGCGCCATTCGATTCGGGTTCAGGGCGAGGGTCCCCTTGAGGCGGCACTTCGAGGCGTTCGCGAAGTCAACAGCTCCCATCATCAGGCGGTGGACCCCGACGCCGTAGGGCAGGGACTTCAGGTCGTGGCCGTTTCCCCGGCGGGGATCATCGAAGCCGTGGAGGGGCGGGGGCTTGCGTCGGTTGTGATGGCCGTTCAGTGGCATCCGGAGCGGCTCGATCCAACCGATCCGGCGGCAGAACGACTACTCGATCTCATGGTCCGGGCGTGTGTGGGATCGGCTTCATAAGTGTTGATTACTCTATTCGTATCGCCATAATCGCGGGCAATTGAAATAGGTCTCATGACGGAATCACTCAAACTCATTGTCCTGGCGGTGGTGCAGGGGATCACGGAATTTCTGCCCGTCAGCAGCTCGGGGCACCTGGTCCTGGCCGAACATTTCCTCAAAATCTCGCCCTCCGGCGTTCTCCTCGAGGTGACGTTGCACGCCGGCACGCTGATCTCCATCCTCGTGTTCTACCGTAAGCGCATTCTGCAATTGGGAGGAGAGTTGTTCTCCGGTCAGGGCGAGGGACGACGCTACGCCGCTGCCGTGGTGCTGGGCTCGATCCCGGCGGCCGCGGCCTATGCGCTGGCCGGCAGAAGGATCGAAGCGTGTTTCGGCGATCCGCGGGCGGTAGCCGCCCTGTTGTGTGTCACGGGCGTGATCCTGTTGACGCTTCTGCGGCGGCCGACCCGGACGACGGAGTTGGGCGTGGGCAACGGTTTGATCGTGGGCCTCGCGCAGGCGGTGGCGCTTCTGCCGGGAATCAGCCGGTCCGGGTCCACGATCACGGCGGCCCGCCACTTGGGCATCTCCCCGGAGAAAGCCGCGGAGTTCTCCCTTCTGCTTTCGGTTCCCGCGCTGGCGGGAGCCACGTTGATCAAGGGGCTGGAGGCCTGGAAGACCGGTCTGGCGGGCTACACGATGCCGCAACTGGGACTAGGGCTGGCCGTTTCGGCTATCGTGGGTTACGTGGCGATCGTGTGCCTGGTGAAGACGCTGACCGCCGGGAAGTTCTGGATGTTCGGGCTGTACTGTCTGGCCGTTGGCCTGGCGGGCGTGCTCTTCCTATAGAATCTTCAGCTTCGGCAGATCCTGGATGTCCACGGCGCCGACGAGGAGGTTCTGTCCATCCACCACCAGCAGGTCATCGATATTGCGCTCTTCAAAGATCCGGAGCACGTCGACCGCCAGTCGATCGGCCGTGACCGTGATCGGCGAGGATGTCATGAGTTGCTTGACGGGAATATCCATGATGTTGGCGTGCTGGGCGATGTGTCGACGCAGGTCGCCATCCGTAAAGATGCCCAGCAGTTTGTGGCTCGCATCCACGATGGCGGCCGAGCCGGATCGCGCCTGCGTCATGGCCACTAGCGCGTCCTTCACCTTTCCGTTGTCCTGGACGATGGCCAGCCGGTCGCCGGTGCGCATGATGTCCGATACGTGGAGCAGGAGGGCGCGCCCGATGGCGCCGCCCGGGTGGAGTTTCGCGTAGTCCTCTTTGTCGAACCCGCGCGCTTCGAGGAGGACCATGGCCAGCGCATCGCCGATGGCGAGGGCCACGGTGGTGCTGCTCGTGGGCGCCATGTTGAAGGGGCAGGCTTCCCGGTCGACGGCGGCCACGATGGCGACATCGCTGTTCTTGGCGAGCGAACTGACAGGGTCGCCGGTGATGGAGACGATCTTTACGCCGAAACGCTTGGCGATCGGCAGGAAGGAGATGAGTTCTTCCGATTCCCCTGAATAGCTCAGGACGAGCAGCACGTCGCCGGCCGTCAGGATCCCCAGGTCCCCGTGCATGGCCTGGGCTGGATTGAGGGTGACGCTGGTCGAGCCGGTGCTGGCCAGGGTGGCCGACACTTTCTGGGCGATGTGGAGGTTCTTGCCGATGCCGGTGACGACGATCTTGCCGCGCTGTTCCAGGCACTTCAGGAACACGTTAACGGCGTCGCCGAACTCGCGCCCCAGGTTGTTACGGACCTTCTGCAGGCCTTCAATCTCGATATCCAGCACTTCTTGAGCTCTTTGAACAGGATTCAAGCGGACGCCCCTTTCATACGATGGGCTTTCTCTACCACCAACACGGCGCCCTCGTCAATCCTGCTTCTCAAGAGAGGACAAAAAACGACATCCGGTTTGACATTGGACGGACGCGTGCCTATTCTTCGCGGGCAATTGGGTGAGTACTAACGGCATGGGCGGCTTCAATCGGGCGTGGAGTATGGCTGAGGAACTGGCGTTTGTCTTAATCAATCCCTACACGATCAGCAAGTCCAGGACGGGCGGCGTGATCGCGAGGTTCATCGGCAGAACGGATCTGAACTTCATTGCCGCCCGCATGTTCAATCCGAGCCGGGAACTGGCCGAAGAGTATGCGGCGCTGATCCGGCGAAGCGATCCCGACTATCCCGTCATGTGCGGGCTGATCGCCGACTACATTCTCCGCAACTACATGCCGGACCCGGTCACCGGCAAGCCGCGGCGCGTGATGCTGCTCCTCTTCGAGGGCGACGATGCCGTGCGCAAGATCTGGGAGGTCACGGGTAGTGCGTCGTTGAAGCCGGGCAGCGGCGAGACGATTCGCGACACCTACGGCGACTACGTTCTGGACGATAAGGGCAAGGTCGTGTACTTCGAGCCCGCGGTTCTCGTGTCGCCGAACGACAAGAAGCGGGCGGCCTCCAGCCTGCAGCTGTGGGCGAAGTACTCGGATCGGGACGGCGGCATCGTGGAGGCGGCCGGCGACGTGCCGGCCGGCGGCGATGTCCAGACAACCCTCGTTCTGCTCAAGCCCGACAACTTCCGCTTTCCCAGTTTCCGGCCGGGGACCATCATCGACCTGCTGTCCACCTCGGGACTCCGCATCGTGGGCGTAAAGAAGTTCAAGATGACCGTGGCGCAGGCCGAGGAGTTCTACGGTCCGGTTCGCGAGGCGCTTCGGGGGAAGTTTAAGGATATCGGGGCCTCTCGGGCGGCGGCGGTCCTGGCGCGGGAGTGTGGATTCGACGTTCCCGATTCGGTGACTCCGGCGCTCTCGAACCTGCTGGCGCCCTTGTTCGCCAAGACCCAATTCGAGAACATCGTGAAATTCATGACCGGGTACAAGCCCTCGGAGTGTTCCGAGGCGGAGAAACATCTCCTGGCCGGCGAGGGGTGCCTGGCGTTGGTTTACGACGGCGTGAACGCGGTTCAGAAGATCCGGTCCATCCTCGGCCCGACGGATCCCAGCAAGGCCCGGCCCGGCTCGGTCCGGCGCGAGTTCGGCAGCGATATCATGATGAACGCGGCGCATGCTTCGGATTCGCCGGAAAACGCGAAGCGCGAAATGGGCATCATCAAAGTCGAAGAAGACACCATCCGGCCGCTTGTGGAACGCTACTACGGGGATGCGGCGTCGGTATGACGACAGGGGAGAAGGGACGATCATGACGGGCAGGCTGGCATTGAACGAGAAGATAGACGCCATTGCGCCGTCGGTGACACTGGGAATTGAGGCCCGCGCCAAGGAGATCACGGCGAGGGGCAAGAAGATATGCAGCTTCGCGGCCGGCGAGCCCGACTTTGACACGCCGCTTCATATCAAGGAGGCCGCCGCCCGGGCGCTGGCCGCGGGTCAGACCAAGTACTGTCCGGTGGCCGGCGTCACGGCGCTGCGCAGCGCCATCGCCGACAAGCTGAAGAAGGACAACGGGCTCGCCTACGACGTCAACCAGATTGTGCTCAGCAATGGCGCCAAGCATTCGCTCTTCAACGTTTTCATGGCGCTGTGCCGGACGGACGACGAAGTGGTGCTGCCGGCGCCGTATTGGCTCAGCTACGCGGAGATGATCCGGATCGCGGGCGGGGTTCCGGTTGTGGTCGCCTGCCGCGAGGAAAACGACTTCAAAATGACCGCCGAGGAGTTCGAGCGTGCCATCACCCCCCACACCAAGGCGGTGGTCATCAACAGTCCCTCCAATCCTGTCGGCAATGTCTATAGCGGTGCGGAATTGAAAGCGCTGGCCGACGTCGCCGTGAAGCACGGGGTTTACATGGTGGCGGACGAGATCTACGAGAAGATGGTCTACGAGAACACGGTTCATGTCAGCGTGGGGAGTTTTTCGAAGGAAGCTCTCGACCATACCATTACGGTGAACGGGTTCAGCAAGGCCTACGCGATGACCGGATGGCGGCTCGGTTATTTCGCGGCGCCGTCGGCGGTGGTCAAGGTGGTCAACGCTTTTCAGAGCCACAGCACGTCGGGCCCGAACACGTTCGCCCAATTCGGCGCCGTAGAAGCGCTGCAAGGGCCGCAGGATTGCGTGACCGAGATGGTCAAGGCCTTTGCGGAACGCCAGGCGTACATCTACAAGCGGATGACGGGCATTCCGGGTATCACCTGCGTGAAGCCGATGGGTGCCTTCTACATTCTGCCCAACATCTCCCATTTCGGCATGGGGTCGGTCGAGTTCGCCGAACATCTTCTGGAAAAAGAGGGCGTGGCGGTGGTACCGGGGCTTCCGTTCGGCTCTGACAAACACGTCCGCCTTTCCTACGCCTGCGGCTTGGATCAGATCCGCGAAGGCATGGACAAGTTCGAGCGCTTCATCCAATCCCTATAATGCCTCCCCCCATGGGGCCGGCAATCCTCCTTGACCCGCCGTTTCCAGGCTGTAGTCTGACTGCTGACGTTTAGTCTCTGGGGCAACGCTCCCGTGGCGGAATTGGCAGACGCGCAGGACTTAGGAACATACCCGGCGACATTTCGTAACGTGCAATATATAAACATGTTACATGCGCAACGTTCTTGCGGCCATCATGTTACCCGTGTGACAATCGCGGACAATGGCGGACAATGAGAACTGATGGCGGCCAATGGTCACTCCCGATTTTGGTGCCATTTGGTGCCATGGACGATGCCGGTCCAACGGACAGGTAGCACCAGACGCCACACTCCGCGGCATGAGCGGAGAAGAAAAGGGACCACAAAATGGACGCTCGGCTCTGGGGTGTGTCTTTCCGCTGCTTGACCGGCTACCGAAGGGGGAGTACGGTAATGCACAGTTTCGTACGGTGGTTGTGATTTCGGTGATTGGAGGATTTCTGTTGCGCGGATGCTCCCCGAGGGTAAGCAGGGTAATGTTGGTTTCTGCCGTCATCTGTGCAACGGTTTGCCTTGTTCGCCTTGAAGGCCAGGATAGCTGCATCAATTTCGATTCCTCCTCCCTGACACGAGAGGGGGGCTGGATCAAGGTCGCTGTTTCCTATCCGAATGATTACACGAATCGCTTGGACCTGTTCTCCTGCTCCGATCTTATCAAGGGCGAATGGAGGCTGGTGCTCACTGCAGGCGCTGACCTCTCGGCGCATCGCACAGAGTGGATTGATCCCGAATCTCTTGTCAATCCAGTCCGGTTTTATGCCGCTGGCAACGCCGATATTACGCCTGCGACAGATCCCGATGGGGATGGTTTACCTTGGGCGCGGGAAGTGTTCTTCTATCGTACGTCTCCGACCGACGCGGATACTGACGCGGATGGCATGCCCGATGGATGGGAAGTCTCGCATGGTCTCAATCCGGTCGAGAATGACGCTAGCTTGGATGCGGATCACGACGGCCTGTCCAATCTTCAGGAAAGACAGTTTGGAACCGATCCCAGCCAAGCCGATACGGATGGAGATGAAATGCCCGATGGATGGGAAGCGATGAACAGCCTAGCCCCTGACAATTCCGCAGATGCGACGCAAGAAGACTCGGCTAGGGACGGCTTCACAAATCTGCAGAAATACCAGATGGGAGTGGATTCAGGCGTGTTTGTAACGAACCGTGCTTTTGGCGAGCAGGAGGTCAAGGTGACCACACCTTCGTGGCGCGGTCCGTGACGAAAAGGTTGGGATCCGAAAATGATGACAACGAAGGCCAATATCTCCGCGGCAATCCTGTGCATGTTTGCAATTCTGGCCTCAGTCCACCCGGCAAAGGCCGACGACTTGTCCTATACGAACTGGCCTTCGACTCAGGAATGGGTTGATCTGACCAACGACGTCCAGAAAGCGTATGACGCCTACAAGTTGCGATACAGGGCCTACTATGCAAGTTCGTCGTCCATCAAGCCAAGCTTCGTTCATCCGTACGACGATTACAAACAACTTGCCGATGCCATCGATACTCTCTCTATTCGCTATGTGGACGTGTCCAAGGCCGACGCTGATGGCAACTTCGAGGACTATCTGGCCGGCACTAATCACTACTACATCCCAAGTTTTTCGGTGACTGGACTTCATGCCGTTGCCGGGTTTGACGCTTGGGCGACTCCTCAACCCTTGAAGGTCTGGCAATGCTTCGATCACAACATCCAGAGTCAGGTATGGGCATGCTTGAACCTCATGGTCTGTACGGAAAAGGGCGCGCTCTTTACAAATGGCGGCGAGCCCAACAACCGGTATGCCTACGTTCAGGACTGGAACAGTGTTTCCCGATCAACCATGGTGCAGGAACTGACGGACCTGTGGAACAGCAAGACCAATACGACCTTGTCCGCGGGAACGCTTCAGCAGTATACCCGGATTAAGAAGGGTGCCATCTACTGGGAGGCTGCGGCCGAACGCGATTGCTTCTACATCTATACACTGGGGATGTGGACGGGGATGCCCCATGCGGTGGATTTCTATTCGTATGGGGCGTCTCGAGTAGGCAGTTCCGGCGTTTTTCATCCACAAGGCCAGGATATTAGCACGAACGCCCAGTTGCTCTGTTCGGTGGATTTCTCAACCAATTCCTCGGTCACATCGGCGCAACCTGTGTGCACCGCCAATTTCACGACCATGCCGGTTGTCCATGACACCTCGGCGGAATACTATGGATTTGAGTTGTCCACGATGAATCTTGACGCCATCATCCGATGGGATGTCCCTGACCTCCCATTCCCGACGATCCATCCCAAACCCGAAGAACCAGACACTGACCGGGATGACCTGATCGAGGTGCCAGGCGACATGAGTTCGTTTGGCCCGGACAGCGGGAGCATATCCTGGTTGCCGGACCAAGACCGGGCCAGTGTCTTGCTTCCCCTCGCCTCGCCCCCTTTGTGGTCGGGAGTGCTTCCCGTCCACGCCTATATCTCGCAGGGCGGTACAACCAACCTGCCGTTCCAGTATCTTCTGCTGAATATCACGGACAATGACGGCTGTTACCAGGCCTACAGTCTCAATACCCGGGCACTGGAAAGCGGAGCGATTACTATCGGCAACAAGAAGAAACAGGCCGCCGTCCTCCGTCCGCGAGGCAACGTTGTAGTGTTCGACTTCCCATGGGACGATCCATCACAGCAGTTCAGCGCGGTCGGCTACCCGATGGGCATCAACTCGAACCGCACGTATGTTCTCCGAGACCTCACGCCCAGCAATAACGTAGATCTTCAATTCGATCTTCAGTTCGACTCAGGCATCACTCACCGTTACAACGGAATGATCACCAAGGTCATGGACGCGAACGGTATGTCGGTGGATGTTTCGGCATCCGCCGTGCCTGGTGGTAGTGTTACGTTGGCAAGCTCGGCATCGGATGCGAAATACAACGTCTCTCTGGTATGGGTCAAAGGGCAACCCACCAGCATCGCTTACGCCGCGAAGAATGGTGCAGCCTCCATTTCTCTGGGTCTTGGCATGGGCGCGGACGGATATATCAACTCTATCTCCAAGACCGGCCTCAGCGGTAGCGATGCTTCCATTTCCGGCAATACCATCGCTTACGAGTGGGGCACCGTTGCCCGCTCCGGCTCTGGCGGCGGTGTCACCATTACCACCACGCTCGACAATGGCGGCGCCATTGTCGAAGACTACGAGCTCAACGATGCGCGTCGGTTAACCAAGCATGAACTCACTGCCAACAGCGACGCAGCAACGACGACCTACGAGTACTGCGATACCGTTGGCGGACGCTACAACAACGGTTCTCGCAAGAACGCCAAGCTAAAGAAGATCACATACCCCGACGCTTCTTCCGTCGAGTACACCTATGCCGCCGATACCGGCTGGCTTTCCGAGGAGAAGCGCCCCGTCGGCAACGGTTCGTATCGCATCACCGCCTACGACTACTCGCATGCCGGCGATTCTACAGCCAACGTGACGAACCTCTACGAACGGCCACGCATGGTTACCGAATTCTATGATACGACCGTCATCGGAAAGACCCTCTATGCTTATTCCGGTTCGGCTCAGACCGTCATCCAGAAGTGCACGAACGCCGCTGCTGCATGGAACTCCGCAGGAAATCTGATCGCGACCAACAACTACAGCACCAACGGACTTACCAACGGGCTCGTGCTTGCCGTCTCCTCGCCTACAGAAACAAGCCAGTACTCGTACCAGATAGCCGGACTATCCGGGAGCGACTTCACTGCGCTGGGCAAACTGACCGCCGCTTCTGTACACAGCACCGGGCAAACCGTGACCAACGTCCTGAATGCCTTCGGCACTCAGGAAGCCGCTATCACTCTCGATACAGACTCGCGCGAAAGCACGGCTTTCGCCGTTTCAACCGTCGATGCATTCGGGCGGATCACGCAAACCGCATTTCTCGATGGCACAGCCGAGTCCTACGCTTCATGGACGTTGCATGGCCCGGAACTGGTGACGGGCATTGACGGATCGGTGACGACACACGAGTACTTCGACAATGGTCGCGTCAAGAAGACCACACGCGGGGACACGGGCGTCGTCGTTGAGTATGAATACGATGCACTGGGAAACGTGACGAGCGCAGCGGAGATAGCCGGAGGGGATGCCCGCACAACCACCTCCGCTTTCGATGCGCAGAGCCGCCTGATTAGTCGGACGACGCCGCTCGGAACAAGTGCCATTGCCCATCAATCGACCGCGAACGGAACGCGGACAACCACTACGAATCCTGATGGGGGCGTCTTGACTGAGGACTACTACTTCGACGGTAGCCTGGCGGAAGTCCAGGGTTCTGCCGCTATCGCTCATCTGAGTTACAGCTACGGTGTTGATGACGACGGCTTCTATACGGAAGAGGCCAAAGCGGACTACAGTGGAAGGACGCGAAGCTACCAGAACATGCTGGCCATGCCTTGCAAGACCATTGTCCCTAAGTTCGGTGGCGGCAATGCTGCCTACCAGTCTCTAATCGATCAATACGGTCGGTATGCGGGTGGGATTGACCCGCTGGGCATGAAGAGCCTGATTCACTACAACAGCAAGAATCGCGTCAGCGATTCCGGCCTGCATGTGAACGGCGCGGCCAATCAGCTCACACCCGCCAGCAATGACCGCTATCAGACTTATACCCGCACGGTGGAGGCAACGAATGGCATCGTTAACAACACGCTGGTCTATCCAATCTCCGGTAATGGGTCTTCGATGACGATTGCTTCATCGCAAGTGACTTCGGACGGCAAGTCCGGTTCTTCGAGCTTTGCTGGGCGCACGAATTCATGGGGACGGAGTACCTATGGTATGTCGGATGCGCGGGGCGGATGCTATTCTGAAACCAACACCCTCAACGACGGGCGCCGGACGGTTTGTGCATACAAGAAATGGCGGCTGGACAGTGTCATTCATTATGATTCCGGCGGTTTGCCGACCGAGACTGAAAGTCATGGATATAACGGTTTCGGTGAACTGACGGAGATCAACAACAGTATTCACGGTATCACCACCTATGATCGTGATACGGCCGGTCGGATCACCAAAATCACTCCCTCCGATAGTTCCACGGGTGCATCTCAGTATCAGTACTGGGCCGGAACTGCACGCGTAAAAACCATTACGAAATCCGATCTGTCTGTCGTCAACTATGATTTCTATCACAACGGCCTGCTGCGGCAGGTATCCGGCAATGGCGGTTACGCCATCTCCTACACTTACGATTCGCGAGGCCGGAAGAAGACCATGACGACATGGCGAAACGGTTTGGCGGTTGTCACGGAATGGCAATATGACAGCGTGAGCGGCCTTCTCGAGCGCAAGCTCGTCGATGGTGTCATCGTGGAGCAGTACGATTATCGGGACAACCAACAGATTGTTTCCATCAGGGATGCTAGTGATGTCATCCTCACCTGCAACTACAATGCCCAAGGCGACCTGACCGGCATGACGTCCAGTGACGGATGTTCCTCGATCGCTTCGACATTGGACCGGCTAGGGCGAGCAACCGCCTTGTCGGTATCGAATGGCATCTCCGAGTCTTCTGTCTATGCCTTGGACGGAAGTGTCCTGACCAATACCGTCGCGGGGAATGGGATCGTATCGAATGCCACGCTGAGTCGGGTGTTCGATCCCAATCATGGCTGGCTTGTGTCCTTGAATCATCATATTGAGCCTTCCTGCGACAGCGCCATCGCCGTTGCCTACAATAACGCCGCCAGAGTCGTGTCCGTTACATCCGGCAGTTTTCTCGTTCAGTATACCTACACCAACTGCGCTTTCATTTCCTCGATGACCGCGACCCACGACGGGACCGTTGCTTTGATCAGGAACTTGGACTGGGATCTGGCCAACAGGCGAATCAAGACCATCTCTTATGTGGCGGGTGGGAGTAACGTGGCGACTTATGCTTACTCGTATCCGACGAATTCCGACCGGATCGCCCAGATGGCCTTTCTGGATGGGACAAAGTGGGATTATCTCTACGATTCTAAGGGCCAGTTGATCTCGGGTGCGAAGCATAATTCCGACGCATCGGATGTTCCGGGAATGCAGTTTGGCTATACGTACGATGAGGTCGGGAATCCTGCTCAGGCCGGGGCGCTGGACGTCACGCTAACGCCCTTGTACTCCTTCCAAGCTAACAACTCGAATTTCCTGACCAACCGCGTATGGGGCACTCGGATCCCGATCTACGGCTTCGTAAGCAACGGTGTCAAGGTGGCGGTCAATGGAGTTCCCGCTCAGCAGGCGGCGCAGCGGTTCTGCGTGCTGGCGCCGGTGAACAATATGTCGAGTGCTCTCCAAACGAACCTCACTGTCTGGGCGGTGAAGACCAATGTCACACCGCCAGAAGCGTCTTCCACCATCCGCCAGGTTTTTGTTGCGAAAAGCGTTGAGCCAGTTGAATGGAGGGCCACGGGCGCAATCCAGCAGGACAGCCGGTTCACCTACGAGTGGAACCGCTTCGGCCGTCTTCTTTCCGTAGCCTCTATCAATGCCTCCCCGAATTTCGTTCTGACGTTCGACTACTATGCTGACGGTCGAAGGGCGAGAAAACAGGTGTGGGAGGTTCAAGGCGCATCAACCAATCTCGTTCGCACTCATCGGTTCTACTACGATTCATGGAATCTGATTGCCGAAACCATCAATTCAGAGACCGGCGCCTCAATAACGAATCAGT
>Ga0172375_10009584_pt1 | contig 12733 bp, 7 predicted proteins | sample LakKiv1m_FD_114537 | JGI IMG/M metagenome (GOLD analysis project Ga0172375, IMG submission 114537) | Freshwater microbial communities from Kabuno Bay, South-Kivu, Congo - kab_092012_11.1m | ecosystem: Environmental > Aquatic > Freshwater > Lake | place: Democratic Republic of the Congo... | reverse complement strand
GAGTCTGGTTGCCGTGCTCGTGGTCGAGGAAGATAAAATCCATCCCGGCATTGACCGCCGCGGTAACCACGGCCGGGCCGGTGAACTCGACCAGCATGATGCCGAACACCGGGTGGCCGGCGGTCAACTTGGCTCGCAAGGCGCGTGCTGACGGGTGCATGACTGCCTCCCAGAACACTGATGGATCGTGGGAACGGATGATGGTCCGTCCGTGCACCAAGTGTAGCAAGTTTCCGTGCGTTTCGATGGGATAATTCGGAGTATTAATAGGATTATCAGGAGCTATGCGAGTCGGAGGTTATCGAGATGCGCTACGCTGGTACTGCCTTGGACTGATGGGGTACTGCTTGCGGTAACATCGGCACAGATAGGACGGATCGGGGATGCCGACCTGGCGTCCGATATCCGCCAGTGTTGCATCGGTGGTCAGCAGCAGTTCGTTAACGCGTTCGAGGCGTAGGCGGAGCAGACGCGACATCACCGTTTCTCCGGTCTCCTGTCGGAAACGCGCCGTCAGGACGCGCTCGCTCATGTTGATATGACTGGCGATGTCAGACAGATGCAACGGCTGTGCCAGGTGATGGCGCAGGAAGTGATCGACCAATGTCACAAAATCCCTGGTGGCAACGCGTGAGGGCGGTGCGTCGGTGGGCATGATTTGTCCGCGGGAGAGGACCGAGGAGAACAACAGCCCCAAATGGCAGCGCGCGCGATCCTGCCAGCCCGGATGCTGCTGTGCCGCATCGCCAAACAAACGCAGCATCTCCTGAACGGCATCCGGCCAGCACGGCCATACCGCGGGCGTCTTCAGCACGACGCGCGGCGACACCTCGAACTGAAAGGCCAGCTTGATCACGCGCGATGTCGGTTGCCAGGCATGCAATTCTTCTGGCGCGTGGTAGATCAGCGTACCTGATTGTATAGGCTGCCCATCGGGATGCAGCATACCGGTGCCATCAATGAAGAGCAGCAGTTCATAATGCGTATGCCCGTGCTGTCCCATGCCGCCGCCACGATCTTCCTGGCTCAAGCGCATATCATGCAAGAGGACGCGGTACGGCGACAACAGCAGATGCGCATTCGCGGTAACGATGCGTTCGCAGCTCTGGCGCATGCCAGCCCAATGTGCCAGCATATATTCGGGTGTTAGCACGGTATACAAGCGACCAGATATTACTATACTGTTTCCTGATAGTGCAACCGTGATGTCTATGGCTGCGACGCTGATAAGTATACCGGCCGGTGAAAAAGACAAAGGCGCCATGACTACTATCTCGCACTTGATCTTTCTTATTCATCCGTGCTGCTACGAGCAGCTCTCGGATGCTTCGCCATTGCTCCAGTGAAAGAATGGCCTGACTATTGCGCGCGAGCGCGAGGTGAAGACGCGATGGCTGGCAGAGATCGCTGCCATGCCGCATGACGCGGTGCTGCTGCAGTTTTACGGTCCGAAAAAGTACTGGCAGATCGTGGTCGATCACCTGGGTGAAGCCCGCGTCCCACTCACCGGATCGTCGTGGCGATCGCACGACTCGGTGGCCCAATTCAACGGCATTGGATTGACCCCTCTCGCGGCACCGACGGCGTCAGGCGACACGTCCGCGTTGCCCGGGCAATGTCCTCTTTGAAACGGCGGGATAGAGACCAATGGCGTGATGGAGATCCACGAAATTCGAATGGGAGAGCGCCCGATCAATGCAATTGACGCCTGCCCCCAAACGAAACGGGATTGAAGGCGTCGGCATCTATGCTATAATCCATCTGGCGCCATAGTTAGTGGCGTCCTGGGGAGATCTTGATGGCGATCACGTTGACACCTGCCGAAGCCTATGACCGCGGACGAAAAATGGCCGTGGCTGCGCTGCCGACCCTCGACCATAAAATGGCCAGCGATTACACCTGGGCGCGCGGCGCATACATTGGCGCCGAGGAGCTGGATTTTCCCGAGGAAGTGCTGCGGTTCTCACATGAGCGCATGGCCTCGGAGCTCGATCTGGCGCAGTTCCCGGAGTGCCGTGGTCTGCGTGAGGTGGTGGAAGCCGAACGCCGTGGCGTAGTCGACGTCATTAGCGACCCCTACCGCGCGGCCAATCTGCTGGATTTCCCCTTTTTTATCTCTCGCCGTCTCAGTACGCGCTATGTCGGTAAACAGGCGCCGCCGTCACAATGCACCGCTATCGCCTTTCACGACACCCGCGAAGGTAGCCCCATCATCGGCAGCAACGGCGACGATCTGCTCTTTCGGTATGTCGGACAGGATTTTAAGGCGAAAAACACGCCGCAAAATGCCCTCGAGCCGATGACCATCAACCAGGTGACCTGCGTCGGCGGTGTCTCCTCGGCGGTGCTCTGCGACGAGGAGCCCGACTGCTTGTTCCCCGTGCAACTGGATCTGGTTATCCCGTCAAAGGTGACTGACTTGCGGGAATACATCGGCTATCTGGAGCGGTACCGCGACTTCTGGGGGCCGGGTAACCAGCTCTGGACCGACGGCCAGGGCACCTTCGCCGCCACCGAGAAAGCCAACGTGCGCATGGGCGTGCGTTTCAGCGACGGTTGGGCTGCCGTCACCGCCTGCTCTTACCTCACCCCGGCGATGAACGCCTTCAAGAAGGAGCGTGACCTGCTCTCCTATCAGGCGCGCGGCTGGGATCCGGACGATAATCCAGACCGCTCCTATTGGGATGGTGACGAAACCCGTTATCGGCGTCTGCTTGTCCTGACCGAAGCCGAACACGCCCGCGGCGCCACCCTCCTTGGCGCTGCCACCATCTGTCTCGATCACGCCGCCCCATTCCCCGCCCGGGTCTGCATCGCCGGTGAGCGCAGCCATCGCGACGAAGCCGAAAATAGTCAGAACTGGACGATTATCTCCAATGTCAAGGTCATTGATGGACCCAACCTGCGCGCGTATCACTGGGTCAATGATCCTGATGCGCCGCGACCAATCTACGAAACCCCCTGCATTATCATCCCTGGCAAAGGCGCCGAAGGCCGACTTCCCGAGTGGGAAGCTGAAGTCCAGGCTGCGGGTGATATCGGCGGCGTGCGCGTCTAATGGCACATGGCGGAAAGGCGATAAGCCTGTCTGGTTCGAGGACTACACGCTGCTCTTCCTACCGCCGCCTACTTCATAAATCCTCGTTGTTGCAGAGGTGCTATTATCTGTCAACCACGGTAATGGTGCGCACCAGGATCGTTTTACGCGGTCGACCATCCGCATCCGGGTAATGATAGTCCGCATACGAGAGCAACGCCGTGTGGTCGTCTAATGCGATAAGATCCGAATACGCGCACGTATCACAACCTAACGCTCCCGGGTTCACGACGGTGACGCTGCTGCCCCACGCTCTGCCGGCTGGATCATCGGTCGCGCGAAGATACAGGCCGGGTCTGCCGTATGATGCCAGCGTCACGCCATTCTGCAAGGTGACCAGCGCAGGCCACACCCCGATATTATCAAATACCACCGGCGTGCTCCACGTCTGCCCGTTGTCCGTTGATCGGGAAGCATACAACGGCCATTCGGTGCGCATCAGACAAAAGACCGATCAATCGGGAAGAAAAGTGATATTCGGTTCGGTAAATCCCTCGCGCTGGTCCCAGCGTCTGTCTGCGGCCGTATCCGGCTGATACGGAATTTCGCCGAGGAGATTCCAGGTGCGGCCATGATCCGTCGAGCGAAGAAACGCGACGCGACACATTGTGCTTAATGCGCCATCGATGACGCGAATGTGATGATTGATCCCCCAGAGACTGCCGTCAGGTGCGAGTTGCATCCGGTGCATCCAGGGGAACGCAAAATGCGCACCCAGGTGATCATGGATGCACTCCCGCACCTCACCGGGAATCTGGACAACTGCCGTCTCTTCGACCCACTCGCGACTGCCCTGTGTGAGACGCGCGAAGCGATACCCCGCTAATGATGCGGGCAACTTTTCGGCAAGATACACGGTATTGGTCGCCGCCCAGTTTTCCCAGGTGGTGAATGGCGGCGGAAGCGTCTCCATGACATCATCGATGGTGCGCGGTCTCAGTCGCACCTGGCGTAGCCGGTCGCCGTTCGGCAGTGCCAATACACCCCACGCTGATGCAAACTCCGGATCATCGATCGTCATGTTGGCCCAGGTGTGGCCGTGATCGGCAGACACGGCCACGCCTGGCGGTAGGCCAAAATCGGCCGTCGCATCCGCGTGGAGATTGTAGAAGAGTTGCAACCTACCATCAGGCAAACGTTGCATCGTCGCAGGAAACTGCCATGGCCCGGAGCTTTCGTTGATGAGCACCATGTCAGCGGGCGGACGCGAAACAACGACCGGCTCACCGAGGATCAGCAAAGGACCGGGTGTTGCTTGAAGCGCGATGGATGTCGAATCATGCATGCGCGCACGCATGATTGGTGTGGTCAGCGCATCTACCCACGAGGGCATCTGTCTCCCATATTCGGGTGATCGCTGATCACCGATCCACTGTTGCCAGAGGTTTTCTGCGCGCAACCGGTCACCGCGAAAGCACAGCAGCACTGACACCGGGGTTCGGATTTCGTCGCCAGGCAGCAGCGAATCGGCTGTGCGGTCCGGGCCGGCGGTTATGTCGATTGCGTGGTTGTCGCCTCTACGGAAGCACGCCACCCGTGACTCGTTTGAGCCGATCGCGACGAGCAATCCGCGATTGGTGGCCGGGCACTCAAGCATGAAGCATGGCCAAGCGTTATCCGCGGGATGGTCATTCACCGGTGCAAATTGGTATGCAGTGGCATGTGCCAGCGGCACGCGAAACGGCTCGTGCCCTTCCGGTAGCATATTCAGGTCGCCCATCCAGTAGTTCAGGTAGGGGAACCGTCCGATCCACTGCACCACGTCCAGCGACTGGATATGCTTAATCTCCGGCGTTGTGTACTTCAAGGTGTTTTTCAGGCGCAGACTCCATGCCAGCACCGGGAAGTGCGTGTATTCTTGAATCTCACAGATCACCGCTAACCCGGTCCGCGGATCGGTGCGGGTGATCCGGTGCAGAATGATGCCGTCCTGCTCAGGCAGCTGTTGTTGCTCCACCCGCCAGGTCGGGAGCAACTCCGCTGAAGGTGCTCCACCGTATTGGAAACTAAATCCAGGATTGACGGCCGGTGGTTTGCTGATCTCGATATCATCGCCGTTATCTAGTGTGACGCGCAGATCGACCCAATCCGCATGTGCGAAATGGGGAGGGCCCGTCACCTTCAAGGTGAATTGTGTGCATCCGGCGAGTGTAATATCAAAATGCGCCGGTGCGTCGGCAGCGTCTTGCGGATCGCTCCGCCAGACACTCTGGCTGTCTACCTCGATGCTGAACACAAGTGGTTTGGTAAACCGGCGGGTCTCCCAGCTGTCGTTAACGCCGCACAAGCCGGTCAGCCGCTGGGCGCCAACCGGCAACCGGATGAGAATTTCGCTGTCGGCGTGGGTGCCCAGGCCGGACAGGTATTGTCGTCCCGCCAGGTAGAGCGGGATACCAGCCACAGACCGCCCGATTTGCAGCTCGAGCCAGCCTTGAGACACACAGATGATTTCAGGATGTATCGTGCCAGCGGTCTCAACGACTGTCAGCGCTTCGATCATCTGCGCCAGATGGCGGTGGGCGTCGTGCATTTCGTCCGGCATCACGAGAGCCGCGTCGTTGATTGCTGATCCGGCATTCGCCATGTGCCATTCCCTCTCAATCGGATACGTTTGCTGCTGTCATGCCGGTTTCACGGTGACGCGTCTCGCCAGGATTGTTTTCACCAGAATGCCCTGGGCATTCGGAAAGCTGAAATCCGAATAGGTGACCAGGGCGGATGCATCGTCGAGTGCGACCAGGCCGGAATAAGAACAGGTGCCGTTGTTGACCTGTTCCTCGACGAAGTGCTGCGCGTTCTCTACCGCGGGGTTGCCGGATGAATGCGGCCCTCGGGCTACCCGTTGCCCGCCGGGTCGGTCGCCGATAATCTCGACGCGCTCGCCCCAGTCAAGCCCGGCGGGATCGGCCGTCGCGCGCAGGTAGAACCCCGGGCGACCGTAGGACACCAGCGTCATACCGTTTCCCAGCGTCAGGAGTTGCGGCCAGACACCGAGCTCGTCGAACACGCGCGGTTTGTCCCAGGTCTGCCCGCCGTCGGTGCTGCGGGCGAGATAGGATGGGCCGACGCCGTTGGAATCCTGGGTGCGCAGCAGGGAGATGACCGAGCCGTCGGGCATGAAGGCGATGTCGGGCTCGGTGAAGCCTTCGCGCTCCGCTGCGAACAGGTCGGCGTTGGGATCAGGGTCGTACAGAATTCGGCTATGGTAGCGGAACGATCGGCCGTTATCGTCGGAGATCAGGAAGACCGCGTGCGAGATGATGTTGCCGTTCTGCCGATCGAGCAACAGATAGGTGCTCGCCCACACCCGGCCGTCAGGCGCGACCCGCAGGGTGTCCCAAATCGCCGGCATGGGCAGGTAGGTGGTCGGGTCGCCCGCCGGATACACTTCGACATTGTCCTGGACAACACTGCGGAGTTCGTCGGGGATGACCGGGTAGTGTTTCTCGAGTTGCCACTGGCGGCCATCCTTCGGGTAACGCTCGAACGGATATCCACTATAGGTGTGCGGGATAGCGTCTGCGCGGTAATACTTGTAGCGCACGGTCAACCGGTCGGCTTCCGCCATCGGTCGGGGCAGGTTCACCCCGGCGGCCGGCACCGGACGCAACACGGCGATGCGGAGCCGGTCGCCATTGGGCAGCAGCGTGCCGTCGGGCGCCGGCATCGCGTCGACGTGCCGCCAACTGGCCCCCTGGTCGTAGGAGACCGCGTGCGGATTCTCCTTGCCGTAAGAGGCAGCCGAATCGCTGTGGGTGTGGTAGCCGAGATGGATGCCGCCGTCGGCCATGCGCGACAGGTTGGTCGGAAATTGCCAGGGCCCCCAGTCCTTGACCGAGGGATCGGCCTGCGCGACTATGACGGGGTCGTCCAGCGTAATCACCGCATTTTGCCTCATGGATTGCCTCTCCAGTTGCTAGCTATTACTGACCTGTTCACGGTTGTCAGCAGGCGGCGGACAGGTTTACGCTATCACCGGGGTCAAGTCATACACACCCCCAGGTTCCGTGGTGAAGCGGAAGATCTTGCCGGATACGTGCTGGCATACGGCATGCGATTGAATGGTCACATCTGCGGCCTCCGGCCAGGGGTTGCGCACTCGGCATGCTTCGCCCAGGCGCGAGGTGATCTCAATGCGCTGCACAACCCCCGCACGGATGGTGGCTGAGACAAGGAACCCGCCACGCGCGAGCAGGCGAAATGACGCATTCCAGGCGCGCGGCCAGGCCGGGAAGACGCTGATGATTTCCGGCTCACCCGGACGTGATGAGACGCTCTGCAGCAGTGCCTCCTGCAACGTCAGCGTCAGTAAGCCCAGGTGCTCAATGGAATGCGCCTGTGCGCCCGGGGTGCCTTGCTCGAACAGGCTGAAGCCATTGTCGCGTGGGGTGAAGGCAGCGCGGTAGCGGGCGAGAATCGTCGGCAACGCCTCACCGTCGCCGCCCCGCATGGCCGCGATCGGGGAGCGAATAGCGGTAGGCAGCGCCTCGCCGGCGAGCACCCGTTGATGGCGTGGGGCCAGCGCCAGCGTGCGACGGGCCACGGTTTCCAGGGCAAGATCAGCTGTTTCGCGCGTCCAATCCTCGAAGGGGAAGATCGGTGTTAACTGAACATCCTCGGCGTTTCGCGAGCCGTCCACTGCGCCGAGATAGCCCGCCGCCCAGGCATCGTCGGCCAGTGTACCGCCGGTCAACGCCCGTGCGCGCGGATCGCTGCCCAGCGGATACGGCGCTAACGCATCGAGAAAGGCTTGCCATTCCGCGCTCAATACCGCGTCTTCGCCCAATATTTTCGCCGCGCGAATCGCCAGCGGCACGACGCCGCGGATAGCGGCCAGGTCCATGATGCTGTCCGTGACACCCCAGAAGTCTTCGTGCGCATTCGTGCGATGGATATGCCATCGTCCGTCCTCACCGCGTCGTGCATAACTGCGGTAGAATTCGGCTACGCCGCGCAATAACGGGTAGGCGTTGGAGCGCAGCCACGCGGTGTCGCCCGTATACCGGTAGCGCCACCAGGCGAAGACGGCGATTTCCGCGCCGGATGATGTCAAATGGCTGATCCATGAGCACCCGTGGTTATCGAATCGCAGCGTGGCAGGGGAATACATGAGCGAAGTGAGATGATGTTCGAAACGGCATCGGTCCGCCAGTTCGGGCGGGAAGTCCTCTGACGGCGTCCCGTGGGGGAACGCGGCCTGGAAAGCGGGCACCAGCGCCTCCGGTATATCGACCGCGCCGTCAAACGGCGTGGTTTCCGGGAAAAAGGCGCCCCGGGCGGCCCAGCGCTGTCGTGCAGCCGTCTCCGCGGCAGGCAGTTGCCGTCGATACATCTCGAAAAACGGCGTGCAGAGATCCAGCGCGTCGGCAGCAGGCAGAGACCAGTAGAGCATCTCTGTGGTCCACACCCAGTATTGCGACCCCCAATCGCGCGCATCGCCGGTGGTGAGGAAGATCGCGCCGTTCCACTTGGGCGGGTAGTCGCCCCGTGAAGTTGATGCCATGTGGTAGAGCAGCAGTTGCCGGTCCTGTGCCGCGCGTTCTCCGGTCCCGTCCGGGCTGGTGATCTCGACGCAAGTCCGATCCCAGAACGCGTGCCACCACTGCGCGTGCTGTTCCCGCAAGTCCTGCACCGCGTCAGAGGTGGTGCAGGCGTCCAGTGTTCGCAGGGCTATATCTAGCGGATCGCGATCATCCTGCATGGCGGCCGCGCTGGCAATCAACAGGTGCCGGGTGCCGCGCGCGGGGGGCAGACGCAGCACCCGGGCATCTTCTCGGGCAGCATCAATCTCGCCGGACGGTCCGGACGCCTGCAGCGCTACCGCGGAGACGCAGTAATGATCCGCCTCGCGGAAGGTTTGCCGCACGGCCGGTCGGCCATCTTTCACCGAGAAGGTGTAGGACGCCACGTGATCGCCATGACGCACCTCGGACGCGCGCCACATGGACAGCGTCACTTCGACGGCTTGCGGATTGTCGCGCCGGTCCGTCAGGGAAACGATCAGGACATCCGCCGTCGTGGCGACCCAAAAGGCGATCGAGACACCTTCCCCGTCGATGGTGCACATCGCGTCAGCCAGAGACAGGCTCTGCCGGAACGCCGGACTCGCCAGGAACGGTTCTCCCCCGATGTCGATGTTAACCTTCGCGCACCCGCCGCCGTAATCCGTCGGCCCGGGAAAGCATGGGCCGGCGGCATGGCGGTTCACAGCGAAGACGTCTACGCGGTTGATTTGCATCTCAACCGCGCCGGAGGTCGTCCATACCAGCGTGCCCATGCGGCCGTTGCCGATGGGGCTCCCCTCGACCGGCTCCGTCACCGGGCAATCGCGTGAGATGGACGGTATTGTTTCGTTGGCATGGGTCATAGCTCACCCCATCGTCTGGTATGGCTTCATTACCTTCGATTGATGCATAGAAACCTCGAAGACGGGTCCCCGAGTGCGTCGTTCTATCAGCACCAAGCGCTCATGTGCTCCGCTGCACTCTCCCCTGTACCTGTATCCTACGCTGTGAAATCTGCAACATCTTGCATTACAGTTACCAGGCAGGGACGCGAAAACCTGCTGGTAATGCACAGGGGTATGGGAGAGTAAAAAGAGGATATCGCGGGCAAGCGGCGATATTGTGAAGGCAGATCGTCGGTCGTCAATCACGATCAAAGGAGCTATTATGTCTGCTCAGCTTACGCTCAAGAACGAAACCGTCGCGGTTTTTCCGCGCTACCTGGTGAGCCGTGGGGTGCCGTTGCCCGCGGCCTGGGGGATACAAGCGCCTGAGGAGATTGCGCTGCGCGATGCCGACGGCCACGCCGTGCCATATGCGGGCACCGTGCTGCAGCGCCGTCCCGATGGCAGCATTGAGTGGTTGCTCGCGGATTTTATCCTCGATTTTGCCAGCGAGCAGAAGCGCGCCGTCAGCATTGAGCATGCGCCAAACCCGCATCAGCAGATGCAGTATCCGGTCTCTGTCACCGAAGACGCAGAAACTGTCACCGTGTCCAACGGCTTGACGACGCTGGTGCTGAACCGTTCGGGTAAGCTCATCCACTCCCTCGTCATGCAGGGCAAGGTTGTGATCGGTGAGACAGACATGGCGGACCTGGAAACCGTCGATATGGACGGCAAGGTCTACCGCGCGTCGGTGAGCGATGGCTACACCATCACCATCGAGCGCGCTAACGCACTGGTCGCCGTGGTGCTGATCGAGGGCACCCATAGTGCTCGTGACGGCGCCACCTTCCTCGACTTCGCCTTGCGCTTCACCCTGGGCGCCGACCGTGCCGACCTGAAGTTGCAGCACATCTTCTACTGCCGTGAGGCGTCCACCGGGCCCATCGAGGTGAAGGGCATTCGCCTGGTGCTGCCCACGCGCATAGATCCGGCGGCGAAGAAGCTGATGCGCCAGTCCCACCACGGGCGGGGCTGGCTGCCGCGCGGTGTCGAGGTGCGGGAGAACGTCGAACTCGTCTCCGCGATGACCAGCGACGTGAATAATTATGCACGCGATTATCAGCCGTATAAGAATGGTTCGCTCTACCTGCGCAATTACACTTCGCTGCAGGAGAACGCTGGCGAGTATCCCTTCTACATCCACCCCAAGGGTGGCACCGAGTTCCGCGCCGAGCACATGATCGGTGGGGTGCGCCAGCTCTATCCCTTTGTCGGCTGGCAGCAGGACGACTTCACCCTGGTGCTGTCGATGCGCTGGTGGCCACAATTGCACCCGAAGTCGATGAGCCTCGACGAGAGCCGGCTCACTGTCGGCATCTGGCCGGAGTGGTCGACACCGATGCGCATCGTGCAGGGGGTGTCGAAGACGCACACCCTCTGGCTGACTGCTGAGCCGCGCGCGCTGACCGTCGACGAGTGCGAGCAAAAGATGCTGCAGTGGCAGGTGATGTTCTACGAGCCCATCGGCATCGCCCTCGATCCAGTGTGGAATGCGGCGTGTGAAGTGCTGGATTGCCACCAGATGCTGCGCTACCAGCCGGCGAAATACCCGAAAGTGGAGGAGATGCTGAGCAAAGTCATTCCTGGCGAACCAACCCGTTTTACCTATCCGCGGCATACGGCCAATGGCATGTTCAATTTCGGCGACTTCGGCGGTGATGGCGGCTTCACCAATAACGAAGACGATCACCAGTGTTTTGTGCCGCTGTTACAATATGTCCGTACCGGCGCCATGCATGCCTTCGACTTCGCGGCCGAGTCTATCGAGCACTACATGGAAGTCGATCATGTTGAATGGAGCAGCGAGCCGCGCCGCAACGGCGGCCTGATCCCGCACACCGCCGACCACTTCTTCGGTGAGGTTTACCCCAGTCACCAGTGGGCGGAAGGCATCCTGGCCTACTACTACCTGACCGGCGACCAGCGCGCGCGCAAGGCGGTGATCGCCTGCGGCGACAATAACGTCTTCTGGACGCAGGAGCAACTGGAGGGCATCTGTCTGGACGGCCGCGAGGCGGGCATTCCGCTGGTCAACCTGGCGGCGGCTTACCGACTGACTAGCGACACGAAATACATCGACGCCGCGAAAGTCATCATCGCCAACTTCCAACAGAAGTGGTACGACATGTGGGGCGACCTGAAATACCCCTACCCGCAAGGCGCTTTCCTCAAGTGGACCACCGGCTACGGCGACTACAGCACCTACTACGGGATGTACCGCATCTGGGAAGTCTCCGGCGACGAGCAGGTGAAGACGCTCCTCGTCGCGCTGCTGGAGAAGCTGGTGAAGGATCCATCACGCTTTGGCACGGACGACAGCCGCAGCATGGACTTCTTCGCCGTCTGGGCCTACCTCCACCTGACTGGTGACGACTCGCTGCTGGTGATTCTCAAGGATCCCATCGACAACTTCCTGAAGAAAGGCGGCCATGCCATGCGGCGGCTGCAGTTCCTGGGATACCTGGACGCGCGGGGCGATGAGCGGTTGTTCCTGAAAGACTGAATACAAGACACGACGCTCCTTCCCGAGTTGTGCCGCGAGGGAGCCCTCAAGGCATCGGGTATCCGGTGCATGTAGACGCGAACGGAGGCAATATGACGATGGCGAGACATCCATGGTTGTTGGTTTGCCTGTTGTGGCCGTTGTTAACCCACGGTGCACCGCTCCCGCAAGTCGAGCAACTCATGCGTGAGTTCACCACCACGCTTCGGCAACGGGAACTGACCACACAGTTTGCCGACATGACGGCATTCTTCGGCGACCGTCTGGATGCCAGTGCCGGAACGAAGACCTTCAGTGATAAAACCGGCAACTGCCGCCTGCCCTGGTTCGACTGGATGATGCGCCACCCCGTCGAATCCGTCGGATTCGCAGATGAATATACACGCGCATTACACGCAGCCGCCGGGCGCAACACCGGCGCGCCCTCCGGGGTCGTGACGCTGGCCACGCCAAAGCTCGATGACCGCGTCCCTCGCACACAACTGCCCCCACGTCCGTTGGTTGCCGTTTCCGACCCTGGCCTGCGGGAGTTAATACGGACCATCACGCTGGTGCATCAACTCCACACGCAAGCATTGGCGCCATTGACGCCAACCGAGCGCGAAGAGTTGATCGCCACCCTGTATCCCCAGACGACCGGGAATGCCCAGGCGCCGCGCTTCGCCGATCCTACAGGAGGTCG